>Ga0182024_10014385_pt1 | contig 15301 bp, 15 predicted proteins | sample P32metaG_FD_120480 | JGI IMG/M metagenome (GOLD analysis project Ga0182024, IMG submission 120480) | Permafrost microbial communities from Stordalen Mire, Sweden - P3-2 metaG (Illumina Assembly) | ecosystem: Environmental > Terrestrial > Soil > Wetlands > Permafrost | place: Sweden: Stordalen... | reverse complement strand
CGAAGGCCCGTTCACCCTGCGCGCGCGCGTCGAGGACGGCCAGAGCGCCGCCAATCCCGAGGAGCTGATCGGCCTCGGCCACGCCGGCTGCTTCACGATGTCGCTGGCCGACCTGCTCAGCACCGAGGGCCATCCCCCGCAGGATCTCGAGACCGAGGCGCTTGTCTCACTCGAGCAGACCGACACCGGCTGGGCGATCACCCTGATCGAGTTGCACACCACCGGGAAGATCGATGGCGTCGACGAAGCGACCTTCGAGCGCCTCGCCGAGCAGGCCAAGGCGACCTGCCCGGTGTCGCGCGCGCTGGCGGGAACGAAGATCACACTCGTGGCAGAGCTGGCGTCCAACTAGCGCGAGTGCACGGAAAAAGCTGTACGGTCGAGGTAAACCTGAGGAGGCTTTTGGTGGGAGATGTGGTCAGAGCGGCATCCAGTGCGATGACGCGGCGAGACGCTGTGCGGCCGCGCGGGGACGGGAGTCCCGTACGATGAGCGGCGTCGTGCGCGACTGCGAGCAGGTGCCCGAGCGCCGCGCCGGCAACGACTCGGCGGCCGTGCGTGAGGTGATCGACGCGCGCGACGGCTGCGAGCTGTTCACGTTGCGGACGGTGCGCGCCGTCGTTGGCCACAGCATCGCTCGCGAGACCGGCGCCGCCGAGGAGTTGCTGTTCGTCGTCAGCGGTCGCGGCACGCTCGTGGCCTCCGATGGCGAGCAACAGCTCGAGCCCGAGACGGGCGTCCTGCTTCGCTCTGGCGACCACTATGAGATCGTCAACGAGGGCCCCGCGGACATCTACTGCGTCGCTGTCGCGCTGCACCAGCCCGACGAACGCTCGCGCGCGGCGACCGCGCTGTCGCGGCTCGGCGACCGAGTGGCCCAGTCGGCCACCGCCGACCGCGAGTTCCGGATCGTCTTCGACGCCGACAACGACTGCCCATCGGCGACCCAGTTCGTCGGCTACATCCCGGTCGGAGCGGCGCCGGCCCACTACCACCTCTATGACGAGGTGATCTACGTGCTCGACGGCAACGGCGTCATGCACATGGGCGGCAAGCAGACACCGCTGCGCGCTGGGTCGGCCATCAGCCTGCCGGCGCGTGAGATCCACACACTCGAGAACAGCGGCCCCGGCGTGATGCGAGTGCTCGGGGTGTTCCGTCCCGCGGGCTCACCCGCGGCCGCCTTCTACCCGGACGGCACGCCTGCGTCCACGGGCGCTACACAGCAGGCCCAGGCGCTCACAACTTGACCTTCCATACAACCAGGAGGAATCACATGAGAGTACGTCGCATTCTGTCGGGCGCGGTGGGGGTGATGGCGCTCGCATCGGTGACGGTCTTCGGTGTGACCACCAGCTCTGCCCACGTCGCCAAGGTCGCGGCCGCCCAGTGCAAGGCGAGCATCGCGATCGAGGCGCCGTTCGCAACTGGCCCAGCCACGCAACTCGGTCTCGAGCAGCTTCACTTCGCGCAGCTCGCGGTTGCAATGGCCAACAAAGCCAACGGCACCAGCATCACGCTCGGCAAGGACGACACCGGCCTGAACCCGTCGCTCGCGACGACCAGGACCAACTCGATCATCGCATCGTCTGCCGTTGCCGCCGTCGGACCTGCCGGTAGCCAGGAGGTCGAGGCGGTTGGCCCGTTGTACGCGAAGGCCGGGATGGCGTTCGTGTCCGGCTCGGCGACGCTGCCGGCACTCGCCACCAGCGGCGCCAACAAGACGTTCTTCAGGGTCGTCCCGGATGACGACATCCAGGGGCCGAACGACGCCAACTACATCATCAAGCACAAGCTCGCCCCCGCCGGTTCGACGATTCTGATCGTCGACGACCAGGAGGCCTACTCAGAGGGTCTGGTTGCCGTCATGACCCCGATCCTCAAGGCCGCCGGCTTCACGGTCAACCACCAGAGCTACAACGGCACCGACACCGGTGCGACGTTGCAGAGCGACCTCTCGGCGCTCGCGACATCGCAGGTGAACTCGAGTACTCATCTGGTGATCGTGCCCTGGCAGAGCGCGGGCAACGCCCAGCAGTTCGGCCAGACGCTGCAGCAGCAGGGCAAGACCGTGACCCTGTTTGGCACCGACGGCACCGATTCGCCCGGGCAGTTCGTGATCCCGGGTACGTATGTGTCGAATTTCGGCCCCGACATCTCGACGAGCAAGAGCGCCGTCGATAAGGCCATCGTCAAGGGCATTAAAAAGTACGGCCCCTACGGCGCCTTCGGCGTGCCGACCTGGGAGGCGACGACGGTCGTCATGAACGCGATCTCCTCGGTCTGCAAGGCTGGCAAGACGCCGTCTCGCTCAAACGTGCTCGCCGCGGTCCGCAAGACCAACATCAGCGCGACCCAGAGCGCTATGGGCGTGCCGATCAAGTTCAAGGCCGACGGCGACCTCGTCGCCAAGGCTGGTTACCTGTTCCACATCAGCAGCAAGGGCACCTACGTCGAGATTTCCGACAAGTAGGCAGCCGGCGGTGCAACAAACCTAGGCGCCAGCGCCGCCGCCCACCCTCCGGTGGGCGGCGGCGGCGTCGTTTGCCGTAGCCTGCGGCGCGCAGATGCACATCTTCATCCAGACGCTCGTCACCGGAATCGTCACCGGCTGCCTGTACGCGTTGATCGCTCTGGGCTACTCAATGGTCTACGGCGTGCTGAAGCTGCTCAACTTCGCGCACGGCGACCTCTACATGGTCGGGGCGTTCATTGGCTACTTCGCGATCCAGTGGTTCGGCGGCGCTGCCGCGCTGATCATTCCGGTGCCGCTGCTCGTGATCTTCATGATGCTCGTCGCCGGCTTGGGAGTCGGCGCCCTCGGTGTGGCGATCGAGCGTTTCGCCTACCGACCCCTCCGCAACGCGCCGCGCATTGCTCCGCTCATCACGGCGCTCGGCGTCTCCTTCATCCTCGAGGACTCGGTGCTGCTCCTCTTCGGCGGCTTCACCCGCAACTACAACGCGCCCGCATTCCTACCCTTCACCGAGTCGATCCATATCGATGGTGTGCCGATCGACTCGGTCCAGATCATTGTCGTGTGCGTGAGCCTCGCGATGATGGTCGGCCTACGCGAACTGGTCAATCGCACGCTGTTTGGAAAGTCGATGCGCGCGGTCGCGTCCGACCGCGAGGCCGCCGAGATGCTTGGCATCAACGTTGACCGCACGATTGCGATGACGTTTTTCATCGGCTCCGCAATGGCAGGCGTGGCGGGAGTGATGTCTGGCCTCGCGTTCGGCCAGATCTCGAACATCATCGGCTTCCTCGCCGGGCTCAAGGCGTTCACGGCTGCCGTGGTCGGCGGTATCGGCAGTATTCCTGGCGCGATGATCGGCGGCCTCTTCATCGGGCTTTGCGAGTCGTTCTCTAGCAGTTACGTCTCCTCGCAGTACTCGGATCTGATCGTGTTCGGAATCCTGATCGCGACGATGCTCGTTCGCCCCCAGGGCGTGTTCGGGCAGCCGCCGCTGCAGAAGGTCTGAGATGGCGCCGATTGGTGTCGACGAGTGGGTGGCGCGCTCCGGCGATCGTCGCGACAGCGGCTGGCGGGGCGGGCTCAGCCGCATCGACGCGCGCGTCGGCTGGTGGCCGCGCCTGCTCGTGGTCGGCCTGCTGGCCTTCGTCTACGGGGAGTTCGTCGTCGGCGGCAACGTCAACTACGCCCAGACCGGCTTCAACGTGGTGCTCTACGCGCTACTCGCGCTCGGGCTCAATATCGTGGTCGGCTGGGCGGGCCTGCTGGACCTCGGCTACATCGCCTTCTTCGGCGCCGGCGCCTACGGCTATGCGCTCTTTTCCTCCCACGCCTTCGGCAACCTCCCGCTCGCGAGCGGCGGTGTGCAACTCCCAGCCGTCGCGTCGATCCCGATCGCCGTAGCGGGCGTCGCGATCCTGGGGCTGCTGATCGGGCTCGTGGCCCTGCGGCTCTCGGGTGACTATCTCGCGATCGTGACTCTGTTCGTCGGTCAAGCGTTCGCCGAGGCTGTCAACAACGTCGCGCCGGGCACGCTGGGAGGCGCCAACGGTCTCTTCGGCCTGCAGGGGTTCAAGGTCGGCAGCGCCGAGATCGGCTCTACTCTCGGCTACTACTGGTTCGCAGTCATCGCCTTGCTCATACTGATGGCGCTGCTGCACCTGCTCGACACCTCACGCACCGGCCGTGCCTGGCGCGCGGTGCGCGACGACTCGCTCGCCGCATCCGCGATGACGATCCCGGTCAACAAGGTCAAAGTGATGGCGTTCACCTTCGGGGCGATCGTCGCGGCGCTCGCCGGGACGATCTTCGCCGCTCAGCAGAGCAGTGTCTTCGCGACGAACTTCAACGCCCAGACCCTGATCCTGATCTACGCGTGTCTCGTCCTCGGCGGTGCCGGCAGCATCGCCGGCGCCGTGCTCGGGGGCGTTGTCGTGACGGTCGCGCAGCAGTTGCTCTCGAGTCCGATCGACTCGGCCTACCTCTTCTACGGCATCCTGGTCATCGTGCTCATCGCGCGAGTTCGGCCCTGGCGGCATCTGGGCGCCGTGGTGGCCGCGATCGTCGGGCTCGGGTTTGCCGCCCACGCAATCGTCGGGGCGATCTCCCACAGCGCCGTCGCTGGCTCGCCCGGGAGCGCCGGCTGGTTCGCGGGCGCGCTGCGCCACTTCGCGATCGTCCCGCGTGGCGAGCCGTTGACCTACGGAAACATCCTCTACGTCGCCGCGATTATCATGGTTATCGCGGTCGTTCAGCTGAAGGGCATCCGCCGTCTCATCGCAGTTGTGCCGACCGTTTACGTCGGGATCTGCTGCTGGGAGGCGAGGCTGACGCTCGATCCGGGCATCACCGCCCAGATCATGATCGGCGCGATCCTGATCGTGACCATGGCGGCCCGCCCAGAGGGGCTGCTCGGCTCACGGCGCGTGGAAGTGATCTGATGACGCGGCTGCTCGAGTTGGAGGGGGTTTCGCTGTCGTTCGGCGGCCTGCGGGCCCTGCACGCGCTCGATCTGCACGTCGACGAACACGAGATCGTCAGCGTGATCGGGCCAAACGGCGCCGGCAAGTCAACCGTCTTCAACGTGATCACCGGCATCTATGAGCCAGACGGCGACATCCGCTTCGACGGGCAGAGCATCGTCGGGCGCAGGCCGCACCAAATCACGCGGCTGGGCATCGCGCGAACGTTTCAGAGCCTGCGCCTGTTCCTGAATATGACCGTCAAGGAAAACGTCAAGGCCGCCACCTACGGCGGCACACACGCAACTCCGATCGAGTCGATGCTGCGCCTGCCGCGCGCGCGGCGCGAGGAACGCGAGGTCGAAGCCACGGCGCAAGACGTGCTCAGCTTCTTCGGACAGCGCCTGCTCGGCTATCGCTTCAACCAGCCCGCCTACGTCCTCTCCTACGCCAACCGCCGCCGGCTCGAGATCGCACGCGCGATGGCAACCGGTGCACGCCTGCTGCTGCTCGATGAGCCAGCGGCCGGGATGAACCCCAACGAGACCCACGAGATCACGGAGCTGATCGGCCGCCTGCGCGACGAGCGCGGCTACACGATCCTCGTGATCGAACACGACATGCACGTCGTTGAGGGGATCTCCGACCGCGTCGTCGCCCTCGACCACGGCGAGAAGCTGACCGAGGGGGGCTTCCACGAGGTAGCCAATCACCCGGGCGTGATCGAGGCCTACCTCGGCCGCAACCCGGAGGCGTTGCAGAAATGAGCATCCCAACCGAGGGCAACGGGCGCCTCTTGCTCGAGCTCGAAAACGTCACCACCTACTACGGGCAGATGCGCATCCTCGAGGGCATCTCGCTCCAGGTCGGAGCAGGCGAGCTCGTCTGCCTGCTCGGCGGGAACGCCTCCGGGAAGTCGACGACGCTCAAGACGATCCTCGGGATCGTGCGACCACGCAGCGGTCGCGTGCTGCTGGACGGTGAGGAGGTCAACAACCTCCCCGTCTCACAGCGGATCGCCCTGGGCCTCGCGATCGTGCCGGAGAACCGCCGACTCTTCGGCACGCTCACCGTGCGCGAGAACCTGGAGCTCGGGGCGACACTCCGCAAAGGCGAGGACCTGACCCCGGATTACGAGCGGGTCTATCAGCTGTTTCCGCGTGTCCATGAGCGCCTGACACAGCTCGCAGGCACGCTCTCGGGCGGCGAGCAGCAGATGGTCGCAATCGGCCGCGCCCTGATGTCGCGTCCGCGGCTGCTCTTAATGGACGAGCCGTCAATGGGCCTCTCCCCCGCGTTGGTGCAACAGAACTTCGAGATCATCAAGCAGGTCAACGAGACCGGCGTCGCGATGCTGATGGTCGAGCAGAACGCGAACATGGCGCTCAGCATCGCCCATCGCGGCTACGTGCTCGCGACCGGCGAGCTGGTGCTGGCCGACACAGCCGCGAACCTGTTGGCGAGCGAGGATCTGAAGCGAGCCTATCTCGGGCGCTGAGGCCTCGCGCGCGGCGGCTCAGCGGCCTGCGGCAAGCGAGTGCGCAGCGAGCGCCTCGGTCGCGGCGTCGGCGAGGCAGGCGAGCGACTCGACAACCGCTGCTGCGGCCGCCGTGTCGGAGTTGATCAGACCGCAGATATCGGTGCAGCCGAGCACGACGCAGGCGCCGGGCCGGCGCACGCGCTCGACCAGGTCGAGGAGCTCGGGCGCCGTCGGTGGCGGGCCCGCTATGAGCCGGCCGAGCAGCACGTTCAGCTCGGCGAGCTGATCGGGCGCAGGCTCGGTCATCTCGACACCGTGGCCGTCATAGTGGCCCGCGGCGTAGGTCGTCGCGGTTGCCAGCAGCACCGCTTCGCGGTATCCGAGCGTCTGTCCCGCAGCGACAGTCGCCTCGATCATGTCGACGAACGGCAGGCCGGCCCGCTCGGACTCGCGCGCGGCCACGCGCTGCAGCGAGTTGCACGGCATGGCGATGACCGTCGCGCCGGCGTCAGCGAGGCGGTCGACGGCCTGCGCGACCAGCGCCTGCGCCGCGGCGGCCGCCGATGCGTCGGCCCCGCCGCCGAGGAACGAGCGCTCGAGGTCGTCGCTCATGGGCAGGTTCCACAGAGCAATCTGCGGCAGCCGGGTCGTCGCGGCGCGAAAGCGCGCGGAGACGTCGATGTACAGCTGCGCCGCGGCGCCGACGCCGGCGCCGCCGATGATCCCGAGGGTAGGTTCGTTGTGCGCTGCCATCGCCTGGGTTCCGCGGCGGACCATACAGGACGAGGTTTGCACCGTTCGCAGCTCTCGCGGCGGGCCGGCGGGCGCCGCTTCGGGCGTGGGCGCTGACGTACAATCGGCGCCTCCGGGCGCGTAGCTCAGCGGGAGAGCGCTCGCTTCACACGCGAGAGGTCGCTGGTTCGAAACCAGCCGTGCCCATCAAACACCTGCCTTGCAGCAGGAGCCCGCCGCCCGCGCCCCGCCCGCGATCACCCTGCGCCCGACATGTCGATGACTCCGAGCTGCGTGACCAAGCCCGAGCTCGTGTTCTGGCCGAAGTTGACGACCGCGAGCCCGGTTTTCGCAGGAAACGTCCGCAACGCGACCTTTGACACGTCGAACATCAGAACTCCCGTCAGTGTCTGGTGTGGCTGAATCGTCGGTCCTGTGAACAGCTTCGTCCACCAGATGTGGCTGTTGACGAACTCTTGAGGAACGTTCGGGCTGTCGTTTATCTCCAGCACGACCTGATCCTGGGTGTTGAAGACGTGCCGGGCGTTCGTCTCGTTCGTCAGCGTGACCGTGAGCAGGATGAACATGCCCTTCGCCTTCACCGGGGTTGGCGGCTGGCCGCGTACGACGATCGTGTAGCGGCTGGCCATCTGCACGCCGCTCAACGCCATGCTCACCGTCTTGAGCGCGAGCGGCGTGGACCGTCCCACGAGGATCGTCGGCGTGCCGCTGCTGATGCAAGTCAGCGGGCCGGAGGCACCCCCATCGATCAGGGCGAGATCCTTCTGGCAGCTCGCCGTCCCCGCCTGCGCCCCAGCACCCCACAACAGGCTCGCTGACGCCAACGCTCCCACTGCGGCGGCTAGACACCTTCCGCTACTGGACACCGCGCCCCACCTCCTCGTCTCGTGCTTCGGCTAGCCATGACATGCCTGCTCGCGCGGCCGGACCCGCGACTCGACCGCGGTCAACCGGCCGTCCTCCTGCGTGATCTGCGCTGTGAGCCGCTCTTCGCGGGTGACGACCGCCTTGAGTGCGCTGGCATCCTCGTCGCGGCCGGCCTTGGCGGCGGCAACGATCAGGTTCCGGTAGCCGCCGCCGTCACCCGCGGCTACGCTGAGGATCCCGAGTATCTGCGCACCCGCGTCTATCAACGCGACGCAGCTCGACGCCGCGGCAGCGCATGCCTTCCCGTCCGTGACCGTCCGTGCCGTGGCGGTCTTCGCCGTCGCCACGAGCGCGCCGAGCTTGGCGTCGATCGCGCTGGTCTTCTTCGCGACGGCGTTGATCGCGCCAGCGTCGTCGTCGATTCCGGCATAGGCCGCCTGCTGTATCAGCGGGATGTACTGATCGCTCTGACGCAGTAGCGTCGCGCCGAGCCCGAGCACTTTCCCGATCGAGCTCGCGTACTGCACGCAGATGGCCGGCGGCGCCGGCGAGGCGGCGACCGCACTTGGGACGAGCATGGCGCCGAACGCAGCGGCGCCGGCGATCGGCAGCGCGAAATGGCGGATCATCGTGCGCGGCTCCCGAGGAGCTCGAACCACTTGGAGCCGAGCTTCACCGAGCCGTGCAGCCGCGCGGCCGCGAGCGCGTCGGCGGCGATGCCGACGCCGACGCCGGCCACGCCCCCGGCGGCGACGCCGAGCTGTCCGACCGAGGCGAGGTTGTCCGTCGAGCGCTGGTTGAACGCGAGGCCGTAGAAGGCCCCGTCCACCTCGAATGTCACGTAGGTGCCGATCCCATACCAGGGCTTCTTCACGCTGGTGATGGCGTCCCTGGGGATTCGCCAGTCCACCGCGCCGCGGCGGACGAAGATCAGGCTCGTGTCACTCAGTGCCAGGATTCCCCTGGTGCCGTAGGCACCGTTGGCGAACGGCGACACGCTCTTTGTGCGCTTCACGGTCGCCACCGACGCAAAGCGGATCGGCTCATCATTGGCGTCCGCCTTCGGTTGTTGCTCTGCCATTGCGCTGCTCCTCTCGTCGCCCATGGCGGGACCGTAATCGCGGGCGTCGCGGCCGGCAATAACGGAAACCCTCAATCTTTTGTTCATGACGTGTAGGGATTGCGCGGACGCGCGGAACGCGGATGCGCGGCCGCCGGGCGAAGGGTGAAGGGTGAATTCACCCAGGCGAGAGCCTCGCCCCGCGCAGGTAAAGTGGCGGACGCGCGGCCAGCTGCGCACCTGGGCGAGCACGGTCGCGTCGCGGCTGCGGTCACCTCAAGCAAGTGTGGACACGATGGACCGTGACTGGCTTGCAGCGTCAGGCCGCCGCGTAAGCGTGACCTCTGCTGCGGGCGGGCGCGGCCGGTCGCTCTGGCCGCGCATCAGCAGCCGCCGGTGGGAGATGTCGTGGTGCTCGAGCCGCCGCCCCATCGTGCCGAGCTCTTCGTTCCGTTGACGGTTCGCCACGTCACTGTGTTCGCCGTGATCGCTATCGACCAGTGGACGAGCCTGCCGCGGTGGGCGCTGAAGAGAATCCGCGGGGGTCCGAGGCGGTAGACGTCGGCGAAGGGTTTCGCGCGTAGCGGGAGGACCGCGACGACCTCGCAGTTTGTGCCGGCGATCACGGCCATCGTGCCGTCGGGCGCAAAGGCGTAACTGATCACGTAGGCAGGCAGCAGGGTGCGGTAGGGGTCCCCGCCCGCGTTCAGCGGATCGAGTGCGATCTCGCCGGTCTGAAGGTCTATCCAGCCGAGCACGAGGTCGTTACCACCGCCCGCGCCCAAGCCCATGTCATCGATCTCGAACCCGAGGCGAGCGCCCCGGATGTGGAAGTCGCTGACGTTGACTTCGATGGCTGGGCCGGGGTTGTCGACAACAATGGGCTTGGCCGAGGAGGAGGCGCAGACGAATGCCTCCTGGGTCTCGTTGCGGTTGGTTACCTCGAACGCACGCACCGTGCCGCTGGCGAACAGGGTCTGGCCTGCTTGGCATGTCGGCTGAGGGGAACCTTCGGCTGACGCCGTCGCAGCGGCCGCGAAGACGAGGTAACCACTCGCGGCGATGAGCATGACCGCACAGGAGGTGATGGACTTGCGATGACCGCTGAACATAGTTGAATCCTTAGGCTTGGGTGGTCATGGCGTGGCCGGCAGGACGACTGCGCGCGTGTGGCTGGTGAACATCCCCTCATCGCGCCCGGCGCAGCCGTGCTATCCGCGAAGTGTGGACGAGGTTCTTGGCGTGCCTCTTTTGTGTGATCGGGACCTCCAGCTCCCAAGTCGTCCCGTCCGTGAAGCTGATTGTCAGTGGGGGCGCCATGAGAATCCCGCGCCCCAAGTGCGTGGACGCAACCTCGCTGCGCGGCAGCCTCGCGATCGCCGCGTGCACCTGCAAACCGACGCTGCGTTCACGTTTGAGCTCAACCAGCGCCAGCTCGCTTTCCGTGACCGCGAGCCAGGCGATCACGCCGAACTGCGGCGTCACCGCCTGCGCCACCGACTGCTTCGCCGCTTTCTCCCCGTTCGTTGCGATCGCCTGGGTGATCGTTGTGCTGACGGCGCCCACGGCGCCGCCGCCCGCGCCCGCCCCCCCGAACTTGCGCGCGGTGCTCTTACCGAACCCACGGGGATTGACCTTCACACCGGCGAGCTGCTGGGCGCCCAACACGCCCGAGGCGTCATGAGCCACAACAACCTTCTCTCGACTGCCCAGATTTTCCATACATCGACGTCAACACCCTGCGTTTGGTATAGACCGTCTTCATCGGCATACCCCCTCATTTGGATCCTCAGTTGTCAGCGACGACCGCCGTGTGCCGCGCGCTCGGCTGGGTGCGCGACGCGAGTGATGCGGCTCGGGCGCGCAGTGTCGGCGAGATCGCTGCGCTTGGCTGCGGCTGTGAACAAGGCGGCGGGGGCCGCCTTGTTCACGTGCTGCAGCTCTAGAACGTCATGATCGTGAACTGCTGGGGTGAATTCGCGCCGCCATTCTCAACTCTGGCTGTAAACACGCCAGGCGAGTCCTCGTTGATACTGCACGTGTACGAAGGGTCGGGATTCGTATCCCCGAAGCTCTCGGCCGTGCAGATCGCGCCTACCGTGCCGAGGCCGGAGAACTCCACGGTGGTGTCCCCCTCCGTCGATGTTGACGCGGCGAGGATCTGCCCGCCCGAGCAGTTGAACCCAACCCCGACGCCCCCCGTCCCCAACGTGCCGCTCACGCTGGGCGGGTCGATGTTCACGGCGCCCTGGATCGCTCCCGACTGGCCGCACGCGAGCAGGTACTTCGACGGCGCGACGTTGCCGAGCAGATTCGCGTTATCGGCCGTGGCGGCGGTGGTTGCAGTAGTGGCAGTCGTCGCAGTAGTGGCAGTCGTCGCAGTAGTGGCGTTCTTCGCGTTGATCGCGTTCGTCGCGTTGGTAGCGTTGGTAGCGGTGGTCGCGGTGGTCGCGTTGGTCGCGTTGGTCGCGTTGATGGCGTTGGTCGCGTTCGCCACCGTCCCGAGGGTGCTCGCATTGACCTGCGTGCCGGTCACCGAGTTGCTCTTGATGCGGTTACCGGGAATCGAGTTCTTCTTGATGCTCGAACCGTTGATCTTGGTTGCGGCGTACGCGCTGCCCCCAAGAGCAACGAACAGCGCCAGCGACGCGACAACCATTGACGGCGACGGCCGCCGTTTGCTCAACATGTTGTTCATTTGGTTTACCTCTTTCATTTGGATACTCAGATGTCAACGACGATGTGCCGCGTGCTCGGCTGGATGCGGCGCCGCGCGCCTACTCCTGGCGCCGCTCTGACGGGTACACGACGCTGATGCGACCGCACGGGAGGGCAGCGAGCATCGCCGCGTCGCGCACGGCGTCGGCCGACTCGGCCTCGAACAGGACAAAGCACGTTTCCTCGGAGGGGACGAAAATCGAGCGGCGGTAACTCACCGCGGTCCCCCGGCGCGTCAGTTCCTCGGCCGCGGCGCGTGCGCTTTCGCCGTCATCGGCGGCAGCGCGCGCGTCGTCACGTGCGACGTAGAACTCGAGCAGATACTCCGGCATCGCGTCCGACGGTAAGCGCGTACCGCCGTCGTCGCAATATCGGAAAACCTCAATCTTTGATGCGCCTGCTCAGCCGGAAAGACGGCCCGCGAGCTGCCCGCGCGAGCGGATTCCGAGCTTTGCGTAGGCCCGTGAGAGGTGGACCTCCACGGTGTGCACGGTCACGAACAGCTCACGCGCGATCTCTTTGTTCGACATGCCACCGGCTGCCAACTCGGCAGTGCGAAGCTCGGTTTCCGTCAGCTCGCCGGCCGGTCTGCGCCGCCGCGCTCCGACGCGCGTCAACTCGGAGCGGGCCTGCTCGACCCAGCCGGGCGAGCCGATCTCCTCGAACGTCGCTGCGGCCCCCTCCAGCGAAACGCGCGCCAACCCCCACTGCTTGAATCGCCGCGCCGCCCTGCCCAGCGCCAGCTGCGAGCGGGCCGCATCGAAGCGCAGTCCAAGGCCGTAATAGGCGTCGGCCGCGCTCGCGAGCTGCGCAGCTGCCTGCGAGTCGTAGCGGTCGCCAGCGAGCGCGACCACCGCTTCACTGCGCGCGGCGCTCGCGAGACCCCACGGATGTGCCTGCTGCTCCGCGAGCTCGCGCAGCCGAGCTATAACATCGCGCACCTCGCGAAGCTCGCCCACTTCCGCAAGCGCCTCGACGAGCTCGGTAGCCACCGGGAAGACCCCCGGCTCGCTCACACCCTCGGCCTCCGTGTGCCGCCAGACCTCGCGCAGAGCCTCGACGGCCCGCGCAGGATCGTGGCCGAGCAACGCAGCAAGCGCGAGCGCGCGTAGCCCCTCCAGCCCGTCCCAGCGGCAGCCGGTCTCGTTAGCGCGGGCGATTGTCTGCGTCGCCCACCGCTCCGCGTCGTCGGCGCTCCCGCGCCCGGCCGACAGAAGTGCGCGGCATCGCTCGTACTTCGGGCGAAACATCAGCTCGCGATCGGATGATTCGACCCACTCCTCAAGCAGGACGGCGGCCGCATCCCACTCCCCGGCACGCAGGTGCAGCTCGCACAGATGCAGTCGCACCAACGCGTAGGACTCGCGCTCACCACGCTCGTCGGCCAGGCGCAGGAGCGCCGTCAGCGCCGCGCGCGCAGCACTCACCTGACCCCGCCACAGGAGGCGCTGGGCTGCCACCCGCTCGGGTGATCCCGCGAGATAGGACGGCTCATCCGATGCCGCCGCATAGGCCTCGCACTGCTCGTCGACCGGGCGCCCCGTCACCGCGCGGGCCCAGGCGAGGCCGTAGAGCGCAAGACGCTCGGCGTTCGGACCGCTCCCACGCGCGGCCTCGACCGCTTCCAGCGCCCACATCTCCGCCTCGGCGAGCTGGGAGACGGCGCTGCCAGCGGCGTTGGCGGCCTTCTTGGCCAGCACGGTCGCACGCAGCTCCGGGTCGTCGGCGCACTCGGCGAGCGCGCGATCGCGGTAGCGAGAGAGGTCGTCCATGTGCTGGGGGCCGACACCCTCGCCGAGCATCAGCCACGCATGGGCGCGTGGCGCGCCCGGCGGGAGCGCGGCTAGCTCGGCCGTGAGCAGGTCGGTCATCCGCCTCATATCGCCGGTCATCTCGAGGTGACGCGCCAAGGCTAGGACGCGCTCGGGACGGGCCGGCGCGTCGGCCGGAGTCAGCCGCAGAGCGTGCTCGGCCAGCTCGGACGCCTGCTGGCGTGCTCCACGGGCGGCAGCTCCATTGGCGGCGAGCGCGACCGTCTCGGCCAGCTCGGCGTTCGCGCGCTCGCTCGCAAACGCTAGATGTTCCGCGCGCAGCTCCGGGTCGGAGACGGCCTCGGCGAGCGCGCGATGAAGGTCGCGTCGCTCGCGCGCAGACGACCCGCTCTTCGCCGCCGCCGCCAGCAGGGGATGCGCTGCGCGCACACGATCGCCGATTACCAGCAGAAGCCCCGCCTCGATCGCCGCCTCCAACGCGTCGGCACTGCCAACCGCCTCGAGCTCGGAAGTGCGCGGATCGGCGCTCAAAGCGACCGCGACGAGCAGCCGTCGCAGCGGGGCCGCCAGCGAGCCCACGCGAGTCCCGAGCATCTCCTCGATCCCGCCGGGCATGGGGATGTCCTCCCCTTCCTCCGGCAGGCCGCGCTCGAGCAGCGCGCGCCCGAGCTCGAGGATGAACAGCGGGTTGCCTAGCGTGATCGCAACGACACGGCGCAACTGCTGGCGCGACATCGTCAACCCCATCCGCTCGGCTAGGACGCGGCGTGCCGCGCCGAAGCTGAGCGGCCCGACCTCCAGGCGCTCAAGCGTCCCCCGCGCGAGCGCCTGCTCGAATGAGGACGGCTCGTCGCCGCGACGAGCGAGAAGGAAGCCGAGTGGCTCGCCGGCGAGCCGCCGAGCCACGAACGCCAGCGCCTCGGCCGAGGGCGAATCGAGCGACTGAATGTCGTCGACGGCCACCACCAGCGGCGCTTGCGCCGCGAGCGCGCGGAGCAGATTGAGGAACCCAAGCGAGATCGCGTGCGGCTCCGGTGGCGTCGCCTCCGGCTCGGCTCGCAGCAGTGCCACCTCGAGGGCCGAGCGCTGCGGCGGCGTCAGGCCGCCCAGCGACCCTGTGTCCACGCCGTCGCAGAGGTCGATCAGCGCGGCGAACGACAGTCGCGCCTCGGCGCTGCTCGCCCGCGCCGACAGCACGCGCAGCCCCCGCTCGCCGGCGTCGTGGAGGCCCGCCTCCCACAGGGTCGTCTTGCCGATCCCCGGTCCGCCGGTGAGGACGAGCGAACGCCCTAACAAGACATCGTCAAGGAACCGGTCGAGCACCCCAAACTCGGACTCGCGGCCCACTACACGGGCTCTAGCTTCCCTAGTTGCGGCGCGCACGGTCCCCCATGGCTCCTCACAGCTGGCACGGTCGGCCACGCCACGACGGCGGCGCGGGTTGCGCGCACCGCCACTGTACTAAGAGGCGGCCGCAGGAACCGCTTTGTGGCGGTCCGGCTGGGTGCGCGCGTCGTGCTCGCGGGTAGGATCTCGCCTGTGGCCGTGGTGTGCGTTCGGGGACCGCTGCGGAAGTTAGCCGGCGAGCGGGCGGAGCATGCGTTGGACGGCGCGACCGTCGTCGAATTGCTTCAGGCGCTCGAGCTCCGCTACTCGGGCATGAGCGGGTGGATTCTCGATGAGCGTCGCCTGATCCGTCGGCATATCAATGTG
>Ga0182024_10014384_pt1 | contig 15301 bp, 9 predicted proteins | sample P32metaG_FD_120480 | JGI IMG/M metagenome (GOLD analysis project Ga0182024, IMG submission 120480) | Permafrost microbial communities from Stordalen Mire, Sweden - P3-2 metaG (Illumina Assembly) | ecosystem: Environmental > Terrestrial > Soil > Wetlands > Permafrost | place: Sweden: Stordalen... | reverse complement strand
GGTTTTGTGTAGGTGCCGAGGTAGAAGCGCTCTTGGGCGGATTGGGCGGCCAGGGGGAGGAGGAGGGATAGGAGGAGGGTGCGGTTCAAGGGGGGATTGTGACAGGATGGACGGGATTTGCGGGATGGGGAAATGGCGGGTGGCGGCCTCGCTTCACTTCGTTCGGGACGATTTTGCGGGGTGGATGTTCGTTACTATTCTCAAGTGGGTCACTGCGCAGGGACGCTCAGGTGACTTGGGGGAGGAGGAGGGCGAGGAGGTCTTTGATGGGGATGCGCTCCTGGCGCATGGTGTCGCGGTGGCGGAGGGTGACGGTGTCTTTTAGGGTGTCGCCTTTTTCGCCGAGGGTTTCGAAGTCGACGGTGATGCCGAAGGGGGTGCCGATCTCGTCCTGACGGCGGTAGCGGCGGCCGATGGCGCCGCCTTCGTCGTAGAAGGTCATCATGTGGGGACGGAGGAGGGCGGTGATTTCGCGGGCTTTGGCGACGAGTTGCCCGTTGTTTTTGAGCAAGGGGAAGATGCCTGCTTTGATGGGGGCGATGCGGGGGTGGAACTTTAGGACGATGCGGGTCTCGGACTTTCCTTTTTCGTCGGTGACGGTTTCCTCGTCATAGGCGGAGCAGATGAGTGCGAGGGCGGTGCGATCGACGCCGGCGGAGGGCTCTACGACGTGGGGGACGAAGCGCTGCTTGGTTTCCTCGTCGAAGTAGTCGAGGGGTTTGCCGCTGGCGTTGATGTGCTGGGTGAGGTCGTAGTCGGTGCGGTAGGCGACGCCTTCGAGCTCCTGGATGCCGAAGGGGAATTCGAATTCGATATCGTAGGTGCCCTGGGAGTAGAAGGCGCGCTCGTCGGCGGGGATCTCGTGGACGTGGAGGCTCTCGCGGGGGATGCCGATGTCCTGGTAGAAGCGGAGGCGCTCGTGGAGCCAGTAGTCGAGGAGCTGGCGGCCCTGGGCGGGGGCGCAGAAGTATTCGAGTTCCATCTGCTCGAACTCGCGGGAGCGGAAGGTGAAGTTGCGGGGGTTGATCTCGTTGCGGAAGGCTTTGCCGATCTGTGCGATGCCGAAGGGGAGTTTTTTGCGGGAGACCTCGAGGACGTTCTTGAACTGGACGAAGATGGCCTGGGCGGTCTCGGGGCGGAGGTAGGTCTTGGAGGACTCGTCCTGGGTGGCGCCGACGTAGGTGAGGAACATGAGGTTGAAGGCGCGGGCGTCGGTGAGATCGCGGCTGCCGCAGGTGGAGCAGTAGGGGACGCCGTCTTTCTGCGGGAGCTGATCGGCGCGGAGGCGGGCTTTGCAGTTGCGGCAATCCACCATGGGGTCGGTGAAGGTTTCCTCGTGGCCGCTCGCTTTCCAGACGGCGCGGTTCATGAGGATGGAGCCGTCCATGCCGACGATGTCGTCGCGCTCGCGGACCATGACGCGCCACCAGTAGTCCTTGAGGTTGCGCTTGAGCTCGACGCCGAGGGGGCCGTAATCCCAGCAGCCGTTGAGGCCGCCGTAGATTTCGCTGGATTGGAAGATGAAGCCGCGGCGTTTGCAGAGGCTGACGATTTTTTCCATCCGCGCGGGGTTGGTGGCGGGCTGGGGCTGCGGCGGCTGGGACATAGGGAGGGTCAAGTCAGCATCGGGGGGGGAGGAAGGCAATGCAAAAGAGAGTGGGAAGACGGGGAAGGGATTGAGAAATGGGCCTTGCGCAAAGGTGCAAGGCGCGAAGGGGAGGAGGTGGTGGCGAGCAATGAAGGGGACGGGTAAAAGGGTCCACACGGAGGGGCACGGAGGAAGTTATGGACGTCACTGGGGTGGCGTTACGGGGTGGAAGCCAATCGGGAGATTGGCGGTCCCAGGGGCCCCGCGCTTCGACGCGCCATATGATTACGGGGGCCGGTATGTTGCGGCGCTTTTGAATCGAAAAATCGGCGGGTCAGGTGCGGGGAGTGTCCTTGAAGTCGCGCATGCGGAGGAAGAATTGCTCGCGGTCGTAGCGGACGATGGTGTCGAGAATGAAGCCGCAGACGAGGGAGAGGGCGGCGAGGAGATCGATGCCGGTGGCGAGGATGGCCAGGGGGACGTGCATGACGTAGCGGATGCGGAGGTAATCGGCGATGGGAAAGGCGCCGGCGACGACGGAGCAGAGGAAGAAGAAGAGGGCGATCTGGGAGAAGAAGAGCATGGGCTTGAAGTCCTTGACGACGGTGATGATGACGCGGATGACGCGGAAACCATCGGAGAAGGTGTTGAGTTTTGAAAAGGAGCCGGCGGGACGGCTGCGGAAGGAGATGTCGACATCGCGCTGGACGAAGCCTTTGTCGATGGTCTGGATGGCGAGCTCTGTCTCGACTTCGAAGCCTTTGGCAAGCATGGGGACATTGCGGTAGAAGGGGCGGGTGAAGAGGCGGTAGCCGGAGAAGAGATCGCCGCAACGGGCGCTGAAGAGGATCTCGATGAGGCGGCAGAGGGCGAGATTGGCCCATGTGTGGGCGGGCTTGAAGGCGGCGTGCTCGCTGCTGGTGCGGCGGCCGACGACGGTATCGCCGCCGTCGCGCTCGATGGCGGCGAGGAGCTTGAGGGCCTCCTCTGCGGGGTAGGTGTCGTCGCCATCGACCATGATGAGGTAATCTGACTCTGTGAGGCTGAAGAGGCGCTGGACGGCGAAGCCCTTGCCCTTGCGCGGCTCCAGGACGACCTGGGCACCGGCGGCGAGGGCGACCTGGGAGGTGCCGTCGGTGCTGGCGTTATCGATGACGAGGATGCGCGCGGCGGGAAAGACGGCGCGAAAATCGGTGACGACCTTGCCGACGGTCTGGGACTCGTTGTAGCAGGGGATGCCGATGGTGAGCGACTTGGTCATGGATGAGCGGTGAGCGGGGGGGCGGGGGAGGCTTTATGCCCGGGCGGGAGAGTAATGAAACGGGCGGCGGCGCTCCAGAGGAAATCCAGGAGGAGGAATGCGTAGAGGATGCAGAAGGGCTCGAAGAGGAAGCGGTAGCGGGGATTGACGACGCCGGTGAGCATGACGGCGAACCAGACGCCGAGGAAGGTGGCGACCCACGGGAGATGGAAGCGCCAGAGGCGGTCGCGGGGGATGAGGGAGGCGAGCATGCCTGCGGCGGCGAGGAGGCAAAGGGCTGGCCAGCCGGGGATGAAGCGCTTATCGGCGCCATGGGAGCCCCACTGGAGGCCGAGGGTGAGGTGGCCCCAGGCGGATTGGAGGGGGGTGAACCAATCTGGCTGGAGGGGCTGGTATTTCTCGTGGAGGAAGGCGTTGGTGTCGGCATCGGTGTGGAGGTCGCGGCCGGTGAGGCCTTTCATGAGGGGCTGCATGAATTTGCGGCGGGCTAGGGCTTCCAGTTGCTTGTCGTAGATCCAGTAGGGGGTGAAGCCGCCGCTGGTCTGGGTGAAATCGCCGGCGGGATTGGGGCGGCAGGTCATGAGGAATTTGTTCGCGGCGATGGCTGGGAGGAACTGGGGCTGGCGGCGGATGGCCTCAAGGGCGAGCTTTTGGGCAAGGGCGCTGACGTGGGCATCGTCGGCTTTCTGGTGGAGGGAGGTGAGGTAGTCGTGGAGGGCGTTGTTGGCGGCTTTTTCGACTTTGTTGAGCTGGGTGCGGACTTTCTCATCCTGGGGGCCGGTGGCGTCGCGAAGGGGCGTAAGATACGGCTCGATGCCGGGGGCGACAGTGGAGTGCGCGGGGGCGAGGGGGAGAACGGTGGCGTAGAGGAGGAGGCCGGCCTGGGTGCTGCGGCTGCTCATCCAGATGGCGGCGGAGCAGAGGAGCATGACGAGCATGCGGCGGGGCCAGAGTTTCCAATCGCCCATGTAGGCGAGGGCGACGACGCCAAGGCCGAAGGCGACAAAGAGCTTGCCCTCAGGGCGGGAACCGGCGGTGAAGAAGAGAGTGATGATGAGCCAGATGAAGCGGCGGAGGGAAGGCTGAAGAATGAGGAGGGTGCCTGCGAGGGCGACGGCGGTGACGCAGAAGAGATAGTGGGACTCGGCAAGGAGGGCGTGCTCGTACCAGAGGAGGGCGGGATTGAGGGTGTAGAGGGTGGTGATGGGGATGATGAACCAGCGCCAGAGGCGGAACCAGCAGCGGACGATCGCGCCGGCGAAGAGGGTGGCGAGGAGGCCGGCTAGATGCTGGAGGATGGGGATGACGAGGAGGGCGGGGATGTGGAGGAGGAAGGGGATGGCGAAGCAGATGGGGGCGAGGAAGGCTTTCTTGCCATGGATGACGAGGGTGTGATGGCGGACGAGGCGCTCTGCGGTGACGAGGAAATCGGGGGTATCGCCTTGGAAGTAGCCGTAGGGGAAGTGGAGAACGAGGGCGGCACGGGCGAGGGCGCCGAGGATCAAGGCGGGGAGGGTCCAGAGGAGGAACTGGCGGAAGGCGGGGGAGCGGAGGGTCTCGCGGAGGAGGGCCCACTCCCGGACGGCCACGCGGATGGGCGCGGGGAGGGGCTGCGGGGAGAGGGGCATGGGGAGAAGGAGGCTGCCACCGGCGTTGCGGGATGCGCCAGCTTTTTTGGCGGGGGGGAGGCTGCGCGGTGAAGCCGCGGCCAAAATTCAAAATCAGAAACTCGAAGAGAGTGAGTTTGATTGGAGAGAGAATCTTTCCAGGAGTGATCGATTGAGGAGGAAGGGGGCACACGATGGAGCACGGAGGGGGAATGGACGCCACCCGAGGGGTGGCGTTTTCGTGGATGCCAATCGGGAGATTGGCGCTCCCGGGTTGCGGCCTCGCGCCTCGTTGGGAGAGGGTTGGCGTAGAAAGCCAGCGGGGCGCGGCAGACTAAGCTGGCGCGCCCCGGTTTGGATTGGTTCTCGGCTGAAGATTAGCTGGCGCTGTGGACGAAGTCGGAGGGTTTCTCTTTCTTCTGGAGGGCGCGGCGGAGTTTCATCAAAGCGATGTTCTGGAGCTGACGGATGCGCTCGCGGGTGACGCCGAATTTGCGGCCAACTTCCTCGAGGGTCTTGGGCTTGCCGCCGTCGAGACCGAAGCGGGAGAAGATGATTTTCTTCTCGCGGTCATCGAGGACGGAGATAAGGTCTGCGACCTCGTCGCGAAGGTTCTGGTCGCGGAGGTGCTCGAAGGGGGTGAGTGCCTCCTCGTCGCCCACGATCTCGCCGAACTCGGTGGTGTCATCATCGCTGATGGGGGCATCGAGGGAGGCGGGGCGGATGGAGACGGTCTTGAGCTGGGAGACCTTGGCGGAAGCCATGCCGACTTCCTCGGCGAGCTCATCGTCGGTGGGCTCGCGCCCGAGCTCTTCGCTCATCTGGAGGGCGACGCGGCGCATCTTGGAGATTTTATCCACGAGATGGACGGGGAGGCGGATGGTCTTGCTCTGATTGGCGAGGGCGCGCTTGATGGATTGCTTGATCCACCATGCGGCGTAGGTGGAGAGTTTGCCGCCCTTTGCGGGGTCGAAGCGCTCGACGGCCTTCATGAGGCCGATGTTGCCCTCGGAGATGAGGTCGAGGAGAGGGAGGCCGAGGTTGTTGTAGTCGTGGGCGATTTTGACCACGAGGCGAAGATTGGCGCGGATCATCATCGCGCGGGCTTCTTTGTCGCCTTTTTTGATGCGGGCAGCGAGCTGGATCTCCTGCTCGGGGGTGAGGAGTGCGATCTGCCCGATCTCCCTGAGGTAGATTTTGATGCCTGATTCTGTGTCGTCGACGGCCATAGAGTTGCACGCTGGGCGTGCTCCTGTTAAGGTTGGGTTGGTTTCAGTAAGTGAATCGTGTGGCGCTGGCCGGTTGCTCGCCTCCAAGGGAGGGCGGGAAAAGGTTAATGCCGTTAAGTTTTACGCTAACTTTGACAGGAAGGGTTGTATTTTGTTCAAAGTATTTACCGTGTACCTACCGCAGCCGGTTCCGTGCCTGAGGCGCCGATGAGGTTCGACGGGGGTTTACAGAGGAAATTCACGTTTTTTTGGGAAAGCTCAATACATCCGGATTGAGGGGGGAATGGGGGTGAGGGAGCAAAGAAGGGTCAGGCGGGGGAGTGAAATGGCACAAACGGGGGTAGGGTGGACGGCGGGGTGGGGCAGGGTTGCCGGCCAGCAGGGACGAGAAGAGAGCGCCAATCGGAGATTAGCGGTTTTGGTAAATGCCAATATGGAAATTGGCGATCCCAGGGCGCCTAGAGGCGGCCGGACATGGGAGGGGGGAGGGTGCCGGCCTCGGGCTTGACCTTTGAGAGGAGCTCCTGCTGGAAGCCTTGAAGCTGGGAGACAATGTCTGGGCAGCGGCTGAGGACGGCTTGCGTAAGCTTCTCGTAATGAGTGGGATTGCGCTGGGCGAGCTCTGAAAGGGCCATGAATACGGCAATGGTGTTGTTCACCGAGTGCTTGATCTCCCGGAAACGCTCATGCAAGGCGAGAATCTCGCTGCTCGGGACGGATGAATTTTCCATGTGGACGGATTCTAAAGCGCTATTCATGCCAGACGGCGGGGAAGTTCTCGGCGGTTCTGAAAGCTCGCATCCGGGTTAAACCCTCATTAAAGTAGCAGGTTTTCACTGAATCGAGCAAAATGCCTGCTGAGTTCATCAAAATAGTAGGGGCGCGCCAGCATAACTTAAAGAATCTCACCATTGAGATCCCGCGGGAGAAGCTGGTGGTGGTGACGGGGCTGAGCGGATCTGGGAAATCGTCGCTGGCGTTCGATACGCTGTACGCGGAGGGGCAGCGGAAGTATGTGGAGAGCCTCTCGGCGTATGCGCGGCAGTTCCTGGACCAATTGCAGAAGCCGGAGGTGGATTTCATCGAGGGGCTCTCGCCGGCGATTGCGATCGAACAGCGGGGATCGGCGGCCAACCCGCGATCGACGATTGCGACGACGACGGAGATTTATGATTACCTGCGGCTGCTGTACTCCTCTGCGGGGCAGCCGCATGATCCGGCGACGGGGAGGCCGATCTACAAGCTGACGGCGCAGCAGATCGCGGATCAGATCGAGGCGTACCCGCAGGAGTCGAAGATCATCATCCTGGCGCCGTTTGTGAGGGCGCAGACGGGGGAGTTTAGGGATGTGTTTGAAAGGATCAAGCGGGAGGGGTTTGTGCGAGCAAGGATCGACGGGCAGATTGTGGAGGTGGGTTCTGAGCCGATCAAGCTGGATAAGGCGAAGGCGCATTCCATTGAGATCGTGGTGGACCGGTTGGTGATCCGGGAGGGGGTGAGGGCGCGGCTGGCGGACTCGATTGATACGGCGCTGAAGTGGGGAGGGTCGCGGCTGCTGGTGCTGCGGCAGACGCAGGAGGAAGCTGGGAAATGGGAGGAGATGAAGTACTCGACAGATTTTTGCAACCCGGAGACGGAGTTCACAATGGCGCAATTGACGCCGAAGCATTTTTCCTTCAACAGCCACTTGGGGGCGTGCCCGGCGTGCCATGGGCTGGGGACGGAGTCGTATTTTGATTGCGACCTGATGATATCGGACCCGGAGAAATCGCTGAAGGAAGGGGCGATCGCGCCGTGGCAGCGGACGGGAAAGCGGATGCAGCACTTTTACGCGGGCATCCTGCGGGCGCTGGCGGGGCGGTACAAGGCGGCGATGGATGCGCCGTATGCGACGCTGCCGGCGGCGTTCAAGGAGGGGCTGTGCCGGGGGACCGGGACGGAGCAGGTGGAGATCGTGTGGGGCGAAGGGGCAAAGGCGACGAAGGCGGAGCGGCCATTCGAGGGGCTGGTGGCGCAGATGCAGCGGCTGTATGAGGAGACGGAGAGCGAGCTGACGCGGAACCGGCTGCGCCAGTATATGAGCCGGAGGGAGTGCTCTGTGTGCCACGGGGCGCGGCTGCGGCCGGAGATCCTGGCGGTGACGATACGGGGGAGGCTGTCGCGGGATGGGGAGGAGCCCGTGGAGAGGGAATTGAACATCCGGCACTTGTGCGCGCTGACGGTGGCGGACGCGCGGGTGTTCGTGGAGAACCTGGTGCTGACGGGGCAGCAGCAGGTCATTGTGGCCGAGGTGACGCGCGAGATCCTCGCGCGCCTGCGCTTCCTGGTGGAGGTGGGGCTGGGGTACTTGAATCTGGACCGGGAGAGCGGGACGCTCTCCGGCGGGGAGGCGCAACGGATACGGCTGGCGACGCAGATCGGGTCTGGGCTGGCGGGGGTGCTGTACGTGCTGGATGAGCCGAGCATCGGGCTGCACCAGCGGGATAATGACCGGCTGATCACGACGCTGAGGCGGCTGCGGGACCTGGGGAACTCGGTGATCGTGGTGGAGCATGACGAGGAGACCATCCGGGCGGCGGATTTTGTGCTGGACCTGGGGCCGGGGGCGGGGGTGCGCGGGGGTGAGATCATCGCGCAGGGATCGGTGGAGCAGTTGCTGGCGAATCCGGCGTCGCTGACGGCGCAGTATCTGTCGGGATCGCTGCGCATTCCTGTGCCGAAGCGGCGGGTGGTGCCGAGCCAGTGGCTGACGGTGTGCGGGGCGACGGAGAATAACCTGGCGGGGCTGGATGCTTCGTTTCCGCTGGGGTGTTTCACGTGCGTGACCGGAGTGTCCGGGAGTGGGAAATCGACGCTGGTGGATGATATCCTGAGGCGGGCGTTGTTCCGGCATTTCTACCGGGCGAAGGATCGGCCGGGGGCTTACAAGGCGATCCGCGGGATGGAGTTTGTGGACAAGGCTATCGTGATCGACCAGAGCCCGATCGGGCGGACGCCGCGGTCGAACCCGGTGACGTATACGGGGGCGTTTGGGCCGATCCGGCAGTTGTTCGCGAATCTGCCGGCGTCGCGGGTGCGGGGGTATGAGAGCGGGCGGTTCTCGTTAAATGTGAAGGGGGGGCGGTGCGAGCATTGCCAGGGGGAAGGGATGATCCGGATCGAGATGCACTTCCTGGCGGATGTGTTTGTGGAATGCGAGGTGTGCCACGGGCGGAGGTATAACCGTGAGACGCTGGAGATTACGTACAAGGGGAGGAATATCGCGGACATCCTGGATATGACGGTGGATGAGGCGGAGAGGTTCTTCCGGAATGTGCCGACGGTATCCGACCGGCTGCTGGCGCTGGACCACGTGGGGCTGGGGTATGTGCGGCTGGGGCAGAGCGGGTCGACGCTCTCCGGCGGGGAGGCGCAACGGGTGAAGCTGGCGGCGGAGCTTGCCAAAAAGGCTACGGGGCGCACTGTTTACATCCTTGATGAACCAACGACCGGATTGCACTTCGCGGATATCCACAAGCTGCTGGAGGTGCTCATGAAATTGCGCGACGCGGGGAATACACTGATCATTATCGAGCACAACCTGGAGGTGATCAAATGCGCGGACTGGATCATCGACCTGGGGCCGGACGGGGGGCGGTACGGCGGGAAGATCGTGGCGGAGGGGACGCCGGAGCACCTGGCGGGGGTGGAGGGGAGTTATACGGGGAGGTATTTGAGGAGGCACCTGGGGGCGTGATGAGAAATTCGAAATTCGAAATCAGAAATTCGAAGGGTTTGGCGCGCCGTCGGCACGCGGGTTGGCGGGGGGTGGGCGTTCGCCACGGTTTTCCGTTACTTCGAATTTCAAATTTCGAGTTTCGAGTTTTTGCACTGCTGTTAACTGCGGCTCTCGTTATCGTCCTCTCCCCTCCCCTGTCCGCGCAAACGGCGGGTCCATCTCCTTCGCCTTCGGCGATGGAGGGGGCGGAGCGGGCGCTGGATGAGAAGCTGCCGGAGGTGGCGGTTGAGAAATTGCGGACGTACCTGGAAACGGGGGTGGCGGATGACGCGTTGCGGGAGGAGGCGGAGGATCTGCTGACGCGGGCGATGCTGGAGGCGGGGGAAAACGCGGGGGCGCTGGGGCGACTGGAGTTCCCGGCAAGCGACCAGGAGCGGTTTTGGAAGGCTGAGGCGCTCTCGGCGCTGGGGCGGTGGGAGGAGGCGGAGCCGATCTATGAGCAACTGGCGGACGACGGGCCGGCGGAGCTGCGGCTGGCGGCGACGATGGGGCAGGCGGAGGCGCTGCACGCGCTGGGGCGGACGAAGGAGGCGGAGGGGAGGCTGAAGGAGCTGGCGGAGAGCTCGACGCTGGTGCGGCTGCGGCTGGCGGAGCTGTACCTGGAGACGCAGCAACTGGACCTTGCACGGCAATTGCTGGCGAACGCGAAGCCGGGGAACCTGGTGGAGACGCGGTGGCGGCAATATGTGGAGGGACGGATCTACCTGGAGGAGGATCAGGCGGCACCGGCGTTACAGGACTTTGATGAGCTGCTGAAGGACCCGCGTGGGCTGACGCCGGCGCTGCACGCTGGGGCGACCATCGGGCTGACGGAAGCGCGGATCGTGCTGAACGGGCTGGAGGTGGCGGATAATGTGATCGAGGACTTTATCGGGCATTACCCGGACAGCCCCTACCTGGAGGAGATGTTCCGGCGGCTGGACGGGATTTATTCCTCCGAGGAGGATCCGTCGGACGTGGAGCTGCAGGGATGGGCGGCGAAGGCGCCGCCGCGGCGTGCGGCGCTGGCGCTGTATTATGAGGCGCGGTCGCTGCAGAGGCAGGGGCGTGCGGAGAAGGCGATCCGGATCTACACGGAGTTCGTGCAACGATTCCCGCGGCACGCGTATACGTTCGAGGCGTGCATGCAACTGGGGCAACTGCACCTGGGAGCGGGCCGGGTGCCGACGGCGATCTCGTCGTTCGAGAGCGCGATGCGGTCGAGCAACGAGCCGCGGGACCGGGCGCGTGCGGAGATCGCGACGGGGAATGCGTACTTCGCGCAGGGGGAGTTTTTGCTGGCGGCGGAGACGTTCCGGGATGCGGCGCCGCGGTCCTCGGAGTTGTGGCTGGAGGCGACTTATGACTCGGCGCTGGCGTGGCTGCACCTGGGGAATTACGATCAGTTTCTCCAGGATTATACGGTGCTAAGCGCGCAATACCCGGAGACGGATGAGCGGCATAACCTGCTGCTGGAGGAGGGGCTGCTACAGGCGCGCTCGCACGATCCGCGGGCGGCGGCGACGCTGCAATCGTTCGTCCGGGACTTCCCGGATAACCGGCGGGTGGGGGAGGCGCGGCTGGCGCTGGCGGAGCTGGAGTTCGCGGATGGGGATATGAATGCGGCGAGCAATCTGCTGGAGGCGGCGTATGTGGCGAACGCATCGGACCAAACGCGGGAGCAGGCGGATTACCTGGCGATATTCGCGGCGGATGCGGCGCTGAACCGGGATGAGGAGAATGTGGTGCGGCTGGGGCTGCAGTTTCTAAAGGACTGGCCGGCATCGGACCTGAGGCCGCAGGTGCGGATGAAGTTGGGGCAGGTTTACTTCCGGCGGGAGGATTTTGCGAATGCGCAGACGCAATTCGAGACGCTGGCGGAGGAGAGCCCGGCGGATGCGCTGGCGGATAAGGCGCTGATCCTTGCGGGGCAATCGGCGGTGCGGGGGATGAACAGCGGGGGAATCGATCATGCGCTGGGGCTGTTTGACCGTGTGGCGAAGGGGACGGGGCCGCTGAGGCTGTATGCGCGGCAGGAGCAGGCGCTGCTGGAGGCACGGATGGGACACGACAAGGAGGCGGTGATTATTTACGACGACATCCTGCGGTCGAACCCGGATACGGCGCTGAGGCTGGCGGCGCTCTGCGGGAAGGCGGATTGCCTGGTGGCGGCGGGAGGGGACGCGGGGGCGGAGGCATCGCCTGCGGACTCGCCGGGGGCTATGCCGGGCGGGGGGGATGCGAGCGCGGGGGCGATCGCGCTGTATGACCAGATAGTGGGGGACCCGGAGGTGGCGGCGCCGTGGCGGGACCAGGCGCTCTATAAGAAGGGGCGCTGCCTGAGGAAGGAGGGGCTGGCGGATGAGGCGCTGGCGGCGTTTTATGATGTGCTGAATGCGCCGGGGGCGGGTGTGCGGGAGCAGCCGGATTTCTTTTGGTTTGAGAAGGCCGGGTATGATGCGGCGGCGATGCTGGAGGCGAAGGCGCAGTGGCCGGGGGCGATCTCCGTGCTGGAGAAGATCGCGCAGGCGGGAGGGCCGCGGAGCGCGGATGCGCGGAAGCGGGCGGATCAGTTACGGCTGGAGCATTTTATTTGGGATTGAGGAAATTGGGCCTCGCGCAAAGACGCGGGGACGCAAAGGGGGGATGAGGAAGTTTTATTGAGTTGGGGGGACTGGGTCCTGGAGTTCGAGAAGGGTGGCCGTGGCGGCGAGGGAGAAGAGGACGAGGCCGAGGTCGAGGAGGTAGAGCCATTTGGCGGTGAGCCAGCGGGCGGAGGTCGCGAGGGGGTGGAACGGGGAAACCGTTGGGGCGGAGAAGGCTAGCCAGGCGGCGGGGGATTGGTCCTTGGCTTTGAGGGTGAAGAGGGTGGATTTGAGGGGGATGGAAATGGTTTCCCATTGTTCGCCGGGGTCGGCGGGGAGGAGTATCTTGCGGAAGACGCCGTGGGTTTCCTTGATGCTGAGGTCGATGCCTTTTGTGGCGGGGTAGCCGGCTACCTGGAGATCGATCTGACGGGTGCCGGGGGGAGCCTGGAAGGTGAGGGTTATCTGCGCTGGGGATTTATCGCCGGTTTTGACGTAGGAGCTGTAGATGGGTTTGTTCAATACGGGCAAGGTGACGGGATAGCTGGCGGGGGTGAATCCGGTGGGGGCAGGAAGTTGGTTGGCGGCGGTAAGGGCGGGATTGGGATTGAGAAGGCTGGAGGGGAGGAAGTGCTGGATGGTATCGGAGTCGAGCATTTCCTTTTCGATGGGATTGGGCGGGGGGCTGATTCGGGTGAGATAGGCGGGATCTTTATAGGTCAAATAGCCGCGGACATCGTTCTCGACCTCGAGAGTGGTGGCACGGCGGTCGATGAGCTCGCCCGGGAGGAGGTTGATCGCTCTATCGAGCATGCCATAAGCGCAGAGGCCGAGCCACGCGGCGGCGATGGGGTAGATGAAGGCGCGGCGGCGCGGGCCGAGGGCGCCGGCGAGGTAGATTAAGGACGCGGCGATGATGATGAGCATCATGCACCAGGAATCGTTGTAGCGGGAGGCGTCCCAGCCTTTGCAGCGCTTCCATGAGGTGGCGAGGACCTGGAACCAATAAGCCAGGCCGGCGATGAGCGGGAACCAGCGGGGATCGGAGAAGGGGATGCGCTGACAAAGGGTGAGGAAGGTGAGAAGGATGAGTGGGGCCTGAAGGATGATGCACGCCCAGTGGGCATCGCAGGGCCAGGAGAGGATGGCGGTGAAGGCGGAGAAGAACTCATGGAAGCTGGTCGCGGCGAGGCTATCGTGGCGCGGGAGGTGGGGGGTGGTGGCGATGCCGAATGCGGCGATGGCGCCGAGGAGAAGGAAGGCTGTGAGAGATGATCTCCATCGATGGCCGGGAGCGAGGAGGAGGAGGGCGTAATAGGCGGCGAGGGCGAGGGCGAAGAAGACGCCGCCGGCGTTGCTGAAGAGATTGACGAAGGCGAGGAGGGCGCCGAGGCACCATTGCCATGTCATGACCTCGTACCGCCAGCAGAGCCATAGGGCGGCGATGCCGAATAACATGGCGAAGTAGAAGGCGGATTGGAAACCCCAGAGGGTGTTCTCCCAGCCGAAGGGGATCATGGAAATGGTGGTGGCGATGACCGCGAGGGTGACCCTGCCGAGGGGGCGCATGCCCGCGCCTGCGAAGAGGACGAAGCCGACGATGGCGGCGACGTGAAGGGGGACCTGGGCGACCATCTCGAGGAAGTTATCCCATTGGTTATTGGCACGGGTAAGGATGAGGGAGAGGATGCGGGTAAGTGCCATCCGGTGCTCGTTGTGGGGCTCGAATAACTGGTTGAGATTGAGTGTGCCCTCGTACCAGGCTTTGAGGATGCGGCCTTCGCCGTGCCAATCATCGAGATAGGGGGCGGCATTGCCGAAGCGGTAGATGGCCCAGAGCTTTGCGCCGGTGATCAAGAGGACCATGCCGAGCAGGAGGCCCCAGGCTGGCCAGCGCGGGGGAAAAGTTCGCGCAGGGGGGGTGCGGATCATCTGTCAGGGGACCCTGTGGGAGCGGGCGCGGAAGTGTCAATGCGCATTGACTGGAAGGGGGAGGCGGGGAGGCCTTGCTTGTTGTAGAGATTGGCCTCGGGGAAGTCTTTCCAGGCGTAGCGGACCATGGCGGGAGCGGGAACGATGGGGCTGGATACGATGACGGCGTTGCCGTCGATTTTTGCGGCGGCGGGGAGCCATTTTGCATCGGGGCCGGCGATCTCGAAGCCGACGAGTTTATCGGCGGGAGGCTCGGTGGCCAGGGCAGCGAGCCAGGGGGGGCGGCCGGGGGTGAGCCCGGTGCCGGTGTTGGAGAACTCGATGCGGAGGGTGGGGCCGGCTTTTGCCACGGACTGGAACATGGGGCCGGTGGAAACGATGTCCTGGCCGTAGGCGACGCGGCGGGCGACGAGGGCGAGGCGCTTGCCGACGTCGAGTTTATCCGCGGGATGGATGGTGGCGGGGTCGCCGATATCGACGGCGGAGGCCATGCCGGTGTTGGGGAGGGAGAGGGCTTGCCGCTGGGCCTCGCGGAGGCGGGGCCAATTGTCGGTGTCATCGGCGCGGTAGCCGGCGAGCTGGACGAAGAGGAATGGGAAGCCGCCCTGGGCCCAGTGCTGGCGCCAGTCCTGGATGAGGCGGGTGAAGAGGGCGCCGTACTCAGCCCAGTGGGGGGCGTTAGTCTCGCCCTGGTACCAGATGACGCCGCGGATGGCGTACGGGATGAGGGGGGCGACCATGCCATCGAAGAGGGTGGCGGGGGAGAATTCGTCGCCGGCGGGTTTGGGGGGCTTGCGAGGCAGGGGGACGGGGGGCTTGAAGGGGGGCGGGAGAGGGGCGCCGGTGCCGACTGCCTGGGCGGTGGCCTGCTTCCATTGGGCGAGGGCGGCGTCGTAGGCGGGGCCGTTTTGGGCGGTCCAGGACTGGAGGGTTTTGTCGTACTCGCCGAGCTCGGCGGGATAGGTGGCGAGGGCCTGGGTATACCGGGAGTCGATGTGGCGCCATTGCTTTACGTAATGATCGAGGGCGGGGTCCTGCTTGAGACCATCGATGCTGACCCAGGCGGCGGCAGCGGAGCCCCCGTAGTGCATGGCGATGAGGCCGACGGGGCGGTGCAGATTTGCGCGAAGTTCCCTGCCGAAGAAATAGCCGACGGCGGGGAAGGTGGCCGAGGTCTGGGGGGTGCAGAGCTCCCAGGTGCCCTGGAGGCCGGAGACCGGGGTGTGCTCCATGCGGTGGGTGATGGTGAAGAGGCGCATCGCGGGGTCGCCGGCCTGTGCGGCGGCGGGGTCGCCGCCGAGGGACTTGGCGAGGGGGAGGGCCATGTTGGATTGGCCGGAGC
>Ga0182024_10014383_pt1 | contig 15303 bp, 18 predicted proteins | sample P32metaG_FD_120480 | JGI IMG/M metagenome (GOLD analysis project Ga0182024, IMG submission 120480) | Permafrost microbial communities from Stordalen Mire, Sweden - P3-2 metaG (Illumina Assembly) | ecosystem: Environmental > Terrestrial > Soil > Wetlands > Permafrost | place: Sweden: Stordalen... | reverse complement strand
CGGTCTGAAGCAAGAGCCAGTGCCGCTATGAATATCGAGGCTGCGCAGCGAAAGATGATCACGGTGTCTAACGGAAGCCCAAGACTCGCAACGGTCCGAAGTATTTGCCTCCGGTGCGGTACCTTTACCTCTCCCGCTTTGTTATAGTGTAGCGCCGAAAGGCCGGATCACTCGTAAGCAGCCGTCAACGCAATGCGAGGACATGCCGATTCGGTACGAGGGCATGGTGACTCGGTTCGGCGATTCCTTGGGATCACGATCTCGTGACTAGGTGTCTGGATCGGTGCAGAGAGGCCAGATTTTCAAACGGCAGTGACCGCATTGGAGCAATTTCCCAGAACGACGTTTCGGGCTAGTATACGAGTCGGCGACGTTTCGTTCAAGTCGTTTCGCGGAGCCAGAACGTTCAGGGGGCATTAGACCGAAAAAATCTCGCTGAACCTTCCGGCTGAATTGCTGCGGCAAGCTGACGCCATTTTTGCCCGCGCTTACCGGCCCGCCAAGCCGGTCGGCGGCGTGACCATTTGCAGCCCAGAATCCAAGCCTGGGCTTCACGTTAAGGAAGATGCCTTTGCCCATACCTGCCCCGTTCTCAACGAAAGCCACTTAAGCGGTCGGGCGGATACGAGATCGGCACGACACAACCCCGGAGCAGACCATGCGGGTGTTGAGCGGCTTAGCTCTCGACCGCGCCACGCACAAAAAAAGCCAGCCCGCGCGCGGCCGGATACCGACACGCGCGCAGGACCGGGCCGATGCGAAATCGCTTAGTGGGACGCGGGCAGCCGCTGGGCCATCAAAACCAGCCCCCGGACGGCATGAGGCCATTGAGGTGCAGATACGTGACGAGATTGCCGTAATGCAAGGCGTCATGATTTGCGACTTGCGTCAACACGAACATCTTGTTCGTCTTGGTGCCAAAGAAGTCCGCCGGGTCATTGAGGTGCGCATCGGTGAACCCGGAGTACACGCCATCGCAGTAATCGAACGCGCCTTTGAGGCGGGCCATGATCTTGGTCTTCGAACCCGTCGCGGTAGCCGTGGCGGGGGTCGCTTCACCCTTGACGTTTGAACACAGTGTGTAGGATATATCCGCCACATGATTCAGGATCTCGGCAAACGAGCGAACGTCCTTCGTCGGCCGGTAGCTGTACTTGGACTCTGGCATCTCGTCCGCCGCCTTCATGATCTTGTCCTGCATATTGCTACGAAAAATGGATATCGTCGCCGTCAGAGGATTCGGCGCCATGATCGGATTGGGCAGGTTCGGCGAGATTTGGGCGTTGGCCAAGGACGCCAAGACGGAAACAGATACCATGCCAACAGGAACCACGACGCGAGCAATGGATCGGAACATTAAGAATCCTCCAACATCTCCGCATGGCAAGTATCATGCCAAGACTCGGTTTTTTTCGTTTCAATGCATTGGCCGTCTAAATCAGCAGTTACCTCGTCCGGTTGTGGGACAAGAAATCTCGTAAGCGGGAAAACCGATTCCGCCACCCGAGCAATTCCAATCGGACTCTGGTGCGTATCATTACTACTCATGAAACTCGCGTTCCTGTCGACGACCTTAGCCATTTCTGTGTGTTGGCGTTAACGCCGGCCTAAAAACAGAAATTCACGGGAGCACGTCGTGCCGCACAAAGGACCCTTTGTGAGACGGCCCGCCGTTCAGAAGATCGGCTTCAGGACCATCCGGCCGTACGCGATGAACGCCATGAGGAGACCCAGCACCCCGCTTAAGATGATGGTCGTAATCTCGCCGTACTTGGCGTGCACCCAGACGAACACGAGGCTCTCGATCGTCAGGACCGTGGCGGCCACCACCGTGAGCGCCGGATGCCAGTGGAGGGCGGCGGGGACGATCAGCCCGACCGTGCAGACGAGTTCGAGGATGCCGAGGGCCATCCAGGCTTCCCGCGGCAACGCACCAAAGGACGGGACATCCTCGCTTACCTTTTCGAACATGAAGACCTTCATGACGCCCGACGCTCCGTACAGGAGCACGGCGAGGATCTGCAGGACCCATAACAGGATGTTCATCGTGTGTGCCTCCTCCCGGTTTCCGCGTCGGCGCGCGCAGGGCGGTTTCTTCCCGCGCGATCCACGTTCTGAGCGACCATGGATAAGCTTATGATAATTCCCCTTCGTGTTGCACAGAGGACCCTTTATGCAACGTGCTTCGACCACATTGTCGGATCACGCCCGACCCACCAAAGTGGGCCCAAGGAACGCCAAGTCTTAGATCTGTATCAAAAGCGCTCCGGCGCACCAGCATTGTGCACTTCCACCAAGTGCGTACCACCGGATCGCTTCTGATACAGATCTAAGACTACCGGGACGCAACGTGGCGTACCAATCTTCAGATCAATCCGTCAGCGCCGACTTGAACTCATCGAGCCAAGTCGGCATCGTTCAGTCCGGTTCGCCGCGTCAGGACATATATCGCAACCAGGGCAGCGGCAAACCCCGATGACGCGCCTACGCCCAGTGCCCACCGGGGACCGAAACGGTTTGCGACCCAACCCACGATCGGAGCTCCTATCGGCGTACCTCCAAGCGCGACAGCGAGGCGAAGGGCCATGACTCGGCCTCGCATGGCAGGCTCCGTCGAGAGCTGCATCATACTGTTGGTTGTGTTGGTAAGTGTCAAGGCCGCAACACCAATGACCACGAGAGCAGCGGCGAACCACCAGTAACCGGGGGCCAGCGCACCGAAAGTGCATCCGATCCCGAAGACCGCTGAGCCGACGAATAACGAGCCGAACTTCGGCTTGTCGCGACCTGCGGCGATCAGCGCTCCGGAGATGGTGCCAATGGCCATGATGGAGGACAGCAGTCCGAAGCCGCGCGCATCGGTGTGGAAGACGTTGACAGCCATCGTCGAAGTAAAGATCGGGAAGTTGAGTCCGAAGGTCCCAATCAGAAACAGCATGACCAGAATTGCTCGGAGATCCTGGCGACCCCAGACGTAGCGGAATCCTTCCAGAAATCCTCCGGCGGTACGTCGAGCTCTCGTGTTTGGATAGAGTTCGGACACGCGGAACAGTGACATCGAAATCAAAACCGCGGCGAATGATAGGCCGTTGATCGCAAACGCCCAACCAGTTCCCACCTTCGCAATGACGAGGCCGGCAACTGCAGGACCGACCATACGGCCGGCATTGAACGATGTCGAATTGAGCGCGACTGCATTGTGCAAGTGCTCGTCACCCACCATCTCGGTCACGAAAGTCTGGCGCACGGGAGCATCCAATGCGGCCGCCGAGCCAAACAAAAACGCAAATACATAGACCTGCCAAAGACGGACGTTGCCCGCGATTGTAAGGATTCCCAAAGCCAGCGCCAACACCCCCATCGTCGCTTGGGTGACCATCAGGAGCTTGCGTTGGTTGAGATGATCTGCAGCAAATCCGGTCCAAGGCAACAAAAGAAGCTGCGGTGCAAACTGCAACGCCATGACGATTCCCACAGCGGAGGCATCATGATGTGTGAGTTGCGTAAGGACGAGCCAGTCCTGAGCAACACGTTGCATCCATGTACCGATGTTGGAAACCAGAGCGCCCGCTGACCACACACGAAAATTGAAGATGCTCAAAGCGCGGAAAGCACCCGCCGCTGGATTCTTCATGAACGTTCCGGGGAATTGCCTCCATGAAACTGGCCGAAATGCCGCGCCGACTGGACGCTGATCAGCAGTGCGCCAACCGCAAGAGCAAGAACGTCACGTATCGATCTCAGATCAAAGTTGCCAACGCGCACCACGAGAAGGTAGCCGACGACAGCGTTGAAAAAGCCCCATAAAACGTTCACCGTAGACGAGGAAAGACCTTCTCCGGGAGGCTTTGCGAAGGGAGTTTGGAAGGGCCGTCCCAGCATGCCGCTGACAAGATGCGGAATGACGTTGGCCAGGAAAATTCCTCCAAAGAAGTACGACACAAGATGAAGCCAGGTCATGGTTATGCGCTCCTCGTCGCCAGCAGGTTAAGAATGTCCTGGGTTGAGCCCGTTTCTCCGAGCCGGGGAAAGACTCTTCGAAGGCTGTACTCGTGCGCTTCGGGGCGCACATCGGTCATGGCATCGAGGGCAAGCGTGACGTTGAATCCCTGCTCATACGCTTGTCGGGCAGTGGCTTCGACGCCGGTGCCGGTTGCTACGCCTGTGACAACAACCTGCGTTATCCCGTTGGCATTCAGTTGCGCCTCCAGATCCGTACTCGCAAACGCGCCCCATGTCCGCTTCGTAACCACGATATCGCTGGCCTGCCGATCTAGCTCCGGGATCAGATCGCTGAATCCTTCGGGCAGCGTCGAGTAACGGCGCGGCTGCTCCGTCCGGCCTGGTGCGCCTCCAGCGACATTGACCAGAACGACCGGGAGATCACGCTGACGAAAGGCATCAAGCAAAGCGCAGGTTCGCTCAATCACGCCAGCGACCGGATGGATAAAGGGTGAGTTGATAATGCCTTTCTGAAGATCAACGACAATAAGGGCGGTCTTTGGATCAAGCGTTGTAACGGGCATTAGGTTCTTCTCCTCGACAGGGATCTGAATGAGAGTTGAGTGGTTGTACGCGAAGGCATCAATCTTCAATGAGGCGCGCGAGCAGGTCGACGGCAGAAGCAAGCCTTTCCTGTTCCTGGGAGGAGAGCTTCTTCTGGATTGTTGTTGTGAGCCAATCCTGCCTTGCGGCGCGGCCGTCCCTAAGCAACTTCTGGCATTTCCGGGAGAGTGACATCAAGGTCTGCCGTCGATCGTTCGGGTCCGGAGAGCCGCTCACCAATCCGGCTTCCAGCAACGACGTGATGATGGCGCTCATCGACTGAGGACGCATTCCCTCAGCTCGAGCCAAGCTCGATACCGCCGCAGGACCGTCTTTCTCGATACGAAGCACAACGGAGACTTGCGAAGGCCTCAAATCGTTCTGCCCACCCTGTTCGCGCAGCTTCCGCTTGAGTTTGCCAGAGATTGCCCGAAGCTCTGCTGCAAGCGCAGAGGCGCGCTCGGCTTGAGAAGGACTCACCCGATCATTCATAGAACCAGTATAGCATGTATACAGTTATCTGTACAGGTAGGCTGCATATATATGAAGCACGACGAGCGATTCAGCATGGTCCTCACGTGTTCTACAATCCGATGACTGGCGACAAGTTCAAGGATGTGAAGGGCGCCATCGCTGCGGCTGTGAAACGAGCAGACCTGGGGAAGATCACCTGGCACATGTTCCGCCATACTTTTGCTTCGCGGCTCACTCGCGACGGAGTAGACATCGTGACCGTCAAGGAGCTACTCGGGCATTCCAATATCAGCACCACGATGCGGTACGCTCACTCTGACGATGAGGCGAAGCGTCGGGCGGCGCAGCGCTTGAAGAGTAGTGACAAAACAGTGGCAATCGTTCCACGGAGGGCGAAGATCGCAGTATAATGTAGTGACATCGACCAGAACCCGCTGAAATCAGGTGAGTTGAAAACGGAGAGGTGGCTGAGTGGTCGAAAGCAGCGGTTTGCTAAACCGTCGTAGGGTCAAAAACTCTACCGGGGGTTCGAATCCCCCCCTCTCCGCCATAAGATTCTAAAGGACTTGCTGGTATTCTTAAAAGACAGCGTGCAATAGCGTGCAATGCTGCTCTACAATGGCTTGAGGTTATATGGCGCTCAAGCTCTACCGCAGACACCGAAAAGAATGCGAGGGGGGCCACGCCGAAGATGTTCGCACCGGCCAATTTGAGGAAGGACGCCGGGGATGGAAGCGTTGCGCCTGCATCATCCATGTGGCCGGCACCCTCGACAAAATCTTCAACCGGCGGCAAACCGGCGAGACCGATTGGGAAAGAGCGCGAGGAGTCGCGGATGCATTGCAAAAGGTCGGTTCATGGGACGGCGAAATCGCCCCGCCCCCGCAGCCATTGCCCCAGCAGTCTCCGCACCGAATAACTGTCTCGTCTGCTACCAAAGCTTTCCTCGACGAGCTTAAGGAGACCGCAGCCTTCGCTACCCACAAAAAATATCGTTTGCTATTGGCCAAGCTGAACAAGTTCTCTGACCAGCGTGGTTACGTCATGATCGACCAGTGGGAGCCCATTGACATTCGCCAGTTTCGCTCAACTTGGGCCCTCAGTCCGCTAACTGCCGTCCGCCGGATGGCGATGCTGAAGCCGTTCTTCGAATACTGTGCCAGCAATAAATGGATACAAAGCAACCCGGCTCGAAGCGTCAACAATCCGAAGGGAAGGGAAATGTCCAGTCGGACGAACGAGCAGAAGCTGCCGTTCACAGACGAAGAAATCAAGAAGATGTACGAGGCATGCCAGGGGTATGGAAAGACAAGCAAGCACAAATGGAATGGCGACGATGTCGCCGATTTCATTTCGCTGTCGATCTACACCGGCCTTCGCATTTCTGACGTTGCGCTGTTTAATCTCGAGCGGATGTTGCCAAACGGTGAAATTCGGGTCCGCACTACGAAGGCCGGCACGCATGTGTACACGTGGGTGCCGCAGTGGCTTCAGGACCGCATTCGTGAACGGGCCAAGAAACACGGCCCCCATATTTTCGGCGAGCACACTACCAAGAGCCTTGACGTCATCACCGAGTTGTGGCGCAGGAAGCTGAATTTGGTTTGGAAAGATTGCGGTAAATGGAAGGTCAAACCGACACCCCACCGCTTCCGCCATACTTTCGCCCGCATCCTCCTTCAGAAGCCGGGCGTTACTGTTCGGGATGTCGCAGAGTTGCTCGGCAACACGGAGGAAATGGTCCTCCGCCGGTACAGCGCCTGGGTACCCGAGCGCCAGGCGCGGCTCACAAAGATTTTGCAGGATGCGTTTGACGACAAGCCAAGGCCTAAGCTGGTAGCGATGGGGCCCTATCGAGAGAAATAGGCTAACCCCTCTTTCGTGAAAGCAACGAAATCTCACTGGTCGGAGCACCTGCCGCGGCCATATTTTCTCCTCTCGTGAGTTCGTCTCAATGATCCCAAGCGCCGAGGATGCTCCTGGAATTCAAGAGAAAAGGAGTAGCCCCCTTGTTTTGGCCTCTAAGTTCGCCCGAAAGCTGCTCTAGCATGGTGTGGCGATTGAGCACATGGCAGACATTCTCGGCGACGATGAAACGCGTGTAAGCCCTACTCGCGATGGAATACAGAAGCGTCAAGACTTGCGAGCCACTGAAAGACGCATCCGATTAGGTAAGTTAGTCATTACGCCCGCGCTCCGTTAATCGGTCGATCAGTCCTTTCCATCATGGTACCGGTATGCTGTACCTCGAACGGGGCGCCCTAGGCCGCGTTCAGCAAGCGCGTATGTATGCGCCGGGCGGCGGATTCGGGAATGCTGTAGACCGTGTGAGCCTTCTTCCGTCCCATCCTGATTTTGATGACACCTGGATCGTCCTTAACGAGTTTGCGGACCGTCTCTCTACCTAAACACCACATGCGCGAGAGATCACCAATTCGGTAGTGCTTTTCAAAAGTGTTGTCTAACATTTGCGCTCAGTTCGTAATGTCAGAGATTTCTGAAGATCTCGCTGCTGGACGCACATCAGTCGTCTATCCCGTTGCACGTTCTGCCCGTCACCCAGCCTGGTAACCACTCATGCGGCGTCCCTTGCCGTCCGAGCCCACGAACCCATGACTTCCTTAACACTCGAAACACCTCCCTACTTATAAGGAAACGGCGAGGGCACTTCGGGACAACAAAATTTATTTGGTCCCACAGGGTGTGATTTGGCCTTTTCAAATCCTCCTATAAGTAGAGAGTAAAGTTTCTCAAGTTCAGAAGCATGAGGGCGACTGACGGGATGGTGGAAGCCTGCCAGCGTTGAACTATTCAATAGGAGATCTCTAATGAACGGTACGAAAAGTACTTCAGAATCACTGGCGGGGCTACCTGCGATCGGAAAACGCGTGATTCTATCGATGGGTGGCAAGGGAGGTGTGGGCAAGACGAGCGTAATGACCGGCCTGGCCGAATGGTTCCAGGAGAACGACATCCCGGTCAAGCTACTCGACTTGGACACGGAAAACAAGGCCCGGGGATCGCTGACGCACTTCTTTGGCGGGCAGGTGCCGAAGGTGAATATTCACACTCCAGCCGGGCTGGATGCTTTTGTGGATGAGCTAACGGACGGACCGCCGGTGGTTTTGGCGGACATGGGCGCGGGCGCCGGGCAGGTTACTTACGAATGGTTCGACAAAATGTTTTCGAACGTAAACGAAGCCGGGATCGCGTTTACGTCCGTTGGTGTCATCACGGCTGATCCAGCCAGCGTGGAGAGCGTTCTTGCCTGGGCATCTCGGCTGGGCAATAGAACCGCTTATCTGATCGTCGAGAACTCAATCGCTGAACACACCGACTTTAGGTATTGGCGGGAGACTGAACAGGCGCTCTGGTTTCAGCAGACGTACTCGCCCTCTGTGCTTCAGATGGACTATCGCCTTCCGGTCCTTGAAAACGCCACCAGGAATCATGGCGTCACGCTAGGTGCAGTAGCCCGCAGATTGACCGGCGCGGCGGAGTTGCAGAAGGCATCCCTGGTCATGCGCGCGCAGAGCTACCGTCGACGTATGTTTTCTGAGTTCGACAAAGTGAAGAACTTGCTGCTGCCATGAATCCGGAACCAGACCTGATCGATCGCATCGCGAACGCGTTGCCGGACGAGCTAAGGGCCGACTACTACCGGGAGCTTCGCCATTGCCGTTCCCTGCCAGAAAATGACGAGATGCTTCGCATCCTGCGAGTCATGCAGTTTTTGGTCGTGCTCACGGTGCAGGTGCCGGATCGAATGGCGACGGAGCGGCAACAGTTCGAACGGGTGGTTGCTGATGCGGTTCAAATGCTTCAGGAAAGCCGTCAGTTCAGTGTCGCTCATCAGGCGCAACTTGATCGGCGAATGGCCCAGGTATCGGCGCACATCGCGGAGGAACTTAAACCGGAAGCCGTGGCTGCTGCAATTAACGAAAGTCTGCGCCAGCAGTTCATCAAGTCGACAATTCCTGAAACCGCCGACGCGCTGGCAGTCGCCGCCGCGCAGACAAAGAAGGCCACTGCTGAGTTCGTGCGTGTCGCCGGCACGCTCGGAGACGCATATCGTGGTGCAGTCTCAGAAGCCAATACGTCAATTGAGAAGCTCAAATCGACCTGCACAGATGTCTTGAGCACCACCAAGCGTGCTGTTGAGGAGTTGCAGTACCTTTCCGGGAAGCAGCATCGTCATCGGTTTTCCGGGTTCTTGATCCTGGCGTTTATTCTGGGCGCTGGACTCCACTGGCTATATGACCAATGGCGGCATCAGCCGCCGCCCGAAGTCAATCCTGCGCCTGTGGTTCAGTCCGCGCCTCCGATCAAGCCACCGACTAAGCCGAAGGCCAAACGGTAGGCTTACGAATGCTGACGATCCGCGCCATGTCGGACGGTAAAGGATATTCGTCCAGGCACCTGGAACATAGCGACTACTATGCCGAGGGCGAACTGGTGACAGGTGTGTGGCAGGGGCGTGGCGCGGAACTGTTGGGGTTGAAAGGCGCGGTCAGAGGAGAAGATTTCGAAGCCATACGGCAGGGACTCGATCCGCAGACCAATGAATTCTTGAGGGTTCGTCATAGCGTGGATCGCACCGCCGTCGACGGCACGAAGCTTGCGCGGGGGCGGAGTCTCTACGATTTCACCATCTCTGCTCCAAAATCGGTCTCGGTGCTTGCAATCGTGGGTGGCGACGATCGGTTGATAGAGGCACATCGTACTGCCGTTGCGGAAGCCCTGAAAGAAGCCGAGACTTATGCGGCAAGTCGTGTACGCCAAGCTGGCGCCAATGAGGACAGGCCGACCGGCAACCTGGCGCTTGCCGTTTACCACCACGACGCCAGCCGTGAGCTTGATCCACAGTTGCATACGCATGCGGTTGCCGCCAACCTGACATTCGATGGAACGGAGGGCCGCTGGAAGGCGCTCCAAGCGTCGGATATTTATGAACGCCGTGCCTATCTATCCGAGGTTTATCGCAATTCCCTCGCTCGCGAAGTCCAGGCGCTCGGCTACGAAATCGAGAACCAGCGTGATGCACGGGGCAGGGACGTCGGGTTCGAGATCCGAGGCCTTTCTGCGGAGTTGCTCGAAAAGTTCAGCCAACGCAGCCGTCAACGCGATCAGGCGATAGGAGCATTCATTGAGCAACGGGGCCGCAGGCCGACCGACAACGAAGTGGCCGTGCTGGTTCGAGAATCGCGAGCCGACAAGCTCACTGAGATTTCGACCCATGAGCTGAGGGAGAAGCAGCGGGCTCGACTGAGCCCGAACGAAGCAAAGATGCTGGCGCAAACGCGTGGCACCCAGCGATTAATGCTGGTGGTGGAATCGAGCGCGGCATCGTTGGAATACGCCAAAGATCACATATTCGAGCGCGTATCAGTCGTTCTAGATCAGGAGCTGCTAACGGAGGCTTTGCGGCATGGGAGGGGACGAATCCGGCTTGCCGACTTGAAGGGTGAACTGAATCTTCAGGAATCCGCAGGTACAATACTACGCTCCGGCCGCGAGATAGCAACAGCAGCCAGCCTGGAGCGCGAGCGAAACATGATTGCCGCCGTGAATCGTGGAATCGGTGGCTCTGATCCGCTCAGCGATAATCGAGCGTTTGTGGTTTCCGACCTTTTGCGCCCCGAGCAGAAGCATGCCGTCGAATTCGTTCTTCAATCGCGTGACCGAGTGGTAAGCATCAGTGGCGCTGCCGGTACCGGCAAGACCGCAACTCTCCAAGAGTTGCGGCGGGGGTTGATGGAGGCGGGCCGTAGAGTACTTGCAGTGGCTCCTACAATGAGCGCCGTCGAGGAGTTGCAGAAGGTCGGCTTCGCTGACGCGATCACGGTCGAACGCCTGCTGCAGGACCCCCGCGTCCCCGATTGCGTGCGTGGCAGTCTCATCATCCTCGACGAGGCTGGCATGGTCTCGGCGCGACAGATGGCAGACCTACTCCGGCTCGCAGAAGAATGTTCACTTCGGGTGGTCTTCAGCGGAGACACCAAACAAATCCGAAGTGTGGAGGCAGGCGATGCTCTGCGAATACTGGAAAAGGAATCCCAGCTGAAGACCGTCCCACTGACACAGGTGCAGCGCCAAACCAGAAAGGACTACCGAGAGGCAATGGAAGAATTTCGCCGAAACCCGGAGAGAGGATTCGCCAAGCTGGATGCGATGGGCGCCGTTCGCGAGGTCGCCTTCGCTTACCGAGCTACGGCAATCGCCGAAGCATATGCCGCCGCCGTGGGGCAAACTCTAGTCGTTTGCGCGACACACGACGAGATCGACCGAGTTACCGAAGCGGTACGCGACCGCAAGAAGACACGCGGAGAACTCGGCGAAGGTAGGACCATCGCCCGTCACGTGTCGCTCAACTGGACTGCGGCGCAGAAAGCTGATCTAAAGAACTATCGCCCAGGACAACTACTGGGGTTTCACCGGGCCGTGAAGTCCATCGGGAGGTTCGAGACGGTGGAGGTGGTCCGTTTAGCTTCCAATGCACTCGTAGTTCGCAGCGAAAACGGAGCGGAGTGTATGGTTTCAGCAAAGCGAGCCGGGAGTTTCGATGTATTGGAGGCGCGCCCGGTTGAAGTGTCTGCCGGAGACCGGCTCCTGCTCACCGCCAATCGCCGTGAGACTGGATTGCGGACCACAAACGGTGAGCTAGTCACCGTGTCCGCGGTGGATTCCGGGGGCCAGATCCGACTAGAAGATGGGCGCACTCTGTCCTCCACCTATCGGAGCTTCGCGCATGGTTATGCAGTGACTGCACATCGCAGCCAAGGTAAGACCGTTGATTCGGTGATCCTTTCGGGCGACGGCATGCAAAAGGAACTGTTCTACGTGGCTGCGTCCCGTGGCCGCCGAAGCGTCACAGTCATTACGAGCGACAAGGAGCGGCTTCAGGAGACTGTGGCGCGGTCGATGGCGCGAACGTCGGCCTCCGAGCTTGTGCGCGGCAAACGGGCGTTCTCACATCGAGCTCATCGAGGCCTGGCGATGGCGCGACAGATGGTTCGACGTGCGGCCGAGTTGGTCACATCTGTTTCGAAACAAATCCTCCAACAAGAAGCGATTCGACCCCGAGCCCGAAAGGAGCGCACTCGTGAACGTGGCCTCAGCCGGTAAAGCGCCCTGGGTCATCACCAGCTCAGAACAGCCACCGGCACTGGAGATCGTGTTGTTAAAGCAAGCGGTGATCCTATCGTGGAGTCAGTTCGTTTACGCCGAAGGAGGCAGCGACGAGCTGCGAATCGCATTTGCTAGCCACGACGTGGTCGTAAGGGGCGCCGGGCTCGATTCTCTGCTGCCCGCGATCGCAGCCCATCGAGTCGTGTCAATTCGCGAGAGCGTACGTTCCGAACGTTTTCCCGGCACTGCCGCGCGGTTCATTCGAGAGATTGTCGTTCGGAAGATCGACGTTGATTGAAGGAGCGAGAATGAGGAACACCAGATTCAGCAGCTTTCTAAAACCTCAATTGAGAATAGACACCATCCCTAAGCCTATCGGCTTAGGTTCGCATAGCACGCACGAAGGACATTCTACTGAATGCGCGTTCATTGAATATTCAATGAATATTCGATGGCTGTTCAACGCTTGTTCGATATCGCTGAAGTGGAGTTCGTTTGCCAATGGACGATAAAGTGAACGAGATTCTTGACCGACTACCTCCCAAGCGGCCGCGCTCGCGATTGGACCCGCATGCCGCGTTGATCGAAGAAATGAGGGGACGTGGCAGAACGTATCGAGAAATCGCGAGAGTCCTCGCCGAGAACTCGCTGGTCCGGTCCTCCCCGAGTAACATATATTACTTCGTTAAACTTCGTGCACGGGAGGCAAGGCAAGAGAAGGCGCAGCAGGCAAGGCAAAAGCGAGCTGAACCAGCCGGTTCTAGCAAATCCTCGCCAGAGGCGACCTTAGGCTACCCGGCATCGCCCAAAATTCTACCGAGCGAAGTTGCGCAGAGAATCGCAGCAGTCAAAAACCGCAAGCCTCCCGAGCCATCCCCTGTCGGATTCGTCTTCGATCCCGACGAACCGCTTCGGTTAATAGATCTTGGAAAGCAGAAACCAGGCGACTAAGTCAGGCGGCGCGGGTCGCGACAAATGCCCTGGGCTCTAACAGTGAGCAGTGTGAGGCTCGGTGGATCTGTGAGGTGAAGATTACATTAAAGCGCTTGCGCTTCCGAGAAAAGTAGTTTACGATCTAACTGCGTGACACAGATATTCCAAATCGGGACCGAAGTCAAAGGTACGCAGAGGCGCATGAATCATTATGCGCGCGAGGTGACCTGACCGTCTTGGAATAATATTCCGATTTCAAGAAGAGGGCGGCCACCAAAAATGGCCGCCCTCTTTTTTTGTTTTATCGGTAGTTTGGGCCATTTCGTCTAACTTGCTTCCCGCGGGATGCGAGGCAGTTGAAGTGTGTCTCAGAGCAGGTCTTTGACAACTGAATAGCATCACGAAGTGTCAAATGAGCGGACGGTCGATTATGTCCGTTCGCTGCAGAAGTTTCTGCGGGTGTGGCCTATTGGTTGGGCATCGGACCGCCAGTCCGAACAACGGAGTTCGATTCTCCGCACTCGCTCCACGCCGGAGTAGCTCAAGTGGAAGAGCGCCGCATTCGTAACGCGGAGGTCGGGGTTTCGATTACCCTCTCTGGCTCCAGCCGATGTAGCTCAGTGGGAGAGCAGTTGCATGGTAAGCAACCGATGAGCGTTCGATTCGCTCCATTGGCTCCAAAATCACGAGCCCTGTAAGCATAGGCGGCGATGCGCCGGACCTGTAATCCGGAAAAGCCAGTTCGAGTCTGCCACGGGGCTCCATTTCTCAATGCGGGCAAGTGAACCGGTGTCATGCTGGCCTCATAAGCCATGCGAGTGGCGTTCAACTCGCCAGCCCGCAACCATGTTTTTTCAATTCTCGACTCTGGAGGTGAAGACCGAAGTTGGCAACACTCAACGTGAACGTACCGAGGTTCTATTGCTTTCTGCGCAAGGAATTTCTTTACGATGGTGAGGCGCATCATGGCGAACTAATCCATGTTTGCGTTTTCGGTGCGGCATCGATTCACGACCGTGCGCTCGGATTTCATGTTTTAACAGAGAATGGCGCCGTGATCTGGCGCTTGCCCCTCCACGCGCTTTGCCACAAGCCGAGTGCTTCTATGCAACCGCTCGACTGGCTTCAGTTTTGGGATTGCTTCAGTTACGAAGTCACAGTGACGGTGTTCGAACGGCTGCAGGATTGCCGCGTCCGCGTACAATTCAAGGACCGGTCCTGGGAAGGTGGCCAGTACATGTTCACCTTTGATTGGTGTGAGAGCGAGGACGCTGAAGAAGCGGGGGATGGCGGCCATAAGTGCGGGCATCTCATCGCGCTCGACAACGGCAACTTCGCGGCTCAGCCGAACAATCGCATCCAGTGGTTCTGTCCTGCGTTCATCACCCCGTTTCAAGAGAAACCGGACTACGTGACGAACACGCGGGTGTGGAAGGTTGAGCGCGAGACAGAGACTACGCAAGCGTTCTTCTACGAGGCGGTAACTGCTGATCCACGCGAGAGCCAGGTAGCGCTTTACGCGAAGGGATTGCGGACGCCGGGTTAGTAAATCGCCAGTTTTGGGGGAGTCGTTCAACGGGAGGACAGGTGGCCCGCAACCAGCAAATGAGGGTTCAATTCCCTCCTCTTCCACCAATTTCGCCAGGAAGGCCGTTGCGGTCAAGGCACCGGTCTGAAAAGCCGGATAAGAACGTTCGACTCGTGCTCCTGGCACCAAGTGTGACCGTGGCCGAGTGGCTTAGGCGGCTGCCTGTGGAGCAGTCCACGAGAGTTCAATTCTCTCCGGTCACCCCAATCGCGCGGGCGTCGTTCAACGGATAGAACGCTTCGGTCCTAACGAAGCAATGCCGGTTCGATTCCGGCCGCCTGTTCCAGTGAAGTGGGCGTAGCTCAGTTGGATGAGAGCGCGGGTTTCCGAAGCCCGAGGCCGCTGGTTCGATTCCAGCCGCTCACTCCAGATCTCTAAGATTTCGGGGAGTCCGAGGCCCCCGACCAGCTTTTGTGGGGTAGCCAAGTGGCAACGCGACTGGCTGTTAACCAGTTCATGCGCAGGTTCGAGTCCTGCCCCCACAGCCAAAAATGCCGGGGTCGCTTTCTGGTTGAGAGCCCCTCTCCTACAAAGAGGTGCAGTAGAGTTCGATCCTCTACCCCGGTACCAATCTTGCGCGTCGGCTTCGGGCGGTTAGAGGCTGTCCTGATAAGGCAGTTTAGGCTGGTTCAACT
>Ga0182024_10014382_pt1 | contig 15304 bp, 13 predicted proteins | sample P32metaG_FD_120480 | JGI IMG/M metagenome (GOLD analysis project Ga0182024, IMG submission 120480) | Permafrost microbial communities from Stordalen Mire, Sweden - P3-2 metaG (Illumina Assembly) | ecosystem: Environmental > Terrestrial > Soil > Wetlands > Permafrost | place: Sweden: Stordalen... | reverse complement strand
CCAAGAATTAAGTCCGGTGCTACCCCCACACCAAAATACATAGGTAGAGACAAGCTCACTTGTAAAACCGGTCTATTTAAATTCAAAATATGGTGAAACACCAAATAGCACTCGCTATCACTCTGCAAGTCATGATTATGGGCAACGCATTTGCAGACCATGAAGTCGGCGACTTTGGACAGCGGCATGATGAAACAAGGCTGAAAGAGCAACTTGGATTTCATGAACAAAAACGTAAAGACGCTGAGGCAGTAGTGCGTAAGTGCACCGCGATCCTGGCAGCTGACCCTGATGACGTTGACGTCCGTATGGCGCTCTGCCAAGCGCATGTTAGGTATGGCGACATTCTTAGAGAGCAGAGTGGTGAAGAAAATAAGGCTATTTCAGAATATCGCGCCGCACTATTGGCAATTGTTGATGCAGATCAGCCAACCCAAGAAGCGGTAGACAAGCGTGACTACCAGCCACAGGAGGCTCCCTTGGCTGAGGCTGAGGTAAATAGGCGTGAATCAATTATAATACGTAAGTTGAAGAAAAGGGCAAGAAAGGCTTTGAAGGAGCTCACCAAAGAATCGTCGCCAAGAAACCATTGATAAAATGTGTCCGTTCGACGAGTTGCCGTTTGAATTGAGCCAATGCATCATGAACGCCGTGAAGTTACGGAGCGATCATGATGAAAAAGGCAAAGAAGCAAGAGTCACCCAATCGCTGGGTCCGAGATCCTGACAAGCAAGAATATTGGCGATATCAGATATCAGATGCGCATGTGGCAAGCCAGCGGTTTGAGCGTTCGCGCATTTTGCAAAGAGCAGGGAGTCGTAGAGACATCATTTTACCTTGAGGAGAACGGCATCATAGATACAGATAGTGTTTCTTTGATTTGGCTCTCAGCAAGGCCAATGAACACAGATTGTTGATTCGCCTGGGCACTCCTTGGCACACCTGAAATATCCACTTAAGCAGGACCGACCATTAAAGAACACAGGCTACGACAGTCTTTTATTGATAATGTTTTGGGTCAGGTTCAACTGACGTTTGAACCTTAAGTGTCTTTTGTGGTGGCAATTTTGTGTCTTGATGGTAGGCGGCACGGCTCCGTAATAGGGGCCTAGTGGTCTGCCAATTTGCCATCTGCTATCCAGATCTCTCGGTATTATGCAAAAGTGAGATTGAGTTGTGGATCAGTCGATGTCAGCTCAGTTCAGGAGCTCTGCTCGCTGGATGCTTTCGGCATATGGAGGATAAAGATGACATCGCCATCTTGGAGAATTTCTAGAAACGGCATTTTATCGGTACACTCTACAGCGTCGACCGAGCAGCTGGCTTCTAGAATGAGATTTGTTCATGCGCTCGATCAATCATTTCTGCACCTGCACCAATAGAACAATCTTTTTGTGCAGCCTGGCGGCATCAGCGGCGCGGCCAACATCACTGAAAGCAGTCTCCACTGTTTTATACAGGCTCAGTGATTTTGCCGCACTTTTTGTCCGTTCATGATCTGCTGTCTTTTCCAAATTGGTCAAAAAATCCGGAGCAAGGACAAGCTTGCTGTCGGCGTAAGAGATCGCAGCCTGCTCCAGGCAAGGCAAGGCTTGATCATAGTCGGGGATCAGGTCAGCGCCTAAGCGCTCCAGATTTTGGGCATGCAACAACCCGTAAGTTGTGGAGCTTTTGAACTCAGGATTGGCAAATATCAGTTCGGCATCCTTGCGGAGGGCAATGGCTTTAGCTAAGGAAGACTTGTTGTTGTGGGCTTCGTCTTCGAGAGCATCACCCATTTTCAAAAGCAAGGTCATGGGCAAGCCGAACTCAGCAAACTGTTTGTAAGTCTGAGCAGCCTTCTTATAGTCTTTTTGACCGATGTAATCGTGGGCAAGAGCGGCCAAATTCGTCGGGCGTTGTGCCACTGTGTCGTAGTCTGATTTCAAATTGGCAGCTGCCTTTTCCGACTGTAAGCGCGAAATGGCAGCCATTCTCAATGCCGTCTCGCTTGGTGAAGCAAGATTCCATTTCTCGTAAAGTGTGGCCAGGTATCCACACGCTAACCGCACCTCAGGTTCGCTTGGTAGCTCGCCTTTGCCTCGTTCATCAGGTGCGCCGGTAGTCGTTGCCAACAAAAGCTTCAGTCCTTCTTGGCGCGTATCTGCTCCTTGCTTGTAATGGTGCAGTCCAGCTTGACAGTCTCCCAAATAGCCCAGCACGGCAGCAAGATATGACTTGTCCGGAACTCGATCGGCACGCAGCTTAGCAATAGCTTTCTGAAATTCCTCGCTCGCTCTTTCATAGTGACCCCCTCTGGCCAGCAATTTGCCCAGCTCAACTTCAGCCTTTACCTGTTTTTTTCGATCTGGAATGTTTGTAGTCGTTTCGTGCTCAGATGTTATTTCGCACTGACTGAGAATTTTTCTTAATTGCTCCAGAGCCGGTTGGGTAATGTTTTGACAGTCTGATAGTTCAAGAGTGCGCAGGTTCTTCATGCCGTACAAGTATTTCAAATCTTGATCGCGCAATGGAGTTTGGTTGAGAATCAAATGTTCTAGCCCGGTGAGATGACTGATTACCTTGAGTCCGGATGCATCGATAGGCGAACCCTGCAGCTCGAGTTGGGTAAGAGTTTTCATCTCCTTCAAGGCGCTCAGGTTTTTCACTTTTGTCGACTCCAGTCGCAGTTCCTCTAACGGCAGATTTTGCAACGCCTGTAAACCATCATCGTTGAGCGTTCCGTGATTGATAGAGATGTGAGTGAGGAAAGAGGCACCTTTTAACTGCGACAGATCCTCATTTGTCACCGGCATGTTGACACTGGTCAGATCAAGATTTGGATCGCGCACCGCAAGGAACTTACTAATCGTTCTCTGTATCTCGCGCTTGTCATAAAAGCTGTCGACGTGCTCGACATTTCGCAAACTAGTTCTCGGCACTACATTTAGTGGCGCCGGTTGTTGCCAGAAATTGTGTGCATAAGCGAAGATGATCATCCCGCCGACAGCCAAAATGGAAGCCGTCGCAAAGGCCAATTTAGCTGTCGTGCTCAACCCTGATCTGGTCGGCTCGGTTGACCTTTTCGCAATTGAGCGACCATCTTTTAGCAACAGCAAATCGCGATCTATCTCGTACATCGATTGATAGCGATCATCAGGATTCTTTTCTATAAGACGAAAAACAAACTCCTCCAGCTCAGGGTCGACCTTCTTTCCCAGAGACGCTTCGCTCATAGGCAGTGCCACATCGGTTTTATGCATAAGCATAGTTTCCAGCGATGTTTTGCCCAGAAATGGTGGCACACCCGTAAGCGCCTCATACATGACGCAGCCAAGTGAGTAGACATCTGAGCGCTGATCGACCCGCGCACCGCGAGCTTGTTCCGGGCTCATATAGGCAGGGCTGCCAATTACATCACCTGTCTTGGTCATCTTTTGACCTTCATACTCCTCGTCAAGCATTCGAGCAATACCGAAATCGAGCACAGTGACGTGAAATTCTCCGGGAGCGCGGGCGTCCCGCCCGCTTCGGATTCCGCTCTGATTGGTGGTGATCATGATGTTGCCCGGCTTAATATCCCGATGCAATATTGAGCGCTCATGTGCATGGCTAAGTGCCTTACAGACCTGGGAAAAGACGCTGAAGAATGAGGATACGGGCAGAGTAACCTCTCTTTTGAGAAGCTCAGCCAGAGACTCGCCGGCAAGATAATCCATGACCAGGTAAGGCTGCCCGGAAGCAGCAATGCCATAGTCATGAATGACAACAATGTTTGGATGAGCCAAGCTGGACGTCGCTTTGCCTTCGATGCGAAATCGTTCCACTGTTCTCACCGTCATCACATGCAGATGCATCGTTTTTATGGCGACAATCTGGTCATGTGCGACATCGTGGGCTTTGAAGATGACGCCCATGCCACCGGCGGCCATCTCTTCCAGGCGGTCATATTTTTGTCTTAGAACCGGATCTGTGTTGATGCAGTTAAGCGGCGTGTCGTCATAAACACATCGGGTGGTGCTTACATCCACAGCGCGCTGACACGACGGGCAAGTGATAACAGTGATTCCCATGGCGATTGACTATAAATCATTTCTGCGCCAGTAGAGCTATCTTTTTGTGCAGTCTGGTTGAATCAGCAGCGCGGCCAACATCATTGTAAGCGGTTTCCACTGTCTTATAGAGGCTCAGTGATTTGGCCGCATTTTTGGCACGTTCATAATCTGCCGTTTTTTCCAAATTGGCTAAGAAATCGGCAGACAGGACCAGTTTGCTGTTTGCATAACGCAGGGCAGCTTGATCCAAAAGAGGAAGCGCCTGATCGTAGTCTGGCATCAAGTCGGCGCCTAAACACTCCAGATTCTGGGCATGCAACAGTTCATAAATCGTAGAGCCTTTGAACTCAGGCTTAGCAAATAATCGTTCGGCATCCGTGCGCAGGGCAATGGCTCTAGCGAAGGAAGATTTGTTGTTGTTGGCTTCGTCGCCGAGAGCATCAGCCATTTTGCGCAGCAAGGTTGTTGGCAAGCCGAAATCAGCAAACTGCATGTACGTCTGAGCAGCCTTCTTATAATCTCTCAGGCTCATGTAATCATGGGCAAGTGCGGCCAAATTCGCCGGCCGTGCTGCCAACGATTCTTCCTCTCCTTCCAATTTGGCAGTTACTTCCTCCGATTTTAAGCGCAAATCAGCGGCCGATTTCAGTGCAGTCTTACTTGGTGAAGCAAGATTCCATTTCTCATAAAGTGTCGCCGTGTGCCCGCAAGATCGCGGCACCTCAGGTTGCAGAGGTGCTTTTTCTAGTTGCATCTTCAGCTCTTCTTGACGAGAATCTGTAGCTTGCTTGTAATGGTGCAGATTGCCCTGACAGTCTCCCAAGTAGCCCAGAGCGCCACTAAGGAATATCCAGTTGGGGGTTGGATCGGCACGCATTTTAGCAATGGCCTTCTGAAATGCTACGCTCGCTTTTTCATACTGGCCCACCTTTGCTAGCGCTTTGCCGAGCTCAGCCTCGCTCACTTCCTGTTTTAATCGATCGGGAATGTTTTTAGTCGCCGCCACCTCAGCCGATATTTCGCACTGATTGAGAGTTTCTCTTAATTGCTGCACAGCCGGTTGCGTAATGTTTGGGCAGTCAGACAGTTCAAGAGTGCGCAGATTTTTCAGGGCGTACAAGTATTTCAAATCTTGATCGCGCACAGGAGTTTGGCTCAGGATCAAATGTTCCAGCCCGGTAAGATGACCGATTATCTTAATGCCGGATGCGTCGATGGGCGAACCTTGCAGCTCAAGTTGGCTAAGAGTTTTTAGCTCTTTTATGGCGCTCAAGTTTTTCACTTTTGTCGATTCTAGTCGCAGTTCCTCCAGGGGCAGATTTCTGAGCGCCTGTAAACCATCATCGTTGATTGTTCCGTGATTGATAGAGATGTGAGTAAGGAAAGAGGCCCCTTTTAACTGTGAGAGATCTTCATTTGTGACCGGCATGTTCACACCAGTCAGATCAAGGTTTGCATCGTGCACCTGAAGGCACCTGGTAATTGTTCTCTGGATCTCGTTCTTGTCATAAAAGCTGTCAACGTGATCGTCGGTTTGCAAAGTACTCGCCGGCACTGCATCTAGTGGCGCTGGTTGCTGCCAGAAATTGTGCGCAATTGCGAAGATGATGATCCCGCTTGCAGCCAAAGTGGAAGCCGTTACAATGGCGATTTTAGCTGTCCTGCTCAAACCAACAGATTTAGTCGGCTCGGTCGACCCTTTCGCAATTGAGCGACCATCTTTTAGCAAGAGCAAATCACGCTTGATCTCGGACATCGTTTGATAGCGATGATCAGGATTTTTTTCCAGAAGGCGAGAAACAAACTTCTCCAGTTCAGGGTCGACCTTCTTTCCCAGTGACGCTTCGCTCATCGGCAGTAACCCATCGGTCTTATGCATGAGCATGGTTTCAAGTGACGATTTGCCGAAAAATGGTGGCACACCGCACAGCGCCTCATACATGACGCAACCAAGTGAGTAAACGTCTGCGCGCGCGTCTACTTTGCCGCCGCGAGCTTGTTCCGGGCTCATATAGGCAGGGCTGCCAATGATGTCACCCGTCTGGGTCATCTTCTGCGCTTCATACTCTTCATCATCGAGCAAGCGGGCTATACCGAAATCGAGCACAGTGACGTGAAATTCTCCGGGAGCGCGGGCGTCCCGCCCGCTTCCGATTCCGCTTTGATTGGGCGTGAGCATGATATTGCCCGGCTTAATATCGCGATGCAATATCGAGCGCTCATGGGCGTGGGCAAGGGCCTCACAGACCTGGGAAAAAATGCTGAAGAATAACGAAGAGCTCAGAGTCGCTTCTCGTTGCAGAAGCTCACCCAGAGATTCGCCGGCAAGATAATCCATGACCAGATAGGGCTGCCCGGAGGCAGCAATGCCGTAGTCATGAATGACAACAATGTTTGGATGAGACAGCCTAGCCGTCATTTTGCCTTCGACCCGAAACCGTTCTACTGTTCTCACCGTCATCACATGCAGATGCATCGTTTTAATGGCGACAATCTGGTCATGTGCGATATCGTGGGCTTTGAAAATGATCCCCATGCCGCCGGCTGCCATCTGCTCCAGGCGGTCATATTTTTCTCTCAAAACCGGATCGGTGTTGATGCAGTTAAGCGGCGTGTCGTCATAGACACATCTGGTCGTGCTTACATCCACAGCACGCTGACACGACGGGCAAGTAATAACTGTGGATGCCATGTTGATTGAGTGATTAGCCTGAATTGCCCAAATATTGCTAATCTTCTACCGTTTTCAGCGGTACGTCAAACCAGAACGTCGAGCCTTCTGCCGGTTTGCTTTGCACACCAAGACTTCCATTCATCAGCTCCACCAGTGCTTTACAAATAGACAATCCCAGACCTGTGCCGCCATATTTTCTTGCCGTTGAATCGTTGGCTTGAGCGAACCGATTGAATAGAAGTTTCAGGTCTTCAGCATCTATACCAATGCCGGTGTCAATTACTTGAAAGTGAATGATTAAGGTGTTCTCTTGTTTGCGAGTGAGAACTTCAGCGGTGATTTGTACCGAACCTGTGGCTGTGAACTTAACCGCATTATGAGCGAGATTGAGAAGTACCTGCCGCATACGCCCGAAATCGCCAACTAGAAACGGCGGCACCGTCGTGCCGACCGATCCTTTGACCACCACTTGTTTTTTCTGGGCTTCCGACATAACGCTGTGGACGACACCTTCGATCAAAAGTTTTATCGACAACTCCTCTTTGTCCAGCTCAATGCGCCCTGCTTCCAGCTTGGAGAGATCGAGGAGATCATTGACGACAACAAGCAAATCCTTGGCAGATTCGCTTATGTACTGCACAAGGCTGCGTGAATCTTCGTCCAGGTTGTTCTCCATCAACAGCTCCGACATGCCCAGAACTCCACTCATGGGCGTGCGGATTTCGTGGCTGATGTTGGCAATAAATTGGCTCTTCAAGTGCGACACAGCCAGAGCATCGTCGCGAGATGATTCCACTTTCTTGATCAAATTTTCCAGATCGGCGACCCGCGCCTTCAAGCTGTCATTCAACCTAACCAGCGCAATTTCGCGGCGCCGCAACCTCCAGCCAGTCGTGTTGATGGAGGCTAGAGCGGTTAAGGTGTTTGTCTTAAGCATCTGTGCCAGTGCTGCCTTGTATTTGGTCAGGCCAGCGTAGAAAGGGGCCTTGGCTGGTTTGACTGGAAGGAGTCCAGAAGGTTGAGTTTTGGCCGTGACTGTGGAAGCTACCATCATGTTCATCCTTGTTTGACGCCAGTGACGGGAGCATCGGTCATTGGTTCCAGAGATTGTGAATTGGTTGGAAAGAGCTAAGAAAAGATCAATGTTTGGCTTTATAAGTTAGGCTTTGGCAAGAAAGCTCAGAGGTCAAAAAATGGTCACTTCAACGCTCAGGGAAACGCCGCTCGCTCAAGCTCACAGGCAGCTCGGTGCCCGCATGGTTGATTTCGCCGGCTGGAACATGCCGGTTCAGTATAAGTCGATCGTGCAAGAGCACATGGTTGTGCGCACTAAAGTGGGACTTTTTGATGTCTCCCACATGGGTGAATTTGTCATCAAAGGACCCGATGCGGGTGCTTTTGTGCAATACCTTGTCGCCAACGACTGTTATCGGTTAGCCCAGCCCGATACTGCTCTATACACGCAGTTTGTTAAGCCTGACGGTGGTACGGTGGACGATTTGATTGTTTATCGACGCAAGAATGACTGGCTGTTGGTTGTTAACGCTTCCAATATCGAGAAGGACTGGCAGTGGATCAACACTCACACGGGGCAGTTTCCAGACATGCAGATGGAGGATGTGTCCGATCAAACCGGTCTTCTTGCCCTACAAGGACCATATGCAGCTGCACTTTTGAGCGATCTGGCAGGCGCCTGGGTGAAAGATATGCCCGCCTTCACATACGGCGAAGCCACTGTAGACGGTATCAGCATTTCCTTTGGGCGCACCGGTTACACGGGTGAGGATGGCTTTGAGCTTTTCGTATCTTGCGCTCAGGCGCAACAGTTGTGGAGTTTGATCATGGATCGCGGACAAAGTTACAGCATTGAGGCTTGCGGTCTGGGTGCGCGCGACACGCTTCGTCTGGAAGCGGCGCTGCCGTTGTACGGACATGAGCTAGATGAGCATACCAGCCCAATTGAAGCCGGTCTTGGATGGAGTGTGAAACTGGATAAGAAGGAAGATTTTCTCGGCCGTGAAGTCTTGAGCGAGCAAAAAAAGAATGGTGTGAAGAAACAGTGCGTTTGTTTGCGGGCGGAAGGCAAGGCTTTGCCCCGTCAGGGCTATGAGGTTTTTGCGGACGACAAAGCTGTGGGCAAGGTGTCAAGCGGCTCACAGGGAATTTTCGTCGGTTATCCCATTGCTTTTGCCTTTGTGCCGCCCGCGCACGCCAAAAAAGGAACCCAGTTGACCATTGCTATACGAGAGACGAAAGTGCCTGCCCAGGTTGTCTCGCGGCCATTTTTCAAGCGAAATGGCGATACCAAGTGATCTCAAGAAGGTTTTTCACTGCTATAACAAGTCGATCGGTTGCAACAGCTTTTTAGGAGGCGCAATGCTTAGTTATCCCGCTGAGTTGATATACGTAAAAAGCCACGAGTATGTTCGTGTCGAGGGAGACAACGCGGTGATCGGGATCACGGCATTTGCTGCCGACCAGCTAGGCGACGTCACTTTTGTGGAGTTGCCCAAAGTAGGGCAGAAATTCAAGAACGAGCAAAAATTTGGCGTTATTGAGTCTGTCAAATCCGTTTCAGATTTGTTTATGCCCGCCGGCGGTGTTGTAATCGAAGTGAATGAGAGGCTGGCGTCTGAGCCTGAGCTGGTCAATCATGACTGTTACGGCCAGGGCTGGATGTTGAAAATTAAGTTGGACAATAAGTCAGAATTAGATTCAGCCATGAGCGCCGATTCCTACAAAGAGTTTGTTGTAGATTGATTTCGGGCTAGAGAAAACAAAGATTAAATTGCGGTTGTGCTCCCGTAGCACAGCTAGAATGGTCATATCCAACTAGACAAAAGGAGGGCATCCTCATGGAAAAAGCCAGCCACAAAGTCTTCAACTCGGCGCTTTTAATCTCAATAGCACTATCACTAGCATCGGCAATTCTGATTCCTGCTCTGGCTGTGGATAAGATCGAGCCACTGGCGCTGGACAAACATCCTTACAGCCCGCTCCCTTTTATGGCGGCTGAGATTAATCCTGCACATGCTGGAGTTCCCTCAAACGCAGTGTCAAAAAAACTGATAGACCAGATCAGCAAGGTCAAGAATGAGGCACCATTCCGGCACGGCATGCATTATATGGTTCCTTAAGGGATTGTTGGCTCAAGTAAAATTCAACCAGCTGCGGTCGCGATTTACCGAGGGTCGTAGTTGAGCGATTTTTAGAGATAAGTCTTTCAACATCAACCATCGCAACTCCTGAATGTGGGGCACTTTGAAAATTGGTTGTAGATTTGAACTTTTTTTCCAAACACAAAACACCATAAATACAGGGTTGCAACTAGTTGTAGTTGAGCGATTTTTAGAGAAATGTCGCTCAACATCAACCTTTGTGTTGGAGTGACCCCTGTGGAGCCACCCCCAAAAGTGCGTCGGCTTGATACCGTGCATGTAAGAGTGAAGCTGGTTCACGTGGCCACACGTGGATTGTGGTCAGGGTGAGGCGTCTTTGTTCTCGGGCGGCGGCAATAACGGCTTGGGTGGCTCAACTGCCTCAGAGGGAGTGGCCTCGTGCTCAGCACTGCCCTGCAATTGCACTGACGAGGCCGTCGAATGTTCTTTGACAATCTCCTGGGCGTTATCAAAGAATGCAGATCCAGGTGGGATCTTACCTAGTTCCTCGACAGCGCTGGCATCTTGATCGTCAGCATCTAATTTTTCCATCGCTTCTTGATACAGAGCTTGAGACAAAAGCTCGGCTGGATCTGAGCCGGCAACGTTGAAAAAGCCGGCAAAGGGTATTCCGCGCAGCACTGTAATTGCCGCTTTGTAGTTTCGGTGCATGATGTCTTCTTTGGCCTGGTGCGCAATCCACATGTTCATGATGCCCAGCATAAAGCCGCCCACGGCTAAAAGCAGACCGATTGTCAGGGTCAAATCAAGCAGCATTGGATGTTTGAAAGCTGGTGCGGCGGCTGCTGCGTTTGACTCTTCCAGAACATCATCAAGAATCTTGGCGACGTGGTGTTGTGGTCCCAATTTGGTGTTATCAGACGCTTTAGCACCATCCGCTTCATCAGGGACAGACGGGGTGTCCGCGGTGGCTGGCTTCGATCCGCTGATGGGGACTATGTCAACGGTATCCGTACCTGTTTCGGAAGCGGCGGCTTCCAGCGATTTCTCCGTTTGATCATCCGTCTTGGGGACCGAGTCATCCGTCTTCGTAGCCGAGGCAGACGGCTCAGTGGAGTCCGTCTTGCCTTGCTCTTCAGGCAAGGCGTCAGTGGGCTTGCTATCCGATTCCGCCATAATGTCCTCTTCTCCGGCGCGTTTTTGATTTACCCGATAGCGGCGAAGTTCAAGCGCAGTGCCGACACAGGCTATCAGCCTGACCGGAATTTTTAGCGAGCTTTCAACGAGTCAAACAGATTAGAGATCTTCTTTTTTCTGAACGTGTCATGCTCTTTCGCTATTCTATCTTCTAACGCCGCTCTGACCTTTTGGCAATGGTGACTCCATAAATATGATAATGCCTCTTGCGAATGTCTGCTTACAGACATTTCCGGGGCATTGAGGGCATCGATTATCAGACCCAGGAATTCCAGGGCTTGCGCTTCACCGGCGCCTTTAAGAGCGACTGCACGTACAGCTGCGTTGCGGTCGCTGAGACCACGCTCAAGTGCGGCATGAAGCGAGGACTTGGTGACGAGCGAATTGTCAGCCAGATAAACCGAAAGCAACGACGATAAAGCCTGCTCGCGCTTATCGGGAGCATAGTCACTGCAGGCTTCGATCAGAGGCAGTACCACAGCTGGTGCAGGAAGCTTGCCCAGCGTTTTCAAAATCATCCAGTAGAGTTTTGTCTTTTGCTCATCATCTTCAACTACGGGCTGCGCGCTTACAGTTCGGTCGCTGCGCTCTTTAGCGTCCACAAGCTTTCTCGCCAGCTGCACCAAAGGAACCGCAGCTTTTAATTCAGCTAGATGCTGCAGGCATTCGATAATTTCTTCACCATATTGGGGATCGGCTGCCAGAGCAGCGAGCAGGACATCTACACTCTCTTTAATCTGCAGTTTGCCGGCTAGGAATATGGCACTGCGAGTCTCAAGGTCTGATTCACTGCCGTCCGGATACGCGTCGCTGAGTGTGGACAGCCGCGTCAAAATCAGATCTTTCATCTCCTCGCTATTGGAAAGCACCTGTACTTGTGCCCACGAAGCATCGTCTGCGGTATCATTAAGTTTTTGCCAATCCGATATTTTCAAAAGCGAGTGGATGCGCAAAGGTGATGGGCTTTCCTGGCACAATTTGAGCATGAGCGGCAATGCAGCTGCAATCTGGCTGTTCGTAACCACTTCATCGTTAAAGGTCTGACCGGCTGCCTGCACCAGATTTAGTGCCAGCGCAAACCCTCCATTTTGGCATAAGGGATTGTCATTTTGCAGGAATTCCAAAAGCTGGCGATGAGTGGCGATTGCCACCGCGGCATAGTCTGAAAGGGCATGGTGCGAGAACATTGCTTTGGCCAGGTCAGGTAAAACGTCATCTCTTTTCGAGCAGGCGAGCGATCCGGCGGCGTCCACGCGAAACCAGGGCTCCTCGCCGGTTATAAACTCCTCCAGCGCTGCCTTGGACTTCTCAGTGCTCAAGGCACCGAGGGCGTAGGCAATATGACAAAAGGCCGTCTTTGCACTGTCTGCAGTATCAGACAAAGAGCGCGCCATGCGTTCGTCTGAGCCGGTCGCATTGAGGAAGGCCAGCATCTTAGCGGCATTTGCCCGCACTCGCCAATCAGGATGCCCGAGCGGATCAGACTGATCGGGCCAGACCGATTCCGATAACTCCGGCAATAGAATCGGCACGACAACGCCTGCGTCGAGCTGCGAAAAAATTGTTTTTAACTTCTCTTCCCACCACAAGGGTTGCAGCTTCAGGGCGATTCCCAACTGTAAGCTGCTACCGTTGGCGATGGCTTGATGAACCTCGTCTTTGACGTCGTGGAAAGATCGCCTGTTGTCCGGACTGGTGCCCACTAATCCGTGGTAGACGAGGAAGTGCTCGAGCACAAACTCCTCTACCTGGCTAGCCGGCTTCTCTCGAAATGAGAAAGCCACTTGCCGCAGCCGCTTTACAATTACTTGAAGCAAAGACATATGACTCCAGCTGACGCGTTTCAAGCAAGCTTAACAGACTGGGCCATCCATAAATGATCGTCTAAAGTTTTTTAGAAGCTGTTTTAGCGATATGATCAGGGCTGCCCTTCTGGTTGATGACGATGGATTTGCAATATTTTCTGCGAGAAGCAATTGAATTCATCAAATATGTGGCTACCAGCGCTACATTCGCTTTGTCGTTCTGGATAGCGGTAGGCGCCTTGCTGCTTCTTATCTTTCGCCGGGCCTCGATTCGCTTCGTCTGGCGCAATTTGCACTTGATCGAAGATCTGGTTCTGCAAAGGGAATTCTTTGCCAAAGCAGACAAGGCGCTGAAAGTGTTTTTTATCACACTGGCGCTCATGCCGTTCTTTCATTTTATGCCGGCGTTGGCGGAAGTGATCTTGTCAAAACTGGCTCTTTTAGCCATATTTTTCTCCATTGCCTACACCGTGGTGCAGGGCTTTGATTTAACGGTTTTCTCCTGGTATTTCAAAAAGCATAAAGAAGCCAACGTCCCTTCGGTCATTCGCTTTGTCGCTATCGGCTCTATCTACGCCGCGTTTGCTTTAGTCTTTCTGGAGATGGCGCTCGGTGTAAACTTGCTGCCGCTGCTGGCCACATCGACGATTCTGACGGCGGTGCTCGGTCTGGCCATGCAAGATACGCTCAAGAATCTGTTTGCCGGCATCACACTCAGTTTCGAAAAACGATTGCGCCAGGGCGATTGGATTACATTCCGTCTTGACGCCAACAACACTACCACTGGTCAAGTGCTTGAGATTGGCTGGCGCACGACCAAGATTCGCACTCTGGAAAATACGTTTTCCGTCATTCCAAACTCTATGTTTGCCACCAATCATTTTGTCAATTACTCCACCGCTGCGGCAAATTTCTGGCGCTCAGTGGAGATTCAGGCGCCGCTTGCCACGCCGGTAGAAGAGATCGTAACGCTGCTTGCCAACGCTGCCGTCAGGGCGGAAGGAGTGGCTAAAGAGCCTCATCCGGATGTGATTTTGAGCGGCGTAAAAGTGGATCACCTGCTCTTGCGCGTGCGCTTCAACATTACCGATTTTGCCCAGGCAGACGTAGTTTCCAGTCTGGTCACGCGTCAGTGCTTGAAAGAGCTGGAAACGTTGCAGTTGCTTCCGCCTGCTGCGGACCAGTCAAAATTGCCGGTCTCGGCAATTAGGGCAAAGAAGAATCAATAAATCTTTGTTGTTGTTTTGGATGGAGCTGGTGCCTCTGTTATGATCGTGTTTCATTATTTGGCAGACAGGCAGGATTTGGGAGACACGCTGTGAACACGTTTTTGAGTTCTACGCAAGAAGCTTTGTTGGAGCAGTACCGCTCTTTCGTAAAGGAGCACATTGCTCCACTGGCCAGTGAATTAGACCACGATAGTGCGCAGACAAAAGACGTATTGCAGAAACTGGCTCAGGTCGGATATCTCGGCATCACTGTAGCTAAGGAATATGGCGGTAGCGGGCGACCTTTTTTGGATCTGATTTTGCTGTGCGAGGCCGTAGGCGAAGCGGAGCCCGGAATTTGTCTGACGCTATCCTCTCACTACGCGGTGATCGAGCTGATCAACAAATATGGAACTGCCACTCAGAAATCGCGTTATCTACCGCTGCTTGCCCGCGGGGAATATCTGGGCGCCATTGCCGTCAATGAAGTAAACGCAGGCACGGACTATCGGGCTGTTCAATCTAAGTGTTCAGACACCAATAAGTTGCAAGCAGAGAAGACATGGGTGGTGAACGCCGACATCGCCTCAATTTTTGCTGTCACAGCTCGTTATGGAGAAAACGATGGTCAGACATGTTTGCGCCTGGTCGATTCACCAGATCGCAAAGGCATCGCATTTAGTGGCAACCGCAAAATCTTCGGGCTATCGTCAGCGCACATAAGTGATATCAAATTTGATGGCTACGATCTGGGAAAAGAATCTCTTTTGTGTGACGATGCAAATGCCGATGAAGCGATTAACTTTGCCTTTTGCATCGCCAAGTGCATGCTGGCGGCAGGCTGCGTCGGCATGGTAGAGGCGGCGATTTTGATATCTGCCGAGCACGCCCGCCAGCGCGAGCAGTTCGGGCAAAAATTATCGCAATTCCAGGCGATTCAGTGGAAGCTGGCCGACATGTCGGCGGAAGGATCAGCGGCCAGATTGCTTACTTACAGAGCCGCCTGGAGCAAAGAAGAAAAGCCGGAAGACTTCTTGCGAACGGCCGCCATGTGCAAGCTTTTCGCCGGCAAAGTAGCCCGAGTGCACAGTGCGGAAGCAGTGCAGATCATGGGCAGCTTCGGCATTCTCGAAGACAGCACGGTGGAGCGAATCTATCGCGATGTCCGCGTATGCCAGATTTACGAAGGCACCTCCGACGTACAGAAGCTGATCCTGCAACGGATGCTGTAGGGATGAGGCTTTCGGCCGTGGTGCCGGTCGGCCTG
>Ga0182024_10014381_pt1 | contig 15305 bp, 14 predicted proteins | sample P32metaG_FD_120480 | JGI IMG/M metagenome (GOLD analysis project Ga0182024, IMG submission 120480) | Permafrost microbial communities from Stordalen Mire, Sweden - P3-2 metaG (Illumina Assembly) | ecosystem: Environmental > Terrestrial > Soil > Wetlands > Permafrost | place: Sweden: Stordalen... | reverse complement strand
TGACCTGGTTCTTTCCAGGCCTTTTCCTTCTGTGCTCACGACCATGGCTTTTGACCACAGCCGCCGAAGGTGGTTTGGAACCTGCTCCTGCAAGCCGGTTCCGAGGGGCCTCCCCTCATCAATTAAGCAGTTACACACATTGGGCCCTCCTCGGCCCTTTGCGCTCGTGGCGCACTATCGTCGGCATAGCGGATCGCTACCACATCGCCCGCCGCCACTTTCTTGCGCCATGCTTCCAGCCAAAGATCGAAGACGTAGTGCAGATACACGTTGGCGAGCAGGGGCGATACCACGGCTCCCTGCGGCGTGCCCACCGTCGTCTCCAACCGTTCCCCAGCGGCCAGCACTCCAGCCTTCAGCCATTTCTGGATCAGCCGCAGCACCCGCCGGTCCCCGATACGGTGCTCCAGGAATTTCATCATCCACTTATGACTGACGTGGTCGAAGAACCCTTTGATATCCGCATCGAGAATGTAGTTCACCCGCCTCCGTTGAATGCCCACATTCAGCGCGTCCAGCGCCTGATGCGGGCTGCGGCCCGGTCGAAACCCGTACGAATAGCCTTTGAAGTCCCCCTCATATATCCGATTGAGGATGGTCACCACCGCCTGTTGAGCAATCTTGTCCTCCAGACTGGCGATGCCCAATGGACGCTCGCGCCCATCGGGCTTCGGAATGAAGACTCTTCGCGAAGGTTGAGCCCGGTACGCTCCCCGGTGAACGCGGCCGTGCAGATCCGTCAAGCGATCCTCCAGCCCGTCCTCATACTCGCGCCAACTCACGCCGTCCACTCCGGGGGCCGCGTTCTTCTTCAGAACGTAGAAGCTTCCCCGAAGCAGCGCGACGCTCATGTGGTGGAGCAGTGCGGTGAACTTCTCTTGCTCCCTTTCCCGCGCCGTTTGGCGCACACCAGAGAGGCCCTGGGGCACGCGTTCCCCGCTCAGCGTCGGTGGCGTGTGTGCTCCTCCGATGTTCTCCTTGGTCCGCGGCCTTCCCTCCCCAACCTCCGCCGAAGCTTGCGCTTCCTTGTTCGGTTGGTTCACAGGTTTTACGCCGCAGTCCGACTCCTCCTCTGCGTTCATGTCCGTCTTGCGGCCATAGGCCTTCCCGGACCGGTCTGCTGACTTCGCAGGCACAAAGGAGGTCTCCCGGTTCTCGTGCATGTGGTTTCTCGACGTGCGCGGGGTCTTAGACTACGCAGGATTCGATCTCACCTCGCGAATCAGCGGTGTGACCAATCTGGCCTTCCCCTTCAGTACACAGGGTCGGCATCCCGGACTTGGTTTTCGCAGCTCAATCGCCCGGCCCACCGATGCCTCTGTCTACGCTTGGGCTGTCACCTCGCGATGTCCGCCCCAAGACTCGAGGTCAGGATGGTTCGCTACTCCTTTCCTGTGGGGCTCTTGCATCCCCGACTACATGCCGGTTTATCCCGGCGCTCGTACTGTCCCGTTTTTTTACCCGACGGTCGCGATGCAGTCGATCTCCACCCGCACATCGCGGGGAAGCCGCGCCGCTTCCACCGTCGCGCGCGCCGGCGGATTCTCCGGAAAATACCCGGCGTACACGGCATTCATCCGCGCAAAGTCGCCCATGTCTTTTAGGAATACGGTGGTCTTGACCACGCTCCCCAGCGAGGAACCGCAGGCGTCCAGCACAGCCTTCAGGTTTTCCAGCACACGCGCGGTCTGCGCCGCCACGTCTCCGTCGATCAACTGCCCGGTGGCGGGATCGAGCGGAATCTGCCCGCTCAAGAACGCGAATCCATTCGACACCACTGCTTGTGAGTAAGCCCCCATCGCCTTGGGCGCTCGTTCCGTTGAAATGATTTTTTTCATATCTTCAAAGTACCTACCAAATCCGCCGCCCGTGCGACGTTTTCCTGCTCCAGAAACCGGTCCAGCTCTTCGGCGATCCGCTCGGGAGCCCGTGGATCGAAGAAATTCGCCGTGCCTACCTGCACGGCGCTCGCGCCCGCGATCAGGAACTCAGCCGCGTCCGCGCCGGTGGCGATGCCGCCCAGGCCGAGCACTGGAATCGTGACCGCCCGCGCCGCCTCATACACCATCCGCAGCGCGATAGGCTTGATCGCCGGGCCGGACAATCCTCCCAATCCGGCGGCCAGGCGCGGCCGCCGGGAGCGCGGATCGATGGCCAGGGCCACGAATGTATTGATCAGCGAGATCGCGTCCGCGCCCGCGTCAGCCGCCGCCCGGGCCAGAGGCTCGAGGCGCGCCACGTTGGGCGAAAGCTTCACGATCAACGGCCGGTGGCCAGCCACCTTTCTTACCGCGGAGACTACTTCAACGAGCAACGCCGGGTCGCTCGAAAAGTACATGCCTCCGTGCTTGGTGTTGGGGCAGGATACGTTCAGCTCATAGCCGGCGAGTCCCTCGGCATCCTCCAGCACCCGGGCCACTTCCACATAGTCCTCCACCGCGTAGCCGAAGATGTTGGCGAAGACCGTGGCTCCCAGCTCGCGCAGCTCCGGGAGCTTGTCGCGCACGAAGGCGCGCACGCCGATGTTTTGAAGCCCGATGGAATTGAGCATGCCGGACTGGGTCTCGAATAGGCGCGGCGGAGGGTTGCCGTCCATGGGCTCCCGCGAAAGGCCCTTGACGATGACGCCTCCCAGCCCCGCCAGATCGACGTGGTCGCGGAATTCCACGCCGTAGGCAAAGGTGCCCGAGGCCGCAAGCACCGGCGTCTTCAGGAGTACGCCGAACAAGGAAGTCTCCACACGGGAAGGCTGGCGGGAAGGCACTTTGCTTTTCAGCATAGCGTTTTTAAGGGAAAGCCATGTTCTCACAAGCCGCGGAAAGGATCGATCACGCGCACCGTTCCGTACAACCGGTCGTGTTCAAAGTCCTCCGTCAGCAGCTCCGGCAGTCCATAGTATTCGGCGTAAGCCCACATATGCGCGTCGAGCCAACTCAATTGATATGCCGAGCAACCGCGAACAGCCTGACGCAAAATGCCTTCATTCGGATAGAGGACGGCGAATTGCTTCAGGAGTTCCTCAGCTTCGCGCAAGGCTTCGGGCAGGGGTAAAATAACGTGCCCTTGAATGGGACGCGTAGCCGCGGCTACGAATTCGACGATCGCCTGGTGGGGAATGCGCACGGAGTCTTCGGCGATGCCTCGCCTTAGAAGCTCCACGGCAATTGTTTGCTTTTTTGGGAAGCGATCGTCAAAGCGATAAACCAGAATGTTCGTGTCAACCAGAGCGGCCACGTTGGTAGAGATCCTCTCGCTTCCATCCGCGCTTGCCGGCCGGCCGGGTTTTGTGGGCTGCTGTTCGCCGCTGGTGGCGCTTGGTGGCTAAGTCGAACCAGTGGAGACGCGACTTCGGGTCCGCGCTCACGGTTGGTTGGTTTCCCGGAACTACTCGAATCGCCTCGCCGGCGGCGGCCCAGTCGATATGATCGCCGGGTCGAATATTGTACTGGTCCGCGATGGCCTTGGGTAGGGTGACTTGGTACTTGGAGGTGACCTTGACCATATCCTTACTATAACAAGGAGAGAATCCTTGTCGAAGGACTTTACTTTCCAGTTTTGCGTTCTCACGATGGCAGACACATTGGCGACACGATCGCCGGCCGGTGTTAGGAGGCGTGTACATCCCGCCGGACGGCAGGATTCCCGCAAGTAAGTAGGGGGTCGACCTCGGCGCTGCGGACTTAGTTAGGAACCCGCCCGTGTACTAAGGTATCCACCGAATGGTTTCCCTAAGCGAAACCATCGCACGATAAGTATGGTGAAACGCACGAAACCGAAAAAGCTCCGCTCCCTCGCGTCCAAATTCTCGGCCTTCACGGGAATTCTGCTGCTGTGGGTGGTGTTGGTCACGCTGGGCTGGGACATCGTGCTGCATACCTTCACCTGGGGGAAGGGGCTGGTTTTATGCGGACTGGTGGCGGCCATTGCGATATTCATCTCGCGCTTCACCATCCGGGCGCTGGCGCGTCCCCTGAAGCTGCTGGAGGCGGGCATTACTTCGGTCGGGCAGGGGCGGCTGCGGCCCATCCAGGTCAGTCCGACCGGCGATGAGATCGAGTATCTAGGCGAAAGCTTCAACCGCATGATCGAGGCTCTGGCCGGATCGCAAGAGGAGATCCGCCAGCACCAGGAGCATCTGGAGCAGCGCATCCATGAGCGCACGAGCGAGCTGGAGGTGGCCAAGGATGCGGCGCTGGCGGCGAGCCAGGCCAAGAGCGAATTCCTGGCCAACATGTCGCACGAGCTGCGCACGCCCATGAACGGTTTGCTGGGCATGCTGGATCTCACGCTGGACAGCCCGCTCGGCAAAGAGCAGCGCGACCAGTTGGAAACCGCCCAGCGCTGCGCCTATTCCCTGCTGGGGCTGCTCAACGACATTCTGGATCTTTCCAAGATCGAGGCGGGCAAAATGATGCTGGAGCAGGTACCGTTCAACATACGCTCCGTGATGGAAGACTGCCTGAAGGGGCATACGCTCAAGGCCGCGCAAAAGGGAATCGTCCTGAAGGTGGATTGCTCCGGCGCGTGCAACCCCGGCGTTCTCGGCGACCCGCTGCGGGTGCGGCAGATCGTAAACAATCTTCTGTCCAACGCGGTCAAGTTCACCGAACGCGGCTCGGTCGAAGTGCGCCTGAAGACTGCCCTTGGGCGCTCGGGCGGAATCGAGGCGTCGATCGAAGTCGGCGATACGGGCGCCGGAATCCCGCCGGAGAAGCTGGCGGATATTTTTGAAAAATTCACGCAGGCCGATTCGAGCATCACGCGCAAGTACGGCGGCACGGGACTGGGGCTGGCCATCACCCGCCGCCTGGTGGAAATGCACGGCGGCAGCATTCGCGTCGAGAGCGAGATGGGCAGGGGCAGCACCTTCTTCGTCACGCTGGCGTTCGATCCGGCGGCGCTTCCGGAGTCTCCTCCCGAGGCCGAGCCGCATGCCGGCGACGCGCCCCGTTCCAGCGCGCGTCTGCTGTTGGTGGAGGACAATCTGGTAAATCAGAAGGTCGTGCTGGCCATGCTGCGCAAGAAGGGCTATCACATCGAGATCGCCAACGACGGGCGGGAAGCCTTGGAGAAGCTGGAAACTGCCGTGCCTCCCTACGATTTAGTGCTGATGGATGTGCAGATGCCGGTGCTCGACGGCTTGGAGACCACGCGCATGCTGCGGCGCGATCCGCGCTGGGAAAACCTGCCGGTGGTGGCCATGACCGCCCACGCCATGACCGGAGATCGCGAGAAGTGCCTGGCGGCCGGCATGAACGGGTACATCTCCAAACCGGTGCAGCCGGCGCACCTGATCACGACCCTGGAGCGTCACTTGGAAGGCGCGGCCCAGCTTCGGGCCAATTAAGGTTCGGACGAATTAAGATCCGGCCAAACTAGGGCGCGCACGAACGGATCAGATCCCAGGTTTCCCGAACGTCGGCATCCGTGGTGGCGATGTTGCCGATGGCCAGCCGCAGGACCAACTTTCCGCGCAATTGCGTCCCCGAAAGAAACGCGCGGCCGGTCGAGTTGACGCGATCGAGAAGCTTGAGATTGTCTTCGTCGGAACTACGCAGCCGGAAGCACACCAGCGAAAACAGCACGGGCGCGGCGAGCTTGAAGCGCGGGTCGGCCTGGACGCTTGCGGCGAATTCCCGCGCCATGCGCATGTGCCCGCGCAGGATTTCCGCGATGCCTTCGCGGCCGTAGTAGCGCAGCACGAACCACAGCTTCAGCGCGCGGAAACGGCGTCCCAGGGACACGCTGTAATCCGAGAGGTTGGTGGCTTCGCCACCATCCGCGCCTTGCAGGTATGCGGGTGCTTGGTCCAGCCGGAGCGCGCGGCGGAGCACTTCCGGCCGCCGCGTGTACAACGCGCTCAGGTCGACTGGCGTGAACAGCCACTTATGCGGATTGACCACCAGCGAATCGGCGAGCTCGGCGCCTTTCAAGATGTGTCGGTATTCGTCGAGGATCGCCGCTGGGCCGGCGTAGGCGGCGTCTACGTGCAGCCAGAGATTGTAGCGCCGCGCGATCGCCGCGATCTCGGGAAGCGGATCGAGGCTCGACGACGAAGTGGTGCCGAGCGTCGGCACAACGCAGAAGGGTTTCCTGGAGGCGGCGAGGTCGGCTTCAATCGCCGCTTCGAGGGCATCGCAGCGCATGCGGAATTGGTCGTCGATGGGGACGTGGCGGATGTTGCCGCGGCCCACGCCCGCGCCTAGCGCGGCGCGGTCGACGGAGAGATTGGCGTGCTCGGAGGTATATAACACAAGCTCGGCGGCGCCGGCGCCCGCGGCTTCGCGGGCCGCGATGACAGCGTGCAAGCCGGCGGTGGAGGCGGTGTCGTGAATGATTCCGAAGAACGCCTCCGGCAAACCCAGCCACTGGCGGAGCCAGCCGAGCGAGACCTGCTCCAGCTCCGTGGCCGAAGGCCCCGTCTTCCACAGCATGTGGTTGACGTTCAGCGCGGCGGCCAGCATCTCGCCCAGAATGCCCGGGCCCGATCCGGAGATGGAGAAGTAACCGAAAAAGCGCGGATGGTTCCAGTGCGTGATGCCGGGAACGATGAGCTTGCGAAAATCTTCGAGGATCGCCTCGATGGGTTCCCCGTGTTCGGGACCGGATTTGGGCAAGCGGCGGATGAGCGCGCCGGGCTGGACGTCGGGAAGCACAGGATACTGGCGGATGTCGCGCAGATAATCGGCGATCCAATCGACGGTCTGGTGCGCCGCGGCGCGGAATTCCTCGGGAGACATTTGCGGGGGCATACTTCTTAAAGAGTACCGGAGCGGTTCCGGCTTCAAACGCGCTTCAGTGAAGGTGCGGAAGGTCGAGTTGATGAAAGCGCTGGCTGCCGGGAAAGGTGTAGACGGCGATCGGATTGTGTAAGGGAAGCTATACTGGTTGGTCAGCTTAACTATATGGCACGAACACGTATCCTCGCGATCCTTGCGGAAGGGCGCCCCGATGAGTAGAGGATCGACAGTTCTGGTGACTGGCTCCTGCGGCCTGATCGGCTCGGAGGTGACGCGGTCTTTCGCCCGGCAGGGATTCTCCATCACGGGAGTCGACAGCAACCATCGAGCCGTATTCTTTGGACCCGAGGGCGACACAAGTTGGGTGCTGGGGCAGTTGCAAGCTGAGATTCCGGACTACCGGCACAAGGCAATCGACATCCGCGATCGCGAAAGAGTCTTGGCTCTCATGGAGGAACTGAGGCCGGATCTGATCATTCACACGGCGGCCCAGCCTTCGCACGATCGCGCCGTGGCGATCCCGTTTCTCGATTTCGAAGTGAACGCATTGGGGACGCTGCACCTGCTGGAAGCGGCGCGCCGGTCTTGTCCCGAGTCGCCCTTCATCCACATGTCGACGAACAAAGTGTATGGAGACCGGCCCAACACGCTGCCTCTGGCCGAACTCGAAACACGCTGGGATTATGCGGACCCCGCTTTTGAGCACGGCATCGCCGAGGATTTCTCGATCGACCAGAGCAAGCACTCCATCTTCGGCGCATCCAAAGTCGCGGGCGACATCATGGTGCAGGAGTACGGGCGCTATTTCGGCATGCCCACATGCTGCCTGCGCGGCGGGTGCCTGACGGGCCCCAATCACTCCGGCGTAGAGTTGCACGGCTTCCTCAGCTATCTGCTGAAATGCAACGTGGAGGGACGCGAGTATAAAGTTTTCGGATACAAAGGCAAGCAGGTTCGCGACAACATCCATTCCGAGGATGTGGCCGGCTTCATGTATGAGTTCTGGAAGTCCCCGCGGGTGGCCGAGGTGTATAATCTCGGCGGCGGGAAATCCAACTCCTGCTCGATTCTCGAAGCATTCCGAATGGCTGAGGAAGTCACGGGTAAGAAGATGAGCTGGCGCTACGTCGAGGAGAACCGGGTGGGCGACCACATCTGTTACTACAGCGACCTGCGGAAGATGCAAGCGCACTACCCGGATTGGAAAATGGTCCATTCACTGCCTATGATCTTCGAGGAAATCGCCGCGAGTTGGAAGCAGCGCCTGCCAGCCAGTGTTTTATGAGGGTGCTCATTACCGGTGTGTGCGGCTTCGTGGGAAGCGCCCTGGCTGAGTGTTTGATCGAGCGCATGGAAGGCGTCCGCGTGGCGGGCCTGGACAACCTGATGCGTCCGGGAGCGGAAACGAATCGGGTCCGGATGGAGCGCCTGGGCGTCGAATTCATTCATGGCGACCTGAGATCGTCCAGCGACATGGCCGGTCTGCCCGCATGCGACTGGGTGATCGACGCAGCCGCCAATCCCAGCGTGCTGGCGGGACTCTCCGGCGCCGGAAGCAGCCGGCGGCTCTTCGAACATAACCTGGCGGCATTCGGGAACGTACTCGAGTATTGCAGGGAGCACAAGGCCGGCCTGTTCCTGCTCAGCAGCAGCCGCGTCTACTCGATTCCAGCCCTGGCCGCCATCCCCCTGCGCGTGTGCGAGCAAGCCTTTGCCGTCGATCCAGCCGCCTCGCTGCCTCCGGGGCTGACCTTGGAGGGAATCGGTGACGGCTTTTCCACCGCCGCGCCAGTATCTCTTTACGGCGCGACCAAGCTGGCTTCGGAAATCATGGCGCTCGAATATGGCGCCGCGTTCGATTTCCCGGTATGGATCACGCGCTGCGGCGTACTGGCCGGCGCAGGACAGTTTGGGACGCCGGGGCAGGGCATTTTCGCGTATTGGGTGAACGCACATTTGCGGCGTCAGCCGCTGAGATACATCGGATTCGACGGCGCCGGCTGCCAGACGCGGGACGCATTTCACCCTCGCGATCTCGCGGCTCTTCTGATCGCTCAAATGCGCACGGCGCGCTCCGATGGACCACGCGTGTATACGGCCGGAGGCGGTCTGGCCAACACGATGTCGCTCGCGCAGCTCACCGCCTGGTGCGACGAACGCTTCGGCCGCCACGCACCTTCGGCCGATCCGCAACCGCGTATGTACGACATCCCCTGGGTAGTCATGGACAACACCCAAGCCGCCAGCGATTTCGGCTGGCACATCGAGACGCCTCTCTCCACGATCCTCGAAGAGATTGCCAGACACGCCCACAGCCACCCGGACTGGCTGGAACTAAGCCGCGCATGAAATCGCCGCCGCCCGTTCTCCGCGAGCCGCTCCAATTGCTCTCCGCAGTCATTCCCGCCCGGGACGAAGAGGGGTGCATCTGCGCCACCGTCGAGCACCTCCACCTGGAATTGCGCCTGAACCAGGTTCCCCACGAAATCGTGGTGGTCGACGATGGAAGTACGGACTCCACCTGGAGCCTGCTTCAGGAGATGCACGCGCGCATTCCGGAGTGCCGGCCGGTCCAAAACCTCGGCGAGCACGGCTTCGGGCGCGCCATCACATATGGATTCAGTCAGGCGAGCGGGGATGCCATCGTGGTGATGATGGCCGATGAATCCGACGACTGCCGCGATGTCGTCCGCTACTGGGAGGTCCTGGGCCAGGGCTGGGACGCCGTTTTCGGCTCGCGCTTCGTTCGGGGCGGGGGCGTGATCGACTATCCTCGCCACAAACTCCTGCTCAACCGCATGGCCAACCTGTTCCTTCGCCTGCTGTTCGGCGTCCCGGTGAACGACTTCACCAATGCCTTTAAGGCCTACCGGCGCACCGTCACCGAAGGCTGCCGCCCATTCCTCTCGCCGCACTTCAACCTCACCGTGGAACTGCCCTTGAAGACCATCGTGCGCGGATATTCCTGGACGGTGATACCCATCACCTGGCGTAACCGGCGCGCCGGTGAATCGAAACTCAAGATCCGGGAGATGGGCAGCCGCTATCTGTTCGTGGCCCTGTATTGCTGGCTGGAGAAGTACTTCAGCCGCGGCGATTACCGCGCCAGATAACGTAAGCTGGAAAAGGACTCCCCAAGAACCAATGCGATCTTCTCCCGACGGGCGCGAGCTGCAACGAATCTATGACGCCCGCTTTGCCGGCAAGACCGGCTACCGGAACCGGATCTGGAGCGTGCTTGTATCGTACTTCGGCCGGTGGTTTCCCAACACCGGCGCCGTGCTCGACCTCGGCGCCGGTTACTGCGAGTTCATCAACAACGTGACCGCAGGCCGGAAGTATGCCATGGATTTGAATCCGGACGTCCATACGCGGGCGGGACAGGGCGTCACGGTGCTCCAGCAAGACTGCGCGGAGCCCTGGACGCTCCCGGACGGCGAGCTGGACGCGGTCTTCACCAGCAACTTTCTGGAGCATCTCCCCAACAAGGCCGCAGTCAGCGCCGTCTTGTCAAACGCGCACCGCTGCTTGAAGCCGGGAGGCCGCTTCATCGCCGTGGGGCCGAACATCAAGTATGTTCCCGGCGCTTATTGGGATTTCTTCGATCACTACGTCGCCCTGACCGAATTATCTCTGGCGGAGGCGCTCTCGAATTGCCACTTCGAGATTGAAAAACTGGTGGGGCGCTTTCTGCCTTATACAATGTCTCGCGGCCGGGAGTACCCGGCGTGGATGCTGCGGATATACCTCGCCCTGCCTGCGGTCTGGCCGATCTTTGGAAAGCAGTTCCTGGTAGTTGGAAAAAAACTCGTGGAACCTCCGCCACGGAGTCAATCCCCTGCCGAATGAAGGTCCTCAAAGTCGGGTCGCGCGCTCAATCTACTACTCCTTCTACTGCGCTGCAGATGACGCCGCCAGTCGAAGTCGATACCACGAAAGGCGGATCGAATCCCGTAACTCCCACCTGGCGCCGTCAAAAACAATCGAAGCGACGCGAGCCTTTGATTCATCATCGTGAATGAATGCGCATAAATCGTTCATATCTTTCGGAAAGGGATCTATTATCGCGCCTTCGACTAAATTTGGCCGTATCGCCCGGACGACGATTTTCTCGCCGGATCTGTATTTCACTTGCAACGACAGCGGGGAGCCTCGAAAGAGAAATGTTCACAAGTCACCCCAGGAGGAGTGTTGAATGTCGGCGCGCACGACGACGACCTCATGCGGAGCGGATTCCGGGATCGCGAGATCGGCGCCGAGTGTGACAGTCGACTCCGCGATCAATTCGGGTTTCATCCAGCGGGGAGCGTTCCTCCGTCCTAAAAGAAGTGTCGCCGCATCGCCAGTTCGAATATCGTAGCGATCAAGCAACGTTCTCCAGGAGGCCGGGTCCTCGACAAATGGATGCTTCCCATCAATGCTTCCAAACTTCACGAGCACCAGGTCGGGGGCTTGTGCGCCCGCCAGGTGGGCGGCGTTCAAGCCATCGAGTTGTGGGGTGTAGGCCGCGTATGATTGAAAGACTGGTCTTGGATTGAAATTGCCGGCCCACCCGTTTGCCACCAATAGCTCGATGTCGTTCGAAAAAATGTCAATGCTTTGGTTCTCTCTCACGGCTTCCTGAAATTGCGGGCTCAGCCTGAGAGGTACGAGCTCGGATTGCAAGTAAACCCTGCGGGCTTCCCATGCGCGATCGAAATGTATCATGCTGCCGACGTCATTGGAAAACCTCTTCAACGTCCATCGCGCCTCCGCAATATCGCCAAGCCAATCATGGCTCTCAGCGGTGATTGCCGCCGCCAAGAGCGCACGCGTCACGGCGAACAGGCCATATGTTCGCTGGTCCTGAACGCTGCTGCAAACAGCCATGATCATAAGCGCCGCCATGATTGCCCCTTGAAGCAGTTTGCGCGACCGGCCTGTCGCTAACCCGGCGAGGCTAAACATAAAGACGATCGTCAGTATCGCCAGCGCCAGTTGCCAGAGGGGACCCGCAACGCTCATGGCCTCGCTAAACCCGGCCGCGACGGCGTAGGAGTTGCGAAGGTATGCGACGGAGGACCAAAAGTCGTGTTGCAGAACTTGGACGCCCACTTGAATTGTGACGAGAGGCACGAGCAATAAGGCCGGATACATTAGTCGGGCCCGCCCCGCAACCTTCTGGTCGAAATACGTGAATGCGACCAGGCAGAAGTAAAGGCCACAAAGCAAAAGGCCGTCACTGAACTTGATGAGGAGCGTTACACCCGATAGGACGCCCGCAATTGCAAAATCGACCATCGACTTCCGGCTGCGGGCGGCGATCGACAGAAAAAGCGGGAGACAGGAGCCTTCCCATTTATCTGGATAATGCTGGGAGTACAGCACCAATACGGCCGTCACAGGGCCGGCCGCCAAAGTCCCGTCAACTCCGAGTGCGCGAAAACAGCGAGAAAGGCCGTATAGAGCGACGAAGTATGTTGCTAGAACAAACACCAGAACCGCGCCCTGCTCGGCATATCCCGGGACCGGCGCAGTTAAATAACTGAGCGGCCCCATCGTGAAAACGATGTCCTTCCCGAAAATCAGATGTTTGGCATGGGCGATGTTCACTCCGTAATACCAACTCCCGTCCACGCCGTTGGAGAAGTAGTAGGGCACAGCCGGGAACATTACCAAAGCCAGCCAAAACAGCAAAGTAATCTTGAATACGAGGCCCGCAACGCTCATCGCACGCTTCCATGGGAAGACGGAATCGGCTCGGCCCTCGCTTGATTCCCGCCGAAAGTCATCAGCCGGCGCCAACTGAACGGCATTGCCAATCACCGGCTTGCTTGGGGGCTTGGGCTCGTGAGGTCGTCTCCGCCGTGGTACTGGTGATGGAGAGTCGTGTTGCAAATGATGCCTCCCACGGATCGAGCACGTGCAGCGACCCAGGGGCAATTATTTCATGGCTCGGCGACGAAGGGCAAATTGCGCGCTGAGGGAAAGGCGGCGCGCTAAAACGCTAAGTAGGGAAGGGCACGCGAAAAAGAGTTTCGGGCTTCGCGAGATGCGTCCAACTAAGCCCCGGATTTGGTTTTCGCCGCAGCGGCGCTGAACAGCATCGGTGCGGTTTCGTGCAGGTCTTTGCGCCAGACTCGGAACCAGTGCGCACCCGGCTCGGTGCGGAAGTGGTTCTTGATGCCGTGATCGGTTAGCAGTTTTACGAACTGCTGGTTGGAGGCGAAGAGCGTATCCTCGGTGCCGCAGGAGATCCACAGCATGTGCAAATTCTTGTTGAGCTTGGCGGGATCGGCCAGAACGTCGGAAAACTGCTGTTCGAGATTGCCGCCGAGAATGCCGATAGCCGAGCTCATGGCCACGATCCAATGAAACATCTCGGGATGGCGCAGGCCGATGGAGAGAGTCGCCGCGCCGCCGGCGGAAAGTCCCGCGAGCGCGCGCTGGTCCGGCTGATTCGAAACGCGGTAGCGCCGCTGGCGGACTGCACTATCGCTACGGCCGCGGTCGAGCCTCGACAGTTTTTGAGAAGCAGAGTACCTGTCATGGAAGCTGGCGTACGGTCAGGTCCGGATTGACAACGAATGGGCCAGTTGGCCGCCAAAAGCTTCCGTCGGACGGACGCCACAAATACACGTGGTCCGTGGTTACAAACGCGGGCTGATTCTCGTATGACAACTGCTTGCCGTCCCATTTCATCCGACCCGCCCAATGACTATAAATAACGAAGGTGCGGCTTCGAAGAACCGGGTAGGTCAATAGAATCGCTTGATTGATATCCCATGACGCGGCAAAAATCGGAGCGCCGTTCACGTCCAGGGGATTCAAAAATACAATTTGGGCGTCCTGTTCGGTGCGATTTAGCTCCGCAATCGGCGCCTGTGCCAGGATTCTCTCTTCGAGGGTCCACGCGGTGGCCCAATCGCCGGCTCGAAGGACCTGACCCGCCGCCAAGCAGAGCCCAAGACCGGCGAGCGCGAAGGCGAAGATCAATCTTGGTACGCGGTCCAGACGCTCGACGGTGAAGGTCGTCAAGATCGCGGCTGCGATGACAATCCAGAAATTGAAAACGATCATCGACCTTGTTTCTACGCCGGTTGCGGTTACGATCCGGCCGCCCAGGGAAAATACGACAACCGACACAAGGCCGCCAAGGAGAGATGCCCCGGCCAGCAGGGCGCTAGCGGAGCCAGCAGGTCTATCGGAAGCGCGCGACAGAGATCTCACATACACAATCAGCCACACCGCGAACACGACGACTCCGAAGAACGCAAACTCCGCGGATATTTCGAAAACGCTCTGAAGGGCTGCGGGCGCCAGGTTCAGCACATTCTGACGCACCGCCTGGCCCCAGTTCGGGAGCACGTACTTCACGGCCTCAAACCCCTTCGATTTGGTGTAGAGGTTCCACAGCCCGGCAGCGCCTTGTGCGGTAATCAAAGCGATCCCACTTCGGACCACCGGCGGGAGCGCTGTACGCTTGGCCATCCACAGTGCGACCCCGATGAGAACCAGCGGAATCCACTGGAAATAGAATGCTTCGTAGCTCAGACACATCCAGAGATAGAGGGCTCCGGCGGCGACCGCATGAGACTGATTCTTCGCCCATCCCCGGACCAAAAAGGTGCAGAACCAACCCTCCACGGCGATGAGCGTGACGTACGGCAGCGTCGTGAGCCAGAATCTCGCGGCTGCATTCCAGGGTAGAAGGAGCCAGCACAAGCCCACGGCTGCGGTGATCATTCTGCCCATCGGCGTACGGCGCTGGGTCAGGACGCGACTCACCGCGACGATACTCATGGCGGCTCCGCAATTGGCCAGAAGGAGCGCCCCTTGCCACAGCAGAGGATGATCGCCGAACAAGGACGAGAAAAGGAAGCGCAGCGGCACCAAGCCCGGCCGCGTCGGATCGGTGCTGTCCGCGAAGAGAAAACGAGCCAAGCTGAAGGGCTTTCCCTGAGTCGAGCCGCTCACGCTCCAGTCGTCCAAATAAAATCCCAGCAGCAGTGGCTGCCAGACGACGCATGCCACAACAATCGCGCTCCATGTGTATAACGCGCGCTCCGCGCTCAACCAGGAACGCGGCGTGGACGCCATGGTCAGATCGGCTAAACTCGGACCGGGCAGAGTGCCGGCTGCCGCGGGTTGTGCTATCTCAATCGGCGTCTTCGACTCGATTAAGCCGTCGCGCTGTTTGGGGCGCGCTGCGGACGCTGATCGCTTCGGCTTCACGGTTGGGATGCGAACGGCCGGGTCACCCGGCGGTGCAAATTATATCAATTCTATCACTTGCGATGGTCCCGTCGAATTCATTCACGAGATGATCGTTGACCTGCGGCACGGCGGAGTGAATTTATCGAAGGCCCCTCGCCTGCTTGATAACCCTCAAACAGGAAAAAGACCGCTGTACGCAACGATACCGCTCATCGTGTCACTGTCGCGTGGGGTTGCCTAGCTGCCTGTGGCAGAAGTCGTTTCATCTCGGAATTGGCAGGTCATAGACCTGCCCCACAACGGCCAATCAATGGCTTGCAGCTCTGTAAAGCAGGGCCTCGGCCTGCGAGCGACTTCTACCACAGGCTG
>Ga0182024_10014380_pt1 | contig 15309 bp, 12 predicted proteins | sample P32metaG_FD_120480 | JGI IMG/M metagenome (GOLD analysis project Ga0182024, IMG submission 120480) | Permafrost microbial communities from Stordalen Mire, Sweden - P3-2 metaG (Illumina Assembly) | ecosystem: Environmental > Terrestrial > Soil > Wetlands > Permafrost | place: Sweden: Stordalen... | reverse complement strand
TTATTTGGCAAAAAGTCTGGCGAAGCTGCTTGAGACCGCGCAACGCGACCTCGACAGCGATCGTGAGGCAGCAAAGGCGTCGCTGGTCACTGCGTCATCCATTCTGCGGTCGGAAATTGAACGTAGCTCAGGCGCCAACGGCGCCCGGCCAGGAGCATTAGCGGGCTGGCAGATAGCGCGCGTGCGCGCATTTATCGAAGAGAATTTACACAGCAATATCGAGACCAGGGATCTCAGTGCTGTAGTGCAGCGGAGTCCGGCACACTTCTCGCGTTCGTTCAAGCAAGCCTTCGGAGAACCACCGCATGCTTACGTGATTGAGCGGCGCCTCGAGAGAGCCTGCTATTTAATGGTCACGACCTCAGAATCGCTGAGCGAAATAGCTCTGAGCGTCGGTCTTTCGGATCAAGCCCATTTATGCAGGCTTTTCCGGCGAGCGTTTGGTCAAAGCCCGTCGACCTGGCGGCGCGAACACAAGATTCCGGGATTCAATCTCAAAGGCCAGTATTTGGGAAAGCTGCTCAATTTTCGCTCCGTCGGACGATCCCGCGAACAACAAGAGCGATCTGATCTGAGCACAAAGTGCAGTTGCATCGACGCAAGGAAGGTCGTTTCGTGAGGGCAATCGCATACAAATCTTCGCATTCCCCTACAAGCCCGATTCCGCGGCTAGGCGCATGCTGCGGTCCGGATACCAAATGGAGTTCGATGCCATGAGCAAGAAGGTCGCGGAGATCATCGTTGAGACGTTGGAGAGCGCGGGCGTCAAGCATTGTTATGGTATCGTAGGTGATACCCTCAATCATATCGCGGGCGCGCTCTCGCGAAGCAGCATCGAGTGGGTTTCGATGCGGCACGAGGAGGCCGGTGCATTCGCGGCGCAGGCTGAAGCGCAGGCGACAGGCCGCTTGACAGCTGTAGCCGGAAGTTGCGGCCCCGGCAGCTTGCATTTCATCAACGGCATATTCGAGGCCAACAGAAACCGCGCTCCCGTCCTCCTCATCGCGAGCCAAATCGTTCGCGACGAGCTGGGTTTCGATTTCATCCAGGAAGTCGATTTCAAGCAAGTCTACAGCGCGTGTAGCGTATTTTGCGATATGATCTACACGCCCGAGCAAGCGCGCCGGAAGACGGTCATTGCCTGTCAAACGGCTTTGTCGAAGCGTGGCGTTGCCGTACTTATCGTGCCGGCGGACGTCTCCGCGTCATCTGTGCACGACGATGTCCCATTTTCCGTCCATGTTTCAAATCCGGTCGTGCGGCCGAGCGATGCGGACCTCACGGAAATCGCCGACATTCTCAACAAGGGTAAGAAGATCGCCGTGTATGGTGGATCGGGTTGCCAGGAGGCGCACAAGGAGATCCTGGCGGTCGCGGAAAGGTTGAAGGCGCCGATCGCACATACGTCGCGCGCGAAAGACTTCCTTGAGCACGATAACCCCTACAACATCGGCATGACCGGGATGCTCGGCAATGAGGCGGGCTACCATGCCGTGCTCAACTGCGACACGTTGTTGATGCTCGGCGCGGACTTTGCCTGGCGGCAGTTCTATCCGGACAAGGCGAAGATTGTGCAAATCGATATCGATCCGACGCATCTTGGCCGGCGGCACCCGGTTACAAAAGGCGTGGTCGGCGATATCAAGGCATCGCTGGAAGCGTTGCTGCCGAAGCTGACCGAACACAGTGACGGTTCATTTCGCGGCGAATACATGGAGCGCTATGCGAAATACAAGGAATCGACAAAGGAAAACATCGTCGCGGGCCGCGATGGCAGCATTTCCGGCAGCTGGCTGGCAAGGGTCGTCGGCGAAAACGCTGCAAAGGACGCGCTGTTCACAGCTGACGATGGAACTCCAGCCGCATGGGCCTATCGCCATATCGAAGCAAATGGCCAGCGCCGCATTTTTGCGAGCCTGCTGCATGGAACGATGGCGAACGGCATGCCGTCGGCCATTGGGCTTCAAAAATCCCATCCCGGTCGCCAGGTCGTCTGCATGGCGGGCGACGGCGGAATTTCCATGCTGTTTGGCGATCTGATGACGATCGTTGCGCAAGAGTTGCCGATCAAGATTGCGGTATTTGACAACGGCAAGCTCGGCTTTGTCGAGATCGAGCAAAAAGCGGAAGGCATGCTCGATACCTTCACAAAGTTGAAGAATCCGAATTTTGCCGAGGTCGCGCGGGCGCTCGGTCTCTGGGGCCAGACTGTGTCCAAGGCGGACGAGCTCGAAAGCGCCGTCAAGGTCTGGCTGTCCCAGTCCGGACCAGCCCTCCTGCACGTGCACGTCAACCCGATGCAGCTCGTCATGCCGCCGTTTACTCAGATAGAGCCGGCAATCGGGATGGCGCTCTATTCAACCCGTGCGGTGTTGCACGGTCGGGGGGGCGATGTCTGGGAGATGGTGAAAGAGAATTTTCTTTGAGCCGCGGTTGAGCGTTGTACTTCGGCCAAAATAAACTGGATCGCTTGTTTCCCCTTGGAAGCTTTGACGCGCCCGGCGGGAGCGCCGCTTAGCTGTCTTTACAAAGCGGACAGGAGCCACGCGCATGGGGCGGCGGATCGCAATGTACTTCGCCTGGGACCGGATTGCGGAGACCGTCGCACCCCTTGGCGAACTCGACAACCGCTTCCCGGCCCTGTTTGAGGTTCGCCGGCTGTTCTGGCCCGGCTACGAGACGCTGGCCCACGCCCCCGGAGGCCAGGGCATCGACGGATTCCTGGAGACAATTTTCCTGCAGAACTTTGCGCGCTTCGGCGAAGAGGTGGCGGCGCTAACCGGCCGGCCGCTGCGCCAGATCCAGCGCCGCACGGCAGAAGGGGAGATGCCGCTCGACGGCGCCCTTATGGACGAGATCGACACTCTGATCATCATTAGCTTCGACAGCCAGCGCACCGGTCAGGCGGCGACGGAGGCGGAGATCTCGGCGGCACGCGCCTTCCTGTCCCGCCCGGATGCCATGCTTTTTGTATGTCCGCACCATGACGTCGGCGACACCGAAGGGCTGGCGCCGGAGGCAGTCCGCCAGCGGCAAGTAGCGGAGTACTGCCACCATGGGGATATCGCCTTGCCTGGTCAGCAGCGTTTCGGCGGATTCGGCCTGTCGCTGATGGCCGGGCTGGGCGCGCCGATCCGGAACCGTTTCGGTCTGCGCCCCGCGCGCGCGGACGATGGCGATCCCGCGCCGTTCACCCAGGTTGCCGAAGACCGTTTCGGGATCCTGGCAGGGGTGCCCCATCTCAACCTGCACCCCCACTTGCCGCACTACGAACGGGTAGGCGCAGGTGCGGACGCTCTTGAGGTGCTGGCCCGCCAGACGGTGCAGCTACAGGCTCCGGCGCATCCGGTCGTGGCGCCGGGCGGCACGTTCGACGCCATCCTGCAGACCCGCCCATTGCGACGCAACTCTATGGAGTTCGACCGCCGGCGGGCTCCAAGGGCTGCAGGTGTTCTGGAAGAATGTGATCGGAGCCTGACCGTAACGCAACCGATAAATGACCAGAGCGGCTGCATCGAAAATTCAGCAAATGATACGCGAAAATACTGAAAAAGATCAAACCACGACAACGGGACGCATCGTGGCAATTGACCGCGCGCGAACCTTCGTCACGCTTCTAGTGATCGTCCACCATTCCGTCGTCAACTACACCCATTTCGGCAACGGCGATCGGATCCGCTGGCTCGGCTTCGATCTGGTCGTGCTGTTCGACGACAGCTTCTTCATGGCCTTCATGTTCCTGATCTCGGGACTGTTCGTTCATGACAGTCTGGCGCGCAGGGGAGCGGCAGGCTACTTGCGCCGGCGCGCGTGGCGGCTCGGGGTGCCGCTGCTGATCTCGATCTTCGTGCTGATCCCGATCGCCTATTATGCGTCGTTCCTGCGCTATCATTTGCCCGGCACGACGGATTTCAATTTCTTCCATTACTGGTGGCGTACCCTGACGATCGGGCCGTGGCCGTCAGGGCAGTCATGGTTCCTGTGGGTTCTGCTGGCGTTCGATGTCGTCGCCGTTGCGGTCTGGTCGATCGCGCCGCGAATCCTGCGGGCATTCGGCTTGTCGATCTTTGCGCTGCGAGACCGTCCGGTCACGGCCTTTGTCGGGTTCCTGATCGTCTCGATCGTCACCTATTTGCCGATGCATCTAACGTTTGGCGACGGGAGCTGGTTCGAGCCGGGTCACTATCCATTTCCGATACAGATCAGTCGCGTCCTGCTTTACCCCGCTTATTTCCTTACCGGTGTCGGTATCGGCGTCGTCACTCTCAGGGCCGGCATCCTCGCGGAGAATAGCGAAATTGCGCAACGCTGGTTCATCTGGCTCGCCTTTGCAGTCCTGTTCTATGTTGCGATCCTGCTGCTGGTCTATGCCCACCACAATTGGATAGCGGATTTCGCATCGCCACCACTGCCGTGGAAAACGGCGTACGGCCTGGCCTTTGCAATGTTCAGCGCCGCAATGGCGTTCACGGTGTTAGCGACTTCATCGCGCCTGGCGCAGACCCGCCTGAGGTTGCTCGATTCGATGCAGCCATCGGCCTACGGTATCTATCTCCTCCACTACGCTTTCATCATCTGGCTGCAATATGCGGTCTACGATCCGCCGTTCCCGGCGGTCGTCAAATTCGCTATCGTTTTCGCCGGCACGCTTTCGATGAGCTGGGCGCTCACCGTCCTGTTGCGAAAGATACCTGTCGTAGCGCGGATGATCTGAGACCGAACGCCTTCGTAAACATATGCAGCGCAGCGCTCACGGGCATCCGCAGACACGTGGCCCACACCTTTGATGACGATTCTCATGGCGAGATGTGCGCATTCGTGGGCGAGCGGCCGCTTCTGGCGCAGAGCGGCCGTTCGCAAAACCCGGGACGAAGTTATTTTCGATCACTAGCGGGAGATTGAGGCTCAGAGAAATTCCTTAGCCGGGCGAGTTCAACAATATGCGCCGCCCGTGGTGCTGGCGCGACATGTGGTTCCTGTTGACGCCGACCGTCGATCGTGATACTTTACAACCGTAAAGGATAATTTTAACACTAAGGATGGTCGTCTGGCCGTCCCCTTTCCGATCGCCGCTAAACGTCGATGCAAGTGTCGCGAAAAGAGTCGAATATGGAAATTACAAGATTTCTCCCACTGCTTGGTCGCATCCTTATTGGTCTGCCGTTTCTCGTGAGCGGCCTTGGCAAGCTCGCTGCCTTCGGACCGACGACAGCCTACATCAGCAGCGTGGGCTTGCCCTTGGCGCCGCTCGGCTGGACAATTGCCGTTGCCTTCGAAGTTGGCGGTGGAGTGTTGTTGATCATTGGTTTTCGTGCGCGGGAAGTGGCGTCCGGCCTTGCGGCGTTCACGCTGGCAACGGCGATTGTCTTTCACCACGACTTTGCTGACCGAAATCAGATGATCCATTTTCTCAAGAACATCATGATTATTGGCGGCCTCCTGCAAATTGCGCATTTCGGAGCCGGACGCTTTAGCTTGGATGCGGTTAGGTCGCGCAATCCAGAAAATGTCGCCGGAGCCACCGCCTAGGCGCCGAGTATAGGGCAGCTTCCGTTCGATCGTGGGCGTTGGATCCGTGGCTAACGACAACCAAGGGCGGAACAGGCGAGCATCGTGAACGCTTGGGCGCATCGCTTCGTCATGCCGCTCGCGCGCTAAGCCTTTCTGATTCCAAGCGAAGCACATTTCAGGGAGCGTCGGCACTGGCACGCTACGAAATCGTGTACAGATGATACTTTACGAACGTAAAGGACAGTTGCATAATACGACGGTAGCGTGCGGATGATGTCGGTTTACCGCGCTCGCTATTGAGAAATGCCGGCAGCCGGCGCCGCAAAGAAAATGGGCGGAGACGAAGCGATGATCGAGGAAAGGGACATCAGCGTCGCCATGCGAGATGGCACGCGGCTGGCAGTGGATGTCTATCGCCCGGATGGGGCTGACCGATACCCCGTGCTGTACGCGTCAGCGCTGCACAACAAGGATATTCAAGGTCCCGACATTGCGGATATATTACCGCCGCAACCGGCGCACGCGCCGCTCTGGTTTGGCCCCATCGAGGCGGGCGACACGCGGCGTTTTATCGCCAACGGCTATGTTCATGTGATCGCGCAACCGAGGGGCTCTGCCAAGTCGGAAGGACATTACGGCCACGAGGATACGGACCACTACGACCTGATCGATTGGATCACCCAGCAACCCTGGTCGGACGGCAAGGTCGGGATGGTTGGCATCTCCGGATTTGCCGGAGAGCAATGGCGCGCAGCCGCTCAGGGACATCCAGCCCTGAAAGCCATCTTCCCGTACGACGCGTGCAGCGCGTATGGTGGCATGTTCGGATTCCGCGACTTCAATCCCGGCGGCGTCCTTCATTCCTTTCCCTATTTGCTCGACGTCTTCAGCACGGTTCATGAGTCGCGTGACCGGCCCGCGGAACTTCCCACCGCGGAGGAGGACCTCTGGCGCCGCGCCATGCGGAATCCGGACTACAAGCAGTACATCAACCTTTACAATATCCTCACTCAAAAGGGGCAGCGGACGTTCATCATGTATCTCATGATGACGCATCCCTGGGAGCTCGACGGTACTGTCGAGCGCGCGGAAGAAACCTTCAGGAAGATCAAAATACCATTCTATACGGGCTCAGGAGCCTATGCTTACACTTACAAGCTTCATTGGCTGGGCGCACAGCACTACTTCGGGAATGTCGATGCGCCAAAAAAGCTGCTGTTTACTGGGCCGGCTCACCTGGAGCGGCCGTTCCATCAACACCACGACGAGATCATCCGCTGGTATGACCATTGGTTGAAGGGGCAGGACACCGGCATCATGGACGAGCCGCCGGTGCGCTACTGGCTCATGGGCGCCAACGAGTGGCGAACCGGTACCGATTGGCCGCTACCAGAGACGCAGTGGACAAAGTACTATCTCTCGCATTGGGAGACACTGTCGACCGAGCCTCCACGACCCGCCTCCGAACTCGGAGCGGCCGTGCGCGAGCCTGACGTCTTCACGCAAATGCCGCTGACCCGAACGACAAAGGTCGAGCGGTTACGCTACATGACCGAACCCTTGTCGCACGACGTCACCGTCGCCGGCCCGATCACGCTGACGCTGTACGCGGCGATCGATCAGGAAGACACCAACTGGATAGTCGTCCTCAAGGATGTAGGGCCCGACGTCTCGGTTCGTACCGCGCGCGAGGGTGAACGCGATGTCCCGTCGACGCTGCCCGAGCGTGAACTGACGCGGGGCTGGCTGAAAGCGTCCTATCGGGCTCTCGATGAGAAGCGTTCCAAGCCTTGGGAGCCATTCCACAAGCTCACGCAGGATTCGATTGCTCCGGTGAAGCCCGGAGAAGTGGTCGAGTACCGGATACAGATTCTGGCGACGGCAAACCAGTTCAAGTCAGGTCACCGCATCTGCGTCGATATCACATCCATGGATGTGCCCACCGGTACGGGAGCGATGACAAATGTCGAGTACATTCCATATCACGTTTGCAGCAGCAAAACCGTGACCCACAGGGTCTATCGGGACGCAGAGCGGCCATCGCATCTGCTGCTGCCGATCATCCCTCAACCCACCGATCAGCGTCCGGCCTGACGTCGCCTAAAGGAGAAATAGCTATGACGACGATCCGATTTGAACGAGACGGCGCGATTGGAAATATCGTGCTGGCCAACCCGTCTTTTAACCGACTGGATCTGCGTTTTGCGGAGGCGTTGCGAATCGCCGTGCGTCAGGCCGGCGAAAGCGACATACGTGTGCTGGTGGTCCGCGCCGAAGGGCCACATTTCAGTTTCGGCGGCGAAGTCCGGGAATGGCCGGGAAGGGATGTCAACTGGTTCCGGACGTTCGTTGCTGACGTGAACGTGTCCTATCGCGCCATCGAGATGCTGAAAATACCGACGGTAGCGGTAGTGCAGGGGATCGCCTTCGGTGGCGGCTTCGAGCTGGCGCTGGCTTGTGATTTTCTTGTTGTGGCGGACAACGCCATCTTCCGTTGCGTGGAAGTCACGACAGCTATGCTGCCGGTCGCCGGCGCTCTCCAGCGAATCGCCGAGCGCGCCGGCCGTGCTCGGGCATCACGATTTGCCATGCTGGGCGAGCCTATTTCCGGACGCGAGGCCGGTGCACTTGGAATTGCCACCCACGTAGTTCCCGAGAAGGAGCTTGGGACAGCCGCCGCTGCGTTGGCGAAGCAGCTCGCAACAGGGCCGACCAGGTCGTACGCCGCGACACGCACTTTACTCAAGGCGTGGTCAAGCGGAGGCGTGGCCGCTGCGGATCTCGTGATGCTCGACATCGCGACGGAACTCTACGACGGCCCCGATGCGCAGCGCGGCTTTGCCAACACGGCCGATGCGTTCGACAAGGATATCGAGCCGCCGACCCTTGTGTTCGAAGGAAAGTAGATCGACCGCGGAAGGACTCCGGCTCCAGATCCGCAGGTATCGGAGGTATTCGTGCCACGTGAAAGCTATGTGCATGGTAACAGCGGTCCACCACTGATCGGGAAGACCATTGGCGCTCTCCTGGATGAGGTGAGCGCGACGGATGGGGCGCGTGAAGCGTTGGTTGTTGCGCACCAGAAAATTCGCTGGACCTACTCCGAACTCAAATCACGCTCCGACGCTTTCGCCTCGGGACTTCTGCCCCTCGGCCTTGAGCCAGGCGATCGCGTCGGCATCTGGGCCCCGAACTGCGCGGAATGGACGGTCGCGCAGTTTGCGACGGCGAAGGCTGGTCTGATTCTGGTCAATATCAATCCCGCCTACCGGCTAAGCGAGCTTGAGCACGTGTTGCGCGCTGTCGGATGCCGTGCGCTAATAACCGCGGCTCGCTTCAAGACCAGCGACTATATTGCCATGATTCGCGAGCTTGTCCCCGAGCTGGGAAACGAAGGCGGCGGCGAGCTGCATAGTTCGCGCCTGCCGGAATTGCGACACGTCATCGCAATTGCGGGGGAGCACGACGGCTGCCTGTCGTTCGACTGGATTATGGAGAGGGGAAAGCAGGCTGGTAACAAACGACTCGAATCCGTGTCGGCTGCGATCCAGATCGACGACGCCATAAATATCCAGTTCACCAGCGGCACCACGGGATTGCCAAAGGGCGCAACACTTTCGCATCATAACATGATCAACAATGCGTTCTTCGTGGGAGAAGCCACGGGAATCGAACCCGGCTCGCGCGTTTGCATTCCCGTGCCGCTATACCACTGCTTTGGCATGGTGATGGGTAATCTCGGTTGTGTGACCCATGCGGCAACGATGGTCTACCCGTCGGAGTCCTTCGATCCGCTGAAAACCCTGGAAACGGTGGAAGCAGAACGTTGCGATGTACTCTACGGGGTACCCACCATGTTCATTGCCCAACTGAACCATCCTGAATTTTCCCGCTTCGATCTCAGCTCGCTTCGGCGCGGAATCATGGCCGGGGCTCCGTGCCCGATAGAGGTCATGAAGGAAGTCGCTTCGACAATGCACATGAGCGAAATAACCATCGCTTACGGGATGACCGAAACCAGTCCCGTGAGCTTCCAGAGCAGTCGGGACGATCCACTGGAGCTCCGTGTTTCGACAGTCGGACGGATACAGCCGCATCTTGAAGTCAAGATAGTCGACCGCGACGGTCGCGTGGTATCGCGCGGCGAAGCCGGAGAGCTGTGCACCAGGGGATACTCCGTCATGCTCGGCTATTGGAATGACGAGGTCCGAACAAGGGAAGCCATCGATTCAGCCGGCTGGATGCATACGGGCGACCTGGCGAACATCGATGACAATGGATATTGCCGTATTGTTGGCAGGATCAAGGACATGATCATCCGCGGCGGAGAAAACATCTATCCCCGTGAGGTCGAAGAGTATCTATACGTTCATCCCGACATTCAGGACGTCCAGGTGTTCGGGGTGCCCGACAAGAAATACGGCGAAGAACTGTGCGCCTGGATCGTCTCCAAGGCCGGCGCCGCTCTCGACGAGGAGGGGGTCCGCAGGTTCTGTCAGGACCGGATCTCTCACTACAAGATCCCGCGCCACATTCGCTTCGTCGAGAGTTTTCCGTCAACGGTGACCGGCAAGGTCCAGAAGTTTGCAATGCGCGAGGCGATGATCGAGGAATTCGCCCGCGCAGAACAGGGACATGAGATTTTGGGGAAGCGACATGGAGGCGTTTGAATATTCGGCGCTGCCAGCGCGTGTCATTTTCGGGGTCGGAACGCTCTCCCGGGCTGCCAGCGAACTGCTCGCTCTGGGTTGCAAACGGGCTTTCGTTCTCTCCGATCCACATCACGCAGCCGCAGGTGCGGCGCGACTGATGCGTGCACTGGACAAACTGGGTGTCGACCTTTCGACCGATGCTGTCATGCACACCCCCGTGGACGTCACCGAACACGTCATGGCAAAGGTCGTTGCCTGTGACGCGGATTGTCTCATCTCTCTTGGTGGCGGCTCGACGATCGGTCTTGGGAAAGCACTTGCGCTCAGGACCGACCTCCCGCAGATCGTGCTTCCGACCACTTATGCCGGCTCCGAGGCTACCCCGATACTCGGCGAGACGCATGGCGGGCAAAAGTCGACAATTCGCTCGATGAAGGTCCTTCCCGAAGTTATTATATACGATGTGGAGCTGACATACGGCCTTCCTCCGGCCCTATCGCTTGTTTCCGGGATAAACGCGATCGCGCATGCGGTGGAGGCCCTGTATGCAAGGGAAGCCAACCCGGTCATTTCGAATCTCGCGGAGCAGGGCATTGCGGCGCTCGGACGTTCGCTGCCTGGGATTGTTTCGGATCCGGCCAACCGCGATGCAAGATCCGGCGCACTGTTCGGAGCCTGGGCCTGTGGATCGTGCCTCGGAGCGGTGGGGATGTCCCTCCATCACAAGCTTTGTCACGTTCTTGGCGGAACCTTCGGTCTGCCACACGCCGAGACCCACACGGTGATCCTGCCGCATGCCGCCGCGTACAATGCCACCGCAGCACCGGCCGCCCTTGATCGTGTCGCGCGCGCGCTTGGCGCGCATGAAGCTGCGGGGGCATTGTTTGATCTTGCGGCAATGAATGGCGCACCTACCTCGTTGCGGCAGATCGGGATGTCAGAGTCCGATCTCGACAAGGCTGCCGATGTGGCGCTCCAGTCCGCTTACTGGAATCCGCGTCCAATCGAGCGGGATCCGATCCGGGCACTTCTCGACGACGCATATCACGGCCGCCGGCCGTCTTGAGCAGGAGTGCAAGTGACGATCATGATCGGCAACCAAAAGGGCGCTCCAACAGAGGAAGTCTTTCCGGAACTGACCCGCGACGTCATTGATCGCATGAGCAATGCGAAGAGCGCCAGATTGCGGGAGGTCATGGAGGTCCTCATCCGCCATTTGCATGCGATCGTCAGAGAATCGAAGATAACGCAGGGCGAGTGGTCTGAAGCCATCGATTTCCTTACGCGCGCCGGGAAGATGTGTTCCGATAACCGCCAGGAGTTTATCCTGCTCTCGGACATTCTGGGTATCTCGATGCTCGTTGACGCTGTCGACAATGTGGCGGGTCCGGGCATTAGCGACTCCACGGTCCTCGGTCCGTTCTATGCCGGGCATCAGCGTGAACTCGCGCAAGGCGACAGCATCTTGCTTCGGGAGGAGACGAGCGAGCCGTTGGTGATGAGTGGCCATGTCACTGACCCCGACGGGCGGCCCGTTGCTAACGCATTGATAGAGGTCTGGCAGACCGCTCCCAATCAACTGTATGACGTTCAGGACACAGATCAACCACAGGGCCACCTGAGGGCGAGCTTCCGGACCGATTTGGCGGGCAGCTATCGATTCCGAACGATCATGCCTGTCAGTTATCCAATTCCGAATGACGGTCCCGCGGGTCAATTGCTTGCGGCAATGGGACGGCATCCCTTCCGACCCGCGCACATTCATTTCATGATCAGCGCGCCGGGCTATCGCACCCTCGTCACTCATCTGTTCCTCGATGGCGACGAATTTCTGGAGAGCGATGCGGTTTTTGGGGTTAAGCCATCGCTCGTTGTTCGTCCCGAGTTGAAAGAGGCCACTAACACCGTTGAATATAACTTCGGACTTGCCAGAGATCTGCGCACAGAGACGAAGTCGTGACGCCCCTTGGTTTTTCTCCTGCAATCGTGTTAGCCAATGAACATGGCGAAGAGCGCAAAGCTGAAATCGACCGGGCAGCGGCGGGGGCGTCCGCGCAAGAGAGCTGAACAACAACGCTCGCTTGAGACGCGAGGCGCTATCCTGGACGCGGCCATTGCGGAATTCGCCGAACGAGGATTCGATGGCGCGAGTATTCGCTCGATTGCAGAACGGCTTGGTCTGCAACATCCTCTCATTACATACCATTATCGAAGCAAAGACATCCTCTGGCGAGCGGCGGCTGAACATGCGTTCACGCAGATCAGGGAGCAATGGGATACGTCGGCGCCAGAAAGCGCCGATTTGTCACCGCTCGCTCGATTGCGGGAGGAATACGCGACGCTCTTCCGTTACACCGTTGTCTTTCCCGAATTTCACCGGTTCATGCGGCAGGAGACCTTTACCAACAATCCGCGGCTGAAGTGGGTAGCGGAAACGGTATTGGCGCCGCTCCTTGGAAGATTGATCCCCCAGATCGTTGCGGCCCAACAACAAGGACTCCTTCCTAAGGTTGATCCGATCCTCTTCCACTACATGATGGTCAGTCTTACGGCGACGCTCTCCGAATTTGGGCCTGAAATGCGGGTTACGAGCGGACTATCCGCTGAGAATGCGACGGTCATCGAAGCGTATTGGCGCCTTGTGGACGAAACAGTCTTTGGAAAAGATGCGTGCGGGAAGCCTTCCCGCGTCAGCGAAGCAAGCAAGCGCTGAGTGCGGGCAGAATTAAGTCCACTTAGAAATAGGCCTCTCAGCATACCGGCGCTGGAATTGAGGGTAATGTCAGGTCCCGGACATGTTGATCAGCGTGCCGAGGGCGTTCTACCTTTGCACCTTGCTAAAGTTGACTTAGGGCCTTGTACCGTTTCACCTTCTCAAAGCCTCCGCGGCTGAGGATACCCCCTTTATGCTTCTCATGCGGTCTGGGAAACGCGCCGTAAACAGCGTATCTTGTGAGTAGCTCAAACCGGAAATAGGCGACGTCCTAATTCAAAAAGGATTCAGGGTTTAGTCGTGAGGACGCCTGCTATGCACGAAGGCTCCGAGTTGAAGTTAGAATCTGCACACGGCGTCCAGCTTCTGAGGCGCGACGTCCGGACCTGGAACGGCGTCATTGTGTCCGTCAACGACATGTCATGCTCCCCCGGTAGAGCTTGGCATGATATCTCACCCCGTCAGAACAGGATGGCAATCGTTTTGGAGCAGATCGGCGGACGTGTTGAGGCACGGACGAAGATAAATCAGCCATCTCAGTCCAACTGGTCGGGCCCGCAACACATCGATTACGCGCCAGCGGGTATGCAGGTTTGGGGATATACGAATAATGTTCGCAGTGTTCGAGGGGCGGATTTTGTCTTTGATCTTCTCTCCTTGGAATCAATATTGGGTGAAAGCACCGACCTCAAGCAAACTGAGACGCCACGTCTTCAGTTCTTCGATGAGCGCATATTTCGAATTGGTTCGTTGCTCGCCGCTGAATGCACACAGCCAGGCGACCATTGCGATCTATACGGAGACAGCCTGGTCACGGCCCTAGTCATTGGTTTTCTGCGTTTCGGAAGGGATCGAGCCCAAGAAAAGAAACAAGGCACACTGGCGCCGTGGCAACTCCATCGGGCGAAAGAATTCATGGAGGCTAACTTGTCGACCGGCGTTCGGCTGCGCGATTTAGCGGAGATAACACGACTATCTCAATCTCAGTTCGGAAGAGCGTTCAAGGCGTCCACGGGATTGGCCCCGCATCAGTGGCAGATGAACCTTCGAATTAATAGGGCTCAACAACTTCTCCTTGATGGAGAACTTTCGCTGGCACAAATTGCATTGGTGACCGGCTTTTCCGAGCAGAGCCATTTTACCCGAGTCTTTCGAAGCATCGTTGGTGTTTCTCCAGGATTCTGGCGCCGAGATCGACGAAGCTAAACTAAATCGAGATCACACGGAAAGCGGCCATCCGCGCGCGAGGCTTGCACTGGGACCGCCATCAACGAAGACATATAAGGCTTTAATGAAGCCCTTTTCAAAGATGGCGACATCGATGCCAGTGATGGCATCGCAGGCGTCCGGTGGCCCGAACCGCCATCGCTGACATGCCAAGCCGTGATGTGCGACGGCCAGCCCGCTTGGTTGAAAAACGAAACCGGGATGCGCAGCGTGTAGGCGGTCCACCTTGTCGTGTACTCCATCCCAACCAGACACGGATTCGATCGCATCGGCAAAAAAGCAGTCTTTGGCGTACATCGCCCTGATGGCGGCGGCACGGCGCCGGCGATTCCGTTCGTTGAAGATACGAAACAAATTTACCGACATCAGATCGGGAATTGCATGGCTCATAGTAGTGCCTTTCCCGCGCATCATAATGTCGTCCTCAATGGAGCGAAAAATCCGATCCCGCGACTGCCAGAATTATTACCATCGATTTTCAGGACGGGGCGGTCCCAGCTTTGCGGCATCCGCTCAACGGTTCGTGCAGAATCAACCGGTCTCCACGTCTCGATCATCGTATTGGCGCAGAAGAGAACATATAGCGGTCGAACGTCTGTAGTCGCTTATTCTGTGTCCAACGGGACTTCCCCGAGCCTTGCGGCGCCGTTTTTTGTCAACGAATGCCGTAATCGGTCAATCCACATTGGTCGGCAGCGATTAGCGTGCTCATGGCAAAGCGCGGTCGATTTGCAATCTGGTCGATCGGAAAATGCCGCGTGGGTCACCGCCTTCGTCGAACAGCAGCTTTTCGCCGAGAGTGTTTTTCGTGAGGAGACCGCAATGATCGCCTTCATACTAAATGGTGATCATAAAGAGGTCGATGTCGGACCTGAACCGTAAGTTGGCCATGCAAGCTGCATGGCCTGTCCACAAGCCAGAGGGGTAGCTAGTGATCAATAAGAATGAAGCCGCTGTTCGCAACGCCTATGCGGTTGCCGAACGCAAAGATCTGGAGGGCTGGATCAGCCTGTTCACGCCCGATGGGGTGTTCACGGACAATTCGGTGGGTGCGACCTACCGTGGTCGCACCCTCGCCGACCCGGTCCGCAACTACGGCACGGCGTTTTCCAACATGCACCGCGAACTATATCGCGTCTATGCCGATGGGAATGTCGTCGTGGTGCAACTGGCCCTGCAGGGCACTCACGATGGCCCGCTGCAGAC
>Ga0182024_10014379_pt1 | contig 15309 bp, 12 predicted proteins | sample P32metaG_FD_120480 | JGI IMG/M metagenome (GOLD analysis project Ga0182024, IMG submission 120480) | Permafrost microbial communities from Stordalen Mire, Sweden - P3-2 metaG (Illumina Assembly) | ecosystem: Environmental > Terrestrial > Soil > Wetlands > Permafrost | place: Sweden: Stordalen... | reverse complement strand
TGCCCCCTGACCCCCTTAGTATGCCCCCTGACCCCCTTAGTATGCCCCCTGACCCCCTTAGTATGCCCCAAATTTTTGATGCCAACTTCGAGCTTGTCGCTCCACTGCCCTTCTTCAAGACCGGAAACGAGGCTTGCCAGGCCGGCACGAAAAAGCTCGGCCTCCGCGCCAGTAAGGATTCGGTCTCCCGATGCTGTATGCCACATGATCACGCTCGATTCGCGCGAAGCATAAAGTTGCGGGGTGTCGGGTACGATGCGATCACGATGCCAGACTTGGCAAAGGCTCTCGAAGCCGCCGGCTGCACGAGCAGGGGGGTTCTCGACCACTGCCGGGAATACGCGAAGGAGGACACCCGGAGTGCCCCCTTCAGCCTTCGTGGCACCCAAACCAGATCAAATCATTCAAGGTCAGGTAATGTCTCCCGACCAACGAGCAGGCGAACTTTGGGTGGTTCGCCGGGTATGCGTTCCAGGAGCTTTTTCTTCTCTAAGGCCAGCACCATCCGGTGAACAGGGGATGGCGTCAATCGGAAGTCGGAAGTCGGAATTACGCCGCTATGTCCGCTTCGGTAGGCGGTTGCTTGTTCAACTTCGTGTAGTAGAAGATGAATGTGAGGAAGTGATCCTGCTGCGGCTTCGGGGACGGATTGACGGTTTTGGCGGCTCGGGCTGGTTTCTCACCGAGCAGGCTTCTTTCAGCCTGTCGCTTGGCCATTTCCGCCCAGAATCGTTCGCGAGAGACCGTCTGCACGGCCTGCCGTGCAAGTTGTGTCAGGCGGGGATCATGGTCTGTGGGCTTCATCGATCATCGGCCTGCATAGGCTGACAGGCCCGCAGCGTCCATAGCTTCAAAATCAAGCTCCAAATAGTTTTCACGCAAGTATGTATACGTCTTCTTGTAGGCGGCGTATGCGGTTCGGTTGAGTATCACAAATTCACCGATTGCTTCATGGAACCCGATTGCGGTAAGGTTTTCCATTCCTGAAAAGGTCAGCTTATCTCCTGGGCCCGTTGGATGTCCCCACTGGGACGCGATCTGCGTCATTTTGTCGATCGGCTGGGCAAAGGCGTGGATAAGTTGCTCGGCATTGTTGTCGTAAAGGTGAAATCCGACGCTCTTGAGAACATCGACGACGTTTCCCCAGAAGTCGAGAAATGCCATGGGCATATATTGACCCGATGCCTCATAGAAAAAGTGATCGAGTACACTTCGCGGCAATTGCGAAAACAACAGCGTCATCTGATCTAAATCACGCTGTCGCTTTTTCATTACATCCATATCTCCATCTGGCAAGTAATGCGGAGTTTGAAGTTTCGCTTTGTAAATCTCCTGGCATTTTTTGTCAATTACACCGATGGTACAGTTGTCGTGACACGTACCACAAACCGCAAGCATATGTTTGGGGTCATGATGTTTCACTTTCTCCCATTCCAAGAGATGATGGAATGAAAGGCGAGCAACCGGACGGCGGCATATGCCGCATCTGTGATTCGCCTCGGTCAGTAATGCACGCCTCACGGCTATTGGCGGGTTTCTGCCCGGATCTTCGGCCTCGAAGGCGGCTATGAAGGTGTCAATCTGTTCGTCGGAAATCGAATTCGTGTCGCCAACTCGGGTAACTTCCAGTCGGATGACCGTCTTCGAGATCGGCAATGGGACGCCGTCATTAATGATCTCAGCAATCTTCTCTCGTGAAACCCCGAGCAGAAACGCGGCTTCCTTCTCATTCATGATTGCGATGATACTTCAGTCCGGTGAGATTGGTCTAGTGTGGTGGCAAGATGCTCAAAACGCGGTCGTGCCCTCTGTCCCCCGGTTGGCCCGTCCCCGGCGGGCCGATCATCAGCAAATTATGGCTCCCCCGCACAGGCAATGGTGATCGCGCGTTTGACCGCCTCCTGCCCGCGCACGTCCACGAAATCCAGGTCCGCCGACAGCTTGCTCGCCTCGTATGGCTGCACGTCCAGCTCATACGGCTCCAGCGCCAGCATGCCGTTCAGGATGGAGGCCGCCTGCCCCAGCGACTCTCGCCGGGTACACTTCGATCCGCTCCACCAGCGTTGCCTCTCGTGCATTCTCGAACGGCAGGATCACGCCGCGATATTTTTTCTCGCGGGCCAGCAGTGCCAGCGAAGGGCCACCCTTGATCTTCCGCCCCCGTCCGTCCAGCGCCAGCTCGCGAGCGATCAGGAATTCACGATATCGCTCAGCATCAATGCAGGACCCGCGGCCTTCCGGCTGCGGCTACTAGAGCGGTTTCCGAGATGATTTTAGCGGTCGCCCGCATGATCCCCACCGCGATCGGCAGATCGGGGCTGCCGAAACAAGCCGGTTTGTTTCGCCGCAACGTTTCGACCAAGAGGCGAGGGCCGTGCCCTTCGTCGCCGGGTGAAACGTGCTGCGCGCGAAGTTAAATCTCGCGTCCCCGCGGGCCTGCGGCGAAACGAGGACCGGGAAATGGACCGTGCGACGGATACCTGACCTTGGCCGAGTTCTTTGAACGGAGACCAGTTGTATGATCAAAACTCCGGGTTTTCATGTCACGTCGATTGCCGGCGAGATCGCAGACGTCAATGTGCCGTCGAGGGCTTCGATTGTGGCCTTCCCCGGCCCGCTGAGTTTCAGGTCGGTGAAGTTGGCGATTCCCTTGACGTCGGCCACCGACCACATGCCCCAGAGCGCACCGCCGCCCAGGCTCGATGAGCTCTTGAGCTTCACGGCAACAGTCGAGCCGTTGCTGCTGGTCACGATATTGCCGTAAGCGTCCTCCAAGGCGACTTCAGCGGGGAACGGCGTTGCCGGTGCCACCGACGCGGGGACGCTGATGAACGCAAGCTGGGTTGGCGCGCCGGCAACGACGTTGAAGTTGCAGGTCGCCGCCGTCAGGGGGCTGTCGCTGGCCTTGAGCACATAACTGCCCGCTTTGGTCAGCACGACGTTGGGGAATTCGGCCACGCCGTTGACGGCCTTGGCGCTGACGGTCCCGCCGAGCGTTGCGCCGACAGGGCGCAGCACCAGCGACAAGGTGATGGTTGAGGTATTTGTTGTGATGACGTTGCCGTAGGCGTCTTCGACATACACGGCAATGGACGGGATGGCCTTTCCAGCTATAGGCGCGGGAACGCTCGCAAACGCCAGCTTAGCCGCCGCGGCCGGGCTGATCGTCACGTTGAATGTGGCGGTATTGCCCGCGGTGCCCTTGGCATCGACAACCGTAAGACTGACGGTGTCGGTGCCGGCTTTGGTAAAGACATGCGATCGGGCGGCGATCGCCCCCGCGAAGGTTTGATTGAACTGCGCGTTGGCTGACCCGTCTCCCCAGTCGACGATGACGCTGTAAGGGGCGGTGACGCCGAACTCAGTGAAACTGCCCAGGGTGAAGGCCTTGGCGACGCCTGCCTCGCCAACCTGGGCCGGGCCGGCGGTCACCGATATCGGCGATCGCGCCAGGACGGTTTCGCTCAGCGCCGCCGACTTGGAGGAGACTAGATCGCCGTTGCTGGAGATGAAGTCGGCCGTGATGCTGTGGGCGCCGGCCGCGAGTGACGAAGTCGTGAAGGTAGCGGCGCCGGACCCGTTGAGCGTGCCGGTGCCCAGGGTTTTTGTGCCGTCGAGGAACGTCACCGTGCCGGCGGGGATGGTGGGTGTGGCGTCGGTAACGGTCGCCGTGAACGTGACGCTCTGGTCGGGAGATGCGGGGTTGGCACTGGATGACAGGGCGGTCGAAGTAGTGGGCAGCAGTTCGTACACGTTGCCGAAACCTATGCCGCCTTCAAGCGATATTCCGAACAGGTCCCCGGAAGCGTTCAGCGTCACGCCATTAGGAAGTGAGCCGTTGGTTCCGTTGAAGCTGGCAAGAGTGGTGATGGAGGTGCTGTCGTGGGCGATCTCGAAGACGGTGCCCACATCGGCGCTGGTGCCGCCTTGCCCGGTGGTTCCGAACAGATCGCCGGCCCCGTCAAGAGCCAGGGCACCGGCTGGAGAGCTGCCGTCGGTTCCGTTGAAGGTCGCCAGGGTGGTGATCGAACTGCGGCCGTGAGGGATCTCAAAGGCGGTGCCACTGCTGGTTGAGCCGAATCCGCTTGTTGTTCCGAGCAGGTCACCGGCGCTGTCGAGTACCAGGGGAGCCATGGGCTGCCGGCCGTTGGTTCCGTTGAAGCTGGCCAGGGTGGTGATCGAGGTGCTGCCGTGCGGGAGCTCAAAGACGGTGCCGTCGTTGCTGGCACCGCCGGTGGTGGTTGTTCCGAACAGGTCGCCGGCGCTGTCCAGCGTCACGCCATTGGGCTGCTGGCCGTCGGTTCCGTTGAAGCTGGCCAGTGTGGTGATCGAGGTGCTGCCGTGCGGGATTTCAAAGACGGTGCCATCGTCTTTGGCGCCGCCGTATGACGCTGTTCCGAACAGTTCGCCGGCGCTGTCCAGCGTCACGCCATCATTGGGGAATAAGCCGTTGGTCCCGTCGAAGCTTGCCAGTGCGGTGATGGTGGTGCTGCCGTGGGCGATCTCAAATACCGTACCGGCCCCACTTTCGGTGGGCGTTACGGTGAGATTGCCCCCGTATTTGGTTGTGCCAAACAAATCGCCGGAACTGTCGAACGCGACACTGTTGGGGTCGGCGCCGTCGGTATCGTTGAATTTGGCAAGCGTGGTGATCGATGTCTTGCCCTGGCCGATCTCAAAGACCGAGCCCCATTCGCTGGTGCCGGCTCCCGCGGATGCCGTTGAAAATAGATCGCCGGAACTGTCGAGTGTCACGGCCGCCTGGGGATCAACCGCGGTGTTAGTGGATCCCGAAAACGATGCGATATCATGCAGGCTGTAAGCCGACAGCAGCAATCGGCCCTCCACCGCCTCCACCAGGCAGCGCGGCGCCTGACGCAGCCAAAGCCGGCCATTTAACCGTTCCAGCATGGACGCGACGGCTTGTGACAACAGGGCCTGCCCTGTTTGCGCGGCCGGCGCCGTTGGTTGCGGCAACCTGTCACCGGGCCCCCGACCTGCCGATTGTCGCTTTCCAGACGCCAGCGAAATCCTGTTGTCCTGGGGCATTATTTCTCCTCCAGAGTTAACGGACGCGATCGAAAGCAAAACTCCCGAGCACTCGATAATAACCGGCAACCGCCCGCCACAATATTTAATAATTGTCATGATGCAGTTCCGCTGGGCCTATGGCCGGGAATAAACTCAGTCCTGCATTCAATGCGAGAGGGCAGTTCGCGGTGGGCCAATTTTTTTCTAAATAGTGGCCTACAGTGGAGAGTGAGGAGTAAAAAGAGTGGAAGCGGGCCGCCCGGCGCAGCCGGACCTCACTTCACCCTTTCCTCCGAGGCGGGTCAGACCGGATCGGAACTCGTTTCGCCGCGTCGCGCAGCGGAGCGCGTTTCCACCGCGGGAACAAAGCGCTCCGCTACGCTACGCGGCGAAACGAGAATGGATGCCGACGAGTTTTCAGACAGGGCCTAATCCTGGATGGGGTCATACCGAAGCCAGCACGCGCTCCAGGAACTCGCGGTTTTTTCGGGCGTTTTCCGTCGTCTGGTCGGCGGTGTCGGCGACGGCGACGCCTTCGACCATCAGCGGGCCGCTGAAGCCGGCGGACTTGAGCTTCTTGAATACGCCGGCGAAGTCGACCTTGCCGTCGCCGAACTGGATCAGGACTTCCTTGCCCTTGCCCGAGCAATCCTTGGCGCAGAAGCCGGTGACGTGCTCGGCGATGGGGTCAAGCTCGGCGACTGGGTCCTTGCCGGTGTAGTAGATGATGTTGCCGGCATCGTACCAGATTTTGAAGTTGGCGTGGTTGACCTTCTTGAGGGTGTCCAGGATCTCCTGGGCCGTGCCGGTGTTGCCCCCGTGCGGCTTCATCACCAGCTTGACGCCCTGTTCCTGCGCGTAGGCGGCGCCGTCGGCCATCGCCTTGATGAAGTTGTCGTATTCGTCGGCCTTGGCGACGCCGAAGCTAAGCACGAAATCGAGCGAAAGCGCCTTGGCGTGATCGATCTGGGCGCGGACCTGCTTGATCACGTCGGCGGCATCACCCGTGAAGGGATTGCGCAAGGCGTACATGTTGACCGCGAGTCCGCGCTGGGCGATTCGCCTTTTGAGGGCATCCAGATATTCGGCCGTCGCTTCGGACCGGGCGAACGGCTCGAACTGCCCCTTGGTCGCAGTGGCGTCACCGGCGGCGTAGATCGGGTGTGCAGTGAGCAGGCCGGTGAGCTTGTAGCCGGCATCCCTGATGCCGTCCAGGGCGGTGTCGTAGGGCCACTTGGTCCACGGGCGGTTGAAGCAACCGATAGCCCAACCGGGGCCGCCGGAGGCCGGTGCATCGGCGGCCAGGCTGCTCAACGCCGAGGCGCCGACCGCGACAGCCGAGGCGACAAGGAATGAACGGCGGTTCAACAGGACGGCTGGTTCTCGGGTCATTGGATAACAGTATAGCCAAAGCAAGAGGCCGTAGCGACAAAGCTTCGGCCGTGCCTGACTGGGCGGCGCAGGGTCTCCCAACTATCCGCCCCACCCCCTGGGCGGTGATGAAAAGGTTTTCAGGCGGCTTTCCTGAATCGTGACCGGAAGACCGCTTGCAGGGCGACTTGCACGGTTACATAACAGGTCGCTGCTATCCGCGGATTTCTCTCCTATTTCGGAGGGAACTCGGTTCAGGTGGTTTAGGCGGTATCATGCCCTCACCGTTTCCTGGAATGGACCCATACCTCGAAGGCTCGGAGTGGACGAGTTTTCACACGGACCTTGGCGTCGAGATCGCGCGGCAGTTGACGCCGCGTCTGCTGCCCCGCTACATCGCCCGCACTGAAAAGCGATTTATCGTAACTTCGTTGGCGTCGAGCAACGACGTTGACATCTATCCCGACGCCGCTGTCGCGAGAGCTTCTCGACATCGAGCCACATCGGCAGGGTCGCGGGCGATGGTCGCTGCCGCCCCGATGACGATGGCCACGGTGGTGCCGACGCGCGTTCCGCAGGTGTCGGTGGTCATCCGCGATATCGCCGATCGACAGTTTGTCACGGCGATCGAAATCCTGTCACCGACAAACAAACAAAGCGATGGCCGCGCCGAATACCTGGAGCGGCGTGAACGATTGCTGATAAGTGCGGCGCATCTGGTTGAGATCGATCTCCTGCGCCGAGGCCAAAGGGTGCCCATGAGGCGACACCTGCCGAGCGTGCCGTACTTCGTCTTCGTGGGGCGTTCGAACAAAAGGCCGTTGACCGAGGTCTGGCCCATTACGTTGCGCCAACCGCTCCCGACCGTGCCGATTCCACTGCTCTCTGGCGACGCCGACGCCCCGCTCAACCTGCAGCAAGCTCTAACCGCCGTCTACGACGGCTGCGCTTACGGTGCAAGCATCGACTACTCCAGGCGTGCGGAAATCCCGCTGTCCAAAGAGGACGCTGCCTGGGCCAAGCGGCGAGTCGCGGAGTGGCGAAAACGGCGGGCGTGACTTTTGGCTGCACGGCAGGCCACAGGGACCGCGTGGACTGATGCCACCGGGTGACAACTGCGTAAGCGGTCGGGCATGTCAAGTGAAGCGTCAACGGCAAGCGTATCGTCGGCGAATATCGCGCCGTGCCGACCGACCCCTGTCGCGAAGTGGGCAACGGCGAATTGCCGGTGAAGGTCCGCCAACGGTCGGATTTCACGCGGGGTATGCGCCGAAGAAGCCGCGTGCTGTGACCCCTGCAAGGCGGGACGCCGGTCGGACGCCTATGCCGCAAAAAATTCTCAAGCTCAGGGCAGGCCCTTCAAGCTCGAACGCTTCCTCCGCCCCTGCCGGGGCGGGGATGGTAGATTCCCTTACCACGGGTTGCGCTGCGGATCGCCTGTCGGCGATCCGGCGCTCCACCCGTGGCTACCGTCCTGCGCCCCTTTCGGGGCGGGGTCGAAAACGCGTCGACCCGGTCCTCGCCCGGAGGCCCTTCGGGGCTGACTGGCCCACGGGTCGTCGCCCCGGAGGCGCCCGGAGGGGCGTGGGATTGTAGCCACGGGTGAAGCGGCGAGGCGGCGCAGCCGTCCGACGCGAAACCCGTGGGGGAATCCCTCTGGCCGCCCCGGCAGGGGCGGAGGGGCGCCTATGCTACATAGAGCCTCCCCAAAATCCGAGCACGCCCCCCTTGGCGCGCCCGCTCGACGAACTGGAACCCCGTGCCGGGCGCGCGTTATAGTCGGCCTTACGTTGCAATCGAAGGAAATCCTCTCAGCAAGGATGCTTATGCGACCGAAAATCGTACATTTCTCGTCAACCCCCCGGCCCTACAAACTGTCGGTCAGCCATTGCTCGGCGATCGATTGTCCCTGCACGTTTGCGACGTTCAAGTTTACGGCGGCCTCCAACAGGCTTGAGCCCGGCGTGGAGGGGCTCTTCGATTCGGCTCAGGACGGGCCCGTTCGACAAGCTCAGGACCGGCCCGTTCGACAAGCTCAGGACCGGCCCGTTCGACAAGCTCAGGACCGGCCCGTTCGACAAGCTCAGGACCGGCCCGTTCGACAAGCTCAGGACACGTCCGCGGGCGACATCCCGGCCGCATTTGAGATCAAGGTTGACGCCTCGACCTGGCATGAGCACGATCCGCGGCCTGACCGACCGGCCGCCGAGACCGACATGGCGCGGGAGTTCTTGCGCGATTACCCCCGTGCCGAACGGCAGTGGCTGAAGGAACGATTGGAGAAAAAGCAGCGGATCGCCAAGCGGTTCCTCGACTACCGCATCAGCCCACGGGAAATCGGCATCATGCTGCCTTGGTCCCAGCTCGCTTCAGAAACCGGCAGCGTGATGAAGGGCGGGGACACCGTCAGCTTCACCTTCGATCACGAAGGCACGGAATACACGATCGAGGACCTGTACTGTCCCAATCCGCGATGTGGGTGCCTGGAAGCGCAGCTCCACTTTTTCAAATGCCTGCCCGGAGCAACGCCGGACGATCCCGGCACGGCCGTGCAATTCTTCGACGCCAGCGTGTCATTGACGACCGGCGAGCCCAAGGTCGACAAAAGCATTCGCGCCACGCCCGAGGAAGCGGCCAGGATCCTGGCCGACTGGTGGGAGCAGGAAGGGAACCTGTTGGACATCTTGAAAGGGCGTTACAAGAAGACCAAGGAGGTCGGCCTGCGCAGTCTGTCCGCCGCCGGCCGGCGCGGGGCGGTGCAGGGGGGTCGCCCCGGCGCTTCGCGCTGGGTGGACGCCGACCCGCCCGAGGCCGACGATTTTTCGCCGCCGCAGCGCCTCACGCCGATCCGAGCCGCCGCAACTCCCGGCCGCAACGACAAATGCCCCTGCGGCAGCGGGAAAAAGTTCAAAAAGTGCTGCGGGAGGTGAGTTTTGAGTTCAGACCTCCACCGGCGTAACGCCCCAGATCTCCTGGGCATACTGCTGGATGACGCGATCGCTGGAGAACTTTCCCATCCTGGCGACGTTGAGGATCGACCGTTTCGTCCACTCGTGCTCGTCGCGATACATGCGCGAGACCCGCTGCTGGCACTCGATGTACGATGCGTAGTCAGCCAGGAGCAGGTATCTGTCGCCGCCGTACAGGAGCGAATCGAAGATCGGGCGGAAGACGCCGGCATCGCCGCCGCTGAAGTGGCCGCCGCCGATCATGTCGAGCACGCGCTTAAGCTGCTGGTTGCCGTTGTAGAAGTCCCACGGGTTGTAGCGTGGGTGCAGTTCGTTCACCTGCTGGGCGGTCAGGCCGAAGATGAAGATGTTGTCGTCGCCGACCTCTTCGCGAATCTCGATATTCGCCCCGTCCATCGTGCCGATCGTCAGTGCGCCGTTCAGAGCGAACTTCATGTTCCCTGTGCCGGAGGCCTCGGTGCCGGCGGTGGAGATCTGCTCGGACAGGTCCGACGCGGGGAAGATCTGCTCGGCCAGCGAAACGCGGTAGTCGGGAATGAAAGCGACCTTGAGCCGATCGCCCACAACCGGGTCGCTGTTCACCACGTCGCCGACGGCGTTGATCAGCCGGATGATCAGCTTGGCCATGTAATATCCCGGTGCGGCCTTGCCGCCGAAGACGACAGTCCGGGGCGTGTGACTGGCTTTGGGGTCATCCTTGATCTGGTTGTAAAGAGTGATGACGTGAAGCACGTTGAGCAGTTGCCGCTTGTACTCATGCATGCGCTTCACTTGCACGTCGAACATTGAATCGGGGTTGATGGCAATCTCGCGCCCCTGCTTGTGGTACTTTTCGCGGATCAGGTTGGCCAGTTTGACCTTGTTAAACCGTTTCACTTCCCGCCACTTCTGTTGGAACGTCCGGTCCTCAGCCAGCGGCTCCAATTTGCGCATCTCGTAGAGATTGGTGATCCAGCCGCGGCCGATCGAACCCGAGATGAGCGACGCCAGGCCGGGATTGCATTTGAGGAGCCAGCGGCGTTGCGTCACGCCGTTGGTTTTGTTGCTGAACTTTTCGGGCCACAGTTCATAGAAATCGCGGAACAGCTCGTTTTTGAGGATTTCCGAGTGCAACGCCGCGACGCCGTTGACGCTGTGGCTGCCGATGATGGCGAGCGTCGCCATGCGGACACGCGGCTCGGAGCCTTCTTCGATGATCGACATCCGCCTGCAGCGGTCATCGTCGCCGGGGAATCGCTGGCGAATCTGGGCGAGGAAGCGGGCATTGATCTCGTAGATGATTTGCAGGTGTCGCGGCAGCAGGCTGCCGAAAGCGGAGACCGGCCAGCGTTCCAGTGCCTCGGGCATGACGGTATGGTTGGTGTACCCGAAGGTCTTGGTGGTGATGTCCCACGCCTCGTCCCAGCCCAGACCTTCAAGGTCGATCAGAATTCGCATCAGTTCCGGGATCGCCAGGGCCGGATGGGTGTCATTGAGCTGGATGGCGGTTTTCTCGGCGAAGCGGTCGAAGGTCTTGAGTCCGCGCGGCTGATCGTACATCCGGAAGCGCTTTTTGTAGCGGCGGATGATGTCCGCAAGCGTCGCGGCGCAGAAGAAGTATTCCTGCGACAGGCGCAGCTCTTTGCCGCTCCTGGAGTTGTCGTTTGGGTAGAGCACGCGGGTGATGCTTTCGGACTGGGCCCGCTTTTCGACCGCGCGGACGTAACTGCCCTCGTTGAAATCGGCGAAGTCAAACTCGTTGACCGCTTTGGCGCCCCACAGGCGAAGCGTGTTGACCGTCTTGCCGCTGAAGCCGGGGATCGGCGTGTCGAACGGCGTCGCGAGCACGTCACGCGTGTCGACCCATTCATTGACCAGCCTGCCATCGGCATTGACGTAGGTGTTGACGCGGCCAAAGTAATGGACCGTGAACTTGTCGCCGGAACGGGCGATCTCCCAGGGGTTGCCGTAGCGGAGCCAGGCGTCGGGGAGTTCCACCTGCTCCCCGTTGATGATCCGCTGGTGGAAGATGCCGTAATCGTAGCGGATGCCGTATCCGTAGGACGGGTAGCCAAGGGTCGCCAGCGAATCGAGAAAACAAGCTGCCAGGCGCCCAAGGCCGCCGTTGCCAAGGCCCGCGTCCCATTCGGCTTCGCGCAGCGCCTCCAGGTTGTAGCCCAGCATGTGAAGGGCCTCGGACGTCGCGTCGAGCAGGCCCATGTTCACCAGGCTGTTGCCCAGCGTGCGGCCCATCAGGAATTCCAGCGACATGTAATAGATGCGCTTGGCGTCCTTCTCGTAGTAAGCGTCCTGCGTCTTGATCCATTGTTCGATCATCCGGTCGCGAATCCCCATCGCCAGCGCGACGTAAGGCTCCCACTCGCTGTCGATGTGCTTCGGCAACTCGGCGAGCGTGTACTGCAGGTGCTCCAATAAGCTCTCTTCGATCGCCTGGGCCTTCCTGCCGAGTGGAAGGGGCATGAGGGTCTGAGAATCGAGATTAGAAGCAGGTGGTTCGATTGTGGTTTGTTGCATGGCGGTTTCCCTGTAAGTGCCGAGCATATCAACAAGGTCTATAACCGGATTGCCGGCTTAAATAAATAAGAATTCGCTAAGATTTTCTGCCGGGAGAGGGGGGCGAACCGTGGAACGGCAGGCGGGGTCACAACCGCTGACTTCCCTGCTGAGGTGATCGACTCGATCACGAAGTCGACCTATGTCGTGCTCCCGAGGGAAGCCTATCGGCGGGTACGCGGGCCGTTCGATGAGGACTACTTCCATCCCGACGAACCGCCACGCAATCGAGCGACTCGTTGACCGCCGCCTCGGCGAGGCCGAGACGACGGAAGTATCCACGGCTTGCTGTAAGCACGGCCGGCGTAGTAAGCACGCCCGCCAGACCGTGTCACGGATATCCGTTGTCGCGACGCCATTTCTGAATGGCCAGATAAATGGGGCCGTTTTTTGGTCCGCCAAATGATGCGTCGAGGTATTGGATCAACCGTCCCGCCATTGCGGCGATGTTCTGGGCGATGGCGGGCTTCTCCACATCGCCCGGGCCAAGTTGGTAATCAGCGCGGTTGCGATTGGTGTGTAAATCGTTCAATTCCGAAGCGACGGTTGCCAGGACTGGCTCGCCGCTATTGCTCAGGCACTTCTGGACCTCGCCGTGGGCGGCTGCGCCCTTTCCGATTCGGAAGCCTTGCTGGCGAAGATGATCCGCCGCCACGTTGAACACCGGATAATAGGATCGGCCTATGGCGGTGCGGCAGTCGACCGCGGCGGCGGACGCCCCGGCAACAAGCCGGACTGCCAATGAGTGGAAATCGCGCGGGTCCATCGGTAACAGTTCAAGCGATACTGAGGATCAATCGGATCGTGCCGATGACGTCCGGCGGAACGGACTGGACCCATCGCCGTGTATATTGCAGCTTCCGCTCGACTGCTTCGTCGCAACTCAGAGGGGACGACACATCGATTACTACCGCCTCTTCGTCGGTTTCGGGGTCCGTCTCGATTGTCACCAGTGGGTCGCCGTGGAGTTCAAACGTCTGCGCCGCGATTTGAAGCGCCAGTCGCAGGTAATCGAGAACGCCGCGATCCTCGCAGAATTTGCGAACTTCCGGTGGAAACGCCAACTCAGCAACATTTTGGATTGCCTGCACGTGTTACTCCAGGTTGTACGCACAAGGATATCAACGTACCAACGATCATACGCCAGAGGCAGCCTGCCGCCAACCATCTTGAATCGCGTGCTACGCCTGCTCCACGAACGCCGTCTTTGCGTCTGTATACGCCTAGGTTATTAGTGCCGACCGAATCATCAGCGACAGAACTGCGCCAGCTTCAGCATGGTATTCCAATTTCTGCCCGTTCCGCGCGTTTGGAGCTTTCGATCGATCAGGGCGTTGGTGAGCTTGGAACGGCCGATCCCATTTGTGAAAAACCAGGTTACCGCTTTGCAGCAGCGATCGCACGCCGTCGAACCCCAGCTTGACGAGCAGATCGCGGAGATCGGCCATCGCCGCGCTTTTATTCCCGCCGACGTTGATGCCGCGCAACAGGGCGATGTGGGTGGTCGTGGTCATTTGCATCGACCGCCACCGGTTCGCTCTTCGCACTCTCCAGGGCCACTTCCCCGGAAATGAAGTCAAACATATTGTGGCGGACTTGGAGAAGCAGTGCGACTCAACACCGGCTCCGCGACACGCGCAGGGCCGCTCGAATGAATAACGATCGGCAAAGGCAATTGCCACCCCCGGCGCCTGCCGGCGCCGCGCAGCATCAGCCAGCTAAAGGCGACCAACTCAAAGAGGCGCAGTGCCGTCGCGGACCAGGAGGGCAACCAACGGGAGACATCGACGATCATGGCCTTGGCAGGATCACCGATGCCGAAAACCGGCGGCAGACGGAACCAGTAGTAGGTGATGATCGCCGACGCAGCGAAGATGCTGCCGATCAGATTGTCCTGCCTGGGCCACGCCTTGCGCACGGCGAGGTAAAGGGCCAGCGTTAACCCGCCGGCGAGCCAGGGGAGGCCGTAGGCCAGCGGCAGATGCGTGAAGCCGTCCATGCCGGTGTAGGTCGGCACCTGGTACCAACCCCAGACGAAGCCGGGAAAGCAGCCGGTCAGCACGATTCCGACATACCGGCCGAGTGGCGTCCTGACCGCCGATCTCGGCGTCACGCCGGTGGTGGCTTCTGAGCAGGGAGCAACGCAGCAGGAGCAGTTGGGGCAATGGGCATTGGCAACCCAGACCAGCGGCCGCGAGCCGTAGAGCAATTCCACAGGATACACGGGGCAGAGGCTGGAGCACCAACTGCTTTTCCAGTTGAATGCGAATCCGAGCCCGATGGCGAGCAGCCCCACCACAGCCAGGACGGCCGCGAGGAGCGGGCCGTTTGTGTCGAGAACGACCTTGCGCAGGGGCACAACCACAAGCAGCAGAACCAATGCCCCGAGGTACAGCCGGCCCCGCCAGACGGGCGAGAGGTTCGTGCGTTGGGAAAGGCCAAAATGGTGCGGCGCCAGCGAGATGCTGCCCAGTGGACAGAGGTTGCGCCAGACACCCGGCGCGAGAACCAGCAACGCAGGGGCAACGGGAATGAGTACGTTCCAGAGCAGGTGCAACCCCAGCCTCGGCCAGACGATCAGGGAGCCCCAGATGAACATTCCCGCCGCCCAGGCCAGCACCTGCGCCCAGTGCCAGAGCGTACGTCTCGACGAGTTGCGCGTTGGGGCAGCAGTTATTCCGTTCATAAGCGGTTCCTCGTTTTGCGGATCATTCCCGGGGAGCCCATACGCGGCAACTCGTCGCCGCGCGGCTTGCCAAAATCCGCTGTCAAGGCTAACCGTGGGCCGTCGGGGCGGAATAGGTTCAATCCCTATCTATCCATAGGGAGTTGACCAGGTGGAGCTATGCGACCAAAGATGCCATGACTTTGGCCGTTTTCCTTTTCGCCTGGGTCCCACCGGCTCGCGCGGCTTCGAGTTCTGCACGAATGCGGTCGATGGCCGCCGCTGCTGCACAGACGCCGCGTGAGGTGACCTTTCGACCCTTTTTTTCCCAGATGAGCCAGTGATCGCCGGCAGCCTTGACACGCCGGATCAGGGCGGGGTCGCCGGGAGGCAGCAATACCCAACCCTGTGGCAAGCCGAGGACGTTGCCATCTGAGGTACGGACCGTATCTGGCGTTGGGCCGGGGGAGAAGGTTTGGACTTCGTCTCGAGGTTCGGCCGGCGATTCGTGCCGAACGGCGATGTCCCAGCGCAGCCGATGAAGCGTGCCGCGGTCAGGCGACGCATCAACCGCTCGACCCGGCTGTCCCGTCGTTCGCCTGATAAGCGGGCGCCCGTCACAAAACGATAGATCATCAATATCCAGCCCCTCAGTCATCAGCGATTCCATGGGTTGCATCCTCCTGCCGATCGATTAGCGTTAAATTCGACAGTGAATTG
>Ga0182024_10014378_pt1 | contig 15311 bp, 15 predicted proteins | sample P32metaG_FD_120480 | JGI IMG/M metagenome (GOLD analysis project Ga0182024, IMG submission 120480) | Permafrost microbial communities from Stordalen Mire, Sweden - P3-2 metaG (Illumina Assembly) | ecosystem: Environmental > Terrestrial > Soil > Wetlands > Permafrost | place: Sweden: Stordalen... | reverse complement strand
CCACCCTTATCTCGTCGCGCTCCTTTCCGCTCAGCACCAAGCTGACATGGAGGCCTGGGCGCAAAACCACCGCCTCCGATGCGAGGCAGCCGGCATTTCCATGCTGGTACAAGTAAAAATCCCCTCGCGGGTCCCCCGCCATTGGCGCTGGAGGTACCTCAACAGGGGTACCCTCCGAATGTCGCGGAGCTGACCTCACGCGCAGCAGGCGCGTGAGGTCAGGGCCCGTCCGGCTCGCGGACCGCCACGATCGTGGCATGCGGGGCACCGTGTGGGGCATCCCGTAGCCCGGGGTGTTGGATTTGCCGGCATAGGCATTGGGTGCGCCGCCCGGCGAGGCCCCGCCAGCCTTCACACTGCTGACCGGCTCGCTACGCTCGTGCGGGTAGACGCGAGCTCTGTTTCACTCCGACGTCAACGATGGCACCAGGCTCGGCGAGACCCCCGAGTGTCCTCGTCGTTGAAGAACAAGACGCGCCACGTGTGCCTTCAACGGCTTCGGCCCGGTCGCTGTTGATGATGGCGTAGACCTCGGCCCCGTCCACGGTCTCCCTTTCTTGCAGGAGGTCGATCAGGCGGTAGAGAGCCTGGTGATGGGTAGTCAGGAGGTCGGTGGCGCGCTGCTCGGCCTGACGTAGCAAGCGGGAAACCTCTTCGTCAATGACGCGCTGGGTCTCCTCGGCGTGGGCACGGTGTACGCCGTTGTCCAGCCCCAAGTAGTTGGGGCCGTCGCTGGAAAGGCCGACGGGCCCGAGGCGAGGGCTCATGCCCCAGTCCCGCACCATGCGAGTGGCCAGTTGTGTGGCGCCCGCCAGGTCGTTGGCCGCTCCCGAGGAGGCCTCCCCGAGCACGAGGATTTCGGCCGCTCGGCCGCCGAGGCGGACGGCCAGTGAGTCGTAAAGGTAGCTCTCGTGGTAAAGGTGGCGTTCAGAAATGGGGAGCTGTTCGGTGACGCCGAGCGCTTGGCCGGCCGGCAGGATCGTCACCTTGGCTACGGGATCGGCATGAGGACTGAGACCTGCCACCAGGCTGTGACCGGACTCGTGGACGGCAACCGCGTGCTTCTCGTCGGGCAGCAGGGCGTTGGAGGCGTCCCGCCTGCCCAGCAAGATGCGGTCACGGGCCGAGTCGAAGTCGGCAGCCGTCAAAATGCCTCGGTCGTGGCGGACAGCCACGATCGCAGCTTCGTTGACCAGGTTGGCCAGGTCGGCGCCGGCGAACCCGGGCGTGCCACGGGCGATGACATCAAGGTCGACATCGGAGGCCAGGTGCTTATCAGGAGTGTGCACGGCCAAGATGGCCCGGCGCTCGGCCTGGTTGGGCAGAGGGATCTCGACGGTGCGGTCGAACCGGCCAGGGCGCAGCAGAGCAGGATCCAGGCTCTCGGGCCGGTTGGTGGCCGCGATAAGCACGACGCCGGTGGCGGGGTCAAAACCGTCCATCTCGGCCAGCAGCTGGTTGAGCGTCTGCTCGCGCTCGTCGTTGCTGCCGAAATGCCCGGTGCCGCGGCGGCCACCGATGGCGTCGATCTCGTCGATGAAGATGATGGCCGGGGCTTTCTTGCGGGCGTCGGCGAAGAGGTCACGAACCCGGGCGGCGCCCAGGCCGACGAACATCTCCACGAAGCTGGACCCGGTCAGGGCCAGGAAAGGTACTCCGGCCTCCCCGGCCACGGCACGAGCCATCAACGTCTTGCCCGTTCCGGGAGGGCCGACCATCAGCACCCCGCGGGGCCCGACAGCGCCGGCGCGCCGGTACTTGGCGGGGTTCTTGAGGAAGTCGACCACCTCTGCCACTTCCTGTTTGGCACCGTTGTAGCCAGCGACATCGCCAAAGCGCGTCGAGGGGCGGTCGTCGAGCTCGTAAACACGGGCCTTGGAGCGGCCCAGACCGGCGATGCCACCGGCGAGGGCGCGGCCCCGGCGCCCCATCCAGACGAAGAAGCCCACGAACAGCAACAGCGGCAACAGGTCGAAGATGACGCCCAGCAGAGAGACGCTGCCTCCGATGGTGCCGGTCACCTGGACCTTGTGGGCTAGGAGCTGGCTGGACAGCTGGGTGTCGGGAACAGCCGTCGGCACCTGAGAGGTGTAGCGGTCGCCGTTGGTGAGCAGGCCGGCCACTTGCCCGGTGGGGTCGACGGTGGCCGTTTTAACGTGGTTCGTGTCGACCTGGGTCACGAAGTTAGTGAAGCTGAAGGCCCGGGTGGGCACGGCCCCCGTCATCGCCGGTCGCACAAACAGGGAAAGCGTGAGCAATAGGCCCCCAACTAGCAGCCAGATCCGCCATCTCGGCGGGCGGGGTGGGGCCGGTGGAAGGACCGGGCCCCGGGGCGCCCCGGGCTTGGCCGGGTTGGATTGATGTTGCTGCCAATTGCTCACGATAATTCCACCTTTGTGTAGTTGCTATAGTTGCTGTAGTTGCTTTGTAGTTGCTGTCTTTAGTTGGCGCCGAGCCTCAGGCGGCGTTCGAGTTCCCCTGGGCAACGTGGGCGAGCTGACGGCTCGTCCGGGCCTGGGTAACAGAGTTCTGCAGCGCCCTATGGGCAAGAAAGGCATAGGCGCTAAATGCCAACAGAGTTGTCTCGATGAACAAGGCGGCGAGACCGAGCATGCATGACCAGTTGCCCGCGTCTTGGTTATCCAAGGGCGTGCTGAAGGTACGGGTGAAGGCGTAGCCCCCAATGGCGGCGGCGCAGATAGCCACGCTCGCTGACCAGGTGCGAGGATCGCCCCTGACGGCCAGACGGGCCGCCACTGCCAGGCAGGCCGCTATCAGGAACACGAACGTGACACCCAGCAGAGGTGTCTGCTCTGTCGTCTGGACGATCTGAAGGAAGTGAATTGCCCCGATGGCGAGCAGAGACAGAACGCCAGTGGCACGTAACACAGAGTCGTTGGCGTTGACGGACGGCTGCGCCGATGGCCGGTGTGCCCGGGCGGCGAGGTTACTGATGGGTTGCAGGATGGACATTTGTTCGAGCTCCTTCTCTGATTATCGGTCCCGTGCTACCCACGGGTCGATGGGCGGGCCAGCAACGACGGGGACCGCCGAAGAGGCATGTTGCGGCTTGGGACATCTGGCCTCAACGAACACCTCAACTGATAGCTGCATGGGTTACACCCGTACCGGATAGCGCCAGCGTGTGGATCTCGCTCGTGCCACTAATTCGCCTTCTGCCAATTGGGTGAAATCGTCCTAGCCTGTCGCCATGGCTCGGGTGTACCTGACTAAAGGTGCCTTAGCCGATCAATGAGTATGGCTGGCGCTCGGGACCACTGCGGACAGCATGTTCGCTACGGCGAGGTTCCTTCATGAAGTCCAGGGCGACCCAGCCCGCCAGAGTGAACGCCGCAGCAATCTCCAGCGCAATGGACTCACCGGCAAAGGGGGCTGACAGCGATTCCTTGAACCCGAACAAGCCAAGGTTCACGCTGGCGACCAAGCCAGACAGGATACCCAGGACAAGCCCGATCCCTAAAGTGCCGATAAGACGACTTGGCCGGGCCAGGAGGCCGGCTGCGACGACCAGAGCACTGATGGCACCGACCAGGAACAGTGGTCCAATGGTCGCGATATGGCGGTAGCCGTGCTCCCACAGGTGAAAATGGACCCAACCATCGGCGCTCAACAGACCGATAGAACCCAACCGGAGGAGCAGCAGAGCTACCTCCACCGCGTCACCGCGTAAATGGGCCTTCCTGTGGTGTGGTGAAACTACCTGCCAGGTACTCGGAACTTCAGCTAACTTCATTGCGTCACTCTCCTTAGCTTGTGGACTGTCGCTAAGGAATACGGCGACGAGTTACGTGTCACGTTTGCCCTATCCCGTGAGGGAGTGCCGCGCTTCGCTCGACAGAGCACTGCCGAGCGCGGCGACCGAACCTCCCTAACCAGGCGGTGTCAGGAGAAGATCGCCGTCGCTACGGTGGCGCCCGAGCCGGTAACGATCTCCGCTCGGCCAATCTTGCTGATGTCTGCCCGAAGGGCCCGGGCAAACTGGCCGCTCCCGTTGTCCACCTCGAAAGTACCGCTTGCCACGGTTGCACCGTTGTGCGCCTGGAGCTTGCAAACGGCCTTGCCGTCATAAGCTGAACGCTCGATGTTTATGAATACCCAAGACGGGTCGCCGCGGTAAGCGGCAATTCGCCCAACTAGATGGTGTTGCGCGCTAAGCAGCATCGCCGTGCGCGGGGCTTCAGCTTGTGGAGCGATGGTGGCCACTTGGGTTACCTCCGGTCAGGTCCTTCGCCCGGGACAATCGCCCACGACAAGAGGACAAGTTCTTACATTCGATACGGCCCTGGGTTACATACGGGCGAGGGGGCCTGGGAGATGTCGGTGCCGAAAGCATCATCTGAGAATTGTCCTCGCTGGGCCTTCGGGGTCGTCGAACACGGGATCCCCCCGCCATCACAGGCCTTTTGGCGGCGCTCGCGGTCACACTTTCTGGGTGCGCCGCCGAATTATGGGTGCCGCCTTGCCGCATTGGACGCGAAGGCGCCCGCTACGGCTTGTGGGCCCCGGTCGGGAGAACAGGCCGACGTGTAACCCCCCGGGCTATCTATTAGCCGTTGCTGGGCGATGGCCGGCGGGCAGACCCCGACCGTCGCTCAGCGCACCACCGTTGAAGGAGAGCTTGTGCCGTCGTTGACAGCCTCGCCGGTCGCGGCCGTCGATGAAGCGCCACTGCCCGTCGACCAGGACTTAGAGCTGCGAGGCTCCAGCGCTGCCTCGCACGGAAGTCCCCCCGTCTCGACGGTGAAGGTTGTCCCGGCGCGGAGGTGGCGACGAACGCGGGTTGTCTTGAGGGTGGTGGCCGCCGTAGCGGTCTTGGTGGTCCTGGCCAACGAACGGAGCCTCATCGCCTCGTCGTTGCGAATTGTCGGCCACCTCAGGTGGACCTGGTTCGTGCTCGCCGTGGCACTCGAGTCAGTGTCGATGGCAAGCTTTGCGCAAATGCAACGCCGGCTCCTGAGAGTGGGTGCGACTAGGGTCCGCCTTTTCCCGGTTATGGCGACGGTATATGCGGGCAACGCCCTGTCAACTAGCGTGCCGTTCGCCGGCCAACAGATGAGCACCGTCTTCGTCTTCCGTCGTTTCAAGAAGCTGGACGTGGATGCGACCGTTGCCGGTTGGACGTTGGTCGTGGCCGGAGTGATCTCGTCTTTGGCGTCAGCGCTCCTCCTCGCAGCCGGGGCCATCTTGACCGGTAATGACGTCGCCATCGCCACGGGCATAGCCGGCGGCCTCCTAGGGGTGGGCATTTTTGCTTTGACGACGGCAGCCCTTCGGAGGCCCGCCGTCACCACCGCCTTGCGGCGGCCAGCGGGGTGGGTACTACGACAGGCCTCGAGGGTGTTGCGCCGCCCGGCTCGGGACTGGGACGAGGTGCTCATTAACCTGACCGGCCGCCTGGGCTCGCTTCGCCTCCCTGCCTCGGGATGGGTGACGGTGGTCATGGGGGCCTTCTTGAACTGGCTTGCCGATGTCGGAGTCCTCGCCGCCAGCGTCGTAGCCGTCGGCGCTCCTGTGCCGTGGCGGGACCTTCTCTTCGCCTACGGAGTGGGCATGGTAGCCCAAAACGTCGGGGTCCTACCGGGCGGCCTCGGCGTGGTGGAAGGCGCTCTCGCCCTCGCCCTCATGAGCGCCGGGGTGCACCATCCGCTGGCCTTGGCTGCGGTACTTGTCTACCGCTTCATCAGCTTCTGGATGGTCATCTCAGTGGGTTGGCTGACTTATCTCTCAGGGGCCAGACGACAGGGCAACGACAAGCAGGTCCGGCGCCACGTTGGTCGTCGCCGCGCCCTGCCTCGTGGTAACACGCTGTGAGCAGTTCCGGAGCCGTCCAACGCCTCGCCGTCCTCTGGCTCTCTCCACTGTGTGGGCCACGGATGGTGTTTTTCTCCTTGGGCTCTCACAATGTTGTGGGCCACTTTTCAACGCCGATCATTTCCAACGCCAGCCACTTTCACGGTAGGCCAGCTGGACCGCTCTGGACCGGACCGGGCACAATGAGCCGTCTTGCCGCGTCCTCCCAGCGGACGACCTTCCCCGACGACGTTCGTGCCGTTGCTGATTATGCGAAAGTGGCCGAGCCGAGGACCGAACCGGTCGGGGTGACCAGTCTCGCCCCGCGGAGCTGGTCGACGTCCCCCCGGATGGCCCGTGAAAACTCTCCGACACCACCATGGAGCTCGAAGGTGCCGGCGGCCACGGTAGAGCCATTGTCGCTTTGGAGCATGCAGACCACCCGGCCGTTGTAATTGGCGACGTCCACGTTCATGTACACCCACGACGGATGACTGGGATAGGCGACGATCTGGCCCACGACACGGTGATCGGCACTCTCAAACGTCCCTGTAAGCAATCCCACTCCGTGAGCCGCTGGCACCGCTACCGGGGCGGTCCTTGCGTGGTTGAACGCCTCGGTGGCGGACGTGGTCCCGGCGACGAGCACCAAACCGGCGGCGACCGCAGCGATGGCGAAGCGCCCACGGCTCATCCTGGTCGGGCGGGCGCCCGAACCAGTAATCGTGACCGGCTGGAAACCCGGCTCGGCCCGGGAGCTCGCCTGAGCCTTGAGCTCCTCGTACAGCCCGGAGACGAACTCGTCGTCGGGCGTGGCATCACCGGGGCGCTCTGCCCGCAAGGTGATGGCCATGCGCAGCACGTCAACGTCTTCGGGGGTGGCCGAGAACCTCTCCGGTCGTCGTCCCGACACGAGCGCATCGATGAAAGCCGCCAGCTTCCGGGCCGTCATTGCGCCAGGTCCTGCGCCACTTTGGCCGCCATCTGCAAGGCACGGTGTTGGAGCACCTTGGCATTGCTCACGCTTACGTCCATGGCTAGAGCGGCCTCCTTGATCGAGCATGCTTCAAGAAACCTCAACTCGAGGATGCGCCGGAAGCGATCGGGGAGGGCCGCCAGGACCGTGGCTGCCCGCTGCGGGGCGTCACTCGGTTGACCGGTCGTCGAGGGCTCGACCAGGTAGGCCAAGTCGGAAGTCGGGTCGATCGAAGTAACTGCCAAGCCCAAGCGCTGCCGCCAGTGCGAAGCCAGGACCGTACGGGCCGTGACCAGGAGGTACGCCCGGACCTCACCCTTCGACGAGGCCAGGCGAAGGGGGCCGAACGCCGTGCGGAAAACTTCGGACGTGAGGTCCTCAGCATCTGGGCGGTTCCCCACCTTTGCGTACATCAACCGGTAGAGCCGTTCAACATTGTCCTTGTACACCGATTCCCAGTCCGTATAGATGTCGGCGTCTACCAGTCGTAGGTGCGCGCCGTTGCTATCGCCCCGGACGGGGTGGTGATCTTCGGACCGTTTGCTTGGCTGAGTAGCACGGAACATCTCACCAGACAATAGGGATGCGGGTTACAGCGGCACCTTAGCCGGACGAGGCCCAGGGCGGAAGGCAGCGTACCGTACCACAAGCGTGCGGCCGCGACCAGCGCCACCACGGCCCCTTGGCTGCCGCTGCGGCGGGTGTTGGGGACACCTCTTGTCGCACCGTCCGGCACCGCGTTCGAGCCGCCCCGCGGGCGCCTGCGGCAAAAGGCGCCGAGAGCACACTACCGATGGGAAATATACGCGCTCTGCGGCCCGCTCCCCACTTGCTCCTTGTAACCCACCTTCATATTCGTTCTTGAAACAAATGGACCGGTTGAGATCAACCGAAGAGTGATTGAGAGGCAAAAGTTATGAGTCGTCATCGCGCATTGGTGTCCATCGTGGCCGGAGCAGTCGCACTGTCCGCCATCGGCGTAGGCGCAGCGGCCGCCGCATCCGTCAGCCCGGGAACGACCGTGGCCGCCGTCCAACAGCCGGCCCGGGCTGCGAGCACCACCGCAACCGTCCAGACGGCAAAAGCGACCGTAGGCGGAAAAACCGAGACAATCCTGGTCAGTTCCCGTGACCTTCCCCTTTACTACTATTCGCTCGATACCGCCAAGAAGTCATCCGTCAGCGGCGCGCTAGCCCAATTCTGGCCTCCACTGGTGTCGACGTCGCCGACCGAGACTGGTGCGCGCGGCAAGCTCACCGTCCTGAACGACTTCAATGGCCACCAAGTCGCCTACAACGGTCATTTCCTGTACACCTTTGCCGAGGACAGTCCCGGGCACGTAACGGGTCAAGGCGTGGAGGGCTTCTTCCTGGCGACCCCGGCCCTGAAGCCGATCGGCAGTTCATCGGCGCCTAAAATCATGACACCGCCGACCACTGGCTACGGCTACGGCTATTAGGAGCCAACGGCCGAGGCCAGCCTTGCCCGCGCCCCATTCGCTGGGTCGCTCAGGTAGGGGTGGCCTCGGCCCTGTCGACCCACCTGCTCCGGCCGATCTTGTCCCCCGCCCAACGGCGTTCTCGCATTCAGAAGTAGGTAAGCATTTGCTACCAAGAGGAGCCTGTTGACTATGACCGACGCAAACTCCCGGTCCCGTTCTCCCTCAGGCCAGCGCGACGACAGAACGTCCGCCCGGCTGCACAGCACCACCACGACAGCGCCCTCAGTCCTGCGCCATAAGATCGTCGCTCGCCGCCTGTTCGTCACCGCGGTCGTGGCCGTTTTCGCCGCGCTGGCTGCCGCCGTCCTCCTTGTTGGCCTCTTTGCCGCGGGTGCATTGCCCTGGATAGTCGGGTCTGTGCTGGCCCTGGCCGTCGCAGGCGTTATCGTGCTCGGCATTCACGCCGGCGGCCACGGGTGTTTCACTCCTATCCCGGTCGTGGTCCTGGCGGCGGCCTGGGGCGGCATCGTCTCAGCGGGCACCTGGTGGTCCCCCGCCGCCTGGCTGCTGGCCGCCCTGGCCTTCATCGGCGCTGTGCTGGCAGCGGTCCTCGTACTGCCCGCCATTGCCTATCGGCGCACCGCTTTCACTATCCGAGGCACGGCGGCGCTCCCCGGTTCGTCGGGCGTTGCCGTCACTGCCTTGGCCCCGACCGGGATAGCCCGGGTCAATAACGAAACCTGGGGAGCCAAATCTGTGAGCGGTCCCTTGCCCCCTGGCGCTCCTGTGCACGTAATACGAGCCGAGGGCGTGCGCCTGCTGGTGTGGTCAGAGGCTGGCAGCATCCCCGGGCCTGACGCCTTGGGCTCGACCAACTAAGAACAAGAAAAGGATTAGCCATGACCATCGCAATACTTGTCGTAGCCGCAATCGTGCTCGTCGGGCTGATAACCCTGGCAGCCGCGTCCATCAAGATCGTGAGCGAGTACCAAAGGGTCGTGCTGTTCCGTCTGGGACGCGCCGTCGGGGCACGGGGCCCGGGCCTGACGATCATCAACCCCGTGACGGACCGCATCTCCTGGGTGGACCTGCGCGAGAAATTCCTGGAGATCCCTCATCAAACGGCGATCACTAAGGACAACGCCGCCATCGCCATCGACTTCATCATTTTCTACAAAGTCCTCGACCCGTTGACTTCTGTCCTGTCCGTACAGGACTTCAAGGGTGCCGCCATCAATATCGCCTCCACGACGTTGCGCTCGGTGGTGGGGGACATGAGCCTGGACGACGTCCTGTCCAAACGGGAAGACATGAACAGTTCCTTGCGTATGAAGCTGGACGACGTCACCGAGCGCTGGGGCGTGAAGGTGTCCAACGTCGAGGTGCGCGAGATCAAGCCGCCTCCCGCCGTGCTGGAGGCCATGACCCGCCAAATGTCGGCCGAGCGCTCACGGCGGGCGATCATCACCGAGTCCGAAGGCCAAAAGCAGGCGTCGGTCACGGTGGCCGAGGGACAGAAGCAATCGGCCATCCTTGAGGCCGAAGGTGAGCGCCAGAGCGCCGAACTGAGGGCCCAGGGCTTCGCCGCCGCGCTGCGGCGCATCCTCGAGGTCGCACACGACGTGGATTCGACGACCATGACCCTGCAGTACCTGGAGACGCTGAAGCAAATCGGGAGCTCGCCGTCGACGAAGTTCGTCATACCGGTCGAGCTCACGAGTTTGTTGGCCGGTGTTCTCAACGGCAACGGCAGTGCCCACAACGGCGTCGTCATACCCGAGGCCAAGAGGCTCTGAGTGCCTTTGGGGAGGTGTAACCCTCCAGCGTATTTAGATAGGAGATGGTAATGAGCAGCAGGACCATAACAGCCCCGCACGGGCAGTTCGAAATAGAGCTCGCCGAACTGGCCTTTGGGTCGCTGCACGGCAACGAACGAGCCGCACTACTAGAGCATGTCAGCTTCTGTGCGGACTGCAGGGCTCATTTGCGAGACCTCGAAACGGTGGCCGACACCTTGCTCCTCTTGGCGCCGGAGGCTGAAGTACCGGTGGGTTTCGAGCAGCGCGTTTTGGACATGATCCATGCTCGTTGCCCTAGCGGTCCGCCCTGAGATGCTCTTCAACCACGGTCCTAACAACCGATCGCTTTAACAGCCTTCACGCCACGCCGCAGGTTAAGACCCCACAGCTAGGACAGCTGCGGGTGTGCGGTTTGGAAGGGCTCGCTCCAGTAGTTGGAGCTCGCGGGCGACAGTCCGGAGGGCAGAGTCGACCGAGGCCCCAAAGAAGACAACGTTCTTCACCAGCTGGTCGACCTCGGTCGGTCGGTCATGAGCACCTCGTTTCTCGATGGCCCCACTTTCAGCCCAACATTGTTGCGTGTTGATGTGGCTCCATCAAACCCAGGCCGAGCCAGAGATCATGCTCGCAATGGTTGCGACGATCACCACCAGGCCAAGGATTCGGCGGAACGGATTGACTCCTCGAACCAACTCGTCACCGGCCCATACAAACAGGGCCACATCGGTAAGCACGCGGACGAAGCTCTCGACTTCTCGTTTCGAGTGGTGGAGATGTAACGCAACCGAGAGGAGAATGAAGACGAGGAGGGAGACGTTCGGCCACTGGACCACCGTCAGGCGTCCAGTCTGACGATTTACGAGCACCCAGCGGACCGCACGGCGGACAATACGCTCTCTCGGGGCGGTGGGCCCGGTCGATGTCGGCGCGTCTCGTGCATGGTGCAGGTGCGGGGGCCTCATTGGGGGGAGCGTTAATTGGCGAGCGCCGAGGGGTACTGCGGGCCCAGCGTCTCGAGGTGATCGGCCACCGTCTGCACCCCGTCGAGGTTGTGGACGTCGTGGTCCAGGAGGGGAACTCGGGCAACGGGCGCGGGTGCAACCTGAGCGACCAAAGCGGCCACGCAGCTTTCCTCGTGCTCTGCCACGGCCTGCAGCTCCACCCAGTTGCTGTTGAGGTCGATGAAGGCCTGGGGGTTCCTGCTGCTCTGGGAGCGGCCCGACTTTGCCCTGGGGACGACAGGCGCCGTTGCGACGGGCTGTGCATCGAAGCGGGGATGGAGCCGGTTGACTATGAGGGCCTGTACGGGAATGTGGGACTGGCCTAGGCGCGCCGCGAAGGAGCGACCCTCGTCGATGGCATCCTTGCGGGGTGCGACGACCAGTACGAAGGCGGTCGAGGGCTCGGTGAACAGTTCGAGCACCCGCTTGGCCCGGCTGCGGATCCCAGCCTCCATCCCCTCGAAGGCCCGCAAGAAGGTCACGATGTCGACGACCATTTCCGCTCCAACGATCTTTGCAGCCGCCATCAGCGGCGCCCGTGTGGCGACGGCGAAGGCCCGCACGTAGAAGCGGCTGGGCATGACCAGCATCCGGAAGGCCGGGTTGTCGAGAAGCCGGGTCAAGTAATAAGGGGCGCTGAGGAAGTCGGCGGCACGGCGCGTGGGCGGGGTGTCCACCACGATGAGGTCGAAGTTGCCCTCCTGGTCGAGCTGGTACAGCTTCTCTACGGCCATGTACTCGTGGGTACCGGACAACGCGTCGCAGAGGTCGCGGTACAGCCGGCTCTGCTGGATTGCCTGAGCTTGGGCCTGATCGCGAGCGTAGCGGGTGACCGCGGCATCGAAGGTTGACCTGGTGTCCAGCATCACAGCCCACAGCTCCCCGCGCCAAGATCCGTCCACCCGGCTGGGCGTATTGGTCAGCGAGCCCAGTCCCAAGGCGTCGGCCAGCCTTCGTGCCGGGTCGATGGTGACGACACAGGTCCGCCGGCCCTGGCGGGCACCTTCGAGCGCAATAGCTGCCGCCGTGGTGGTCTTGCCAACTCCCCCCGAGCCGCAGCAGACGATGACCCGGCGTTCCCGGATGAGAGCGAGCAGGGAGTTCACGCCAATGAGCCCGGGGCTGCGGCGGCACGTGCGGGTACTCGGTCCCCCGACGCCGGTTCGCTCGAGCCGGTCCAACCGGCGCGTCCGGGCGGTTCGCGAAGCTTGACCAGCCCCGTCTCCAGGGCGTCTATCAGCAGATCCATTTCGGGGCGGCCGATCTCCCCGGTGAACAGGTGGGGTAGCCCCACCTGGGGCAGGGGTAGGGCCTCGGCGAGGCGGGCCGCCTGCTCGGCCTGCATCTCTTCACGGCGGCGACGGAACACTGCGGCGCCCCGCATGGCATCGGCCTGGTCGGGGCGAAGGATGACGTCAGCGGCAGCAGCGGCGTCATCGGGGTCGGCGTCGAGATGGTCGAGCCTTGGGTAGAGCCCGTTCACGATAACCGGGCCGAAGTGCGTGCCGACCTGGGTCTGGAGGTTGAACGCGGTCTCGACTGTCTCGTTGACCGGGGTCTCCTCCGCCAAGGTCACGAGGAGGACGCAGCATCGAGCCTGGTCGGATAGCAATTCGACCACATCGGCGGCCTGAGCACGGACCGGCCCCGCTCTGCTCGAGCCCAGCAGCCCTTGGGCGCTGGTAAGGAATGTCGTGGCGTGACCGGCGGCCGGGCCATCCACCACGATCAGGTCGGCTGCACCGGCCCGCTCCAGCTGCACGATCTGGCCGAGGACGAGGATGTCCCGGAGGCCAGGGATGGCCGTGGCCACCACGTCGAGCATCGCCGAGTTCGCAAGGTGTCTCGCCGCCCGGCGGAAGCCGTGGTCCGTCAGGTACTCGACCAGGGCGTCTTCGGGATTGATCGCCCGAGCGTGGATCGGTGCCGCCGGCGTGCGCCGAGCCCGGGATCCGGGGGAAGACAGTTCGACTTCGTCGGGGGTCTGTAAGTCATGAGCGAGGGCCGCCCTCGTACCGCTCGTTTCCTCGATATGGACGAGCAGGACCGAGAAGCCGTTGCGAGCCGCCAACCCGGCCAGCGCGGCGCTCACGGTCGTCTTGCCGACCCCGCCTTTGCCCGCCACGACCAGGACCGAGCTTTGGGTGCAGAAGCGAGCTATGTCCACGCCTACTGATAGCCGTGGGTGTTACAGCGCGACCGCTCGCTGAAGCCGAAGGGCCCGGTCCGATCAGCAACGGAAATGGTCTAACCCGCGTAACCCGGCGGGCTATCCATGAGCAGGTTCCAACGAGGAGGACATCTTGCCGGAGACTGCCGAGAATGCCGATCAAGCTTGGGCGCCCAAGCGGCTGCCCACCGGGCGGGCCGGGCGCACGGTCCGCCTGGCCGCGCTGGCCGGGCACACACTAACCACAAGGGCCCGTACCCGCGTGCACGCTCGCCGCGCTCCCGGCGACGCCGCCGAGGCGGCGGAGCGGGCCCGCCAGGAGCGGCTCGCCCAGCGCTACGCCGAGGTCCTGGGCGACATGAAGGGCGCGGTCATGAAAGTGGGCCAGATCCTGTCATTTGTGGACATCGACGGCGTGGTCCCCGCGCCGCACCGCCAACTGTTCCAGTCGACGCTGGCCCGGCTCCAAACTGACGTGCCACCGCTCGCTCCCGACGAGATAGCCGGGGTGGTCCGGGCCGAGCTCGGAGCACGGCCCGAAAAGATCTTCGCCCACTTCTCGCCCCAGCCGGTCGCCGCGGCCTCCATCGGCCAGGTGCACTTAGCCCGGTTGGCCGACGGCACGGAGCTGGCCGTCAAGGTGCAGTACCCGGGTGTGTCGGACGCGGTGCGGGCCGACCTGGCCAATACCAACCTTCTCTCCTCGGTTATCAGAGCGGGACTGGCCCTGCTCGGCCCGGAGGCGCCCCGGCTCGACCCCAAGGTGATGGTGGACGAGCTACGCGACCGGGTGATGGAGGAACTGGACTACCGGATCGAGGCGGCCAACCAAGAGGAGTTCCATTCACTGTACGACGGCCACCCGTTCATCCACATTCCCGCGGTTCATCCTGAGTTCTCGACCGGCCGGGTCCTCGTCACCGATTACGTCCACGGGAAGCGCTGGTCGGCGACGACTCAGGCCGAAGAAGCCACCCGGTCGCGTTGGGGCGAGGCCATCTTCCGTTTCGTTTTCGCCAGCCTGCACCGGCACGGGCTCTTCAACGCCGACCCGCACCCGGGCAATTACCTCTTCCACGGGGACGGCACCGTCACCTTCCTCGACTTCGGCTGTGTTAAGAGGTTCACCGCCGAGCGCGTCTCAGCAATGTCTGCTCTCGTGGACGCCGCCCTCGCATGCGACGCGCCAGGCCTCGTGCGGGCGTTCATCGACGTAGGGCTGCTCGCAGACGGCGACGCCGAGGGACTGGGCCCGGACCGGCTGCTCGAGTTCTACCGCGCCGGCTTGCGAGACCGCTGGGACGCTCAGCCCTTCACCTACACGCCGGAGTGGGTAGCGGAGATCGTGGCGGCAACGTACCAGCCGTTGGGGGCTTGGGGCGACATCACCCGACGGCTCCAGATGCCCAAGGATCTCCACTTCCTCAATCGGATCAACGTTGGGGCCAGTTCCATTCTCGGGCATCTCTACGCCACCGCCGACTGGAAGTCGATCGACTCCGAGATCCGCCACGACCGACCGCCGACCACAGAGTTGGGTCGTCTGGACGCCGCCTGGCGCGCCCGTCGCGCCACTGCGGGCATCGCTTCGTAGTGTTTCCCTGGTCCGGGATCTCTGGAGGAGACGGGCAAAGTCAAGGTAGAGGAAGGAGAGTGCCACGCTCCGATGCTCTTCGGCACCGACGCCTCGCTTGCTTCCCTCGCCCGATGTAACGCAGGGCCGTACCCAATAAAGAACCTGTCCTCTTGTCGTGGGCGAACCGTTCGCATGAAAGGACCTGGCGCACAACCACCGCCTCCGATGTGAGGCAACCAGCATTTCCACGCTGGTACAAGTAAAAGTCCCTTCGCGGGTCCCCCGCCATTGGCGCTGGAGGTACCTCAACAGGCGTACCCTTCGAATGTCGCGGAGCTGACCGCGCGCGCAGCCGGCGCGTGGGGTCAGGGCCCGACGGCCTCGCTGCGCTCGCGAACGTACTCGAGCAGCTCGCTTTGGGAATGGACCTCGAGTTTCTGGAAGATGGCAGCGAGATGGTTCCGTACTGTGCTCGGGTTGATGTACAGCTCATTGGCAATGGTGCTAACCCGTTGCCCTTGCAGCAACCGATCGAGT
>Ga0182024_10014377_pt1 | contig 15311 bp, 13 predicted proteins | sample P32metaG_FD_120480 | JGI IMG/M metagenome (GOLD analysis project Ga0182024, IMG submission 120480) | Permafrost microbial communities from Stordalen Mire, Sweden - P3-2 metaG (Illumina Assembly) | ecosystem: Environmental > Terrestrial > Soil > Wetlands > Permafrost | place: Sweden: Stordalen... | reverse complement strand
GCGATCATCAATGGCCACTACGATACAGCGGCGCTACTCACCGAAAAGGGCGCGGATCCCAATATCGCCGACGCATCCGGAATGGCTGCGCTCTATGCGGCGGTGGACATGAACACGCTGGGTGAAGTCTACGGACATCCCGGCCATCCATCGACCGACAAGTTGACCGCAGTGGAGCTCATGAAGGTGTTATTGGATCATGGAGCAAATCCGAACGCACGATTGAAGACGACGGCTACGCAGCGCGCGCACACGCCCGGCGAATTCACCCTGGGCGAGGGTTCAACTCCGCTGATGCGCGCCGCCAAGAACGGCGATTCTGCCACCATACGCCTCTTGCTTGAGCACGGCGTCGATGTAAATGCGCGCCAGAAGAACGGTACAACGCCGCTGATGTTCGCCGCCGGCCTTGGATTTGGCACGGGAACTTTTGCGAACGACTATGCAACTCCGGCGGAACTTCTCGAGTCCGTCAAGATTTTGGTGGCCGCCGGCGCGGATGTAAACGCCGTAAGCGAAGCCGGGCAAACTCCGCTGCATTTTGGCGCGCAGGCTTCGGACGACATCGTCAAGTTCCTGGTTGCCAGCGGAGCCAAGTTGGATGTCAAAGACAAACAGGGCCGCACTCCGGTAGAGATGGCCTTGGGCATTGGGTTACACGGCCACGCCGGCGGCCCGCCCACGGTACGCGAAGGAACCGCAAATCTATTGCGGCAGCTGATGGCGGCCAAAGCCACGGAAGACGCTCAGAAGTGAACCTTGTACGTTGAGCAATCGCGGGCACTATGCATGCAGCCCGATGTATACTGGCCATACCGGAGCTTCAACGCCACAACTCGATCGTCGAGTGGGCGCATCGTTTACTGGGGAGTCCCTTCCCCCTTCGGAACGTGTATTCCGGGGACATAGACTATGTGGATCGTCCGGCTCGCTCTCGGTCGCCCTTACACTTTTGTCGTCATGGCAGTGCTCATCGCCATACTGGGCGGCGCTGCCATCACCACCATGCCCGTCGATATTTTCCCCTATATCGGCATCCCCATCGTCAGCGTCCTGTGGTACTACTCGTGCCTGAGATCGTAGGAAGTGGAGAAGCGCGTCTCCATCTATCTCGAGCGCACCCTCACTTCCAACGTAAACGACATTGAACACATCGAGTCGCAATCCTATAGCGGTTACTCGGTAGAACGAATCTTGTTTCACCCCAATGTGAAGATCGACATGGCCGTGGCGCAAGTTACCGCGACGATGGAAACAGCGCTTCGCAATATGCCCACCGGGATGTTTCCCGCGAACGTTTTGAAATACGACGCGTCCAGCGTCCCCATCCTGCAGCTCGGGCTATCGAGCAAGACGCTGCGCGAGCAGGAAATCTTCGACATCGGCAATAACTTCATTCGCACGCCGCTCGGAACCGTGCAGGGAGCGTCCGTATCTTATCCGTTTGGCGGGAAGCAACGCGGCGTGATGGTAGACCTCAATCTCGACGAACTCTACGCCAAGCAGCTTTCACCCATCGACGTCTCCAATGCCCTGAACTTGCAGAACCTTGTGCTGCCGGCCGGCACCGCCAAGCTTGCCAAGACCGAATATCAAGTGCGGGTAAACAGCAGCCCCGTGCTGCTCAACGATCTGAACAATCTGCCGATTAAAACGGTGAACGGGGCAACCGTTTATATCAAGGATGTTGCGCAGGTCCATGATGGATATTCGGTGCAGAACAATATCGTGCGCACCAATGGCGCGCGCGGCGTTCTGATCACGGTTACCAGGAATGGCAAATCGTCCACGCTTTCCATCGTCAACGCCGTGAAGGCCGCGCTTCCCGGCATTCTGGCCAACGTGACGCCGGAGCTGAAAGTGGTGGCGCTGGCGGATCAATCGGTTTTCGTCCGAGCCTCGATCAAAGGCGTTCTCCGCGAAGCCCTGATTGCCGCGGGGCTTACCGGCCTGATGATCCTGCTGTTTCTGGGCAGTTGGCGAAGCACTCTCATCGTGTGCATTTCCATTCCGCTCTCGATCCTCACCTCGCTCTGTATCCTGAGCCTTCTGGGCGAGACCATTAACGTGATGACGCTGGGCGGCCTGGCGCTCGCGGTTGGAATCTTAGTGGACGACGCAACGGTTGAGATTGAGAACACGCACCGCAACATCGCGATGCGCAAGCCGTTGGTTCGCGCGGTGCTGGATGGCGCATCGCAGATTGCCGTGCCCACTTTCGTCGCCACCATATCCATCTGTATCGTGTTCGTACCGGTAATCTTGCTCACCGGAACCGCGCGATATTTGTTTACGCCGCTCGCCATGGCCGTAGTTTTCGCCATGCTCGCATCCTACTTGTTGTCGCGCACGCTAGTCCCCACCATGATGGCGTATCTTTTGGAATCTGAGCTGGGCGCTTATCAGGAAGGCGCCGATGGCGAACCAGCGGGCGGAAGAGGATTGATCTGGAGCGCCCACCACCTGTTCAATGCTCTTTTCGAGAAGCTTCGCTATCGTTACATCGGCCTGCTGGATTGGTCGCTCGCGCATCCCGGACGAGTGCTTGCGGCCTTTATGGTGGCATCCATCGCCTCGCTTGGCTTGGTTAAGCTGATTGGGCAGGATTTCTTCCCCGCTGTCGACGCGGGCCAGATGCGCCTGCACGCGCGCGGACCGGCCGGCATGCGAATCGAAGAAACTGAATTGAAGTTCGCGGCGCTCGAGCGTGAAATCCGCGAGGTCATTCCGCCCGATCAACTCGACATGCTGATCGACAACATCGGAATCCCGAACAGCTGGCCGGCTCTCGCTCAAGGCGACATCCCCACCATTTCCTCGGCCGACGGCGAAATATTGATTTCGCTAAACAAAGAAAATCACGCGCCCACCAAGGGGTACGAAGTGCTGCTGCGAAAGCGGCTGCGCGATAAGTTCCCCGATATGACGTTCTTCTTCCAACCGGCCGACATCACCAGCCAGATCGTGAACTTTGGCCTGCCCGCGCCTATCGATTTGCAGGTGGTGGGCAGCAACGCGTCGGCCAACTACAAGATCGCTCAGATGCTGGCGAAGAAGATCGCGCTCATCCCCGGCGCGGCCGATGTTCACGTGCATCAAGTGGCCGCTCAGCCGCAGCTCAACTTGAACGTCGATAGAGTGAAGGCTTCGCAAATGGGTTTGACGCAGCGCGACGTCACCAGCAGCATGCTGATCTCGCTGAGCGGCAGCTCCACCGTTGCCCCCAACTTCTGGGTGAACTGGACTAACGGCGTAAATTACAACATTGGAGTTCAAACCCCGCAATACCGCATCGATTCTCTCGACGCTTTGCTGCGCACACCCATTTCGGTGGCCACCAACACGGAGAGCGGCGTGACTGCGGAGTCCATGTCGGGCGCTTCCGGCGGCGCAAATTCTTTCGTCGGTGCATCACCCAACGGCTCGTCGCAGGCTTACGGAAATCCCGGGGCCGTACCAGGTAGCACCCAGCTTCTTTCCAATCTCGTCACGGTTCAAAGGGACTTCGTGCCGGTGATCGTGAACCACTACAACGTGCTGCCGGTCTTCGATGTTTACGCGAATGTCGACCGGCGCGATCTGGGCGGCGTAGGCGCGGACGTGCGCAAGATCATGCAGGATGAAGTGCCAAATCTGCCGCGCGGAACGACGTTCGCCTTACGCGGCCAGGTATCCACCATGCAATCGTCTTTCTTCCGTCTGGCTCTGGGCATGATCTTCGCCGTCGTTCTGGTCTATCTACTCATGACCGTAAACTTTCAATCCTGGCTCGATCCCTTCATCATTCTTACGGCTCTGCCCGGCGCAATGGCCGGCATTCTGTGGATGCTGTTCATCACCGGCACTACATTGAGCGTGCCTTCGTTAATGGGCGCGATTATGTGCGTCGGCGTCGCCACCGCTAACAGCATCCTGATGGTGACTTTCGCCAATGACGAACGGCAGGCCGGGGTTCCTGCGAGGGCCGCCATGCTTTCCGCCGGGCATGCCCGAATGCGCCCGGTACTGATGACTGCAACCGCCATGATTCTGGGGATGCTGCCGATGGCGCTGGGTATGGGTGAAGGTGGCGAGCAGAATGCTCCGCTGGGCCGCGCGGTGATCGGCGGTCTCCTGTTCGCCACCGTGACTACGCTCTTTGTCGTGCCCATCATTTATAGTTACCTTCGCAAGCAGGCGCCAGTGGATTATCAGCGCAGGCTGATAGAACGGGAGCGGGAAATCCTCTAATGCACTTCACCGAACCCGATCCACCACAAACCAGGCCTCCGGAGACGGTCGAGGAACGGCTTCGCAGGGAAAATCGTGAGTTGAAGCGACAGCTCGAAGAGTTGCGAGGTCCAGGTCATTCCGGCTCGCCCAGGAATCTCTGGCATCCGTCTTCCACCACCATCTGGGCCATCTTTCTATGCGCGATTGTCCTGATCGCGGTCGCTTTTTTTGCGGGCTACATTCCACTGCAAAAGCGCCAGGCCGTCGTCGCCAGCGAAGCGCATGATGTACAGCAGGCGTTGCAGCGCGTGGAAGTGATCCAGGTGGGACGGTCCACGCGGCAAAGCGGCCTGCAGTTGCCAGGAAACATTCAGCCCATCACGGAAGCTCCCATCCTGGCCCGAGCGGACGGCTACATTGAACGCCGCACGGTGGATATTGGCGATCGCGTGAAGGCCGGCCAAACACTGGCCCAGATTGACGCGCCCGAATTGTCGGATCAGGTAGCCCAAGCCACGGCCACCGTTCGACAGGCGCAGGCCGCGCTGGAGCAAGCCACGGCGAACGTTCAACAGGGCCGAACCGACATGGAGCTGGCGCGGGTGATGGCGAAGCGCTCCAGCCAACTGGTCGCGAAAGGCGCGGTGTCCAAGCAGGACGACGATCAATCCCAGGCGCAGTACAATTCGAAACTCGCGGCGCTGCAGTCGCTCGAAAAGGCCATCGATGTCCAGCGCGCCAACATCGGCGCGGCACAATCGAACCTGGCGCGACTCGAGAAGATGCAAAGCTATTGCCAGGTCCAGGCGCCGTTTGACGGAGTGATCACGCTTCGCAACGTGGATGTGGGGGCATTAGTCAATTCCGGCAGCACGCTGCTCTACCGGATCGCGCAGATCTCTACCCTTCGAACCTACGTCAACGTGCCGCAGACTTACGCCGATTCCATCCGGACAGGCCAACCCGCGGTGCTCACGGTAACGAACCTGCCTGGCCGCCAATTCCTGGGCCAGGTGGCGCGAACGGCCAGCGCTCTCGATCCCAGCAGCCGCACCTTGCTGGTCGAAGTCCACGTCCCGAATGCCGATAGTGCGCTGCTGCCAGGAATGTATGCCCAAGTGGAATTTCGCAGTGTCCGCGCAGAGCCGCCGCTGATGGTCCCGAGCGACGCCTTGATCCTGCGCTCAGACGGCGCGCAGCTAGCGGTGGTTCGCCCCGATCGCACCGTGCATCTTCAAAAGATTGAAGTGGGCCGCGATTATGGCGATCGCCTGGAGGTCCTTGGTGGCATACACGAAGGAGACTCCATCATTTCTAATCCCGGCGATCAGCTGCATGAAGGTCTTAAAGTGGACGCGGTTCCTGTTGGCGCGACGGAGAAGTAGCCTCGGCTTCGGAAGAACCGTTCAGCGCAGTCGTGATCAATTCCTGAATGGCATCCCTTCCCACCGCAATCTCGCTTCGGATGAGCCCGTCGTCGCCGATAAGCAGCGCGGCGGGAGTGGAAGTGATTCCGTACATCTCGCTGATTTCGAATTCTCGCTGAACCAGGACTCGCGAAAGCTCAAACTCTTTCAATTTCGCCAAAGTCTCTTTTGCCAGGCCCCGGCTGACGACCACAATATTCAAGGCCGTCTCATGCTCGCGCATCCAACGGCTGAGGTGTGGCCAGAGAGCGCGGCACGGTTCGCAATGCGGACTGGAGAACACCATAACAATGGGCTTCCCCTGCTCGCGCAGCGATTGCAACGAGCGCGCCGGACCGGTCATGCTCGCTAGTTCAAATTCAGGCGCAGGCGTTCCGACTGGCAGGCCAGTCTCGGGAACAACAGGACGCGGCGGGGCGGAGTCATCCAAAGTCTCCGGCACCCGATCGACAGTTTCCGTCGGAACGCTCTCAGGCTCTTCCTGCTCCTCCTCTTCGGTACGCCGTAGCGCACGAAAAAGCAGGAACAGCATCACGCAGGCCGCGACAATGTATATCCGGCGCTCGTCATCACCCGCCGACGCCAGATGTTTCCACAGAGGCGGCCCCAATCGCCCTTGCCCTCGATAAACCAGCCACCCGGCGCACGCGGCCAACATCGCATTGCGAGCCAGAGTCGGCCAGCCAATGGGAGCCGAATGCAGTTGGCCAAAGCAGTTGCAGTCGGGGCGGCGTCCGCGCGCTAAATTGATGCCGATGCCGATTATGAAAACGATCAGCAGCGCCAGCGCGCCGCACGCTCCATACGAGGCGAGATCCACGGGAACCAGTGCCATCGCCACCAGGATTTCCGCCACGGAAAGTAAGAAACTGAATGGACGTGCGAGCGCCTGCGGCAGGCCGAAATCGCGAAAAGCTTTGCTCGATCCTGTGCGGTCTTTGAGCTTGGTGACACCCGCAAGAAGAAATACGGCCGCCAGGAAAAGCCGGGCCGCCAGCAGAATAGTTTCCACGGTTCGCAGTACTTACTCATAACAACTATACGCCTCTCTTGAGTGCGACCCTTGCCACAGCGGCGGCTGCAAACTCAGCTAAAATTGATCTAGGCGTGCCCCGAAATTGAACTTGTGAAATGCTCGCGGTCCACGCAGAACGCGGAGAAGAAATAATGGCTAAAACATCGAAGAGTTCCGTTGGACGTCGCGGTTTCCTGAAGAGCGCAGCAACCGGCGCGGCGGCTGGAGCAGCCGCATTGGTAACCACCGCGCCGCTAGTGGAAGCGCAAGTTCAGAACGCCGCTAAAGGCGCAACGCCGCCTGGAAGCGTACCCCCTCCCACCGACGCCCAACTGGAGCGCGAGGCAGGCAACGTTCGGCCGCCGGTGGCCGTGCGCACCATCACGCGGCCAGGCTCGGATCTCATGGTCCAGACCGTTCGCGACCTCGGAATCGAATATGCCGTCGCCAATCCAGGATCGAGTTTCGAAGGCTTGCAAGAATCGTTCATCAACTACGGCCATCCGCCGAATGTGATGCCCGAGTGGATCACTGCGCTACATGAAGAATCGGCTGTCACCATGGCCCACGGTTACGCCAAGGCGGAAGGTAAGCCGATACTGGCTGTGCTGCATGGCACCATCGGCATTCAGCACGCCGCCATGTCAATTTATCAGGCTTATTATGACCGCGTGCCGGTGGTGATGATCGCCGGTAACGATCCGGATTTTATTCCTGCCCACACCGCGCACGACATGGCGGGGATGGTTCGCAGCTTCACGAAATGGGACGCGCAGCCAAAGACGCTGGACGAGGCCTTGCTTGCGATCCAACGAGCGTACAACGAAGCCATCACACCGCCCATGGCTCCTACCCTCGTGGTGATCAGCTCCGATATTCAAAAAGAGAACGCGCCGAATGCCACCGTGCCGGCCTACACGCCACCACAGTTACCAACCATCGACGCAACCGCCGCGAAGGACATCGCAAAGGCGTTAGTCGAAGCGCAAAATCCGCGAATCGCGGTGGGACGTCTGCGAACGCCCGAAGGCGTGAAACGTTCGGTGGAACTTGCAGAGCTAGTGGGCGCATGTACCAGCACGGCAGCTACAACCGGGCCCATGAGTTTTCCGCAGCGTCATCCCCTTTGCGGACCGGGCGCCGATACCAGTTACGACTACACGCTGGGTCTGGAAATGGGCGGAGCGCAAGTCTCCATTACCGGCCCCGGGCTGGCGAAAATCGCCAGGCCGCGCGACACCACCGATATCGGTTTCGCAGGCATCCTCACGCCTGGCAGACCTTTCGGAGGTAACCGCGAGAAATCCGCTCCTCCCATCGAGGCCGACGCCGAAGCCAGCCTTCCGCTCATCATCGATGAAGTGAAACGCCAATTGACTTCGGGCCAGAAGGCGCGCATTCAAGACCGTTCCGCTAAGCATGCCCAGGCAAATCACCAAGCCCATGTAACCGCCGTGGAGCAGGCCGTGGAGAAAGCCAAGGCCGGATGGAATGGCACTCCCATCAGCACCGCGCGTGTTTACGCCGAGCTCTGGCCGCTGATCATGCATGAAGACTGGTGCTTTGCTTCACCTAGCAATTTCTCCGGCGGCCACAACAACCAGCTTTGGGACCACAACAAGCCGTATAGCTACCTCGGAGGCCAGGGCGCCGGCGGTATGGGTTATGGCGCGCCGGCATCGGTGGGCGCGGCCCTGGCTGCGAAGGCTCGCAATCGATTCGTCGTCAACGTCCAGACCGATGGCGATCTCAACTATGCTCCCGGAGTTCTCTGGACTGCCGCGCATCACAAGCTCCCCTTACTCTCCGTCATGCACAACAATCGTGCGTGGCACCAGGAGTACATGTTCATCGAATATATGGCAGGCGTTCGCGGACGCGGCGCAGACCGGGCGGAGATCGGCAGCACGCTGCGCGATCCTTTTATCAACTATGCCAAGATGGCGGAGACCTACGGCATGGCAGGCGAAGGGCCCATCACCGATCCGGCGAAATTATCGGCCGCACTGAAGCGCGGCGTGGCATCCGTCAAACGCGGCGAGCCTTATATGATCGATGTGATCACGCAGCCTCGGTAGGACATCAAGTACATCGGCATGAAGATCAAATACTTTTTGGGGATGGCGCTGGTTCCAACACTGCTGGCTGCACAGCTGGGTGCCCAATCGGGACGCGGACCCGGTGCGGTTCCGGCGAATACTCCCGCGCCTACCAGTCCGGTGACCGGGAACGCCGTGACCGGCAAAGCTCTTTATTACAAATACGGCTGTTATGCGTGCCACGGCTACAACGGCGAAACTGGCGCGCGTAACTTTGTCGGGCGCTGGGGACATCTGGAGACCGAGCAAAGCTTCATCACGTTCCTGCGCGGCCGCGCCAACGTCGCGCCGGTGGTTCCATCCACGTCCATGCCGAATTTCGACGCAAGCTCTCTGCCCGACGGCAAGGCTAAAGATATTTACGCTTACATCCGCACGTTCAAAAGCTCGGCCCCGGAATCGAAAGATCCCACTTTGAACGCCATCGTCGAGGCCGCGAAGCAAGACAAGAAGTAATCGTTACTTCGAAATCTTGTCCAGACAGATGTCCTCCTGCAATTTCTCGCCCGGGCGGAAGGAAAGGCTGCTGCTGGATGTCCACGGTTTGATATAGGCGCTTGGATCGTCGATTGTCACCTCGTACTTCATCGTGGATGCATCGGTGCGCGTGTATTTTTCGATCACGTGCAACCGTTCGGTATGGGGATGCCCGGCATCGTCCAACCACGTCCGGTCGTTGAAACCAACAGCATCCACCACCAGCGTGTCGCCCTCCCAGCGTCCGATGGAATCGCCCAGCCAATTGGGATTCGGATCTTTGGGATGCGTGCGACCATCCATCCACACCTGACGCCATACATGCGCGCCGCCTTCGTACATAAAGAGGATTCGCTGGGGCATTTGCACAATTTCGAAAGGGCGCGCGGTAAGCGTGATGCGCGGAACTCCGGGGGGCAAGCAGCGCAGATCCAAATCGTTCTGCTTTATGGATTCGTTGGCTTGAAATTTCGCCTTCGACCATCCCTGGAAAGGAACGTTGACGTCAGAAGCCAGGTCTGCCAGATGAGCAGGCAGCCAAACGCCGCCGCTTCCCAAATCAGGATGGCCGTCGGCCGTACGCGGCACTTGTGCCTGCACATGCAGAACCGCGAGCGCGGCAATGACGAAACAATATTTCATTTCTTTGCGGCAGGCACATTCCCGATCATGTGGATCGAGCTCTTCTCGTCTTCCTGGCAAATGGATTCCATCAGCTCCATTCCAGGACGCCAGCGGATGGTGTTGCTCGCCGTCCAGGGTTTCTCGTACGCGCCCGGATCGTCGATGGTCACTTCGTATTTCAGCGTCAGCGAGTCGGTGCGGGTATAACGTTCGGTCAAGTGCAACTGATCGGAAGTGGCATGGCCCGCCTGATCGAGCCACGCGAGACCGTTGAACCCGGTGACGTCCACCACCAGCGTGTCTCCTTCATAATGACCCACGGCGTCGCCCAGCCAAGTGGGCTTCAGATTCTTAGGATGCGTTCCTTTCGGATCGATGGTGACGATACGCCACAGATAATTATCGCCCTCGAAGACAAACACCACCTGGTCGCGCGTTTGGATCATCTGAAACGGATACGGATCGAACATGAAGCGCGGCACGCCCACCGGCAGGCATTTCGCCTCCGGATCGTCTTTCGATAGGTTTATCACCCGCTCGTTGTAGGTCTGGAGCGTCCAGGGAAGGAACGGAACGTCGACATGTTTGTCGGCGCTTTTCACTCCCTTCCACTTGGTCTCGGCGATATTGCCGTTGAAGCCTGGATACCACGCGCCGTTTCCGCCAAAGTCCGGCCGGCCATCGGGCAAGTGCGGAGCAGGCCCCGCCACCGGTTTGGGTCCTGTTTCTTGTTCGACGCCGAAGCCGGGAAGGAACGGACCGGGATCTTTCGCGAGCGGCGGCTGTTGAGCCAAGGCCGAAGCGATCCCGAGACAGGCCACACTAACTGCAGAAAGCGCTTTCAACCTGGTTAGGGTACCACCTTGGTCGGTTCGCCCTTCTTCTCCAGATCGCGAGCGCCGCTGAGCGAGTCGAGCATCATGTAATTACCTTCGTGGCAGGCGTACTCGTAAATCTTATAATTCGGATCCTGCTTGTAGGGCATGTGCAGGGTCCACGGCCGCGTCCACGTTTTAGGATCGTTCACCGTCAGATCGTAGCTTAGGTCGTTCTGCGAAATGCGCTTGAAACGTTCGGTCAGAACCGCGGCATCGGAAAACAATCCGCCGCCCACGCCGGGCTGAGGCTTCAGGTTGGTGGTCTCGACGACCAATGTGTTTCCATCCCAATGCCCGCGCGAATCGCCCATGTAAGTAGCGATGCCCTTGCCCACGTGCGGGCGTCCATCCAAAGGAATCACGCGAGTCTCGTGAATCATTTCATTGCGGATGATCACGTAACCCGGCGCCTGCAGGATCTCGTTGCCGAAGTTGTAAAGCGTCGGCAGCATACTGTTCACCACGCCGCGCGTGATGCAGCGGCTGTAAATGTCGAAGTCTTCCCAAGAATCCACTTTGTCGGGGAAGTGGCTGCCGGGCCCAAGGCCGCCGCGCAACGCCTTCACCTGAGCCTGTCCATCCGGAGTCAACGGAGGAATTCTGCCATTCGGAGGATCCACCACCAGCGAAGCTTGACGGACCGGCTTGCCGCGCTCCACCCAATAAGAAGGAGGATTGATGGTGACATCGCCGCCCTTGGCTACTTCCTCGCCATCTTCCGCCGCTTGTTTTTTCGCCCGGCTTTCGCGCTCCGCCAGTTCCTCATCGGTGAGTTCGGCTCGCTCGCCCAAAGTAGCGGGCCGCTGCATGGGGATATTGGCGGTGGCCGGCCACTGTCCTTGCAGGTCGGGATCGCCCCATGAGGTTTTCGGAGGAGTCCAGTTGGCCTTAGAGGATGTCGCAGCCTTGGCCGCGGGCGCCTGGGCCAGTGCCGGCAAGGACGAAAGCGCCGCTACCAAGAGCGAAGCGAAAACGCTGTATTTCATGCGAGTTCTCCTTTCGGTTGCGGCTACTTTTGCTGATCTTCCGGAATATCCGGATTCGATCCGCCGACAAATAACTTCTTGCCGTCTTTGAATGTCACGCTACTGCCGTTGGCTTTATTTTGCCCGTTCTTGGCTTGATATCCCTGAATAGCAAGTTCCGTGCCCACTTCGAGCGATCGCTTGGTAAACCCGCGCCGCAGCATGATGTTCGGGCTACCGCATTCCACCATCCAATTGGTGACCGTGCCGTCGGGGTTCTTCACGTCGATATGAATCCAGGAGTGCGGATTGATCCATTCCATCTCCGTGACCGTTCCAACCAGATGGACAGGCTTGCCCTTGTCGAACTCCGCTTGAAACGCGTGATGCGCCCACAATGGCGTCAGCATGAGAAGCAAACTCGCGCCGGCAGTCGCCATCGCTAACCTCGTTCGCATTCGGACTCCCCTTCCTGTTCTGAAATTCTATCCTATTTCGACCCTTATTTCGTTTCCTTGCGTTCGTCCGCGCGTGCGCCGCTCAGAATATCGCCCATGGCAATGTTGCCCTCGTGACACGCATATTCCAGAAGCTGGTAATGATCGTTCCGCTTCAGAGGGATCAGGATGGTCCAGGGCAGGGTCCAGGTTTTGGGATCGTCGATCGTCGCCTGATAGTTAAGCGTGTCCGCACTCACCCGCGTCAGCCGTTCGGTTAGTTTCAAATCTGCGCTGTGATGGCCAGGATCGCCCGGATAGCCCGCGCCATTAGAACCGATCGCGTCCTTGTCGGTGAAATTGGTGGTCTCAATCACCAGCGTGTTGCCTTCCCAGTGGCCGCGCGAATCGCCCAGGTATTGGCGGATCGCCGGATTCAAATGCGGGCGGCCGTCCAGTGGAATTACGCGCGTTTCGTGAATCATTTCATTGCGGATAATTACCAGGCCCGGTGCCTGTAAAATTTCGTTGCCATTGTTATAAACCACCGGAATGATCGATCCCAGCAATCCGCGCGTGATACAGCGATAGTAAATGTTCAGGTCGTCATAGGAGTCAGCCTCGCCGCGCCATTCCCCTGGAAATCCTTTGCCGCCGCGCGCCTCCTTGCGTAGCTTCTGCTCTTCCGCCGTCAAGGGCGGCAATCTTCCGTTGGGCGGATCGATGATGAGCGAAGTTTGCCGCGTGGGCGTGCCGCGCTCCACCCAATACGATGGCGGACCGATTCCTACGCTATCGCTGGCCGCGGTGGACTGGCTATCGGCCTCAGCCTGCTTTTTAGCCTGGGCTTCCTTTTGCGCGAACTCCTGGTCTGTCAGCGTGGTACGCGTCCCCAGTTTCTCGGGGCGCTGCAAGGGGACACCCATGTTGCCCGGCCACATTCCCTGAAGATCGGGATCGCCCCACGCAGTCTTCGGCGGCTTCCATGACTGGGCGCAGACCGAGGGCAAGACGCCACTGCCGATGGCCATGATAAAAAGGAAAGCCCGGAGGGTCATGGGAATCTACTCGTCTTATTTGCCGGCCTGTTTCTTGAATTGTCCGTAGAGCAGCTCTTCGACGAACTCCACACACTTAAACTCGAGAAGTTGAGCGTTCTTTTCCACTCTGCGATAGAGCGGCATGCTGATCTTCCACGGCCGCGTGAATACCGACGGGTCTTCGATGGTGGCTTCGTAGTTCAGATGATACGGATCGACGCGCGTGTAGCGCTCCACTACGTGCAGTTGGTTGCTGGCGAAATCGCCAGCGCGATCGAACCAGGCCAGCCCGTTCAACCCGGTGACGTCCACTACTAGGGTGTCGCCTTCCCAGTGCCCGTTGTTGGTTCCCATCCAGGTATCGGACGCCGCCTCTTCCGGTTTACCCATGTTGACCAGGCGATTGGCGCTGGCGAACTCGTAGACAAACATAATCCCTCGCGGCGTTTGCACGATCTGGAACGGATACGGCATATAGTTAGCGCGCGGAATGCCGGGCATATAGCACTTGGCTTCGGGATCGTTGGTGCGGCGGTTGGCGAAATTCACCTTCTTCTTTTCGAGCGCCGCCGGTTTGTACGGAATGACGCCGCCTTCTACGACGCTTTCCCCGGCAGGCTCCGAACCGATCGCGCCAGTTTGCCACATGGTTCCAGCCTGAGGGGAATGATCCTGAAGATCCCAATTGGCGCCATCCAGAGCTTCGTAGATTCCGCTCAAATCGGCGTGGCCGTCCGGGGCACGCGGCGGGCGATAGGTCGAGCTTTGGGCAGATGCCGGGCCCGCAGCTAGCAAGAGCACAGCCACAGCAGCGCCTGTGGCAATCGTCATGTGAACGAAGTTCCGCATAGTACGGTATCGATGCTACGTGAGGAGCCTATCGTAGTCAAGGGCAACCCCCATGGGAAACTATCTGTGATGCGCATCGCGATCGTTTCCGATATCCACGGCAATCGCACCGCATTTGACGCCGTCCTGGCCGATTTGCGGGAAACTTCTCCCGACCTGATCCTGCATGGCGGCGATCTCCCGCAGGGAGGATCAAGTCCGGCGGAAATCGTGGATCAAATTCGCGATCTCGGCTGGACCGGCGTCGCGGGAAATACAGATGAAATGCTTTGGATGCCCGAAAAGCTGACCGAACTCGCCACTCGATTGCCTCAGATGCAATCCCTTTGGACCGCAATCGAAGAGACGGCTAGCGCGACCTGTGTGGCGCTGGGAGAACAGCGAATTGCCTGGCTGCGTGCTCTGCCTCGCGTCCTAATTCATCCGCCCATAGCACTGGTGCATGCCAGTCCCGATGATCTGTGGGTAGCTCCGGCGCCAGAGGCCACCGATTCCGAACTGCAATCGGTCTATTCGCCGCTCGGCCAACCGATCGCCGTTTACGGACACATTCATCGTTCTTTTATTCGAGCCATGCAGGGAATCACGGTTATCAACACAGGTAGCGTGAGCCTGTCCTATGACGGCGACCGCCGGGCTTCCTATCTTTTGTTGGATGACGTGTCGGATGACGCCAAGCCGTCCATTCGCCGCGTGGAATATGACGTGGACCGCGAACTAAAGGCTCTTTCGGCTTGCAGCCTCCCGCATTCAGACTGGATCGCGAAGACCCTCGCCAGCGCCAGTCCCCAAATGCCGTGAGATTCTTCTACTTCTGTGCGTTCCTACTAACCGCCAGCGCCTTGAGTAATTCACTGGCCATCCCGTAGTGCGGATCGAGTTCGAGAGCGCGCCTCAGTTCCGTCTCGGCGCGATCGTATCGGCCGCTTGAGATCAAGGCCAGGCCTAGGTTCGCGTGATTGGAAGCGTCATGCGGCAACAGCTTCACCGACTTGTCCAGTGCGTCAATGGCCTCGGGAAACTGATCGGTCTTCAAGTCTTCGACGCCCAACAAGCTGTATACGTACGCGCCCGTATCCGGGAACTTGGCCAGCGTTTTCTGCAGTTGCTTGATGGCGGCAACATGCTGGCCGGCGTCCGATGCCTTGAGCGCCTTTTGCAGCATATGAAGCGCTTGATCTGAAAGCGGGAAGCGCAGCAACTCCGCCGAAATAGTGCGCGCTGGCGCCGGGTGAAGTGAGGACCGATCGATTATTACCGGCACCGAATTCGGCAGAACCGCGTTGCT
>Ga0182024_10014376_pt1 | contig 15313 bp, 12 predicted proteins | sample P32metaG_FD_120480 | JGI IMG/M metagenome (GOLD analysis project Ga0182024, IMG submission 120480) | Permafrost microbial communities from Stordalen Mire, Sweden - P3-2 metaG (Illumina Assembly) | ecosystem: Environmental > Terrestrial > Soil > Wetlands > Permafrost | place: Sweden: Stordalen... | reverse complement strand
CGCGTCACGGTAGCCCCGCCCTTACGGGACGGGGCTAAGACGGACCGAGCCCCGACTGTGAAGGAGGGGCTGTCTCCCCGGGCTTCATCCGCTTGGATGGGCCGCAGGCACATGGTCACTCCCTGCGGTCGCGGCTCTGGCCGGCGTTAGGAGCAGATGGTTCCCGTTCGGGAGCGTCACGATGCCGACGCCGTTGGTGCAGAAGGCAAAGGCTGCGCACACCTTGTAATATAGCGGCTATGAAGTGGCTCTTTCTATTCTGCCTGCCGGTTGCGTTCGGGGCCGGGCTGACGGTTCAGGACGCGAAGAAGTTTCTCGATGAGGCCGAGGCGAAGCTGCTGACGCTCAGCAATGAATCCGGGCGCGCCGATTGGGTGCATTCGAACTTCATCACCGACGATACGGAAGCCATCGCGTCGCAGGCGGACGAGAAGTTTATCGCCGAGGGCGTGCGGCTCGCCAAAGCGGCTACGCGCTTCGATGGTGTCGCGCTGCCGGCCGATCTGGCGCGCAAAATGAAGCTGCTCAAAGTGGGGCTGACGCTGGCCGCGCCGGGCGATCCTAAGGAGAGCGCCGAGGTGACACGGCTCGGGTCGTCGCTCGAAGGGACTTACGGGAAAGGTAAGTATTGCAAGTCGGGCGTGAGTGAAAAATGTCTCGACATCGAGGACATCACGCGCATCATGGCGAACAGCACGAACGCGGCGGAGCTCGCCGATGCGTGGCGCGGATGGCATGCGATCTCGCCTCCCATGCGCGGCGATTTCGCGCGATTCGTCGCACTGGCGAATAAGGGCGCGCGTGAACTGGGGTTCAAGGATTCGGGCGCAATGTGGCGCGCCAAGTACGATATGGCTCCCGACGATTTCGCGCGCGAGCTCGACCGTCTGTGGGAGCAGGTGCGTCCTTTGTATGTTTCGCTGCATGCGTACGTGCGCGCGCGTCTGCGCGAAAAATACGGAGCCGATGCGGTGCCCGCGAACGGTCCGATTCCCGCGCATCTGCTCGGCAATGTGTGGGCGCAGGACTGGTCGAATATTTATAAACTGGTCGCGCCGGAGGGCGCCGATCCGGGGTACGATCTCACTGAGATTCTCACGACGCGTGGAACGAACCCGCTCGATATGGTGCATTTTGGGGAGAATTTCTTCAAATCGCTGGGATTCGCGCCGCTGCCGCCGACGTTCTGGGAGCGCAGTCTGTTCGTGAAGCCTCGCGATCGCGAGGTCGTCTGCCATGCCAGCGCGTGGGATGTCGATAACGACGACGATCTGCGCGTGAAGGTCTGCCTCGACATAACGGCGGAGGATTTTTCGACCATCCATCATGAGCTGGGGCACAATTTTTATCAGCGGGCTTATAACAAACAGCCTTTTTTATTTCGGGACAGTGCGAATGACGGATTCCATGAGGCGATCGGCGATACCATCGCGTTGTCGATCACCCCCGAATACCTGGTGAAGCTCGGATTTATTCCCAAGGCGCCGGATACATCGAAAGATATCGGCCTGCTGCTCAATAAAGCTTTAGAAAAGATCGCGTTTCTTCCCTTCGGCCTGTTGATCGATCAGTGGCGCTGGAAGGTTTTCTCGGGTGAAATTCCGCCGGACAAATATAATGAGGCGTGGTGGGCGCTGCGGCTCAAGTACCAGGGCATCGCGCCGCCGGTTTCGCGATCCGAGAAAGATTTCGATCCGGGCGCGAAGTATCACGTCGCCGCGGATGTGCCGTACACGCGATATTTTCTCGCCGACATTCTGCAATTCCAGTTTCATCGCGCGCTCTCCAACACCGCGGGATGCACTGGACCTTTAAATCGCTGTTCGATTTACGGCAATCAGGACGCGGGGAAAAAGCTGAACGCGATGCTTGAAATGGGCGCCAGCCGCCCCTGGCAGGATGCGCTTTTCGAGCTGACAGGCCAGCGCCAGATGGACGCGACCGCGATCCGCGACTACTTCGCGCCGCTCGAAAAATGGCTCGACGAACAGAATCGCGGGAAGCCGGTGGGCTGGTAAAAGAAAAAGGCTCCGACCCCGAAGGGCAGGAGCCTGATTCCTGTCGTCTACCCGCTCCCTGACGGTCGCGGCTCAGTGCCGACGGAGCCGCCATACGTGAGTATGCGGGTAGACGTGAACATCTAGAACGAGTACCGCAGCGCGAACTGCATCACTCTGGGCGATCCGAGCTGGCTGGTAAACTGGCCAAAATTGCTGATGGATCCGACGCTGAGCTGCACGCCGTTCATGACCGCCGTATTGGTCAGGTTGAAAGTCTCCCAACGGAACTGCAGCTTGTGCGGATTGTCGTGGATCGTGTAGAGATAAAACTCTTTCGACAGGGACAGGTTGATCGCGAACGCTCCAGGAGTGCGCAGGACGTTGCGATCGCCGCTATTTCCGGGAAGGGTGAAAGTGAACTGGTTGAACGCCGATGCCGGATTGGCGAACAGGTTCGGAGCTCCCTTTCCGCCGACGACCGGCGCGGGAGCATTCTTGTCGACCGTCGTCGTGACCGGTCCGATCTGGGTGGCATTGGCCGTGATTTCCCAGTTTGTCGCCCAGTTGCTGCCATCACCGACGGTAGTCGGAGTCGCGCTGGACCACTGCGCCGTGGGCGCCAGTTGCCATCCGCCAATAAAGGCATCTACCGCGCGGCTCGAATTCGCCAGGAACTTGCGATCCTTGCCGAACGGCAATTGGTACACCGCGAATGTGTTCAGAATGTGCCGGGCGTCATAGTTCGAATACGCCCAGCTCTGCTGGGAAACCCAATCGTTCTGGAGCACACCGCTGAACGATCCACCGCTTTCCGAGCTCGATGCCAGATCTCGGGAGCTTCCCAGGCTGTAATTGAAGTCCATCGTAAAGCCTTGGCTGAATCTCTTGCGGACCGTCCACTGCATTGAGTAGTAATCGCCTCTGCCCACTGAACTCCACGCGGAGAGCGCCGAAAACTGCTGATTGAAAATTGCACCCGGACCAAAAATACTGCACGACGGACTGCAATTGATGTCGATGGCTTGCAATGCCGACGTATAGTCGGGCGAGTACCCGGCGCCGAACTGCTGATACGCCCCTTGCGTTGCGGTCAGACCGTTTTGCGCCAATCCCGGCCACAGGTTCTCCCAGAAGGGGATCTTTTGCACGTTCGCCACCGGTACCGGATTCACTCCGTCGTTGTATTGGGCCGCCAATGCTTGCGCCGCCTGATAATACGTCATTCCCGACTTCGAATCCTTCAAGTTGGTCGGTTGCGCCAGATCCTTGTTCACGAGCGACCGCCGCGCTTGACGCATCACGTACGCACCCTGAATAAACCATCCGTGCCCGTACTCGCGCCCAATGCTTAAGTCCGTGTTCATCGTATACGGAGCCTTCAGCGTGTCGTCAATACTATTGGTGATCGCAAACAGGTTCGGATAGGTTGCCGGAAAGCCGGCCGCAGGTGCCGCCGGGAATAGGCTCGCCGGCGGAGTATAGAACCCGGTGTAGCGCGGAGCAGTTGCCGAGGTCAGCGAACTCGAAGGGTTCGTCAGCGACGTCGAAAGACCGAACGCCGAAGACGAATAGGTCTGCGCCAGCGGCTGGCCCACCAGATCGTAATACATGCCCCAGCCCGCGCGGATCGAAGTCTTGCCCGGTCCGCCAAACAGGAACTTCGAGAATCCGCTGGTACCTTGCGGCGAGTACGCAACAGAGAAGCGAGGCGCGAAATCGGTCAAGTGATTCGGATAAAGACTCCGCGCTCCTGGCGCATGCGGGGCGATGTAAGTGATCAACCCCGCCAGGCTCTGCGGCGCTCCGACGGAAGCCAGATCGCCTCGCTTATAGAACCAGTCGCCGATCGACTGATCGGTCGACGTCTGCTGGCCGTTCGCTTCGTAAATCGGAGGCGTGATGGAGTGGCGGATTCCGTAAGTCACCGTCAAGGCGCGCGTGACCTTCCAGGTATCCTGTGCGTACCATTCAAATTCCTTGTTGCGGAAATCTCGCCGCACCGGAGCCCCCAGCGGCAAAGTCGTGCCGTTCACCAGATAGTTGATATTTTCACTGCCTTGCGCCTGGATGCCCAACAACGTCGCCGCCGCGTAAGTGTAATTCGTACGGAAGCCGCCCGATAGGTCGGCCGGCTGCAAATCTTTGCCCGTGCCTATCAGCCAGGACGGGTTCGAACTCGTGTTGCTGTAGGAGTGCGAAAAGCTCGTGGATGCATTCGAGATAAATCGATAGACGCCGCCAACCCGGATATCGTGCGCGCCTTTTGTCCAGGCCAAGTCATCGGACCACTGGTTCACGGGGATGATGTGCGCGGTTCCTGTCGTGGTCGGGGCGATAGTCGACAGCCCGCGGAATTGCGCGTAGTTGCCCGAAAGGACGCCCGTTGTCTCGTTCGCCCATCGCGTGATGCCGTAGTGGGCGGTGTTCACCAGGTTCGACTTCAGCGTCGCCGTGTAACCCACCGCGATTCCTTTTGCATTGGTCAGCGTTTCCGAAGATGGCGCCTGTCCCGGGAACTGCGGAAGACCGTCCTGGCTGTCATTCTGCAATTGGCCGCGGATGAATACCATGTGCTTGCCGGCCGGATCGACATTCCAGTCGATTCGGGAAATGTAGGTGTTCTGGTTGGCATGTTGCGGCGCGGTAAACCGGTATCCAATGAAGTTGTAATTGTCGCCCAGCGTTGGATCGTTGCCGTGCGGGTACTGGTTGAGCAGTGTGAGCGCGGCCTGATTGATGCCGATCCCCGCCGGGTCCTGCGCCTTTAGTGCCGCGGCGTTCACCTGAGTGACACTGCCCGAGGTCGTCACGTATTGCAGAATGCCGGCACGCATGAGGTCGGAAGGGACGGTGGGGACTGTGGTCGGCGCTCCTGCGCTCGCGTCGCGCCGGCCTTCATAATTAATGAAGGCGAACAATTTGTTTTTCTTGATCGCGCCGCCCGCCGTGCCGCCGAAAATGTTGATCAGCAGCGTCGGTCTTGGCACCCCCGTGCGGTTATAGAAGAACTGGTTTGCCGCCGTTTCCGTTCCGCGGCGATATTCATACAACGATCCGTGCAACTGGTTGGTGCCGCTCTTGGTCACGAGCGCAATCTGCGCGCCGGAGCTGCGGCCTTCGTCGGCGTTTCCGTTAGTCGTCGTCGTGCGGAATTCCTGCGTCGAATCCAGCGTGACGCGAAGGACGCTCGTAAACGCCGCGCGCGTGTTCTGATTGTTCACGTCGACTCCGTCGAGCGTCGCGTTGGCCTGGTCGGACTTGCCGCCGTTCACGTTTCCTCCGCCTCCTCCGCTGAGGGTCGTCGCCATCGAACCGTCAGCATTTTGGATACCGGGTGTAACGCCAGGCTGGAACATTAAAAGCGCCGCCACGTTTCGTCCGTAGGACGGCAGCTCGATAATCTGTTGCGTATTGATCGCATTGCCGAGCGTCGCGTCCTGCGTATTCACTTGCACCGCGCTCGCTTCCACCGATACGGTGGTCGAGGTGGCGCCGACTTTTTCAAACGTCACATTCACCGTCGTCGCTGTGCTCACCAGCAGCTCGATGTTGTTGACGATCACATCGGAGAAGCCGGGATGCTTTGCGGTAAGTTTATACCTGCCCGGGGAAGCCGCCGGATAGTTGTAGCGTCCCGCGGCGTCCGCTACGGTCGATTGCTCTCCGCCCGTCTGGATGTTCGTCAGGGTTAACGTCGCGGCTGGAATCACCGCTCCGGTCGGATCGGAGACGACGCCGCTAAGCGACGATCCCGATTGACCAAATGCCAAAGCGGCTAAAAGCGAAAACACTACTATCGTTATCGGCGTTCGCATGGTACTCCCCTTTTTCCCAACAAGTGGTGCTACAGATGCCCCAAACTACCCCAACTGCCGCAACAGGCGGTACACGAACTAGATGCGATGTGTTCTAAATGTGATACCAGATTTACGACGGCTTCGTCAACACCAAATCGTAACCAAACCCGGAAAAATTGTAACCCTTCTGAATTCTTGCCCGTCTCTATACACCCGCTACACGCTTTTGCCACAATAAGATCAACACCCGATGACCGGATCCGAGACCCGCCAGAAATTTCTAGATTATTTTGCCGCCCGAGGTCATCGCATCGTGCGAAGCTCCTCGCTGGTGCCTGCGAACGATCCCACGCTGCTTTTCACCAACGCCGGGATGAACCAGTTCAAGGACGTCTTCCTGGGTCAGGAACAGCGCGACTATTCGCGGGCGACGACCTCGCAGAAATGCGTCCGCGCCGGAGGCAAGCATAACGACCTCGATAACGTCGGGTATACGCGTCGTCATCATACGTTTTTTGAAATGCTCGGCAACTTCTCCTTCGGCGATTATTTCAAACGCGATGCGATCGACTTCTCTTGGGAGCTGGTCACCAGGGAATTCGGCGTGCCGAAAGACAAGCTGTACGTCACCGTCTTCCGCGAAGACGACGACGCGGAGAATCTCTGGCAGGAAGTCACAGGCATTCCCAAGAGCCGCATTTTCCGCCTCGATGAAAAGGATAATTTCTGGCAGATGGGCGAGACGGGTCCTTGCGGACCCTGCTCCGAGATTTTCTACGATTTCGGCCCCGCCGCCGGCGAAGGCGAGTTCCCGCACGATCCAGGCGAGCGTTTCGTCGAGATCTGGAACCTGGTCTTCATGCAGTTCGATCGCGATTCGAGCGGTAAGTTTACTCCTCTGCCCAAGCCTTCGATCGATACCGGCATGGGTCTCGAACGCACCAGCGCGATGCTCCAGGGCGTCCTATCGAATTACGATACCGACCTGATTCGACCCATCATCAATAGAGCGGGCGAACTGTTCGGAAAGGTTTATGGAGACGATGAGCGCGCCGATACCGTGCTCCGCATCAACGCCGATCACGCCCGCGCGACAGCGTTCCTGGTCAACGATGGAGTCCTGCCGTCGAATGAAGGACGCGGTTATGTGCTCCGGAAAATCATGCGGCGGGCAATGCGGAACGCGCGCATGCTCGGCACCGTCGATCCCTATCTGCACAAATTAACCGGCTTCGTCGCGGAGCATATGAGCGACGCGTATCCGGAAATGATGGAGAGCATCCCAAGAGTCGCGAGGGTGGTGAAGGATGAGGAGCATCGCTACGCGACTACGTTCCAGGTGGCCGAAAAAGTCTTTCACGACGAAGCGAAAACCGCGGTCGGCGGCGTGCTGCCCGGCGCGTCTGCGTTCAAACTGTACGATACCTACGGCCTCGCGTTAGATGAGCAGGAGGAAATGGCTCGCGAATTCGATTTGTCGATCGACCGCGAAGGGTTTTCGGCGGAGATGGAAAAGCAGCGCACGCGGGCGCGGGCTTCGTGGAAAGGGGCGGAAAAATCGCAGGTCAATCCTGTCTATCAGGCGCTGCCTCGAACAGAATTCGTGGGCCGCGAAACGTTGGAAGCCGCGGCGGTAGTCACGGCTGTTCTCGTTCATCCGCTCCCTGACGGTCGCGGCTCCGCTGCAGCTCCGCACCCTGACAATTCCGCCGCCACCGAACCGCGACCGTCAGGGAGCGGACAGACGGGCGAAATCGCGCTCGACAAAACCCCTTTCTACGCCGAAGCCGGCGGTCAGGTCGGCGATACCGGCGTGCTGCTTTCAAAGGAAACAGGCGAGCCCGTGGCCATCATCGAATCCACCTATTCCGCCGCTCCCGGCAAGAGCGTCCACAGAGCGAAAATCGTCGGCCCTCTGAAGGAAGGCGAAACCGTGATCGCGCGCGTCGACCCGCAGGCGCGCCACTCGACCATGCGCAATCATACCGGCACCCATCTACTTCATGCCGCGCTGCGCACCGTGCTCGGAACCCATGTGAAGCAGGCCGGCAGCGTGGTCGAGCCGTCGCGCCTCCGCTTCGACTTCACGCACTACACCGCGATGGATGCCGACGAGCTCGCCGAAGTCGAGCGCCTGATGAACGAGCAGATTCTCCTGAATCGCGAAGTGACGACGAACGTAATGGATCTCGACCAGGCTTTGTCGACCGGCGCGATGGCTCTGTTCGGCGAAAAATACGGCGATAAAGTTCGCGTGGTCTCGATCGCCGATTTCAGCAAGGAACTTTGCGGAGGCACCCACGTCGGCCGCACCGGCGATATCGGCGTCTGCAAGATCGTCTATGAAGGATCGATCTCCGCAGGCGTGCGCCGCATCGAAGCCATCACCGGCGAAGCCGTTTTGCCGTATTTCCAAGACAAGCAGGCGGAGACAGCGGGACAAATTGAAAAACTTCTCGCCAAAGAGAAATCGCTGGAGCAACAGTTAGCGCAGCTTAAGAACAAAGCCGCGCAAGCCGAAGCCGCCACGCTTGAAACGCAGGCCCGCGAAATCAAAGGCGTGAAGGTGCTGGCCGCGCAAGTCGGCGGCTTCGACCGCCAGCAGCTCCGCACGCTGGTCGATTCGCTGCGCAATAAGTGGAAGACCGCGGTGGTCGTGCTGGCGACGGTCGAGGAAGGAAACGTCGCGATCGTCAGCGGTGTCACTAAGGATTTGACGTCGAAGGTCCATGCTGGAAAATTAGCAGGATCGGTCGCCCAAGCCGTCGGAGGCAAAGGCGGTGGACGCCCCGACATGGCCGAAGCCGGCGGCAAAGATGTTTCGGCATTGCCCAACGCGCTAGCGCAAGTCTACACCTCAGTCGAGGGGATGCTGTAGTGGTGCGTCCCTATCCGCATGCTTATGCATACGGAGCCGCGACCGTCAGGGAGTGGATAGGCGATTGGAATCCGGAAGCAGGACACTAAGGGTGGCTACAGAAAACTTCGACGTCGTAATCTGTGGCGCAGGTCCAACCGGACTCGCCTGCGGAATCGAATTGAAGCGCCGCGGCGTCAGCGCCGTCCTGATCGATAAAGGCTGCGTCGTCAATTCGCTCTACAACTACCCGACGAACATGGTGTTTTTCACCACGCCGGAGCTGCTCGAAATCGGGGACATCCCCATGACGTCGCTAAACGACAAGCCCGTCCGCACCGAGGCTTTAAAATATTACCGCCGCGTCGCCGACCATTACAAGCTCGACATCCGCCAGTATCAGCACGTCCGTCATGTCACGGGAAGCGACGGAGCGTTTGTCACGCACTCGACCGACAGCAACGGAGGCGTGCACGAATATGGATCAAAGAAGGTCATCTTCTCCACCGGCTATTACGACGTTCCCAACATGCTGAACGTCCCCGGCGAGAATCTGCCGAAGGTCATCCACTATTACAAGGAAGCGCATCCTTATTACAACCACGATGTGCTGGTGGTCGGCGCGAAAAACTCGGCGGCCATCGGAGCGCTTGAACTTCTCTGGGCGGGTGCGCGTGTGACGATGGTGCATCGCGGCGCGGGCATCCATCAAAACGTCAAATATTGGATTAAACCGAACATCGAAAACCGTATTAAGAGCGGCGAAATAAGGGCATTTTTCGACTCAAAAGTGCTCTTAATCGACGAATTAAGGGCGATTATCAGTACTCCCGAAGGCGAAATCACGCTCAAAAACGATTTTGTGTTCGCCATGACCGGCTATCGCCCCGATCTGACCTTCCTCGAAGCCCACGGCATTCGCCTCGACCCGGAAACGCAGCGGCCATTTACCAATCCCGAGACGCTGGAGAGCGATCGCAAAGGGATTTATCTCGCCGGGGTGCTGGTAGCGGGCATGCACACCAACGAGATATTCATCGAAAACGGCCGCTTTCACGGCAAAATAATCGCAGAGGCGATTAGTGCCGCCGTCTGATCCCCTCACTGACGCGAGGGGTTATAACCCCGAGGCGTAAGCCCGGGGATTGCTTAGTGCTCGTTAAGCAGTTTTTCGATTTGCGGACGCAGCGTCACGATTTCTTGTAACTCTTGCGTACCTTTAATGTCGCTTTGCGCACGAATCATGCCTTTGCGGTCGATCAGAACCACCTGCGGGTATACATAGCGTTCCATCACTGAAATCCCTAAATAGCTGATGACATTGTCTGCTTTGCTCAGCCCGACGGGATAAGAAGGGGCGTAGAGGTGTCCGAATTCCTTCACCTTGGCAGCATCCGCGTCCTGGTTGAACGCGATAGCGATCGCCTGCAATCCTTCCGCCCCGAATGCTTCCTGCAATCCGTTGAAAACTTTGGCGGTGTTCTGGCAGTGAATGCACCCGGTCGAGAAAAACCCGATCAACACAACTTTGCCACGATAGCTCGACAGCAGGGTTTCCTTGCCGCCCGGAGGGGAAATGGTAAATTCGGGCGATTTGCGAGGCAGCGGTGGGATCGCCAACGCAATCGTGGCAAAGAGGATAAGCGCGAGGATCTTTCGCATTAATGCCCCGATTTCTTGGCGCCGCCAAGCAGGTCGGTGATTCGTTTCCGCAAGGAATTTTCTTCCTGCAACTCTTCCGTGCCCAGAGGAGCGCTTTGCGCCACGATCATGCCTTTTCGATCGATCAGCACCAACTGCGGGACGTTCCAGGGCTTTTTATCATCGTATTGCAGAAAGTCGGTTACTGTTTGACGAGCCGCCGCATAGCCGACCGGAAAAGTGAGATGCAGATTTTGTACGAATGCGGGCACCAGGAATTGAGCATTATCGTTGAAAGCGACCGCGACCGGCTGAAAACCTTTCGCGCCTAACTCGCCCTGCAGTTTTGTGAGCAACTGGCATTCGGCCTGGCAGTGCGTGCAGGTGGTGATTACGAACGCCAGCGCCACCACTTTTCCCCGATAACTCGAAAGCAATGTTTGTTTACCTGAAGGCTCGACGATGGTGAGCTCGGGCGCCTTGCGAGGCGTCGGCGGCTGCGCCAGAATCGAGAAGGAGATCAGAGAGAGCGCCAGAAACAGTCTGGGAATCCGCATAATTCGATATTACCGCAGACCTTCGATGGACGTAACGGTGGTCCCTTCAATGCGCAGTTCGAACTTGCCGGAGTCGCCGGTTCCGTAGACGTGGTCGGCGGCGCGTTCGGAGACTTTCATGGCCTTCCATTTCCCTTTCATGACTCGCTGATAGAGCGTAAAAACCTCGCGGGCCGCCGCGGGCGTCGACCATTCCGAGGCGTAGGTCAGCACCGGATATTTTTCGCGCTTGTGCTCATACAAACGAAACGCGCCTCCACGCCAGTGGCTTGCCGCGGCGCGGCCTTCTTTTTCGGGGACGAACTGGCGCAGCAGCATCGAATGATCGAATTCACCGACGCTGCCGTCGTTGAGTACCTTGTATTCCTTCTTATCGAGAGACGGAGGGTCGACATCGGCCGGCTTCTCATCCTCTATATACGTCTTGGGGTGGAGGATCTGCTGGGTGCTGCGGGGCGGGCGAACGAAAATCTCGTCGAAGCTCTTGCGGCCGAGCTGTTTATACACTGCGTCCTGAAATTTCATTCCTTCGTCGTAGGGAAACACTAGCGATTCGCGCAGGTAGAGAGGCTCTTTCGCAAACACGGGGAAATCGGAGCCGTCCGAGCCGGAATTGTCGGTGAGCTTTTCGATCATGTCTTTGGAAACTTCGGCCTTGCCACCGTTGCGCCTCGAAACATAGGCCCAGGTGAGCCAGGTGGCTTGCCCCTCCATTACGGCTTCGCGCGCGGTAGAGCCGTCGTCGTCGGGAGAATCTTTTTTCAGATATTTTCCCAAGGGATGCTGTTGATCGGCCAGCGCGTGAGCGAGCTCATGCACCAACGCCACGCGCTGCTCGGTGCCTTCGGACGTCGAATCGAGCACGAACAGGCGCTTTTTTGAATAATCGTAGAACGCCGCGGCTTGTTCGCTCACCAGATCGACGGTCTCTTTGGCGAGATCGAAATTCTGCGGGATGAAGCCGAACATTTTGAGCGTTACTTCCTCGGCGTGCAGCTCCTTATTGGTGGAGGAGCTCTTCATGCGCGATTCCACCTGGTGGCGGAACTCTTCCTTGGTGATAATTTTCGCGGGGACTTTTCGTTTGATGGGCCAGCCGGTGATCTCAGAAAGGGCTGAGGTCATTTCGTCGACTTCCTGAAATAAAGTGGAGGGTTTCTGTTGTGCCGGTGCGAAAGAGGCGAGCAGCGCCAGCAGAACGAGACGGACGAGCATCCACCTTCACAGTAGCATTACGCTAAACTGGGATCTACATGGCAGACGACAAACTCTATAAAGCCGAATACATGGGTAGCGGCACCTTTATCATCAGCAAGCCGAAGCGCAAGGCGGCGAAGCGGCGGCAATCGAAGTTGAAGCATCCACGGCGCGGGGCGAGGAAGTAGATCCATAGGAAGTCTCGTGAGGATTGAGGTTGAAATACCGGTTGCCGAGGAATCCTTAGACGCGGCCGCCCGAGAGCGGCTTCGGAAGGACCTTCTTGAAGCAGCCGTTCTCCGGCTATTCGACGAACGCCGGATTACCGCCGTCGAAGCCCGTGAGGAGCTCGGCCTGACGCGAATTGCGTTCCTAGAGCTAGCGCGGCACCGGGGCGTTCCGATGCACGACTACACATTCGAAGACTGGGAGGAAGACAAGAAGTCGCTCGACCTTCTCCGGCCTGAGATCGAGAAGAACGTCGGGGATTCGGGTGCCCGTTTCCGATAGTTCACCTTTGCTCTATTTGGCGGTTCTGGGCGACCTCAACTTTCTTCCTAAATTGTTCGGTGAAATTACCATCCCACAAGCGGTTTGGCAGGAAGTCGTCATCGATGGACATGGAAAACCGGGCGCGGCTGAGGTTGAAATGGCTCGCGGCGATTGGCTTGCGGTCCAGGTTGTCACGAATCGCAACGCAGTCACGGAACTGAGCGCGCGGCAACTAGAGCTTGGCGAGTCTGAGGCTATTGTCCTCGCGAACGAGTTGCACGAGCGAGTCGTATTTATGGACGACGAGCGCGCGGTGCTGGAAGCGCGGTCTCGCGAGTTGGTGGTTGTTCGAACACCTGCGATTTATATGGCTGCAAAACAGCAGGGTTGGATGGAACGCATCCAGCCAAAGCTGGATCAGCTTAGAGCACAGGGGTTTCGCCTGCGAGAGACGCACTATCAGATGATCCTGGCGGATGCGAAGGAGCTGTAGGAAAGGCGGGAAGAGACTGCTACGAACCGCCGAATGATCACGGACCAAAAGGCAGGGACGCTCTTGTCCGTCCCGCCTCCCCCACGAAAATGTTCTTATAGTATAGATATCAACAAAACGATACTTTAGGTATCCCGAATATAGCGGACGTACTCTTGACTCGTTTGCGATCCCTTCCGATCCGCACGGTTTTGCCGGATGAAGAAGTGCGCCCCTTCTTGCGTCTATTGCTCATGTCGTAATGGCGGTACCAATTTCAAAAACTTTTCCACTTCATCAAAGGAAGTCATCGCAGGTGGTGCGAATCTTTCCTGGTATTTAGCTGCGCGTTCGATGCCTTTCAGGTCAAACCGTTTGTCTAGCTGCGCCGCCACTTCAAGAAATTTCATGAATACCCTGGCATGCTCCACCAGAGCAGAATATTCTTTCTCAGCAAACATACCTCGAACGTGCATGAAGGAACCATGTATGGTTCTCCATTCCGAGAGGGCGTAAAGAGCGGCCTGATTTTTGCACACATAATAATCAAAGACCTGGTGTGAATCCTGTGCTCCCACATTTGTGAGTTTTACAATCAGGTCAGGCATTGGGTCAAGACAGCCGGCTGGAATTACATCTTTCAATCGCTTCGCTGTTTCGTTGTACTTCAAGATAGCCCTTGCCGTATTCAGATGGCTACCTAGTTCGCGATATAACACACGTCTGGTCGCCCGTCTCTCCCAGAAATGGCTAAGGCCGAGTTTCACGGGTTCAAGGATGGTGCTAGCCGCAAAACCAACCGACGCCGAGATGAGAATTTTCACCCAGTCTTCCATAGGCCGTATTTATACCACGGTGACAACATGCGCTCTAGTGCTGCAAGCGGGTCGGCACCCGTAGATTGTTGCGATGACTTCGGCCAAAGGTGTTGGGATCGAGCGGTTCGCCTTCCCCACGAATGGCGATCGTAAAGAAGGGAAACCTCGGACGGACGAGACCGTCCCTGACCCCCGTAAGTTAGGGACGCTCCGACCGTACCGGTTCCCCCCGATCATGAAGGTTTTTCGCGCCTGTCCGCATGCTGACGCACATGCTGGGTGGTGGCGAACCGCGACCGTCAGGGAGTGGACAGACGGTGGCAGGCCACTGGCTCTCCCTGTTTTTCCAGAACGTATCGTATCGCGGCGTCGATATTCTCCCGGGACCTGAGATGCCGCGTGCTCCCGTGCCGCGCCCAACGGAAGCGGCACCTTTCCTGGGGATTCGCGAGATTCAACGCCCGGCTGGCATAGGCCTTGAAGGCGTTCATGACAAGTTCGGGCGAAACGTCCGCATCGACCCCGGTGTGCACATGGTTCGAACGCACCTGCACGGCGAACAGACGCCAGTGTTTGTACTGGCAGACCTCACGGATCGCGTCACGAGTAATAGTGCGCTGATCGATATCCATCTCGAAGGGCGCCTGCTTTAGCGCAGCATCCACATACTGCCGCAGTTTGGGGCGAGGCTCCGGTAAACGACTGCCGGGAACGTTGTGATCGCGGTCGATGGCGCCTTGCTGGCCGGGGATGTGCGATCCATAGCAGGAAAACGTGATTAGATATGGCTATGGAAGGCAGTGGGCTGAGAAGATCGTTTTTCTCACGCGGAATTTTGGTGTCTGTCCGCTCCCTGACGGTCGCGGTTCAGGGGTGATTTACGGTGAATGAGTAGAGGCTGTCGCCTGCCGCGACTACTACGTATTGCTTGCCGTCCAGCATGTAGGTGATTGCGCCGGAACTGGGGGCGGCCATTAGGCCGGCGTGCCACAGGATTTTTCCATTGGCGGCGTTGAACGCGATCAGGTTTGAGCCGTTGCCGGTGAATAATAGCTTGCCGGCCGTGGTCAGGTTGTGTGCTACTCCGTTGCCGCTGGGCCAATCGTGTTTCCATACGATTTTGCCGGTTTGATAGTCGATCGCCAGAAGTGCGCTGCCGTCGTTGCCTACTGTGCTATCTAGGCCGCCCCATCCTTCGGGGTGGTCGTCGGTGTCGGTTAGATAATACATGCTGTAGGTGCGGCTGCTGCCTACGTAGAATAATCCGGTCTCGGGATCGAAGCTCGGGGCGGGCCAGTTGGTGGCTCCGTTTGAGGAGGGAGAGACCAGGACGCCGTCGGTGGTCGGGAATTTTTTGGGGTCGGGGATGGGCTGGCCTTTCGCGTCGAGCCCTTTTGCCCAATTCACCGTTTCGATGAACGGCTTGGTGATGATGTTTTTTCCGGTGACGCGGTCGAGCACGAAGAAGTATCCATTGCGGCT
>Ga0182024_10014375_pt1 | contig 15314 bp, 14 predicted proteins | sample P32metaG_FD_120480 | JGI IMG/M metagenome (GOLD analysis project Ga0182024, IMG submission 120480) | Permafrost microbial communities from Stordalen Mire, Sweden - P3-2 metaG (Illumina Assembly) | ecosystem: Environmental > Terrestrial > Soil > Wetlands > Permafrost | place: Sweden: Stordalen... | reverse complement strand
GCCGGTGGCCGTCGCGCCGCCGGAGCCAGTCGCTGCGCCGGTAGACCAGCCTGTCGCGGCACCCGTCGCCGCGCCCGAGCCGGCGCCGCCGTCCCCGCCCGCGGAAATCGCCCTCACCAACGACAACATCATAGAAATGGTGGACGCCAAAGTCGCCGTCAGCGTGATTCTCGGCCAGATCCGGTCCTCGAAAACGAGCTTCGATCTCTCCTCCGCTGAGGTCATACGGCTAAGCAAGGCCCATGTTCCCGCCGTCGTGATTTCAGCCATGCGCGACCCGAAATCTATTCCGGAGCGGGCGACCGCTCAGCCGAATCCAACGCCGCCGCCGAAGCCCGTTGCCCCAGTTCCCACGCCGCAGCCGGTGGCGATTGCTCAGCCGACTCCGCCACCCGTACAAGTCGCGCCGGTGGTGACGCCGCCGCCTGCGCCGAAGGTCGAACAGCAGCAACAAGTGGTGGTGGTGACTTTGACCGATGGCTCGCCGTTCCGCATCGCCCTCGCCGCGGACATTCCCGCCGACGCTCAGGAAGGTCAGCCGATCCGCTTCACCGCCAAAGACGATTTTCGCGCCGGCGACCACGTGGTTGTCCCGCGCGGATCAATGGTCACCGGCGAGATCGTCGAAGTCGCCGGGAAAAAGAAACTTGGCTTCATCGGCGGCGGAAAGCTCACCTTCCGCCTGCTTCAGGCCAATGCCGCCGATGGCCGCAAGCTCAACGTTCGATGCACTCCGTCCAAGCGCGCCGACGGCCCGCCCTCGCGTCCGGTCGAAAATCCGAATCAGAAACACGCTCGCGAACTCGCCGCCGAAGCGGGAGCCGAATACATCGCCTACATCGATGGCGAGCAGACCGTTTCCATTCGCAAGTAAAGTTCAGCGAAATTCTCTTTCGTAAGCCGGCCGCAAATTCGGCCTCGATTCGACCACACTCGCGACCCGCTCTCGAAATTCTTCGCGAAAACGTCCGGCCGCCAGCGCGCGAATCGCGTTCCCGGCATCTTCTGACAGGCCATCGGCGATCACCGAAAATAAAAAATCCGCCGCCGCTTTCAACCGCGATGCGCCGAGCGAAAGCAGAATCGCGCGCCGCACATCCGGATTCTTGTGCGCGCGCCATCGCTCCTGCAAAGTTTCCGCCGCCGCCGGCTCGTGGCATTCTCCTAGCGCCGCCACGGCCTCCATCCGAACATTTTCGTCCTTCGCGTCGAGGAAATTCGCGACGAACGGGATCGAATCGTGCGGCGACATCGCCAGCAATCCCGCGAAACACTGTCCCACCACTTCGGCCTCGCGATCGCCGCACAGCGCCTTCAGACGCAATAACAGCACGCTATCCGGTCCCGACATCTGCGCGATCGCGCGCGCCGCATCCACCCGAACCGACTTGACCGGATCGCCGCCCAGCGCCTCCACCAGGTGCATCAAAATTCCCAATCGCGGCAGCGGACACGCCACCAGTGCCAGTGCGCTCGCGCCGCGGAGCGTCGCCGCGGTATCTTCCTGACCGCCCCACACCGGTTCCAGCTGGCGATGCTGCAAGCCGCGCACATAAAAATCCGGCTCCTGATAATCCAGATCCTTCAAAGCTTTGGCGATGGCATTTTTCGCCCAGCACTGCGGATCCGATTTCACCGGATCGCGCATGAACCGCTCGAATGCGGCGGTCAGATCCGGAATCGATTCCCGTAATCCCAGGTCGCCCGCGATCGACGCCGCCTTCGACACGAAATAGTTGTTTTTTTCCCGCAGCGCTTTGCGCAATTCATCGGCCGGCGACGCCGCACCCCGCAACGCTTCGAGCTGTTCTATTTTCTTGTCGAACGCCAGCTTGCTCACTGCTGCGATTTTACCGTGAGACTATCCGATCCTCGCCGGGTTTAACATGATAGTGGTATGAAAACGATCGCCTTATCTCTGCTTTTATGTGTGGCAGCGAGTGCGGCGGAGATCCCTCAAGGGACGCATCTGCTTCTGCGCATGGTCAATTCGATCAACACCCGCACCGCTGGCGACGGCGATCAGGTTTATTTTCAAACAGCCAGTCCCATCGCCGCCGATGGCCGCATCCTGGTGCCCGCCGGATCTTATGTTCAGGGAACCGTCTCGCACGCCAGGCGCAGCGGAAAAGTCGTCGGGCGCGCGGAACTGGGGATTCGAATCGACACGCTGACGCTTTCGAACGGCAAAGTTTTCAAAATCACCCCGCGGATGAGCTCGGTCGATTCGAATGAGAGCGGTCAAAAAGTCGAGCCGCAGGAAAACATCGTCAAGCAGGGCTCCGATTACGGGACCGACGCCCGCCGCATCGCTATTCTCGCCGGAAGCGGCGCGGGCATCGGCGGTATGGCGGATCGGAGCTGGACTGGCGCTGGCATCGGCTCCGGAGTCGGGGGCGCCGTCGGCGTCGCGACCACGCTTCTTACCCGCGGCAAAGAAGTCGAGCTGCGCCAGGGATCCACCCTCGACGTAGTCTTCGACCGCGCCATCACCATCGAGTAAATTTACTGCAGCGAGTAGGTCAACCCCAGCGTGAACTGGAACGAATTTTTCTTGAATGCCGGCGGCGGATCGTTCAAGTAGCTGTCGATCACTCCCGTCGATGCGCTGAGCCGTTTGAACACTGGCAATGTGATCATCGCGCCGAACGCCGCCGAATAGGCGTTGGTATTGTTCCAGGCCGGCGTCACCGCGGCGTGCTCATCGAACACCACTTTACGCGGAAGCTTCCGGGTATAGTGTTCCGCAAAAACGGATCCGACCAGATCCTGAGTCGGTCCTGTCTGGAACTGCTGCCGCATGTAGCTCATGCTTCCTTTCACGTCGAAGGTCTGAGCCGCGCCGTTGATCACCGTCCATCCGATTCCGCCGGCGTAGGTTTGCTCGAGATCCAGACCCTGCGTGGAGTTGTGGTCGAAAGCCGCCGCTCCGAAAGCGAAGATCGCGCCGCTGACGTATTCGTCGCGCTCGGCATCGCCATGGAAGATGGAGGTTTTGATACTCGGCGCCCCGGGTTGCGTCACCTCGCCGTAGGATTCCGATAAATTGAAGCTGGTCCGATTGCTGGGATTGAGCCAGTTCTCCGACGGCTCGGCGCGAACCAGCGAGAGCGCACCCGTGAAGGTCTCGTCATTCTGCGTAGCGCGGACCAGCGTCGCACCCGCGGTGATCGCGCCTTTCCAGTCCTGTAAAATTCCCGGTCCGGTCGTCATCGCCTTCTCGAAATCCGGCTGCCCAACGATCACCGCGGTCTCGCTCAAGGGAATCGTTGGCGTCGCCGGCGCAAGCTGAACACTTTGATTCGCCACCGACAATGTTCCTTCCGGAACCGCGGCCGTATCCTGGTGTTTCCGAAGTTTCACGCCCTTTCGAATCACGGCGACCTTCTCGGACGTGCGCAATTCCTTCACTATTTTCCAATCGATGGTGAGATCGCCCAGAGCATCGCTCTTGAACGTCACCGAAGAGCCGGTCGATCGGACAAAGTGTCCCGCCAACTGGTCTCCATTGGTGAACACGATCACGTCTGATCCGGGCTTATTGGCCTGCCCCTTCGCCAACATCAGAGCACCGGCGGCAAGAAGTAGGATTCGGCCTGCGTTCACTGAATTGTTCATATGTCTTGAAGATGCGTGAGATTCCAAGGCGCCCGGCCGTAAAGCCGTTACAGCAGCCTGCTAAAACGAGTTTACGAAAATTTAGCGACCGCCGTCCGGTAACACTCGCGCACAATCTCCCACTCCTCTTCGGCATGGATCACCAGGACTCGCGCCTCCAGAAACGCCACCTGCTTTGTCACCAGTTCGCGCAAGGGCGCGCAGTTTTCACCCACTCCGCCGGTGAACACAATTCCGTCCACGCCGCCCAGCACCGCCGCCATCTCGCCGATTCCTCGGCACAGCCGGTGCGCGTAAATATCGAAAGCCAGTTTCGCGCGCTCGTTTCCCTGCTCCATCGCCGACAGAATCTCGCGCATGTCGCCCGAAATGCCGGACACGCCGAGGAGTCCCGATTCGCGGTTGAGCATTCCGTCGAGCTGGTCCGCCGTACGGCCGCGATGGCGCATCAGGTAAATGAGAATCGCCGGGTCGATCGACCCCGATCTGGTCCCCATCATCAGGCCTTCGAGCGGCGTAAAGCCCATAGTGGTGTCCACGCTCCGGCCGTCTCGCACCGCGCAAAGCGAGGCTCCGTTGCCCAGATGACAGGTCACCAGCCGCAGCGGTTCTCGTCCCAGAATTTCGGACGCGCGCCGCGCCGAGTATTGATGGCTGATTCCGTGAAAGCCGTAACGCCGGATGCCTTGCTCCAGCCATTCGTAAGGTCCCGGATAAACGTACGCGGCCGGAGAGAGCGTGGCGTGAAACGCGGCGTCGAACACCGCTATCTGCGGAACCCCGAAGGCGCTCCGCGCCGCGTCGATCATGGCGAGTTCGAAACGGTTGTGACCGGGAGCCATCTCCGCCTCGCGCGCAATCGCCGCGCGGACCTCCGGCGTCACCACCGTCGTCTCCTGGAGATTTCCGCCGTGCACGATCCGATGGCCCACCACGTCCACCTTCCCCGGCACGGATTTGAGCCCCGTCTCCATCGCGCTTTCCTGCAGATCGAAGTGCGATTCCCACACCGGTTTCGGCGGCGCGCTCGGCAGCGTTCCACCCGAAATATCGTCCAGCCTGCATTTCACACTGCTCGATCCGCCGTTCAGCGCCAGGATTCTCATGAGGACGGCTCAGCGGCTCCACTTCCAATCGCGAATATCAGGCATATCTTCTCCATGTTTCGCGATATAGAGTTTGTGATCGATCAGCCTGTTCCGCAGCATCTGTTTGGCGTGCGCGGCCACGGTCTGCAACCGCGGCACCCGGTCGATCACGTCTTCCGCCAGGTGCAGGCGATCGATGCGGTTCATCACCGTCATGTCGAACGGCGTGGTGGTGGTGCCTTCCTCCACGTAACCGCGCACGTGCAGATTGTCGTGATTCGTCCGGCGATAAGTGAGCCGGTGAATCAGCCACGGATACCCATGGAACGCGAAAACTACCGGCTTGCTGGTGGTGAAAATGGAATCGAATTCGGCATCCGCCAGGCCGTGGGGATGCTCAATCGCCGGTTGCAGCGTCATCAGGTCGACCACGTTCACCACGCGTATCTTGATGTCGGGAATGTGCTCCCGCAACAGGTCCACCGCGGCCAGCGTCTCGAGCGTGGGAACATCGCCGCAGCACGCCATCACCACGTCCGGCTCGCCGCCTTCGTCGTTGCTCGCCCAGTTCCAGATTCCGATGCCGGCGGTGCAATGCCGGATCGCCGAATCGATATCCAGATATTGCAGCGCCGGCTGCTTCCCGGCCACAATGACGTTCACGTAGTTGCGGCTGCGCAGGCAATGGTCGGCCACCGACAGCAGGCAGTTCGCGTCCGGCGGAAGATAGACCCGCACCACGTCGGCTTTTTTATTCACCACCAGGTCGATGAAGCCGGGATCTTGATGGCTGAATCCGTTGTGGTCCTGCCGCCAGACGTGCGACGACAGCAGAAAATTCAACGACGCAATCGGCCGCCGCCACGCTACCGTGCGCGACTCCTTCAGCCACTTGGCGTGCTGGTTGAACATCGAATCGATGATGTGGATGAAGGCTTCATAGCAGTTGAACAGCCCGTGGCGGCCGGTGAGCAGATAACCCTCGAGCCAGCCTTCGCACAGGTGCTCGCTAAGCACTTCCATCACGCGGCCATCGGGCGAAATGTGATCGTCGTAAGGATAAATCTCGGCGATCAATTCCCGGTTGGTGACTTCAAACAGCGCGTTCAAACGGTTCGAAGCGGTTTCGTCCGGGCCCATCACCCGGAAATTTTTCATGTTCAACTTCACGATGTCGCGCAGGAATTTTCCCAGTTCCCTCGTCGCTTCGCCAACGGTCGTCCCCGGCTTTTCCACCGGAACCGCGTAGTCCCGAAAATCGGGCATGTGCAGATCCCGCAACAGCAGGCCGCCATTGGCGTGGGGATTCGCGCCCATCCGGCGAGTGCCTTTCGGCGCCAGTTCCCGAAGCTCGGCGATGAGCCGTCCGCAATCGTCGAACAGCGCCTCCGGTCGATAACTTTTCATCCACGTTTCCAGCATTTTCAGGTGTTCCGGCTTGGACTGCAGCTGATCGAGCGGCACCTGGTGGGCGCGAAACGTTCCTTCGATTTGCACCCCGTCCACCACCTTCGGGCCGGTCCAGCCCTTGGGCGAGATCAGCACCAGCATCGGCCATTGCGGACGTTTTAAATCTTGCCGCTCACGGGCGTTTTTCTGAATGGCGCGAATCTCCTGGACGATCGTCTCGAAAGTGTCCGCCATGGCTTGATGCATCGGCTCCGGTTCGCGTCCTTCGACGAAATACGGCCGGTAGCCGTAACCGCGCAGCAGCTCGACAAGCTCCTCGCGCGGAATGCGCGCTAAAACGGTCGGATTCGCGATTTTATAGCCGTTAAGGTGCAGAATCGGGATCACCGCGCCGTCCCGAACTGGATTCAGAAACTTGTTCGAATGCCAGCTGGCCGCCAGCGCCGCCGTTTCCGCTTCCCCATCGCCGATCACGCAGCAGGCCAGCAGATCGGGGTTATCGAACACCGCTCCGTAAGCGTGCAGCAGCGAATATCCCAGCTCTCCGCCTTCGTTAATCGATCCCGGAGTTTGCGCCGCGGCGTGACTCGGAATCCCGCCGGGAAATGAAAATTGCGTGAACAGCCGCTTCATCCCTTCGGCGTCCTGCGTGATATTCGGAAAGAGTTCGCTATAGGTTCCTTCCAGATACGTGTTCGCCACCATCCCCGGCCCCCCGTGCCCCGGCCCGCAGATGTAGATCATGTTCAGATCGTACTTATTGATCAGACGGTTGGCGTGCGCGTAGATGAAATTCAATCCGGGCGTGGTGCCCCAATGGCCCAGCAATCGCGGCTTGATGTCCTTGAGCGTCAGCGGCTCGGTCAGCAGTGGATTGTCGTACAAATAAATCTGCCCGACCGACAGATAATTCGCGGCGCGCCAATACGCGTCGATTTTTCGGAGTTCCTCAGGTGTGAGTGGCACGTTCCCCTTCTATCACATGCATGTTTCGCGCGAATGGCGGCCGGCATGGCAAACTGAGATCATGCGCATTGTGCTGGGGGCCGATCACGCTGGATTCGAGATGAAGCAGAACCTGGTCGAGTTTGTACGGGAGCTCGGTCACGAAACTCTCGACGTGGGCACGGACAGCACCCGTCCGGTCGATTATCCCGATTTCTCCGAAGCGGTTGCGCTGGCCGTGCGCACCGGGCAGGCCGACCGCGGCATCCTGATCTGCGGCAGCGGCGTGGGCGCCTCCATCGCCGCCAATAAAATTCCCAGCGTACGGGCCGGCTTGTGTCACGATTGCTACTCCGCGCACCAGGGCGTGGAGCATGACGCCATGAATGTTCTGGTGATGGGATCGAGAGTGATCGGACCGGAGCTGGCACGCGACCTCGTCAAGACGTTTCTCAGCGCCAAATTCAGCGCGGAGGAGCGGCACGTGCGGCGGCTGGAAAAAGTGAAGTTGCTCGAACAAAAATTCAAATAGGGCCGCGCTTTATGCCGTCGCCTTGTTCGCCAGACCGGAGATCGCGCCGGAAAGACTGGTGGCCCATTGCGGCTTGATTCCGGCTTTCTGGAGCGTCTCGATCACGCGCTCCGGCTTCCCGAGGTCGCTCCACCGGACTCCGCTCAGCCGGAAGACCAACAGCCGGTCGGTCGATAGCGAAAGCACCTGGTAGGAAAAATCCACGGGCGCGAGCGAGGCGAACAACCGGCGCGCGCGCCGTCCGCTCAACCCGCCGCTCCGCACGATCGATTGCATGGTCCCTGCCAGGGCCGGAGCTGCCGCCTGCAGCAGATCGCAAAAAGTCCGGGCCGGGCCGATCATCACGAAAGTATTCCACAGGCAGCCGCGAGCCAGCAGATCCTCAGCGTGCTCGAGCGACGGCTTCTCCCAGAACCGGCTCACGCGTGCGAGTTCATCCGCTTCCGAGGCCGGTTCGATCCACCCGTACTCCACCTCTGGCGAATACGGTTGCGCTCCTAACAGCATCAGCGAATCCTGATTTGCGCCGGCCATGTCAAGCGCGCGCGCGACGCCCGCAAGGAAGGGCTCATCGTCCTCGTAAAAATGATCCGCCGGGAAAAATGCGACCACCGCGTTCTCGTCGAACTCCAGGATGGTCGAAATGGCATAGGCAATCGCCACGGCCGTTCCTTTGTTCGACGGCTGCGTCAGAATGAATCGCGGATCGACGTCCGCCAGTTCGTCCTTATAGAAATCCCGGTGCGCGTCCTGGACTACGAATAGCGTGCGCTCGGGAGGAATCACGCGTCCCAGCCGCTCGCGTGTTTCGCCCAGCAACGTGCGGCCGCCCAGAATCGGACAGAACTGTTTCGGTCGCGCGTCCCCGCTAATCAAACGGGTCAGAGATTTCAGCCTGGTGCCATCTCCGCCGGCAAGGATGACGGCCCATGCGGTCCTTGGATCTGTGTACACGGTAGTTCATTAGATCCGATAAAATGAACGAAGTTTCACCAGAATTTTCCTGAAATGCAGGTGCGAAGGAATAGCGATCGCGCAGGTATTCCCTACGGCGCGAGTAACCGCGAATGTTGGAGAATTTTCGCCGGTCTTATGCCGGCGCCGCTTCCATGATCTGTTCGGCCACCTGCCCGAACTTCTCAAAATTCTTCTTGAAGCGAGCGCTCAAGTCTTCCGCCGCCCGATCATAGGCGGCCTTGTCCTTCCACTGCCCGCGCGCGTCCAGCAGTTCCGAAGGAACCCCCGGCACGCTCTTGGGGACCATCACGCGAAATACCGGATGCGGGTCCGCCGCCACGTTATCGAGCTGGCCGGCGATGGCCGCATTCACCATGGCCCTCGTGTACTTCAACGCCATCCGCTCGCCGACTCCGAACCCGCCGCCCACCCAGCCGGTATTCACCAGATAGCACTTCACCTTGTGGCGTTCGAGTTTTTCGCCCAGCATCTTCGCGTACAATTGCGGACTCCGCGGCAGGAACGGCTCGCCGAAGCAGGCGCTGAAGGTCGCGGCCGGCTCTTTTCCCAGGCCCCGCTCGGTGCCGGCGAGCTTGGCGGTATATCCGCTCAGGAAATGGTACATCGCCTGCTCCGGCGTAAGCCTCGAAATCGGAGGCAGCACGCCGAACGCGTCGGCGGTGAGGAACAGTACGTGCGACGGATGCCCGCCGACGCCCGGAATCGCCGCGTTATCGATAAATTCAATCTGGTAAGCCGCGCGGGTATTTTCGGTCAGCTCATCGGAAGCGAAATCGAGCTGCCGCGTCTCCGGATCCATCTTCACGTTTTCAAGCACCGTTCCAAAGCGGATCGCGTTCCAGATCTGTGGCTCTTTTTCCTCGGAAAGATGGATGCACTTGGCGTAACACCCGCCTTCGAAATTGAACACGCCCTGATCGCTCCAGCCATGTTCATCGTCGCCGATCAGCTTGCGGTGGGGATCGGCCGAGAGCGTCGTTTTTCCGGTTCCCGAAAGTCCGAAAAACAGAGCCACCTTGCCGTCCTCGCCGATATTGGCCGAGCAGTGCATCGGCATGATATTCCGGAACGTCAGCAGATAATTGAGGATGGTGAAGACGCTCTTCTTCATTTCGCCGGCGTATTCGGTGCCCGCGATCAGTACGATTTTCTTGGCGAAGTTGATCACGATCGCGGTCTGGGAGCGGGTTCCATCCTTGGCCGGGTCGGCATAAAACCCCGGTGCAAAGAACAATGTGAACTCGGGAACATGCTCCTCGGTTTTGGCCGGATCGGCCCGCACGAATAGCTGGCGTCCGAACAGCGCGTGCCAGGCACGCTGCGCGATCACCCGGATCGGCATGGTGTACGCCGGGTCTGCACCCGCATAGCAATCCTGCACGAAAACATCCTGCCCGTCCAGGAAATGGACCATCCGTTCAAACAAGCCGTCGAACTGCGCCTCAGTCATCGGCTGATTGACCGATCCCCAGTTCACCGTCGACTCGGTGCCCGGTTCGCGAACGATGTATTTATCTTTTGGCGATCGTCCGGTGAACTGGCCGGTGCGGACCACGAAGGCGCCGCCGCTCGCCAGCATTCCTTCATGGCGCTCAATGGCTTGCTCCACCAGTTGCGCCGTTCCCAGATTCCAGTACGCCGTCTTTACATTCCGAAGTCCGTGCCGCCCGAGTTCGTAGCGACTTGGACGAACACCCGCGTTCAGCATAAGGCCGTGAGTCTCCATTTGGCACAGCGCGGCAGGATCAACTACGCCGGGCGTGCATTATTAACGTCTTCCGACAGCTTCCAGTCTATCATGTAGATATGGGGTCGCGACGCCGGTTCTGGCTGGCTTTCATCCTGTTTTCCGCGGCCGCCCACGCGCAAGTGATTGAATTCGAGTCCGGCGGCCTCAAGTACAAAACGCTGACCCGTAACGGTGTCACCATTATGTACGCTCCGTTGCAGATTCGCGTCCGCGATTACGCCATTCTCGAAATCGCCATCTCCAACGGCTCTCCGATTTCCTGGGCGATCAGACCCGAGGATTTTCGCTTCGAGCGCGCCGACGGTCAATCCATTCAGGCCCTGCCGGCGCGAACCGTGGTCGACACCCTGCGCGATAAAGGCAGCCGGAACGATCTGATCAAGCTGGTCAACGCCTATGAGGGCGGTCTTTACGGGCAGAATCAGATTCATTCCACCAACGGCTATGAAGCCCGGCGCCAGAACGCCATGGCCGATCTTGGTTCCACCAAGCTCAAGGCCGCGGCCACCGCATCGGCGCTGGCCCTGGTCTTGACCAAGCTGCTGCCCGGCCAGTCCACCGACGGCGCCATCTTCTATCAGAACCAGGGCAAGCCGCTGGGCCCCGGCCACCTGATCGTCAACGCCGCGGCCGAGACCTTCGTGTTTCCCGTGGATGAACAGCCCAGCCACAAAACGCAATAAACCGAAACCCGTTAAGCTGAATCGACGTCCACGGTTCCAGTAAAAAGGAGGCTGCGGTATGCGTGCCATCTGGCTTGCCGGCTTTTTCTGCCTGGCGCTTGCAGCGGACGATTCGGGCGTGCCGCCCCGCCCCAAACCCTCCGATTATCCGGTTCACGAAAATGCCAAGGCCGATACGCTCGCCGCGGTGATCGTACCCGCCGATCAGATCCGGAAAATGTTTTCGGCGGAGGTCGCCAAAGGATACCTGGTGGTGGAAGTCGCCGTCTATCCCGCCGATGGCCACAGCTTCGATGTCGATCTGCTGGACTTCGCGTTGAAAGTTGGCGGCCAGGTGATCCACGCCGAAAAGCCTCGCGACGTGGCGATTCCCTGGCCGGAAAAGGGCGCTACTATCGGGAACCGCGGGCCGGCCGTCTCGACCGAAACCGGCGTGATCGTGGCGCGCGGGACCGATCCGGTCACCGGACGTCCCCGAACCGGAGTAGGCACTTGGGAAGATGTGGGCGTCTCGAACACTCCCCGCCGGGACGATCCGCCGCCCGCTCCGAAACCGGACCAAAGTGCGCTCGAAGATAAGATTCGCGCCAAGGCGCTCCCCGAGGGAAGAACCACCAAGCCGGTCGCCGGTTATTTATATTTCCCGCAATACGGCCGATCGCATAAGAAGGATCCGGTGGCCCTGAATTATTCGAAAGACGAAGTATCCATCGATCTGAAATTCCCCAAATAGGTCTAGCGCTTCTTCGGCGCGACCGTCTTGGTTTTCTTGCGTTCCGCTTCTTCCTTCGCGCGGAATTTCGCGATCCGTCCAATCAACTTCACTGGGACTGGTTCGGAATGCGGGAATCGGAGGGTAGAGTTTTTAATCTCGTACGGCGCCAATTCTTTCTCGAACGCAGCAACCAGCCGCCCGCCCGCCGGATAGAGCGAGTAGTGTTTCTTCCACCCAGCGAAATAAATAACGACACTGCCGCCGAGCTTGTACGCCGGAATCTTATGAGAGATCGTTTCTTCCGCTCGGGGCAGGGCCTGAAGAATCGCGCCCCTCACTCGCCTGAGTTGGTCCTGCGCGGCCTCAGCCTGCGAAGCGATGTACTCATCCACGGATTTGAAATCAGCCTTCGCCATCTCACCCCCAGTACCCGTCGATCCATCCAAACGCCAGCGCCACCGGCAGCCCCATAACCGGAAACAAAATCGTCGCGACCGCCGTCCGGACCGGCCAGCTCCACCTGGTCATCAGCGCGACCGCGAGCTGTGGCGCGCACAGCAGCACCATGATCAGCGCTTCTCCCGCGTGGCCGTGACTGCACCACGGGCAATGATGCCCGTGCGCCGCGTGGATATTGCACATCGCAGCCGCGCCCGACCACAGGGAATGGCATCCGCATCGAAAAATCCAGGCGCAGAAATTGATGAAGAAGACGCTGGTGATCGCGAATGAAATCAGGAACGGCGAGATTTTCTTAGCCACCGACGTGTCCGGCGACCCCGGCATGCCCCAGCAGCCGCACTACGTTTTCGATCAGCCGCAGCCCGCAGTTTCCATCGAGCGTCAGGATCGACTCGGGATGGAACTGCACCGCCTCCATCGGCAGATCGCGATGGCGAATTCCCATGATGACGCCGTCTTCGCTTTCCGCGGTCACTTCCAGGCAGGCCGGCAGCTTTTCCGGAATCGCGTACAGCGAATGATAGCGGCCCACCCGAAATTCCTCTGGCAATCCCGCAAAAACACCCTGACCGCGATGCCGCACCATCGACGGTTTGCCGTGCATCGGATAATCGAGCACGCCCAGCTCGCCGCCGAACGCTTCCACCATCCCCTGCAATCCCAGGCACACCCCGAACACGGGAACCTCCAGCTTGGCCGCGTGCCGGATCAATTGCGGCACGCCGAAATCGGAGGGACGGCCGGGGCCGGGAGAAACCAGAATCAACGACGGCTGAATCTTCTCGATCATCTCCGGCGGAAAACCGGCGCGATAGGTGAGCACTTCCGCGCCGGTCTGCCTCGCGTAATTCGCCAGCGTATGGATGAAACAATCTTCGTTATCCACCAGCAGCAGCCGCAGGCCGCGGCCGTCAATCGAGGCTCGCTGCTCGTTCGCGCCCGCCGGCGCGGGATCCAGGGCTCGGAAAAATCCCGTGGCCTTCAGCCAGCATTCGCGATTTTCGTTTTCTGGAATCGAATCGTACAGCAGCGTCGCCCCCGCGCCATACGCCGCCACGCCGTCGCGGAGATGAACCGTGCGTATGGTGATCCCGGTATTGATATCGCCATCGAGCGAGATCATGCCCACCGCGCCCGCGTACCACCCGCGCGCTTCTTTCTCCAATTCCTCGATCGCCTGCGCGGCCCATTTCTTCGGCGCTCCGATCACCGTCACCGCCCACATGTGGGTGAGAAAAGCATCCAGCGAATCGAATCCTTCCGCCAGCGTTCCTTCCACGTGATCCACGGTGTGAAACACGCCGGCATACGATTCGATCAGCCGCCGCCCGATCACCCGCACCGATCCCGGATCGCACACGCGTGACTTGTCGTTGCGGTCGACGTCGCTGCACATGGTCAGCTCCGACTCTTCTTTGGTCGAATTGAGCAGCTCCCGGATATTGTCCGCATCGCGCAGCGGATCGCCGGTGCGCCGCGCGGTCCCGGCAATCGGACAGGTTTCGACGCGCCGTCCTTCGACGCGCACGAACATTTCTGGCGACGCGCCGATCAACTGCTCATCGCCGAGCTGCAGGAAAAATTCGTAGGGGCTAGGGCTCGCGTGCTGGATGCGCTCGAACAGCTCCGACGGGCTGCCGGTATAGGGCGCGCGAAAGGTCTGGCGCAGGACCACTTCGTAGTAATCGCCGCGGCGCATTCCTTCGCGAACCGTTTCGACGCCCGCCATATATTCTTCCGCGGTGTGGTCCGACTCGATCGGCCCCGGCGCCGCCCGCTTGGCCCGTTTCAAGCGCTCTCCGGAGCGCGGGACGCCGGCCGTGGTCACGTCGCCGCGGCTGAAATCGAACTGGAACCGTTCAATCTGTTCCTTCTTGCGATCCATGAAATGAATTTCGTCGCACAGGAACAGGTGCAGGTCCTTCACGCCCTCGCGCGGCAGTTTCAACTCGATCGGATCGAACTGGAACAGCAGATCGTATCCGAACGCGCCCACCAGGGCCAGCCGCGACGCCAGCGGATTGCGAAACTCTTCGAGCAGGGCGCGCAAAATCGAGAACGCCGATGGCTGTTTGCTGCGCTGTTCTTCGGGAAAAATCCCTTCGAGGGGTTTCAACGTTCCCCGAAGCTCTCCCGATTCCAACGCAAAAGTTTCCCAATGCGGATGCGATGCGAGCACCGGCTCGATCAGCCGGTTGAAAATCTTCCCGCGCTCATTCAGCGGCCGGAAAACAAGATCGCGTCCCCTGGCGACAATCTCCAGCGGGGGCGCGACCGCCGCGAAATCCCAGCGCGAATAGCGCTCCGGATACTCATAACCGGACGAGAAGTAAACGCCGCGCTGCGTATCCAGTTTATGCAGCAGCGCATGCAACCCACGATGATAGGGTGTTTTCGAAACAGTGCGCGAAACGGCGATGCCGCTGGGGGTGAAATAACCTTCGGGACTCATACAACCACGGAAGGGTGGGTGACTTCAGGATATCAGATTACGGTCACCCACCTGCTAGAACTATGGTGGGAGGCAACGTTATGAATGCGAGCGAGATGTTGCAGAAGATGGGAGATTCGTTGGGATCGAAGGCGACCGTGAAATCGGTATTTGGCGAACCGATCCATGCGGAGGGCAAGACGGTGGTGCCCATCGCCAAGGTCGCCTACGGATTCGGCGCCGGAGGCGGCAGCAAACCGGGAAAGAGCGCAGATGCCTCTTCGGAAGGATCGGGCGGAGGCGGCGGAGTAGCGGCGTATCCCGTCGGCGTGCTCGAAATCACGGCCACACGTACCCGGTTTATTCCATTTATCGATCTACGCGTAGTCGCCGGAATCTTCATGGCGGGCGCGCTGATGGGCCGCCTGCTTTTCAAGAGGCGGTAAGTAGAGCAGGTGCCCGACCTGCTTCTTCGTTTAGGCGACTACACCTACGAATTCCGCGAATACTTCGTTCGACAAAAGCACTCCGCGAGACGTAAGCCGTAGTCGCTGTCCGTCGAACTCTAAGAGACCCTCGCCGATCGAACGCTCGATCGCGTCTTCGAACGGCTCCCATCTACCCTCGATTCCCTCGTCCAGCCGCAGACCGAGAAAAAATCGCTCCGCCACTGCGTCCGCCGGGACAAGTTCTCTGCGACCG
>Ga0182024_10014374_pt1 | contig 15314 bp, 13 predicted proteins | sample P32metaG_FD_120480 | JGI IMG/M metagenome (GOLD analysis project Ga0182024, IMG submission 120480) | Permafrost microbial communities from Stordalen Mire, Sweden - P3-2 metaG (Illumina Assembly) | ecosystem: Environmental > Terrestrial > Soil > Wetlands > Permafrost | place: Sweden: Stordalen... | reverse complement strand
TGGGCTGTGTCCAGCCTGGGGAGGCCCCGGCCACCTTCGGGGACGCGCTTCGCCGTCTGACTGACCAAGCGACCTATCTCTATGTCGATGGTCAGCGCTACTGGTTCTCCCTACAGCCTTCGGTCACCCGCCTGGCGCAGGACCGCGCTGCGTCCCACTTCACGGAAGATGACGTCGATGAGGAGATCCGCCGCCGTCTGATTATGGCGACCCGGGCGGGCCAACGAGGCGACTTCGCCACGGTCCATCCCGCCCCTCGAACGCCTGCCGAGGTACCGGACGATGCTGAAGTGCGGCTTATCGTGCTTGGTCCCGAACACCCGCACTCCGGCAAAACAGCCGACAGCCCGGCCCGGTTCGCTGCTCAGCGTTTCCTTGATCAGCGGTCCGGTGGCGCTCGCATCCACCGCAACATGCTGGTCATCCTCGCGGCTGATCGCAGTCGGTTAGCAGAGCTTCGTCTGGGGGTCCGTGACTATCTGGCCTGGAAATCAATCGAAGCCGAAAAGGGGACGCTGAACCTCGACACCTTCCAGAGTCAGCAGGCCGAGACCAAGCGCGCCCAGTTCGACGACGTGGTGGTTCAACGGATCGGCGAAACCTTCATCTGGGTGCTTGTACCCTCCCAGACGGCCGATGACCCCACCATCTCTTGGGAGGAAACGAGGGTTAACGGATCATCCGATCCACTGGCCGTGCGAGTGGCCAAGAAGCTCCGCAACGAGGAGGCGCTCATCACCGAATACTCCGGTGCTCGGCTGCGCATGGACCTCGACCGGGTACCTCTCTGGCGTGGCGACAACGTTACGCTCAGACAGCTGTGGAGCGACTACAGCCAGTACCTGTACCTCCCACGACTGCGAGATTCAGCGGTGCTGCTTGACGCCGTCCGGAGCGGCGTCGCTCTGCTCACTTGGAGCACCGATACCTTCGCTTACGCCAGCGCCTACGACGAACCATCGAGCCGATACGTCGGTCTAGCGGCCAGCCAACACGTTGCGGTGGTTCTGGATGCCACAGCGGTTCTGGTGAAGCCTGAGGCGGCGAACCGTCAGTTCGACCAAGTCGAGGCGGCTACGGGGGGTCAATCACTTCAACCGTCCGGATCATCCCAGTACCAGTCCGAGTCTGGCGGCGGAGCCCCCGCTCCCAGTTCGGACGGTGGAGGCACGCCAATTATTCACCGACGCTTCTACGGGCGGGTCTCGGTGGAGCCCGTGCGGATGTTGCGAGACCTAGGTGAAATCGCCGAATCCATCGTTAAGCAACTCGGTCGTGCAGATGCTTCGGTGACCATCGCAGTCGAGATCGAGGCGACAGCCGAAGACGGCTTTAGTGAGGAAATCCGACGGACGGTCGACGAGAACGCCCGCACGCTCAAGTTCGACGCCCACGAGTTCGAAGACGGCTGACGGTGGCCGGTGGGTTGCTGGACCAGGGCGGTCCGGCCGTTGGCGACGCGAAGACGCTCGTGCGCCACGCAGTGGCGCTACGGGTTCAAATCTCCGAGGTCCTGGAGGCGCCCCGAGCGTGGCGGGTCGAGGCACACCAGGCCTACACCCACGCGCTGGAAGCGATGGCCGTGGAGCAGCTCACGAGTATGCCGATCGCCAGGATCCGCGAGACCACCGAAGGGCGACTGCGGCTCGGCCCAATTGAGACTGCCGGCTACCAGACCGTGGGTCACGCAGCGAGCGCCGGCGTTCGTCGGCTGGAGGGGATCCCCGGGGTCGGGACTCACACCGCCACCTTGGTCGTCGCAGCGGCCCGCCAACTTCATACGGCGATGATGAAGACCACCCGACTGAGGTTCGACTCCGACCGTCAACGCGATGATCAGACGGCTCTGCTGGCCACCCTGTCGGGCTACGAGTCTGCCGAGCGTACGGTGGGTCCGATCCGAGATGCCACGACCCGTCTCCAGGCTGAGTTGGAGGCCGTCCTGGCGGACGCCACCCGAGGGTCGAGCCGACTGAGGATGTTCTTCTCCGGTCGGGCGAAACGGCAGCGCGCAAATATAGCGCTGCAGCAACTCTCGGCCTGTATGTCGCGAGCGCAGGTCGATGATCGGATGGCCGTGCTCGAAACGGCGCTCACCACGTTGAGAGGTGGACCACCGACCGATCGGGCGGCGTTGTGGCGCGATTACGTCCAGCGGGCCGTCGCGTACAACGGTCTGCTCATCGAGATCGCAGAGCTGGAGCCGGACCACCATGCGGTCGAAGGTTTCGTGCCATCGGATATCGCCTCGGCCGTGCATCGTCATCCACTTGACACTTCGCTTCTCAGTGTCTCTCTGCGTGGGTACCAGGCTTTCGGCGCGAAGTTCGCGCTCCAGCAAGGCCGCGTGATTGTGGGCGACGAAATGGGTCTTGGTAAGACGATCGAAGCGCTCGCAGCTATTTGTCACCTCCATGCCCAAGACGCAACCCACTCCCTAGTCGTGTGCCCGGCCAGCGTCTTGGTGAACTGGACAAGAGAGATCCAAGACAAGACCGTGCTTCGTCCCCACCGGGTCCATGGCTTTGAGCGAAGGCAGGCATTGAAGTCCTGGCAGCGGACGGGAGGTGTGGCCGTGACCACCTATGACTCGCTCCGGTCGCTTGAGCAACCTGATGGCGTGAGAATCTCTCTCCTGGTCGTCGATGAGGCGCACTACGTCAAGAATCCTGATTCACAACGGACACGGGTGGTGCGTCGTTGGATCGCTGCTGCCGAGCGGACGTTGTTCCTCACCGGGACCCCAATGGAGAACCGGGTCGACGAGTTCAAGACGCTGATCCGCCACCTGCAACCGGACGTGGCGCAACGGGTTCGGGCCGTCGACGGCCTCCTGGGTGCGGAGCGATTTCGTAGCCAGGTAGCGCCGGTGTACCTCAGGCGCAATCAGGCCGACGTGCTCGAAGAGCTACCTCCACGTATCGAGGCTCAGGCGTGGGTGGAGTTCACCGACCAGGACCATGCCGCGTACCGCACCGCAGTGGCGTCCGGCAACTTTATGTCGATGCGCCGAGCGGCCTACATGCCGGGCAGCCCAGACACGTCGGCCAAGCTCGGCCGGCTGCTCGAAATCGTCGACGAGGCGATGTCAAATGACCGCAAAGTCGTCGTCTTCTCCTTCTTCCGAGACGTGCTCGCCATTGTCGCCAGCGTGCTCGGCGATGCGGTTGTAGGGACGATTACCGGAAGCGTCAACCCGGTCGAGCGCCAACGGTTGGTTGACAATTTCACCGAGCAGGACCAGCCGGGTGTACTGGTCAGCCAAATCGAAGCCGGTGGAGTTGGGTTGAACCTGCAGGCCGCGTCAGTGGTTATCCTGACCGAGCCGCAATGGAAGCCGACTACTGAAGACCAGGCCATCGCTCGGTGTCACCGCATGGGTCAAGCCCGACCCGTCGAAGTTCACCGGCTCCTTGTTCCCGACAGCGTCGACGTACGCATCCTCGAAGTGCTTGGCCGGAAAGCCGCACTGTTCGACGAGTACGTCCGCAAAAGCGAACTCACCCGTGCCAGCGCCATCACAATCGACGTCTCCGAGCTGCCCGTTGTCGAAGGCGTGGCCACCCAAGTCGAGGCAGAACGACGCATCATCGAGATAGAGCGGAAGCGCCTCGGCATCGACGACCAACCGGAGAAGATCGCACCGCGATCAGATGAGGAGATCGATGACGATTACCCCGACACGAGGTGAAGGGGACGAGCCCGTTTGTTCGGAACCGTATGGCAAGCCCGATTCAGATGTCCGCCACTGTCGAGCGGATCAGAAACGCGACCATGACCTCGAACTTCTGGAATGGATGTTCTGCTGGATCTCGCGACCCATCCAGTTGACAGATCGTCTCAGGACACATGCCTAGGTACCGCCAGCTGCAGGCCCATATTGTGGTGACCCTGCCTCAGGAGTGAGAGTGAGCAGCCGAAATGGATCGGATCGAACGCGCAGAGAAGGCGATTATCGACCAATGTGAGCTGCTATTGGCCTCCGACGCATTTGGGGCGTGGCGAGAAACTGAGACGTTCCATGCCGACGATCTGGTGATCTGCAATAACTCGTTCCTCTTCCGCGAGGGACGAACCACCACGAAGAACTCCTACCACATCGGGTTTCTGGCCGTGGGCAACGGCGACTTTGTACTACCACCTTCCGTCGTTCGAGCAACCAGTCGAATCAATCTTCAGTTCAAGCGCGTCTCTGTGAGATCCCTAGGGAAATACCAATTCTTGCGCTTGGGTGACGCGCTGGCCGAGCAGTTTCCGCAACTGGGATCAATAGTTTTCAGCTTGGTGGGCAGTATCGGCGATCCGCAGCCCGCCCAGGTCGCCATCTCCGGTGTCGATGGTTTACGAATACTTCAATACGTGCCCGACCAATCGGCAACTGTCCAGCTTGCAGATGGAGTGCTGTCGTTAGCTGGAATAGCGGATCTGGACACCGCATGGACCAGCGTCCACTCGCACCTGGTCGAGTCGGACATCGATGTGGTGGCGCTGGGGGATGCCTTCGAGCCTTCGTTTCATGAGCTGCAGGAGGCAGCTGCGCGCCCCATTGATCTGACCGCCGTGTCGGAAGAAGGAAGTTCGATTCTGGGAAACGTACTTGATCGCATCCAAGAACAGTCGGACGTATTTGCCGAGTTTCTTGGTTGGCACCGAGAACGGCCTGATGACGCTGAGGTGTACAACGAGCTCTTGCGCGTTGCCTACAACTTCGCCGATGGTGCGCGTGCCTTTCTTGGACTGATGGTCGGGATCTGTGACCTGAAGCCTCTGATCTTTTGGATGACGATCTTTGAACAGGTGGAGTTAGCCCATTGCTTCGCCGAGCTGCCCTTCGCTCTGGTAGGTCGGGGGAAGCCGTCCCTTGAACGGTATCGATCGGTGATCGCCGAGGCCCGTAATCAGGCGTTTCATGATCTGTTTGCCTTCGACCACCCATTCAGAGTGGACCTCTCGGCGGACGCTCTGCGAGCACCCCAACTTCGCCTCTTCCGCGAGTACGGACGACGGAACGATCCGGTTCTCACTTTCGAAGATCGCAGTCTTGTCGAACTCCTCCAGGCTCTCACTAGGACTTCAGAGCGTCCGGTACCTCTTGGGTTTTGGGAAGGAAACCTGAAGGTGATGAGAGCTGTAGTTGAGGTAGTTCGAGCTCTGCGGCACGCGTTGGTCATAGTCGTGGACTAGCGCTATTCCGCTTGCCGCCTGCCCGATATGGCGATTCGCTGCGAACGATGTGATCACGCGATCGGTTACTTCAGCAGTAGAAACCCTGCCCTCCAGGTGGGTCATCGGTCGAGAGAAAACGGTCGCTGTAAGTTGAGTCCGCCAGCGAAGCGCAGGGCCAACTACCGGTGCCCGACTATTTCTCGCAGGAGGTCGCCAACACCGGAGGTCCGGTATGGGCGAGCGCGCCTGTCGGGCCATGCGGTTGGCGTCTTCTCTGGTGCTGACCGGGGTAATCGCCTTCGCCATCGTGCGGGGCGCTTCCCTTGAGTCAGTGACAGGGTTCTTGGTCGCAGCTACCGCATGGGTCCGCTCTATGAAGTAAGTGACCCCGGCGGGGCTTGCCCCCCGGGTCGTACAACAGTCCCATTTCCAGCCAGGCGGATCTACGCTTCGGATCCAGTGAGCGATCCCAACGAAGAGCTTGTCCGGCGGTGGCTTGAGGTTAAGGGCTTCTTCGTTCGCACCAATCTGCCCTATTACCTGGCATCGGTGAAAGGCGCAGGCTGGTCGGATGTGGATATCTGCGCGATTCACCCGCATACAGGCGAGGCAGTTGCCGTTGAAGTGAAGGGCTGGCATACGGGCAACACGACTCTGAGCACGCTGGCCGACCCATCTAACTACTACTTCACCAGGCCCGAGGCGGGCGTAGCGATCGATGCGCTCTTCGGACATTCCAATTATCGCCGGGCTCTTGTGGTCGGCCGAATTGGTCCAACGCTCAACCCCGGTGAAGCGCTCCAATACGTACAATCACGGGGCGTCGATGAGGTCATCGAGTTTCCGACCATCCTTGACGAGCTTGTGTCATTCACACCCAAGAACCGTTCCGCCGGTTCGGACCTCGAACACGCCATCCGCGTTCTAAAGGTCTACGGCCTTCTGTCCGGTGACGGGCCAGCTTCATAGCTTGTCGTGCAGGGTCGTTACCGTTCTCGACCTGATAGTCCCTCATGGTCATCCTTGTACGTCCACTATGCGAAAGCGCCGATCGTCGGCGAATGGGTCGTGCCGTGGGATGAGCTGTCCGACGTCCTGCGCGCACTTGCCGGCCACGAGGCCAGGGTCCACGAAAGTCGATTTCGTGACCAGTGGCGCTCCGATCGTGTCTACGTTCACGAACTGCCGGACGGCAGCCCCTTCCTGAACATCGGAGCTGCCTACTCAGCGAGCGACTGCTGGGCTTACAAAGTCGAACCCCTGCCGCCCCTCGAACTCGACCCCGAGCGCGGCGGCCATCTGGTTTCTTCGAGGATTTGTTCCCGGGCCCGGATTGTGAGCTGCCTTCATAGTCCGGATCTTCTTCGCAGTCGGAACCTCACCGAGGAACCGTGACGCCGCCGGAGGATTCTGATTCCGTGGAGTCGAACGAGGACCTTGCACCCGTTGCCGCGCTGGTCGATCACGTTCGGCTCGGCGTCCTACCGCACCTCAACTCACGACGTGACTTGCCCGCTCGCCACTATGCCGCCGCATCTCTGGCTCGATCCAATCGGCTCTTGTCGGCCATGATCGAACTCCGAACGGCGGGATTTCCTGATGCCATCGGTCTCTTGTTGCGGTCGCTTCTTGAATGCTGGTACTTGGGGATGTACTTCGTACTCGCACCCGACGAAGCCTATGAGAAGACTCATACCGCCCATGCCCATCAGTTGACAAGGCTAGATCCCGCGCACTGGGGTGACATTCAGAGGATCTTGGATCAGATGCCCGTTGATCCAAGACAGATGAACTGGAAGACGGTGTCAGATAGGGTCGCCACCTTGTTCTCTGAGCGTGGATACACCGCAATGAAGGAGATGACTGACTCACTGTATGCGACTCTTATCAAGGCGAGTCGGCGATGAGCGTGCACGGCGGTGCGGCCGTATTGATTGGCCATTTCGACGAGGTGACTCCTACCAGGTTCGCGACGCGTGAAATCAGACTTGAACCGGATGACGGGGCGCTCAGAATCCGCATGGGCGCACCGCTTGTAGAAACGTTGGCCCGAGCAGTCTGTGTTCAGTTCGGCGTCAGTCACCGGGAGATAGATCGGCTAGGTGCGCTCATCGGCGCGTCGGCCCCAGAAGGGGACCACGAAGGCGAGCATCCTCAAGTTGGGTTGACTTGATGTGTGACAAATCTCTGGGCAGACCCTTGCGGGATCGGAACCTTCTGTGACCGGTTCCATCGGAAGCATCGCTGAGCGTATTCTCCGAGTTCTCAACGAGGCCGGAAGGCCTCTCGATGACGATCAAATAGCCGTCGCCCTGGGAGTGCGGCGCCAGGCCATCCACCAGGAGTGCCGCAGGCTGGAGTCCCAGGGTCGGTTAGTTCGCCGGGTCTCAGTTGGAGAGAAGATCCAAAACGTGCTGACCGGATCGCCGCCAGCGGCTCGACTGGAGCAAGTGATCGATATCCAACCAGGGGACCTGCTGAAGGAGGACGAGGTGAAGTTGGCTGTCCGTGATCACCTCCGGGCCGAAGGCTATGACGTCAGCGTTGCGTGGGGTCACGAGCGCGGTATCGACATAGAAGCGCGCAAGCCTGGAGATCGCATCCTCATCGAGGCCAAGGGCGAAGTAGCTCGGCCGCCGCAGCAGGTTAACTATTTCCTTGGTGCCCTCGGCGAACTGGTGCAGCGACTCGCTGACCCGGGCGCTCGCTACGGCCTGGCTCTGCCGGACAACCGTCAGTACCGGGGTCTCGTAGAACGACTTCCAGTTTTCGCCCGACAGCAGCTGCGCCTGCGTGTGTACTTGGTCTCCCGCTCTGCTGACGGTTATCGAGTCATCGAGGCATGGGCAGGATAACTGCTCTCAGCAGCACCGAGCCTGCCGGCAAGGCGCAACGCGAGCGTTCCCGTCGGTCTGTCGCACCCCGCTCGATATCGGCGGTCGACCGGATATAAGGAGCTGACCCCATGGTTGCATCCGAGCTTTCACCCGAATATCGGGCCTCCATCACCGAGGCGGTCGAGGCAATCGGGACCTTCACGACGGCTACCAAAGAGTGGCGCGATGGCTACAGCGGTCGGCCGAATCCGGCCGTTGCGTGCCCGGCGTTGACCGAGCTCCAGCACCAAGTGGACTACGCCGGGGCACCAGACGACCAACCTATTGACAACCTCATGTCGATGATCGACCTGCTCGTTCAGGCGGGTAACGACAGCCTCCGAGCCGTCGGCACCCTCGTGAAGACGGAACCGGTCTTCGTATGGGCACACCTCCCGACTGGCCGAGCCGCTCTGGAGGCGTTCGCGTTCGCTCGATGGCTGGCGGAGTGCCCGCTCGACCGAGGCACCCGCGTGAAGCGTGGATTGCTCATGCGACTCGATGACGCCAAGCAGCTCGCGCGATTTGGTATCCCGGCGCTGACGACGCAGTCCGAGCAGAACAAGGACTCGATTCGCAACTTTGCCACGGCCAACGGTTGGGACATGAGCATCGGACAGATGACGATTGGCGGTGAGACGCTTATCGACACGAAACCTGCACTCGACCAACTCTTCGGCGATCCGGAGAGCGTCAAAAGCATCGCCCCAAAGCTGTGGTGCTACCTCTCCGGCGCCAGTCACGGAAACCCCTATGCGCTTCTCCAGAGCGTGGATCAGGACGGTGGCGTGAGCGATGGGTCGACGATCACTGCTGCCCTAGTCGTCCGGGCGCGAGATGTCCACAACCTCGTTGCCACGGCGTTGCTCGGCGGAATCCGCGCCTGGGCGATGGTGGCCCGATACTTCGGCTGGGATATGACAACAACGCGCCCCGCACTCGTCCCGATTCATCACTACTTGGAGCGGACTGCACAAGCTCTTGCCGCGGACGCCACCGCCTAGCTCTCCCGCCTACGCCGCACTTGTAGAACAGCGCGGTCAGCAGGTTTCAAGCGCGGCTAATTCATCAGTATGGGTTACAGACTGGTCCCGGCGGTCGAGTCGGAGGCTCGGGCCGCGGAGGGTGACCCGCAATGGGGTTGCACGGTCCCGGGTTAACGACGGGGTTGCAGTTGCCGACTGGGCTACACGCTGGGCTACAGGCTGGCCCGCAGCTCTCCATACCTGTCGGTTCAGCCGGGGGGCAATCGACCTCTGTAAGCCCTCGCTGGAGGAACACCGACGTAAGATCCTCTCTCATCCGGTGTAGCCGCTCGCCATTGAGCACCGATGTGAGGTTGTCGGCAGCAATATTTCCTACTTTGAACCTGGCGTCACGCGAAAAGACACAAGGTTGTACCGATCCATCCGGCATGATCGCCAGTACGCCATTGGCGCACTTCCCGCAAAGCTCGTCTTCAGTGGTGCAGACTGCCGAGCCCCTCCCGCGCCCAACGCCGCGCTGATCATCCACGCGAATGGCGTCCCGATCAACTCCGATGCTTACGAGTTCCTGCATTGCAGCGTCGATGTCCTGGTCCTCAGAGAATCGGATCAGCCCGACACGGAGTGGAATGCCCCGTCGCACCGCCTCCGCAATACTCGCTCTCGTGCGTCCGTAGCTCCCCGCGCGGTGAGTGATCTGGTCGTGAACCACTTCGCCCGAGGAGTAGTAGCTGGTTGCGAGGCTGACGCCAGGCTGAGTGAGAGCTTGCCAGACGTGCTCGCGGATCGAGAACAAATTTGAGAACACCTCGACGAGCAGCCCAAGTTGACGCGCGTGCGTTATGAAGCGGGGCAGCGCTGGATGAGATGTTGGCTCGCCACCAATGAACTGGACCTGCTGGACTCCGGCGGTCGCGGCTTCCGTGAGTGTTTGCATCCATTGACCAGCAGAGACGCTGCCGTGGCCTTGACCTGGCCCGCTCGCGGCGTAGCAGTGGCTGCATTCGAGCTGGCAGTTGCTCGTTATCTCAAGCCACACGAAATGCGTGTCACGCAACCGATGGCTAGCATCTGCTACGACAGACTCCACGTCGCACCTCTCGCTCGGACTCAGTGTGCACCATGGGTGCAATCGATCTTCCGGCGGTCGTAGTATGCCCTCAGATTGACCGTTGGTAGCCGCACCCAGTGGCGCTAGCGACCATTGATAACGCCGGACCAGCGCTATGTCAAGGGACTGAGCGGCGCGACCGCCGGGTCGCTGCCCGATGCGATAACCCGGCAGCTTTCCGAGCGCCGAGCGCCGAGCGCCGAGCGCAGTCCAGGAGCCGCTGGCCGGCCCGGTACCGCGATTAGCTGGCTGATCACGAGACCCGCACACCGGGGCGCCCAAGCCCGTCAGCATTTAGGTATTTGCGCCCGCGACCATCGGGACCATGACAAAGCCCCGCAGCTATCAGAAATGGCAAACCACCCGAGTCTGGCCCGGTGGTGGTTGGGGAGAGGCCTTAGCTCAGGTCCGCAAGGACCAGCACCTCACCCAACGAGATGTAACCGAGTATGGGCGTGAGTCTCGCCACCCTTCGCAAGTGGGAAGACGGCCTGGAACTACCAGACCGGTCGTTATGGCCCAAGCTGAAGAGGCCATGGGAATGCCGGTTCCGGACCCCAGGGTGCCGGACCATACGCCAGCTGAGCGAGAACTCATTGACATGATGTTGCTATTGATCGACGAAGTCAGATTGCTCCGTGAGCGCATGGCCGATGGACCAACCGTGCCAACGACAGCGCCACCGAAGGCCGAGGCTGATCCCAAAATGCTCGATGTCAATCGAGCGGCTGGCTACCTCGGAGTATTGACCAGCTTCATCCGCAACTTAGTTGCTCGACGAAGCGTGGTGCACTACAAGCTAGGTGGAAGGGTGATGTTCGCCGGGAGGACATCGATCAGTTCGTTGATCAGAACAAGCGAGATCTTCCTGACGTGGTTGCCTGGCAACTGAAAGGTCGACGCGGTAAGTCTCCGCGCACTTCGGCTCTAACGGTGACCAAGGCCCCCCGTTCGGTACGTTCAACACCACCAAAGATGTCGAAGCAGGAGATTGCCGAGAAGCGCTGGACAGTAGCCGAGCTGGCTGAGAGTTGGTATGGACTTGACTCGGCAACAGCGCTCGTAGAGATGGGCGGAAATCGCCTTCACGCAGGACGCCGCCGGGCAATCAACCTTTCGCTACGGTGACCTGGTGTCGTGGATGGAGAACCACAAAGCCAATGTCGAGCCGTGGCTGGAGGAGTTCGATCCAACCCTCAAACGACGCGACGAGGGAGCAGAAACCACCTCTGACCTAACCTCAAAGTCCAGTCGAGTAGTAAACGTCTTTGAGCTTGCCGAGACAGAGAACTACCGGAGTAGAAGAGCTACAACCCGATCGACCATTTCCTGCTCTCGATGGTAAGGGAGTAGTTTTGCAGACACCCGGGACCCGCCCACTCGCGAAGAGTCTTCGACGGCCTGTGGCAATGAGGGCCTGCCGGGTCTTCTCTCCGTCAATGAACCGCACCGGCCACGTCGTTGGCGAAGGTGACGAATTCGTTGATCGCGTCTGATGGGCGCCTACCCAAGTAGCCGCCACCAAACGTCGATGAAAATTCATGTCTCGGGATCATCGCCTGACTCAATAGCCAAGGGCCAGTGTTAGGCCAGTTCACGAACTGTCCGAGATCGATGGCCACTTGGGTCGCGACCGACAGGGATCCAGCTGCCAGGTTGGCCGAGCCAGCCCGAACCGCACCGACCAAGCAGTTCACGTCGCCCATATGAGCGGTTAGACAGTCTCTATACCATTCCCAGCAACCCATGGCAGCTGGCTGGAAGATCCAAGCGGCAATTGCGGGGACTTCACTCGCGGCATCTACCAACGCATCGACGGGGCTTCCATTGCTCATAAGTCGTCTCCCGACAAACTCTCTCAGCTCTGCCAGCTGGATGCGATCACCGTTTTGCAGTACACGGAGGCTCATAGCACGGACAATCCCCGCCATCTGGATGGGATTGATCGCTTCCTCAAAGTTTGGGAGTTGCGAAAAGAGAAGCACAACCGCCGCATCCTCCCTTCTTCCTACATCAACGAATCGTTCAGCAAGGTTGCACAACTCCTCACGGGCTAAGTGGGTTCCGCTACTGGAGACAGCCGCACCGATTGCCTCCGCTGCGGCCCGCATGGGAAGCAAAACAGGGGCGAGTTCCCCGATATCCACTCTTTCGTCGTGCTGAAGCGAAGCAGCAGCCGCGTAACGCTCCAGCATTCGAATGACCGTGCCTGCTGTGCGCTTCGCGCCCCCCGAATCGCCGCGCTCTGCCAGGACTCCCACAAGACGGATCAAAACGACGGCGGCTTCAGCAGCCTCTTCCACAGCCTTGGCACTGTGTTGATGAAACGCGCGGCGGGCGCGACGAAAGTCTCCTTCGATGAGAGCGGTTGTCTCGTCGGGTATCACCGCTCCAATCTCCTCGCCGGGATCGACGATCGTGCCCACAGTGCCGAGGACGTGCAACCAGAGATGGCCCTCGGCCCACGATTTGCGGCGACGCAACCGACGGATGCGTCGCAGATGGACCAGATGAAACCCACGTCTGCTCGCAAGGACTCGTTTCCGACGTTCGACGTAAATCGGGTGCGCCACAAGGATAAGTGTCTGCATCGAAGCAAGGGTCTCGCGAACCGTGATCGCCTTCGCACGGAGTTTCCCCAGCCTCCTACCAGTCCATTGGTGACGCAACCGCTGACTTCTGGCAAACACGAGTGCTGCGTAGGCTGGCTCAGATTGGCGCACAAGCGCTCGCGCAGCGAGAGCAACGCTCAGCAGGAATGCGGCGCCGGCAACGGTTGTTAGCCACCCGATTGCGGTTGTGACCCTCCCGTGGCTTGAAATGAAATCGGTGGCGCCGACGGCGATCGCCAACGAATAGCTCCAGATGATCCATATGGAGGAGGTGGACTTGCGAGCGATCACCCCATCAAGCCGATCTGCCGCCAATTGCGTCGAGACGACATGGATTGCCGCTATCACAGCCAGGGCGGCAACGACCTCTCCGAAGCTGAGCCGAATTGGTGCTGGCGACAACTCCAGGTGCCACGCAACGAAACCCCACAGCGACAGTGTCAGCGGTACCACGAGCCAACGAACGAACAGCCGAGAAAGGCCTTGGACCAAAGATGCGGCCATACCGCTATGCGATTTTCGGTCGCTGTCGGCGTCTCGGAGACGGACAACATCCGCGGCGGCTCCAAACGCGACGGCGGCAGCCGATCCCGGTTGCCACCGTTGAAAGAGCTGGGCGACGTTCGCCGCTCGGTTGTATGAGCGTCTTCGGAGTACCGCTGCGTAGATCTCAAGGGCGCCCTGCTCGCCAGCCGTGCCGATCCGATTGAGCACCTCGTCATCGAGCAGCGGATGCTCGCGAAGGATGGCGGCCGCCGAGAGACGTGCGGCGACCGCTAGAGCAGGCTCTGCGTACGGATTCACAGGAGCGGCAGCCTCTGTCAGGCAGTAGACCAGGACGGGTCGGCTCTCGACATCCGAGAGTCGCTCCGGCATTCGGGCAGCGCCGGCCAGAAGTGCGATGCGCTGGTCAGTAGGTATGCGATAGGCAACTTGGGCAATCTCGTTGGCAACCGCAGCACGGTCGGGATGCCGTACCAGAGCATCTGCGACCGGCCCACGTAGCTCAGGGCGATCAGCTGCGTCTATCAACTCCGCCGGCTGGAATCCACTTGTCCTTCCGCCTAACACGAGCACGCGCGAGCGCGGGTTCCGACGACAGAGATCCAGTAGTCGTTCGCCGTCTGTTGACCTCAGAGCAGCTTGAGTACCGAGCTTTGGTAATGCAGCGCGGATAATTCCGGCTTGGATACGCCTCCCGCTTCGAAGATCTGGAAATCGCTTCCAAGTAGTGAATCGCGCCGCCGCCGATGCAAGGGCTCTTCCAGCGCGGTCGATCATTCTCCGCAACCGAATCGAGTTATCTCGTCTCATTCGGGCGCGTTCTCTGACGCGAAGAGTTCGGCACCCGTGAAGTACAGACCAGGAGGGGGCGTGGGAAGCGAAAGAAAGTTGGAGAAGATGACCGAAACCGCCCTTTCCATTTGCGCTTGTGCTCGATCCTGCATGGCGGGCAAGCCCTGAAAGACGTCGATCGACTGCCTTGTAGCCTCCGGTATGTCCTCCGATCTCTTGGCGAGATCTTCGAACATCTCTACAAGCTGCAGCTGCTGAAGAACAGGCTCCAGCAAGCTGAGGCCGTACTCGTTGCCGAGCTGGTTGAACCCCCTAAGGTGAAGGGCAAACAGCGGTTGGGCGCCTGGCATAGGTCGAATTTGTTCTTTGGATACCACCTCTGCGGTATCAGGTGAGAGGTTGTAAGCAGTGATGGGCTCCGTTTGAGTGAAGGCGACGTAGCCATTGCCGGTGACCACTTGGTCACGCACAGCCTGAGCGATACATTGGCGCGCATGGCCCAGCGACATATGTTCAGTTGCGGCGTCGATGACGGAGTCCGGGATCTGTGCATGTGATCGAAGCTGCATCGAGCTTGAGAACACCCCGACGAACCGGTCAACGGCATCTTTGACCGGAGCCAGTCTGTTGTACGCTCGGCGAAGGGCTTGAAGTCGGGACCGCGCGATTTCTAGATCCGGTTCGGCAGTCCGCTGGTATGTGACGCGAATTGCGAAACCCTCCGAGCCGGCAGCTTGCGCCACTGAGTCCCCAGCGACTTGCCAACCGTGTCTAAGTACATCAACAACGCGGTTCTGAGCAGCAGCGTCCCACTGGATGCTTTCGAGATCGATCTGACTGACGTCTCTCCCTCCCGCCCTGACCTGTGTCAGGTTCGCTTGCCGGGTAACGAGCTTGGAAAGAGAGGTGAGCACGCTCTCCACCTGAAGAGAGACCGGCGTATTCAGGAGTGCCACAAAGCGCACCGGCTCGTCAACCTCAAATGGGCTCGTAACAGAACCGTTCTCGACGGGCAAGAGGTTGAACAATTGAAGCTTGGGCGAAAGAAGGCCTTGGTGATCGAGGTGGGTCAGGACGACGTCGAGCCTTCTTTCGTTGTGACTCGATTGGGCTGTGATCCGCGACGCAATCGCCTGAAGGGCTTCCTCCGATGCACGCGTGTGTCGGGCGGAGGGGTGAGCAACGTAGAAGTCGGCGTCGGCGGAAGGAGTGATCTCGGCTGGTAGCGGCGATGGCTGCTGTTCTGTGGCGGCGTCAGCCATGTCGA
>Ga0182024_10014373_pt1 | contig 15314 bp, 12 predicted proteins | sample P32metaG_FD_120480 | JGI IMG/M metagenome (GOLD analysis project Ga0182024, IMG submission 120480) | Permafrost microbial communities from Stordalen Mire, Sweden - P3-2 metaG (Illumina Assembly) | ecosystem: Environmental > Terrestrial > Soil > Wetlands > Permafrost | place: Sweden: Stordalen... | reverse complement strand
GATGTAGGGCAGGCCGTACAGGATGTCGACCACGCGCATGAGGACCGAATCAAGCCACCCGCCGCGGTAGCCGGAGATCAGCCCGACGGCCACGCCAAGAACAATCGAAATCAATGCCGCGCTGATGCCGACGGCCAGGCTGACCACTCCGCCGAGGAGGGACCGGCCGAGCAGGCTGCGCCCCTGCGGGTCGGTGCCGAACCAGCCCCACGCCGGCCAGATTTTCGGTGCCAGCCGAATCGGGTGAGTGGCGTTGTCGTAATAAATCGTGTCGTGTGTGTTCCAGAGTATAAATGGCAGCGTTCCGACGCAGACCAGGACAATCAACAGGAAAACGCCTCCGCCAATGACGATACGGCCACTCCCGAGCATCCGCCGGGCGAGTGTGTCGGGGGCGGGAGTCGATGCCAGCGTCGGATCGCTGGCGAGCGAGGCTGTCGGGATATCCGCGAGAACTGTCATCGGTGTTTATTTCGTCACGTCGATCCGCGGATCGACCACGGCATAGCCGATGTCCACCACCAGGTTCAGCGCCAGCACGAACGCTGAATAGACCATGACCGTGCCGAGGATGAGGGTCTGGTCGCGGTTGATGACGCTGTTGACAAAATGCTGGCCTAGACCCGGGACGCTGAAGACTTTTTCGACGACGAACGATCCGGTGAGCGTTGCGGCGGATGCCGGGCCGAGGAAGCTCAAAACGGGCAGGAACGCGTTGCGAAGGCAGTGCTTCCAGATGACTTTCGAGCGCGAGAGCCCCTTGGCCCGCGCCGTGCGGACGTAATCGTTGCCCAGCACGTCCAGCATGGAGACTCGCGTGAGCCGGGCGATGTACGCCATCGGCAGCAGCGACAGGGCGATGCCCGGCAGGACCATGTCCCACGGAGTGCGCCATCCTCCCAGGGGGAACCATTTGAGCTTGGCGCCGAAAACAATCAAGAGGACGGCCGCCATCACGAAGCTGGGAATGCTGATGCCCAGCAGGCTCAATCCCAGGCTGAACCAGTCGACTGGCCCACCGCGGCGGACCGCTGCCAGCGTGCCGATGCCAACGCCCGCGAAGGTTGCGATCACCATGGCGAACAAGCCGAGCGTGATTGAGACCGGCAGCGCGCTTTTCAAGATATCGTTGACGGTCCATTCTTCGTAAGAAAGGCTGTCGCCGAAATCCAAGTGCAGCAGGAGCTGCCTGGGGTAGTAGGCCAGGAACTTGTACCAGTGCTGCGCGTGCATCCGCTCCTCGATGCGATGCAGGGCAACCGGGTCGAGGGCCCGGTCATTGCGTTCGAAGGGGCTGCCTGGCGCGACCCAGGCGAGAAAGAACGTGATGAGGTAGATCACCGCCAGCACGAGCGGGAACTGCACCAGTCGCCAGACGATGAATCGAACCATGGCGGGGGGATAATAATCGGCCGATGGTCAGTTGTCATTTACTAATGCTTCTCCGCGTAAACCGATTTGAAATTCACCATCATCCGCGGGTTCAGCGGGATGCCCTTGACGTTGTCGCGGAAAAGGTAGGCGCTGTTGTAGAAGTAGATCGGAATGATCGGCGCCTCGTCGCAGAGGATTTGCTCCGCCTTGGAGAGCGTCTTGAGCCGGTGGGTTGGGTCGGGGTCGGTATCGTACTCGGCATCGTGCAGGAGGTCGTCGTATTGCTTATTGACCCATCCGGAGTCGTTGTTCTCACTGGTTGAAAGATACTTGTCGGTGAAGGTGGAGACGTCGTTGTAGTCCCCGAACCAGCTCGCCCGGGCGATGGCGTAGCTCTTACTGTGCAGCTTCGTGCGGAACAGCTTGATCTCGACGCCCTCGAGGTCGAAGTCTACGCCGAGGTTCTGCTGCCACTGCCGGCGGACAACCTGGGCGATGTCGCCATGCTGCGATTCCTTGTTGAACAGGATCGTCAGCTTGGGGAAGCCCTGCCCCCCGGGATAACCGGCGTCGGCAAGCAGCTTTTGGGCGGCGGCGACGTCGTCTCGGATTCCAGGCGGTGATGGGTAATCCTTGAAAATCCCCGGCGGGACGTAGGTGTCGGCGGGCTTCTCGTCCATCCGGGTGATGGTGTCGACCACCTTCTTCTTGTCCAGCGACATCGCCAGCGCCAGTCGGACGCGGGCGTCCGCCAGCGGGTTGGGTTTGCCATCGGGCAATTTAGGCAGGCAGTTGACCGAGTAAAAGTACGTCCCAAACCCGGGGAAGACCCGCAGGTCGGGCCGGCCCTTGGCTTTCAACTCGGCGGCGATTTCGCCGGTAATGTCGGCGAGCCAGTCCACCGACCCGCTGTCATAAACCAGGAACGCCCACTGCGGGTCGTCGGCATCCACCTGCTCGATCGTTTCGCTATGGACGTGGGCCCGGTCCCAGTAAAATGGGTTTTTCTTCAGGACCAGGGATTTCTTGAATTCCCACGACGAAAGAAAGTATGGGCCATTGGTGACCAAATTCGGCGGGCGCGTGAACCTGGCGTCATAGGTCCGCCGGCCGGTGCGCCGCAGGGCCTTGCGAGCTTCGTCATCGAACGACTTGTCCATCGACTGCTGATTCAGGGGGAACATGCACGGGAAGGCGCACACGTCCGGGAAGTACGCCACCGGGTGCTTCAGCGTCAGGCGGAGCGTGTGCTTGTCCTCGCTCGCCTTGATTCCTCCAGGGATCGCCGGTGGCTGCACGTCCGGCTCCGGCGGCTCGGTCAGATGCTGCCGCCGGGCATCGTTTGCCGCCGCATCCCACGCGTCGTATGCCGCGGTCCGCTTGTCGGAATAGGCGGCAAACGCCTTCTGGTATTCCTCTGCCCCCTCGATGTAATAGAGCAAATACGTGTAATCCCCCGGCTCCTGCAGCATACGCGTCCAGGCGAAGATGAAATCGTCGCTGGTGACCGGCGAGCCATCGCTCCAGCGGCCGTCGTCGCGGAGGTGGAAGGTGTAGGTCTTGCGGTCGGGGCTCAGCTCGATCTTGTCGGCTGCACCCGGCACCGGTTCCAGCGTCTGTGGGTCGAGACCATACAAGCCTTCCCACAAGGCGTAGCCGATGCGGATGTCCTGCATCCAGGACATGCGGTTGGGGTCGAGAGTGCCGATGTCGCCGCGGTTGATGAAGGTGAAGTCGGCATGACTGGTGCGGCCGGTGCCCGACCAATACATCGCCCCGCCGAGCAAGATGAGCATCGCAAGGGGGATAAGCAGTAGGCGTCGCATGAGGACTACAGTACCCGACGCCGCCCGTTTCCTGAAAGGGGCTTACCGCGGCACGCCAATCGGGGCGCCGCTGGCGGTCGGCGTCGGGACGGGGCGGGAGACCGGGGCCGTCGTCCCGGCTCGGGTCGGGGCGGTGGTCGGGGGCGTCGGCGCGGTGGTGGGCGGCTTGACCTGCACCGTCGGCAGGGGCACGGGCGGCGCCATCAGGTTGGCGGCGGTCAACGCGGCCTCCACTGCCGAAAGGCCCTGCTTGATCGTGGCGCCCGGGGTCTGGTTGTCCACTTTCGCCGAGGTCAGCAGGGTGGCCGCCGTCGTGATGGGGCCGCCGGCCCCTTCATTGGTCAGGGACCCGATCACCTTGAATGCCGTTCCCGCCAGATTCACTACGGCGAGCAGGTCTTCCCGGCGGAGCAACTCCGGCGGATCCACGTTGGGCACTCGGGCGGGCGTGGCATCAATCAGCGGAATGATCTCGTCTATCAACTGGATGCCGGCCCGGCACATCATCTGTTGCTGGCTGGGTTTGGCGACCCTCCAAAGCTCCGGCCGCGAGATAAAAGAGAAGGCCCGATTGTCGGCCTGGGGCTCGGCGGGAAGGTCGGGGCCATCCCCGACTGCCGGGGCGGTCTGGGCAGCGTGGTAGAGCGCCGCCCGCGTGTTCATCAGCTTAACCAGGGGATCGACCGCTGGCGGGCCGCGCGCCGCCACCACGGTGCCGCCCAAAATCAGGTCGCTCGTGAAGTCCTCGTAGGCCTCTTCCACTATCGCCGCGTCGTTGCTGAACCAGGCCACCGCACTGATAATGGCGTTGTCCAGCGGTTTGGACTGCCCCGTTTCCAGCAGGTGGGGCTCAAGGTATCTGGCCGATTTAACGCCCCATAGAGCGACCGGTTCGCTCTTGTCGAGGGTGAAGGCGACCGCGGCGTTTCGCAACAGACCGTTGTCCATATGCGATGCCACCCGCGCCAGCGCGATGGCCGCGTTCAGTCGCACCGGTAACGGCTGGTTCGAGCTTTCGAGCTGGGACAATTTCGGATCGAGCGCCGTCGCGTAAGCCGCCAGGAAGACCGAGGAGGGGTTCCCGCCCACGCTGATCGCCCCATCCTCCAATGCCTTGCGGGCGGCCCTTTCATTTTCCGGATTCCCCTTCTTCAGATTGGCGATCTCGGCGTCCACAAAACTGTTGATCAGGGCGAGCTGCCCTGCCGTGATCGCGCTGGTGGTGCTCTTGAACTCGTTGGGGATCGGGTTGGCGTAGACGATCTGGGCACGGAGCGCGGATGCTGGAACGAGGCATGCCCAGCCCAGAGCCAGCGACGCGACGACGACCGCCAGCGAAGAGGGCGTCGGCGGTCGAGAATCACAACAGCGATGGTCGATCAGATGGGTCAAGGCGGTTCTCCAGCGCCGTAACGTCGGGGCAACTGCAAATGGGGCGACTGTGGTTTCGAATCCCTCGTACAATTGAACCTGGGGCCGGGTCGCGGGCGAATCACGTCACAAAGCCGATCCCTGACCCGCCAAGAGGCCGATGATGCCCCTGCGTTCGCGATATCGAGGCGCAGGGCAGTGCGTCCGCTTGCGGGGGTTGCGACCGTATCAGATGCAAAAATGGGAGTCAAGCAATTAAGCCAATCCCCGCCCGGGAATCACTCGCCATGGCATGTCAGTCTGGTCCTATAAGCCTACGATCCGGTACGATCCGTCTGGCCGTCGAAGCCGTCGAACCCCTCGAAGGGCCTTGCCCGGAACGCGGCGCCTGGATCAGTTAACTTGGCGAAGAGCCAGGAGGCTAATGCGATGTCCGACCTGCCCCATGCCGATGTGCTGACTTTGAAGGTCCCCATCACTCCCCGGGACCATTCCATCGGGCCGGCCGATGCTCCGGTGACGCTGCTGGAATACGGCGACTACCAATGCCCACACTGCGGCCGCGCTTACCCGGTGATCGAGGACCTGCTCAAGACCCATGCGGGCCAACTCCGGTTAGTGTACCGGCACTTCCCGCTGGTGAAGATGCACCCGCAGGCCAAGCTGGCCGCCGAGGCCGCCGAGGCGGCCGGCGGCGCGGGCGGCGAGCCCAAATTCTGGGAAATGCACGGCCTGCTGTTCGCCCATCAAACGCAGCTTGCCCCCGAAGACCTCTTGCAGTACGCCCAGCAGATCGGCCTGGACCTGCCCCGCTTCGAGCAGGACCTGGTCAACCATGTATACGGCCCCCGCGTCCAGGAAGACCTGGCCGGCGGGATGCGCACCGGCGTCAATGGCACGCCGGGCTTTTTCATCAACGGTCGCCGCTATACAGGCCCCAAAGACGCACCAGGACTGACGGCAGCCATTGACGAAGCGGTGAGGACCCAAAAGGCACAGGCAGGCAAATGAAAAACCGAAAGATTGAAGCGGTGAGGATTTCGTGCGAACGCTGATCATTCAGCATTTCCTCCATGGCCACCTTTCTTGGCATCCTCGGCTTCGCGATCGTCGCTTACGCTTTTGTCGACGTCTTGTGGACGACGTTCCTCGAAGGTGGGGCACCACTTACCACCCACGTCTGCGCCACTCTGGCTCGCGGCGTGCTTTCCGTCCAGTGCTGGCATGACCGGCGCACGGCCCTGGCCACGACGCCGCAAGATGCAAAGCCAGAGTCGTTGACCAAACGCGGGCTGCCTCGCTCGCAACGTTCCCGGCGCTGGATTGCCTCGGCCGGCCTGGTCGTGGTCTTCGCCACAGTTGCTTGCTGGGGTGTGATGATCTGGCTGGGCTGGACCCTGGTTTTTCTCTCCCGGCCCGATTCGCTCATCGGCCCCGACACCCACGAAGTCCCCAGCGTGGTCACCCGCGCCTACTTCGTCGGCTCCACCATCTTCACGCTGGGCATGGGCGATTATCGCCCGCAAGGCCATTTCTTCCAGATTGTCTCGGCAATCGCCGCCGGCAGCGGGTTCATCCTCTTCGGGCTTGCCCTGGCGTACCTGGTTCCCGTGACCTCGGCCGCCACCCAGAAACGCCAATTGGCCGTCTGCATCTGGACGCTGGGCAAGAGCCCCGACGACATCATCATCCGCGCCTGGAACGGCGTCGACAGCACCGCCCTGGCGCCGCACCTCATCTCGCTCATCCCGATGTTGGCGCTGCTCGGCGAGAACCATCTGACCTATCCGCTGCTTCACTATTTCCAGAGCACCAAGCGGAGCAGCAGCGTCGCCGCGAGCGTTGCCGCCCTGGACGAATCGATCACCATCCTCGAGTGCGGCATGCAGTCGGGTTGCAGCCTGGACTTGCCGTCGCTCGGCGCCGCTCGCGAGGCAATCACCGAATACCTTAATACATTGCGCCCGGCGCTGATTTTCCCTGCCCGCGACACGCCGCCGTCGCCCTCGCTCCAAGCCCTGCGCGACGTCGGCGTGCCCGCGGTGGACGATGCCCTGTTCGAAGCGGCCCTGGCCAGCCTCTCGGAACGCCGCCGGTTGTTGCTGGCGCTGGTCCGCAATGAAGGCTGGACGTGGGATGCCGTGTGGCCGCCGGCAGCCGACCCGACGCCAGTATTCCCGGATATGAAACGTGAAGACGTGAAGACTGAAAACGTGAAGACGTGATGAAGTGAAACGTGAAGACGTGATGAAGTGAAACGTGAAGACGTGATGAAGTGAAACGTGAAGACGTGATGAAGTGAAAACGTGAAACATAACGCTTGAAGATGGACTTGAAGCCTGCTCGACGGAGTTCTTCTCACGTCTTCACGTTTTCACGTTTCAGGTAGAGTTTTCACGTTTCACATTCGATATTTACGCTTACTTCTGCAAGGACGGACTCCATGAAAGCCATCCAAGTCGATCAATTCGGCGGCCCCGAAGTCTTGCAACTTCGTGACGTACCCGACCCCAAGCCTGGGGCCGGCCAGGTCGTCGTGAAGCTCTTTGCCGTTGGCGTCAATCCGGTCGATACCTACATCCGCAAGGGAACGTACGGCCCCAGGACTTTCCCCTATACGCCCGGCTCCGACGGCGCGGGTGTCATCGAATCCGTCGGGGACGGGGTCAAAAAGGTAAAGCCCGGCGATCGCGTCTATCTTGCCGGGTCCCTTTCCGGCACCTATGCCCAAAAGGCCCTTTGCAATGAATCGCAGGTCCACCCCTTGCCCGATGGAGTGACGTTCCAGCAGGGAGCGGCGGTGAACGTCCCATATGCCACCGCGTATCGCGCGATGTTTTTCCGCGGCAAGGCGCTTGCCGGCGAGACCATGCTCGTTCACGGCGCCAGCGGCGGGGTAGGCATTGCGGCGGTGCAATTGGCCAAGGCGGCCGGGTTGATCGTGGTCGGCACCGCCGGCTCCGATCGCGGCCGGGCCCTGGTGCTCGAACAGGGCGCGCATTACGTCCTGGACCACCACTCGGCCGGCTACCTCGAACAGGGAGTCGCCATGACCGGCGGCCGCGGTTTCGACCTCATCCTGGAGATGGCCGCCCATGAAAACCTCGGCAAAGACCTGCCCGTCCTGGCCCGTGAGGGCCGGGTGGTGGTGATCGGCAGCCGCGGGAAGGTGGAGATCGATCCGCGCCAGACGATGATGCGCGACGCCAACATCATGGGGATGACGCTCATGAACGTGACCGAACGCGAATACTTCGGCATCCACACCGCCTTGGCAGCCGGCTTGGAAAACCGAACGTTGCGTCCGGTGGTGGGGAAGGAGCTCCCGCTGGCCGACGCTCCCGCGGCGCATGAAGCGGTCATGTCGGGCGGCGCGCATGGGAAGATCGTGCTGATCCCGTGACCCGCGAAAAAAGAACCGGCGGCCCGTTGGCCGCCGGCGCTGGATTTCAAAAAAGTGTCGGGGGTTGAAGAAGGAGGGGGGGAACCTTCTTCGGGGAGTACCCCCGACACGTCAGAATATAGATGAGTCGCCTTTCGTCGTCAAGTGTGTCATGTCTTTTTGTTTTTGATGACTTTTGTGGTAATATGTGGTTCTGCCCGGCCGTTGCCGCGACCGCTACAACACCGGGGCGTATGCGGTTATCATGCCACGATCCGGGTCCGGATTGAGCTTCCGGCGAAACCCCGGAGGTAAGATCGTCGGGAACGAATACCTCCGGCATCGGGACGAACCCGGGCGATTCGGCGCGGGTGGTGAAAGAGGCGGCAACACATCATCGACCCAAAGCTCGACAAACCCACTGCCTACCGTCTGCGGCAGGTCGGCGTCACTCACGCTGATTTCGATGGCGACAAGGCATTGGCTGCCTGGGTTGCGGATGGCCTCACGAAACTTCCGCGCGGTGGCGCGGTTCCGAGAGTTGAGGTTAACAAGGCACCCTTTTTGAGGCATCCGAAGGGTATGGCTTTCTACGACGCCGGCCGCAAGGCAGTCTATCTCAACCCGGGTGTCGCTCCAGTCGAAGCCGCACAGGCTGCGGTAGATAACTTTGCCACGAGCAATTGGTCATCGCCGGATCCCCACCACGTTCTGCTGCATGAGTTCGGGCACTTTAACCACCATCTGGCCATTGGCGACCTGGGCTTCCGCGCGGCCATAAAGCGTGGAAGCGTCCCCTGGTCCGACGAACCGATGATCATGCGTGAGGTTGGAGCGTATGCCGCAACCAGTAACGGAAACTTTGTCGCCGAGGTCTTCGCCGGGCGATGTGTGGGGCGAAAATTTCCATCGGCCGTCACACGCCTATACTCTCAGCTAGGAGGCCCCTGATGATGATGCCATTCCCCGAGCAGTGCCTGAAGTGCAAGCACCTGCATCGTGACGCGCCAGGCAAGGCCGGCATCCATTGCGATGCTTTCCCGGCTCCAGAGTTGATCCCTGTCGAGATTCTCGAGGAATACTTCGACCACAACAATCCCTTCCCGGGCGATCACGGCATCCGGTTTGAACCGCTTGAAGAGCCGGCTGTCGCCGAAGTCAGATCGTCCTGATCGTCCCTGACCCGACGCCATCAAATCGGCGCCAGCACTTGCGCGCTGCGGTTCGGCAGATATATCTGCACGCTTTGCTGCCGGCCGTACATGGGGACGTCCTGCTTCGGGTATGTCGCGCCGGGGACGACCCGGCCAAATCCGCCGAATCGAGCCTCGTCGGTATCGAGAATGACCTGGTAATTCTTCGGGTCGGGCACCGGGATACGCAGATTGGTATAGGACTCGGTCGGATGGAAGTTGAAGACGAATACCAGCGGCCCCCGCCGGTAGGCGAGCTGCCGGCTGTCCTCGTGAATGAGAATCTGCTCGATGAACGGGTCGTTCAGCAGATTGAATTGCTCGTCCAGCTTCTGCATCGCCCCGTCGAACTCCTGCAATCCGCCGTAGCGGAGTTCCGGATTGTCGGCCACCGACCATTGCCGGCGGGCATAGTGATATGAATAGCCGTTGCCCTCGCGCGGGAAGTCCACCCACTCCGGGTGGCCGAACTCATTGCCGATGAAGGTCAGATAACCTTCGCCGGAGAGCGTGAAGGTGATCAGCCGGATCATCTTGTGCAGGGCGATGCCGCGGTCGATGATCAGATTCTGGCTGGATTTTTCCATGTGCCAGTACATTTCCTTGTCCATCAGCCAGAAGGCGATCGTCTTGTCGCCGACCAGGGCCTGGTCGTGGCTCTCGGCATAGCCAATATGTTTTTCGCCGCGGCGGCGGTTCATGAGCGTGTTGTACAAATCGCCCAGCACCCAGTCCTCGTCCTTCTTCTCCTTGAGCAGCTTGATCCAGTAGTCGGGGACGCCCATCGCCAGCCGGTAGTCGAACCCCAGGCCGCCTTCATCCACCGGTCGGGCCAGACCGACCATCCCCGAGACGTCCTCGGCGATGGTGACCGCCTCGGGGTTCACCCCGTGAGCGACCTGGTTGGCAAGCTGCAGATAGGCGACCGCGTCGTAATCGACGTTGAGCCCGAAGTAGTCGTCGTAACTCTTGAAGCCGTACCCCAGGCCGTGGTCGAGGTACATCATGCTGGTGATGCCGTCGAACCTGAACCCGTCGAATTGGTATTCTTCCAGCCAGAAGCGGACGTTGCTGAGCAGAAAGCGCTGGACCTCGAACTTGCTGTAGTCGAACAGCAGCGAGTCCCAGGCCGCGTGCTGCCCGCGCGGCCCTGCGTGGAAATACTGGTAATCCGTGCCGTCTAACATGTTCAGCCCCTCGTGAGTGTTCTTCACCGCGTGGCTGTGAATCACGTCCAGCAGCACGAGGATGCCTTGCGAATGGGCGGCGTCGATCAACTGCTTAAGCTGCTCCGGCGTCCCGAACCGCGAGCTGGCGGCGAAGAAATTGCTGACGTGGTACCCGAACGACCCGTAGTACGGGTGCTCCATGACCGCCATGAGCTGGATGGCGTTATAGCCCAGGCGCGCCACCCGCGGCAGCACGTTCTGGGCGAACTCCTCGTAGCTGCCGACCTTTCCTTCTTCCTGGGCCATGCCGATATGGGCCTCGTAGATCCGCAGGCCCCCCTTGATCCCGCTCCTTCCTGGCGAGCGGTGTTGGAACTTGAACGGCTCCGGCGGGCTCCAATACTGCCCCGTGAATTCGTGCGTGTGCCGGTCCTGGACCACGCGTCGGATATACGCCGGAATACGGTCCATCGATTGGTTCGAGGCGGCAACAAAGACTTTCACGAAGCTGCCGTGTACCAGCTTGCTGGCGTAAGTCTCATCGGGGAGAAAGACACTCCAGACGCCGTAGTCGTCGCGCGTCATCGGGTTGGCCTGCTTGTTCCAGCCGTTGAAGTCACCGATGAGGCTCAGATGGTGTGCCGCCGGCGCCCACTCGCGGTACCAGACGCCTTTCTTCCCCTCTGATTCCCCCCGGTTCAGGCCGAAGTAATGGTGCCCCTGGCTGATCGGCCCCAGGAGCCCGCCAGCCGCGTCGATCTTCGCCAGCATTGATTTGTGGTGGTTGAAGCGGTCCCGCAGTTTCTGCGAATACGGCTCCAGCCACGGGTCCAGTTCAACGATCGCCGTGCCATCATTGCGCTGGGGTTTTGCCGAAGCGTCTTGAGCCATCGATTTTCCCTTCGTTTGGTCAGTCAGCGTGGTGCCCATTTGTGTCTCCAATCTCGCCGGTGGGACCGCAACTTCGAATCTTCCGCGGTCAATGGACTCCCGGTCAGGGTATCCGCAGCGGCGGAGGAGGCAAAGAGGGAATCATTTCCTAACCACGACCGTTGCTTCCCCAGTGACCCCAGTCGCCACGTCGCGCGCCCTCAAGGTCCAATCGCCTGGCGGGTCTTTGAGCGGCTGCCACACGGCGTGAAGGGCGTTCTGCGGCTTGGTCAGGTCGATTCCCAGCATCGACCAACACCAATCCGACTCCCCGCTCGACCTGCTCGCGCAGCAGGCCGGGCAAGCTTTTGTCGGCCAGTCCGCTCCAATTGACGCCGCTGACGACGATCACGTCGTAGTCCGTGCGCTTGACGTAGCCGCGGATGATCTCGCTCGTCACTTCGGGGGTCTGCTTTCCGCATTCGTCCCCAATCAACTCCGATCGCGGCAGGAACGCCCGAGCAATATAAAGCGGCACGACTACCGTGTTGACGCCTTACGGATTTCCGCCGCGCGCTCCAGCAACGGCTTGGCTTCATCAGGACGTTGCAGGTGTACGAGCGTCGGCGCCAGGTTTTCGAGCACCAGCACCACACTCGGGTCGTCGGGATGGTTGCCTTTCCCGTGCCATAAAGCGTGCTGACAGGCTGGTCATGTCGCGCTGTCATTGAGCGGCAGCCTTCTGGCAGCTACGCTCTCCCAATGACGGTGAACGACCCTGTCTCGCCAGATGCTGCTGCCGACGCCGGGCGTTTCTGCCCGGCCTGCGGTTACGACCTGCGCGGCATCGACAGCGACCGCTGTCCCGAATGCGGGCTGGCGCTGAATGTCGCCGCCGGCTTCACCATCCCCTGGTCGCACCGCAAAGAAATGGGCCGGCTCAAGGCGTTCTGGCGGACCGTCAGGCTTGCTTCCGTTCAACCCAAACGCCTGGCGATGGCCGTCGCCGAGCCGGTCGAATATGCGGCGGCTCAGCGGTTCCGCTGGGTGGTCATCGCGCTGGCTTCGCTGCCGCCAATCGTGTTCTTCCTGGTTGTTGTCTGGTGCAAAGGCGGCACCGGGTTCCTCAGCGTGGTGGGCAGCGACCTTCGCTCCTTCTTGCCGTGGCTTGGCAATCCCCTGCGGGAACTCGCCGTGATCTGGTCGGCGGGGGCGACGCTCGTTCCGGTGCTGCCGATTGGTATGGTGGCGATGTTCTACCTCGCGACCGGGGCGGCCGGTTATTGGTTCCGGCCCGCTCACATGAGCGTGGCTCGGCAGAACCGCGCCGTGGCCATCAGCCGATACGCCTGCGCGCCGCTGGCATGGCTGCCGTTGCCGGTCGCTTTGGCCGCAGCCGTGGTCGCTCTGACCGTCAGCGGATATTTGGACTACCACCCCGCGCCGCGGGACTGGATGATCCTGATCGCGCTGGCATGCGTGATCCTTGCCGTCGGATGGCGAACAGCACTGGTGCTGTTGGCACGTACCACCCACTGCGGCCCGGGCCGGCTGGTCGCAGCGGGGATCGGGCTGCCGTTGAGTTGGCTTCTTTCCGCGGTCATCGGCTTGGGAGTCGTGCCGTTTGCCGTGGGGTTCATCTGGATTGTGATCGACAGTTTCCGATGATGATCGTCGTGAAGCAAACGAGCCGCGAGCGTGAGCGAGCGGTCCGATAGACGCCTCCGATACAATCCCCGCCCAACAAATCGCGACATTGTCACGCCCGCGCCCGCCCCACCTATGGCAGTGTTGCCGGCGCCGTTCCCGGCGGCACCCACCGCGAGACGTCGAGCCATTGGGCTTCTGTGCGTGACGGTGCGAAGCTTGGCTCGGCTGGCGGCGATCCCGGGACGCCCCCGGGCGGGACATCAAAGTAGAGCAAGGGACGCTCGGCTATGCCGGCCGGCACGCCGTGCAGAACGATATACCCGAGCGGCTGGTTAGCAGCTCCAAACGGATCCTCGGGCACCATCGGCAGGTATTCCGGCACCAGCGCGTTCAGGCTTGGCGGCCACGCGCGATGGTCCGCCCGGTACATCTGGATTGCCAGGTCTGTCGCCGCCAGCCGCCGTTCTCCTATCGCCCGCCACTCGAAAGTGAGATACTGGTCGGGCTTCTTAAATTGAGAACTGACCAAATGAGAGTACCGAGGCGGTTTCGGACTTATTTTTGTGTTCCAGGACGGGACATTTGCATTGGGCGATTCGTGCGGCGTCCATTGCGACAGGACGTTCTCGGCTGATGCGAACGTCGGCTCTTCCAACGCCCGCAGGAGACAGGCCATGTCGTCCAGCCCTCGTCCTGTTTCGAGGTCCAACATCGGCCTCAAGATCGTCGCGCCCGCGTGAATCGCGCGAAACTGGGCGTAGAGATCCGATCGAGAGGACAGGACGGCACGCCTTCGGCGCTCGCGCGGCCGGGTGTCGTCAAGCAGTTCTCCAATCATAGCGTGGAGCACATTGCGGGATACTTCCCTTGACCGACCGGCAGCAGGTGACCCGCCCGAACCGTCCGCAATCTGCAGGTCCGGCGCCATCAATTCCAGCCGTTTATTCGCCCTCGATTCGAAGTTGGTGGCAAAAGCGTGGCCCATTTCGCCCGTAGGGCCGTTGTCTAACGTCTCGGCCTCATGCCACAGGTCGCGCACGCGCTCGATTGCTTCGGCATCATCAAGCTGAAAATGGGCGACCAGTGCACCATCTGCCAGAAGGCACGCCAGCGATTGATTCGGGGTGAACAACCAGACGAACGCGTTTGGCGTCATGCCCCAGTCCGCGCGATCGAAGGAACGGGCTTGCCGGGCCAGCGCAAGCGATTTCTGATTGGCGGCCACGGCCTGGTCAGCCATTTGGTGCCACGCAGGCGGAAATGGCGGATAGTCCTTGTAAAAGATCAACGTATTCGAGTCTGACGGGGGCCGAGCCGTCCCCGACATGGCAGCCGTCGCCGCCTGCAGATACGTCGCCGCGTTCTCCGCCTTCGGCACCGGCGCCACCGCAAAATCCTGTGGGTAGATCGGCTCATGCCGGCCCATGATTCCCTGCACCCTCGCCTGCAGCCGCCGGCTCGCCGCCTGCGACCAGGCGAGCCATGTGACGGCGAAGGCCAGCAGAACGGCGGCTGCGAAGAGCAGCAGGCGCAAGGGCCGCGTTTTTGGAACTTGCGTCGATGCTTCGCTCATCGCGGATGGGAATGCGTCAAGCCAGGCGGTAAGCGAGACGGAAGCTTTCGCGAACGAAGTCCGGAACAGAATTGAGCCAACGGTCCGTGAACCGGTCGTACGCGTCCAGGACCTGTGCGGTCTCACCCCTGACTGTCACACCAATCTCTATCCATTGTTCCCGCGTTTCCGCGTCCTCTTCCTTGGCCAATTGCACGGATCCCAGAACGTCGAACGATTGGCCGACCAGCGAGTAAACCGTATTCAGGTACGGAACCAGGCCGCGGGACTCGAAAAATTCGTCCACCTCCCTGGGCTGCCCCGCACGATCCACGGCAGCTTCCATTGCGGCGGTTGCCGGGGCATCCCCGCGATTTATGACTGCGGAGTTCTTGGGCATCTGGTCTCCAGGCAAAGTGGATTATAGAACAACACTAAGGGCGACGACATGCTTCGGTCAAGGCGGCCGGGTTTCCGCGCCTTTTGGCCTTCGGTTCCAAAGCCATTCGATTGTGAAGACCAAACGAAGACGCCCCGAGCTTTCGCTCGGGGCGTCGAGAGCGTATGGAGAAAGAAAATTGCCGGCGGTGACCTACTTTCCCGCTGAAGCAGTATCATCGGCCCTGCGGGCTTAACGGCCGTGTTCGGGATGGGAACGGGTGTGGCCCCGCAGGCATGGCCACCGGCAAAAACCCCGCCGGCCCTTTCGAGCCGGCGGGACTGTATTTTAAGTTGCGATTGCAGTTCAGGTAAATCTGTCGTCCTTGTCAGTTGTCAGTCGCCCGTTGTCAGTTGTTCTGGCGTGCCAAAAACAACTGACTACTGACCACTGACAACGGACCAATCCGCAAGGTATCAAGACCTTTTCGGACAATCATTCACTTTTCCCGTCAACCGTTCTCCGCATCCCCTCACGTTTTCACGTTT
>Ga0182024_10014372_pt1 | contig 15314 bp, 16 predicted proteins | sample P32metaG_FD_120480 | JGI IMG/M metagenome (GOLD analysis project Ga0182024, IMG submission 120480) | Permafrost microbial communities from Stordalen Mire, Sweden - P3-2 metaG (Illumina Assembly) | ecosystem: Environmental > Terrestrial > Soil > Wetlands > Permafrost | place: Sweden: Stordalen... | reverse complement strand
GCCAGCCCTGTCTCAGGCTAACAGCTCCACCATCAACACAAGAAAACTTCGGCTCTCAGCTATTTTTCTTAGCCTCGCACCATGAATCTTAGTTTGTCTTTTTAGGATAGCAATCCAGGCTAGTTTGGGTGCCGCTATCCTTTCCTGCGCCACCACCCACTGCACCATATGCGCTACCAGCGAAAAGCACCTCTCCGTTGCAACCGATGGCATCCTGATCGTCTAACGCAAGGTCGTCTTGAATACCATACGTTAGTCTCAAAAAGCCTGTGTCCAAAGCATTTTCTAGATCCTGCTCATGATAATAAGCGAAACCTACATAGGGCTTTCCCTTTGCTATCGACTCTCGGAATTCAGATGCAATTGCTGAAGTTCCACAAGTTTGGCAGCACCAATAATTCTGCCGGGCAGCAATGCCGGTCTTCTCCAGGTATTTGAATACCCAGTCGAGTTTGTCGCAGTCGGTGGGCTCAATCCAGCCTCGCTCAGATTCTTTGTGCTGCTCCAGGCACTCATTTGTCAGTGTAGTGACAAACTCTTTTGCCTTGTTCTTCTTCTGGTCCACACTCGCACCAGGTCCATCGGTTGTAAGGCTCTCGGTGACGGAGGAGACAATGTCTTCGACCGATGAAAAGCCACCGCGCACCCCAAAATCAATAAGTCTTGCGGCCTCTTCTTTCTCTGCTTTTTTCATTGACTCTCCAATTACTCCCCAAGCCTTAGAAGCAGCGGTCATTATACCGCCGCTATCGGTTGAGCAACAGCTGCCTTATTGACGATCAACCTAGCCGTTGACTGTGACTAAAGTCGGCCGATTGTTGGCATAAGAAGCTCGGTAGTAATATGCCAGAACTGAAGGAGCGGCAACAAGTATGACCTGTGTAAAACGATTGATCATTGGTGACGGGGAAGTTGTCGCAATACTGCTGATTCTCTTGCGCACATTCGCCCCCAAATCCAGAAAGTAATTCCTAACGAGGTTCTCAATGGAGCATCGGTCGTGCTCGGGTTTATGCTATTTATGACCTTGGCCGAGCAAGTTGCCCAATCATTGGCCAAGACTCAACACCTTCGCATCTGCGCTGCCTTGTTGCAGATCAGCAATGCTTACAGAAGCATTGGCGCACGACTTCCTCTTGCTTTTACGGCCAGGCTTTACATGAATGCTTTGAATCAACTGTCTTATGTGCGCAGCCAGCAGTTGCGCTTCGTACTGCCGTGAGGTGTGCCGCAATTCAGCAATTCATTGATACCTTATGTGGTGTCAATTAGAAAACTTTGCGCAGTGTCCGACCGCCGTTTTTGCAGACAATCTCTTAACGGCTCTAATACGGCTCTCTTATACGGCGCTGTCGGCTTCTGCCGACATTGTGTTAAGCTCCATTTTGATGGCTGAAAACGCAGATGATAGGCTCGGCAATAGTTGTCCCGAGCTAAAGCCAAAAGCGATTGAGACTAAAACGGAAACGAATGCTATCACGGCAGCGTATTCGGAGATTCCCTGACCGCGCGCGCGTCTAGACTGTAAGTGTTTTTTTGGCACGTTCATATTGCCCCCTGAACCCGGCACAAGACCAACGGCTGCACGCCGTTTTCGTCCCGGGTAAGTAAGTAAGTTGTTAAGTTGTCAAATTGAGCAAGTAAGCCACTAAGACTCGGCAAAGGCCAAGTCCATAAGCATGATTGCAAGAACTGGTAAGAAACGAGGTATAACTGGGCTTGTACGTCCAGTAGTAATTTGATTCGGCAGTGAAGGTGCTGTTGTTATTATTTCCCTTCCCACACCGCGCAAGCGGGTAACGTCTCAAGAGTGGCTTAGTATCAGCGCTCGGTTAAAAAAATAACATCTTCCGTTGATGACTATGATAGTCGTCTGGTTGAGGCGATTGATAGCGTGGTGACCTGTACCAAAGACCCACTTGTACGGGTTACCAAATTTGATCACTTTCAACATTAAACGAAATTTGTCATCTATCCTCTGAAAGGCAGCCTGGATCTTGCTTTAGAAGGTTCGAATCTCTTCGCTAGTTGGATGCAAAGGTTACCAAATCTGGTAACCCTACCTCAATTTTCAAGAATCTCAGTGGTCGTACTCTTAGTGGTACCAGATTTCTAGGTGGGGCAAAATCTGCAAGGTTCGGGTGATTAACTGTCGGCGCGTGACTTGTAGGCTGCGTAGACGCTCTCCAGAAACTTCTCATTGTCCGTTCGATCCGCAGATGAATCAGACAACTTCCCGCGTACAAAACCAGCGAGCTGCTGAGCAACGAGCGGCCGTTGTGACTTTGACATTGTCTGTCTGCGTTTGAGAAATGAGACGATCAGATCGTACTCTTGCGGAGTAATGCGTCCCACATCGATCATGGACAGGTTTTGCCCATCCTCCACAGCGAGCAGCTCCGGGGCGATGAATCCTGCTTTGCGCTCGCGGATAACAATTGTGTTGGCGGCGAAATCGCCGAATCGTCTTTCTTGTTTATCAGCGAGCATCGGAATCAATCCAACAAAAAATACTCCCAGATCGAATGTTCGAATGAGGTTGCGAATAATGACGCCTGACCAACCGACCGGTTGACCAGTCGCTTCAATGACGCGAATACCGACCAATCGTTTTCCCGGGGTTTGTCCTTGCCAAATTCCTTCGAAGAGAATGTAGTAGCCGAACAAAATGCAAAATGTGATGAAGACTGTAATCATAAGAAGCACGGCGACAATAACTGAGCGGGCTGTGCCCTCAACCTCAAACAACTGCAACAAGCTGACCACTCCCCAGGCAAGCATGGCTAGGGCGAATACGACGGCGTAGGTTATGTGTGAGTCGATAAGACAGGCCAGCACCCTGTTGCCAATGCCGGCCAACTCCAGGTGTAGGTCTACATTCTCGGGGGTAGAGATAGAATAGTCGGGTTGTTGCATAAAGGTTGCTTGCTTTCAAATGAATATTGAGCGATGGCGAAAGATACGAACTCCTGTTTGGGAAAAGTTGGAGCAACTTCTGACGATCATCGATAAGAATGGGCTTGCTGGCTTAGACCGACAACAGCTTCAAGACTTTGGCAGAATTTATCGATCGGTATCGGCTGATTTGTCGCGCGCCAGAGCGATGAATTTGGGGGCGGAAACGCAGATTTATTTGAACAATCTCCTGGTCAGAGCGCACAACCAAGTCTATCAAACGAAACAGAACCGTTGGGCCGATTTATTCAATTTCCTCTGGTACGGCTTTCCGGCGCTGGTCAGGAAGCACATTCTTTATACGGCGCTGGCGCTGATGATCGTAGCCGTGCCCACGTCCGTCGGCTTTTTTATGACCATGCAAGATGTCCATTTCGCTCAATTGGAAGTATCTCAGGGCCATCCCATAGTTTCAGACGAGATGTGGGACATGATCGAGCATCGTAAAATGTGGACTGACGCAGCGCAAGACAACAGCGCTCCAGTTTCCAGTTTGATTGCCACAAACAATATTCGAGTCTGCGTTCTTGCCTTCGTGCTTGGATTCACCTTTGGCTTGGGCACCACATTTGTTCTCTTCAATAATGGCTTGATGCTTGGCACTGTATTTGGTGTGTGCCATACTTACGGAATGGCTGACCGCTTATTGGCTTTCATTGCACCACATGGAGTGCTGGAACTGACGGCGATTTTCATCAGCGGCGGAGCGGGGTTGCTGATCAGCAGATCCCTTTTATTTCCTGGAAGATATAAACGGATGGACTCGCTCAAGCTGGTGTCGCGAGAGGCTACAGGATTGTTCTGCGGTTGTATACCACTTCTGTTGGTGGCAGGCATGATCGAAGGATTCATTTCTCCCCGCACTGATTTAAGCGTGAATATAAAGGTGATAGTGAGCATGGCTACTGCTGTATGTCTTCTCCTCTATCTTTTTGTTCCGCGTGAAAAAGATTCTGCTCATCGTGCTTAAATACTGGTTCTTTGGTTAGAATAAATAGTTGATGAATCGTAAAAGCGCCTGTATAGTGCTTAAGGCATTACTGGTGCGGGAGTCTATTTCTTAAAATGACCAACTCTGTTCTGGAACGTACAGAAACCGCGCCGCCAAAAGTTACTGCCGTCAGCAACGAGCAGAGTCTGATAAAGCGAAAGCCGCCTGGGCAACGCCTTCTCGTCTATGTCGGCATCGCCTGCGCAATCGCCTCGACACAAGTAGCCTCGCTCAAATTTGGCCACAATGACAAGGCGGAAAGTAATGCTCCCGTTGCTGCAACGCCAGCGCCACCGCCTATAGCACTAACATATCCATTGGATGAATTGCGCACTAAAATCGAAGCGGTCTCCAATCTCAAAGGGTTGCGGGCAGGCGTCTTTGCCCTCGATCCTAGTTCAGGCAAATATGTCGACTATCGGGGTAAAGATGAATATGCAGCTGCCAGCATGATCAAGATTCCTGTTTTGGTGGCAATGTTGCAAGCGGTAGACAGGGGTGAAATAAAACAGGATCAATTGGTCGAAGTGAGACAAGACCTGGTCACGGGCGGCTCAGGATGGCTCCAGTGGCGTCCTGCGGGCTCCAAGGTGGTTTTGAAGGAAGTGGCCGAATTGATGATGGTGGTGTCTGACAACACGGCGACAAACATGATTATTGATCTGCTTGGTGGCAAAGAGAAACTCGACGGGCAATTCACAAGTTGGGGATTGGAACGCACACGCATTAACAACCTGCTTGGCGACTTCGAGGGCACCAATAAGACGAACCCTTACGACATGGTTTATCTAATGGCGCGTATTGAGCGGGGCGAGCTCCTCTCTGGCGCCAGCCGCAAATGGATGTATGAGGTGATGTCGCGCACCAGAATCAGAACCTTGCTCAATCCGGGGCTGGCGCCCGGCGCCAAGATTGCCCATAAAACTGGCGACATCGGCATGATGGTTGGCGACGCCGGAATTGTCACCACCCCTTCCGGCAGGCGATATATCGTTTCGGTGCAAGTGGAACGACCGCACAACGATCGGCGCGCCAATTTGCTGATCAGAGCATTATCCAAAATGATATACAAGTGTTTCTCTCAGCCTGCCGTCACATGTGACGACGTGAAGGAAGAGCCGTTGGAGTCTTTGCAGGGGCCGGTGCGGCACTCCGGGCGCCACCACAGGCGCCACTAACCCAAATTCGCTCGACTGCGACGTCAGAACGGTGTCAGAAAAACAGCTGTTTATCTGACAACTGACCTCAACTGAAAGCAATATTTAGCGGCTTTGCGGGCTATCTCTCCAGAGAGATAAAAAATGGGCTGTTTTTGAATTCTAGAGTGATAATCGCTGGAGCTGTTAGAAAAACAGCTGTTTTTCTGATTTATGGCCACAGAGTCATAAAAAATCGGCTTATTTTGTATTTTAGAGTCATAAAGTCGCTAGTTGTCAGAAAAACGGATGTTTATCTGACAAACCTCTGGAGCCGCGCATGGGCAAGAAAAAAGCAGCTCGTCAGAGCTGCCTATTCATTTCCGATTCCTTGATCAGGAATCGCTCCAACGCCAGTCAGAGATTATTGTTCAGAACGGGGCGAGAGCAAGGGGCTGCTCAGGTGCATAACACTACTACCACCACCAACGGTGGAGCTATGTCGCTTGACCTGTCCTAATAACTTTTGTCCATTGCGAACGATCGCTTGGGATTCTTGCAAACGTGTTCCCAAATTCTGCAGATCGGTATCGATGCGAGTCAAGACTGATTCGGCGTAATGGTCTGCACCTTCGCGCACGCGAGTGGCATCGTCTTCTGCTTCATGGCGAATGCGATCGGCTTCCAAAAGCGCTTCTCTTCGCATTTGCTCAACTTCCGAGACAACCTGCTTGCGAATTCTTTCTACTTCCGACTGCACAGCCTTCAGCAATTCAGATTCGTGCAGCATGCTCTCGGCTTGACGGCGAGCAGTAGCAATCACTTGCTCGGCTCGGCGCTGAGATTCAGCAACAATTTCATCACGCTGCTGCAATACGTCGGCAGCTTCTCTTAACTCTTCCGGTAGACGGGCACGCGCCTTGTCCAACACATCAAGAAATTCATCGGCGTTGATGAACTTGAACTTGTATATACCAACGGCATCATCGATTAGATGCTCAAGCAAGTCGAGATGCTTATAGATCGTCGTCTGCTTGTATGTGCCGGTGGCTTGTTGCTGAGGAGGTTGCGCGGTGGTTGTGGTCATCTTATTTGGTGCCTCTGCTGAAATGTTGTTTCAGGTAGTCGTTCACTGGTTGTGGAACAAACTGGGAAACGTCTCCGCCAAGACGGGCTATCTCTTTGACGGTAGTGGAGCTGATAAAAGAATACTCGGCTTTGGACATAAGAAAGATAGTTTCTAATTCAGGAAACAGTTCCTTGTTTGTCTGAGCCATTCCTAGCTCTGCCTCGAAATCGGATATAGCCCTCAAACCTCTGATCAATATCTTGCTGCCGTTTTCTCTAGCGTAATCTACGGTCAAGCCCTGAAAATCGTCGACAATTACTCCTTTCAAATTCTTCATCGCTTCCGACATAAGTTTTTTTCTTACGTCGATGGGCAATAAAGGAGCTTTTCCTGGATTGCCTACCACCGCCATAATCACTTCATCGAACAATTTGCATGAACGCTGAATGATATCGAGGTGACCCTTGGTCATCGGATCGAAGGAGCCAGGATAGATGGCTCTTACCAACCTCCAACTTCCTCCTAATTGGTCTTTGCAGGACCTGCCGCAAAAGCTTGAAATCAAGCCTGTTGCAATTCTCCAGCCACAAAGACCTTGTCAACGGACAGCATCATAACACGACAGCGCGGCGCCAACTTCTTCATTAACTCATCATCAACACAATAACTTACTAATGTTCAGTGGCGATATGCTCCGCATATTCACGCTTTTAGGGTTTGTCAAGAAGAAATTCTTAATGCTGACTCTGAAACGCTTTTCAGTTTCGCAGCGATTAATGAATGAGTGTGAATGAGTGCTGTCGACAAGAAAATGGTGGCACTATTCACGGTGATGTGTTTTGGTCATGCCGCCAGTATCGATTCGCTTACACTGCTTAGTGATGATGCGGTTTAGGCCAGGCGCTAGAACTGCTGTCTATGACATTCATCGGAATCTCATTTATCCCATGGAAGTCGAAACCTACACGAATGTCAACATGATCAGCAGCACCTTCTGGCAGTGGGTCAAATGGGGCAGCGACATTCACAGCCTTGATTGCCACCTCGTCAGACTGGAACGCCGACTTTTCAATGCGAATATTTTGCAAAGATCCATCTTTCATTATTTTGAATTCGACTACGGTTCTGTAAGATTTGGGAGCCTCGATCGGGCCCCAGTTCCACTTAAGACGTTCCTGCAAACGCGCCATGTATGGTCCAAAATCTATATCCACACCAGGAGCATGGGGCGGAGGCGGAGCATTCGCTTTTGCCCCTGTCTGATTCGCTTCATTAGTCGCCCTGAGCGCAGCGTCATCTAAATGTAGTTCATTCAACAGCTGCGCATAGCGAGTGAGAAGTGCAACTTCACCCTCGACCACTTCGCGTCTTGGCGGAAGCCAGCAACTATACGGATCTCGGCGACTGCAATCTGAGATCAGCTCTTTCCTGAAGATGGATAACGCCCGCTCATAGCACGCTCGAGCCTTGGGAAGGTTCTTGAGCTGGGTATGGTAAAAGAACCCTTGGTCGGAAAGCGTCTTCGCTAGCATCACGGGCCGAAAATGCAAGTTATTCTTATTAGTTTCGACCTCCTCCAACGCTTCCTCAAAGAGAACTTCTGCTCGACCCAAGAAGCCGGTTCTTGCTGAGTCCTCAGCATACTGTTCTAATGCGAGCCAACGATAGTGTGAATCGGACATGGGTCCGACGACTCCAGATTCGAATATGTCTCCTTCTGCTGGTGCTTGACCTTGCCCGGGCGGGCCCATCAGGCAAAACAGCAGAGCAATAAGTGAGGCGCCCGCTCGTTTGAGGCCATCTTTCTTATATCTAGCTTGGCGTGCCGTAGTCATGCGCTCTCTCATAGTGCTTCTCACCTGAAATTCAAAAGTGCAATTGGTGCTCATGGACAATGGCGGACAGAGCTAAGATGAATGCGCTTGCCCACTGGCACTTACTGCCACATCTTGTTTGACGACCACATCGCCGCCGGGGGCGTTGGGCGATTCTTGCTCAACGGCGGCTACAGGTAGGAAGAAGGAGAACGTGGATCCTTGCCCCAGAGATGACTCGACACTCAACCTACCATTATGCTTCTCGATGATCTTTTTCACAATCGTCAAGCCCAGTCCAGTGCCCTTAATTGTGTGCACTTTTTTCTCGACTCTAAAGAAGCGGTCCCAGATATTCTCCAGGCACTCTTCCGGAATGCCGATGCCGTTGTCTTTTACATCCACTCTCACTTCTTTCGATTCGGGCAAATGCGTGATCACTACATCGATGCGTCCACCCACTGGTGTGTATTTGATACCATTGGAAAGCAAGTTTATGATCACGCGTTCAATTGATTCTTGATTGATATTGACCAGCGGAATGTCTTCCTGAGTACAGACCAGACCCAGCTCTATCTGACGATCTTTGGCCATCAAGTTGAGCGATCGCAAAGCATATTCGGCCCCCTGGCGAATATCCAACGGCAACATTTCAAATTCGCGATTACCTTCCTCAACCCTGGAAAGCTCCAAAACGTCGTTGACAAGGAACATCAAGCGGTCTGCTTCACTGTCTATGATCTGGAGAAACTCTCGGTATATATCGGGATCAAGCTTTTCGCCATGATTGCACAATGTGTCAACATAACTTTTGATCGACGTAATTGGTGTTCTCAACTCGTGACTGACATTGCTGATGAATTCATTCTTCATGCGCTCTAGTTCAGACTGACGCGTGATGTCGTGCATGATCAAAACTGAGCCGAGAAAATCCTTATTCAAAATGATCGGAGCCATGTGCACTCGCACAACAAGCTCGCCCAGATGCACTTGCTGGGCGACCGGCTCCAGACTTCCCGGAGAAACTGTATCTGTGAAGGCTTGAACGATTTGACAAATTTGCGGCGAATCGGGACCTTCCGTGCAAAATACAAGTGGTTTGCCGAGAAGTTCTTTGGCCTCTTTGGCGAACAGTTCGGTGGCTGCTGCATTCACTATTTGCACTTTGTTGTCGCGATCGGTCACCACAACTCCGTCAGCGATCGACATCAGCACCAGTTCAAGTTTGTTGCGCTCAGAAATATACTTATTCTTCTCAGCCATGAGGGTGTCGAGGTTTTGTTTGTCATACTGCTGCAGATGGCTGGACATGTAGTTGAAGGCATTGACCACCTGGTCTATCTCTTTGCCGGCGCTCTGTTTTTTTATCTGGTGCCCAAATCTGCCGGTGGCTATTTCACTGGCGCCCTGGGAAAGAATTCTCAGGGGCCGATTGATCAGGGCATAGTTAGTGTATAAGCCCATGGCGCCGAGGATTCCCAGCAGTCCAAAAATGGAGACGAGGAAGTTTTGCGTTTCTTTGGGCGTTCCTAAAATCGTAAAAGATTGATTGTCCAAACCTACCCAACAGATGCCCAGATCCTCATTGTTGCGGATCATTGGCACGGCAATGTTTGTGATCGAGCGATATCCTCTCGGGCTTTGATAGGCGCTGCCACGGGCTCCTCCTACCGCCTGCCCATATGCCTGCGAGCCCTTCTTCTCTTCATAGATGGGATAAATTTCGCCGCTCTTGCGATTTTTAGAGCTGGGCAGCATTTCACTGTCTAAGAGAACGTTGCCGTCTTTGTCGCAAAAAACCACGTAAGCAATAGCCGGCGTCTGGCTGCGTTCGGTCAAAATGTAGTATTTCAACCCTTCCAAATTGCCATTATTAGAAAGGGCCTCGGCGCCACCGCGAGCGAGAGCATGGGCCAGGGCCATACCGAACTGCGAGACCGACTGATCGATCACCGCTTGAGTGCGAGCCACCCAGACCCAGGCCGTAAATGTCACCAGTGCCGATATAGACAACAAACCGAGCAGCAGCAGTTGCTTCTGAGCCGATATTTTGCCCCAGCGCCGACGAATTGTAGCCACCGCCCGGCTGATCGGATCGGTATTCTCTTTTGGCTCATTGTTTGGCTGGTCCAATGCTGTAAGGCTCTTTGACTAAATGAATAATTTTAAAGCAATTTTAGCCCAATGCTGGGGAAACGCTCTCATGTTAAGAGCGCAGCCCCCTGAATTTTACGGTTTAAACGCTGGTTGTCAAGGGAACATGGGATTAAGGGGGTTGGCGCTGGGGGGCGTTTAACAAGGAAAATAAAGAGTGACAGACAAGAAACCTACGCAAATCTCAACTGAAAAACCTGCCCTGCGGGAAAACACGTCCATTTCCCGAGAAGAAACTGCTCAGCTCGTGCATCAATGCATGCCGTTAGTGCGGCAAATAGCGCGACGATACAGTCAGATGAATCCAGACAGTATGGAAGATCTGGTGCAGGTGGGCTCAATCGGATTGCTCAAAGCAATCAAATACTACGACCCCAGTCGAGCTCGTTCTGCTAGTTTTAAGACCCTTGCCACTTGTTACATTCGTGGCGAAATTCGCCACTATTTGCGAGACCACACATCGCTTGTGCAAGTGCCCCGCAAATTGACTGAGATGAATTCTCAGCTTGCTCAGCTTGAAGAGCGGCTGACCAAGGCCCTCGATCGCACTCCTACTCTGGCTGAGTTGGCGGAAAAGTCAGGATATTCAGTCTCCGAGATTTTGGAGGCTCAGCTTTCGTGGGATGCTCGCATTCATTACGAATCACTGGATTCCTCTGGCGAAGAAGATGAGCGGGAAGACAAACGCGCTCTTTCCGAGATGGTTCCAGACAGAAAATATCAGGACATGCTGCACGCTTCGGAAGAGCGTGAGCTCATCAGTCAGGCTCTAAAGCGGCTGGGAGAGCGAACCAGAGAGATTGTCGAGTTCGTTTTCTTTTATGATTTGTCGCAAAAGGAGACCGCCTCGGTGCTTGGTGTCTCCGAGATGGGCGTATCTCGTGCAGTGCACAGCGCCTTGAAAAAGCTGCGAGATTCGTTGAAAGCCGAGGTCAAGTGACTGAATCCACTGAACCGGATGATATCATATCCGGTGCCAGTGGAAAAATGGTGCCGATTGAGCAGATTCTGCAAATCGCTCTGGAGAACAACGCTTCTGATATTCACTTGAAAGCGAAGATGCAGCCGGTTCTGCGCATCGATGGAAATTTGCGCGCCATTTCCAGCCTGCCTGCATTCAGCGCTGAGAGCGTTCGTTGCCTTGTCCATTCTTTGATTACACCTGCTCAGAAGAAGGTTCTCGAAGAGAATTTCGAAGTCGATATTTCCATTGACTTTCCTGGCAAAGTCAGAGTTCGTGCCAGTATCTACAGTGACATCGACGCCTATGGTTGTGCTATGCGTTTGATACCGCTGGCAGTGCCATCGATGAACAAACTTGGCTTGCCTGCCGTTTTGAAGACTCTGACGCAGAACAAATCGGGCTTGATTTTGGTCACAGGCGTAACCGGTGCTGGTAAATCGACTACGCTGGCTGCCATGATCAATGAAATAAACCGCAGCCGAGCTACTCATATTTATACGATTGAAGATCCGATTGAGTTTGTCTACCAGCCTGTCTGTTCTCTGATCACTCAGCGAGAGGTCGGTTTCAGCACCTTAAGCTTCGCCAGGTCTGTCAGGTCGGCTCTGCGGGCTGATCCAAATGTGCTGCTGATCGGCGAAATGCGTGATGCTGAAACTGTAACGGCTGCCCTGAACGCCGCAGAAACCGGCTTGCTGGTCTTCTCGACGTTGCACACAGGGTCGGCTCCGAAGACGATTCAGCGCATTCTTGGCATGTTTGAACCCAAAGATCACGAAACGATCCGCAGCCAGCTGGCTAATGCCTTGAGGGCCGTCATTTGCCAGCAATTGGTGCCGCTTGTCGATGGTGGCAGAATCGCCTTGCATGAAATAATGGTTGTCACTCCTTCAATTCAAGAAGCGATCATGTTCAATGAGTTCGACAGAGTTTGGGAATATATAAAAAACGGTGCTTATGATGGCATGTGTACGATGGACGATTCTTTATTCAAGGTTTATTCCAGCGGTTTGATAGATGGCGATGTCGCCCAGGCGTATGCTTTGAACAAAGACGAAATGTCGCGTGTCTTGCGTGGTGCCCACAGTTGACAGATCGAATCCGAAGCGGGTGGTGATGAGGAGCCCGTGTTCCCAGCAGGTGAGTTGAGGTGGGAGGCGGAGGCGAGTTGAAGCGGAGGCGATAGAGTTTGCAGGCGGAATTTGCTCAACAGATTAAATTGCTCAGCAAAGAAGAAATTGCTGACGGCTTTTCAATCAGCGTTTACGAGCATCCGGTCGACTCAAATCGGGGCATTATTCCAGCCTGGGCGTACGTTTCTTGCGGTCTTTCGGCAAAAGCTCAGAAGGAAACGATTTTTACGGTGCTGCAAAAGATCACAGATAATCCGGAAGAGTTTCCTACAGATCCTATTCGTTTTTTGCGCCAGATGCAGAAAATGTCGGAAAAGGAGAGTGTGGTGGAAGCTGGTGATTTGACTCAGTTTCAGAGCAACAGCATTATTTCCCCTCAGTTTACCGGTCTCATCTATTTACCCGCTCCAGCCAATTCCGGACTGCCCTATCCCGATGATGCACTGTCTGCGGTGCCTGTCACCAAAGAGGAGATTGACGTTTGTAAGAGGTTTGGAGTCTCCCGAGTAGTCGGACGATTGGCCAGTGCATTGCGGTGCTATCCTTACCCGACATGGTGCGATCAGGATCGAGCAAGCGTCTTTAGCGCGGACGACATCGAGATCATGCTGACAGAAGACCTGGCGTCATTGCCTGTGGCCACCGTTTTTTATGCCAGCGTCATGAGCGAAGGTGGGCAATGTTCTCTTTCTCTGACCAAAAGTGGTGGCACTAATCTGGCTGCTCTTTTCGATGAAGTGCCGGAAGAATCCCCGCTTGTTATCAGCACCGCCATCGATGAAAGGGCCAATGCTTTGCTGATCTGGACTCCTGGCACTGCTGCCCAACAGTCGGCCATCGCCCTTGAGAAAAGTGACACTACGCGCATGGCTGGTTCGCACCTGGCCATTTTGCCGGGCGTAGAAAGACACGAGTGCGGGCCCTTCAATGAAGGATATGTGCTTATGCTCGGGTCGCAGCAATGGCAGGCGATGAAGCTGGCTCTGCGCAATGGCACCGACTTCGCCTTAGCATGCCCGCAAGGACCGCTAAGCAGTTTCAATATCCACTGGCGCGATTGATCAAGAGCACCATTGAAGTCTATGCAGGAAGACAAGCTGATCGGCACGGTTGTGGAGAATAAGTTCCAGGTTGAGGAACTGATTGGCACAGGCGGCATGGCGCGCGTCTACAAAGCCAAGCATTTTATTCTAGGTCGCTTTGTGGCTGTGAAGATATTGCATTCTTCATCACAAAACAGGTCGATCCAGCGCTTCCAGCAAGAAGCGAAAGCAATCAGCACTCTCAATCATCCAAATCTGGCTAAGTTCCTGGATTTTGGCATTACTGAGCAAGGCGATCCTTATCTCGTCATGGATTTGCTTGAGGGCAAAACTTTGCAATCGTACATTGAGAGCAAAGGCAAAATTCCTTTTGTGGAGGCGCTCAACTTGTTTCGCCAGGTCTGTGACGGCATGACTTATGCACATAGAAACAACATCGTGCATCGCGATTTGAAACCGAGCAACATTATGCTCAAACAAGCGGACGAGGGCGTGCAGGCAGTCATCTTCGACTTTGGCATCGCTCGCCTGTCGGGCGATGGTGAGAGCGAAAATAAGCTGACACAAACTGGCGAGATCTTCGGCAGCCCGCTCTACATGAGCCCAGAACAATGCAAAGGCATGCACATTGATCATCGCTCAGACATTTATTCCCTGGGATGCGTACTTTTCGAAATGCTTTCCGGCCGCCCTCCGCTAGAAGGATCGAACGCATTTCATACCATGAACCTGCACGTAACTTCTGATCCTCCTTCGATCCGGGAAACCTGTCCAGAACTACCGGCGGAAATTGACACAGTCTTGAAACGGGTGCTGGCAAAGGATCCTGAGAATCGTTACTCCGCGTATCGGACCTGAATTTTGAGTTGCAGTTGATTGCTCAACAAGCGCCATCTGCCGAGCTGAGACCGGCCCCAGCATTGCCTGCAAACTTGAGGAAGCCTAAAGCAAACCAACTGCGCAACCAATTCGCAGATACGGGCGAAGGCGCACTTTTGGCGGTGGGTTGGATGTCGGCTTGGTATGGTGCGGCTGTGATATTTTACTTCGTTGCCACCGTTCCGAGGATGCCGATAGCACTGGTCCTCACCGTATCTTCTTCAATTTTCATTTTCGGACTAATCTTGGGAGCCCTACTGAAGCTAGATCGGGCCAGGAGAGTCAACCACTCAGCCGGCATAATGCCTGATCATCTGCTTCCGCTGAATCGCTTGATTGCCTCAAAAATGATTAATGCCGACGCGCCTGAGGCGGTGCAGTTGGGCACCGAATATGGTGCGCCAGGCGCGCTTTACATGACCGTGTCCATGCGAGAGCACAATCCACATGTGCTGATAACAGGTTGCGAAGGCACGGGGAAGACTCGCTTTCTGGCAAACACATATGTTCGAGATATTCGGCGTTCCAAGCTCGTGATAGACACATATGGCGACCTCGTCGATCTTTTGTCTGAGTGGCCGCGTATTGGTCGCCTCTCTCAAGAAGAGTGCATTTACATTGATCCGACCTCTTCTACAGGCTGTCTTTCCTTGAATCCTTTCCTTATGGCAGAAGTAGACGTCGATGTTCGCAGCCAGGTCATCGTCGGCGCTTTTAAGATTGCCAGCGATGCGCTGGGAGACTCTGGACATTCATGGGTCTCAGACACTTCAATTGTTCTTCGCCACGCTTGCTTGATTCTTATGTCACAGGACATTCCCTTCGAAGAGCTGCTCCACTTCATCACCGACCAGGATCAGCGGGAAAAATTGCTGTCCGAAACGAAACTCGATGCAAGCGGTGAATCGGTAGCTCGTGCTGCGCAGGAGTTGCGACGTCTGGCTGCTTCGCAACGCTGGTCTGAAATCGTTTCTCCGATACAAGGTGTTCTTATGACGGTAGTTGGTGATGCTCGTCTCAGCCATATAGTATTCGGCAAAAACCATGTCGACCTGTAAGTATTCGGCCTACCCGTGTTGTGGTAAGGGAATTCTCATTTCCAGAGCGGTCGTCAAGGATGGCCTTTAGTCTGAAATAAGATCATGATGGTGCCGTGACTAAGACACGTGCACCACT
>Ga0182024_10014371_pt1 | contig 15314 bp, 14 predicted proteins | sample P32metaG_FD_120480 | JGI IMG/M metagenome (GOLD analysis project Ga0182024, IMG submission 120480) | Permafrost microbial communities from Stordalen Mire, Sweden - P3-2 metaG (Illumina Assembly) | ecosystem: Environmental > Terrestrial > Soil > Wetlands > Permafrost | place: Sweden: Stordalen... | reverse complement strand
GGTTGATTTCATCCGCTAATAAAAACGACGTGAACACCGGCCCTCGCACCAGGTGAAATTCATTGCGCTCGAAATGGAAGACGCTGGTTCCAGTAATGTCCGCCGGCATCAGGTCCGGTGTAAATTGGATACGCGCAAACTCGCAGCCCAGCACATGCGCCAGCGTCCGCGCGAGCAAAGTTTTCGCTACGCCCGGCACCCCTTCGATCAACGCGTGCTGCCGCGTCAGGATCACGGTCAAAGCGCTGTCGATGGCCGCGTCCTGCCCCAGGATCACCTTTGAAATTTCAGCTCTCGCCCGGTTGAGCGTCTGATGCAGTTGTTCCAGTCGTTCCGTCATAGTTTCTCCATCAGCGCTTTATAGGCGGCAGCCACGTTTTTATGGTCGAATAAGGGGTCTTGGGCGTCGATATTGAGCGACTTATGCTCATTTAAGGACGTCTTTTTCCACTCTTCGTAGCAAACCCGGACCAGATCCTTCTCCGCGATGCCTCTTCGCAGCAGAGCCGACATCCCTTCGAGGGAGTCGCGCCCGCTCACAGGCTGGTCCGATCGGGGCGCGCGCGACGGCAACAGGCTCGACGCGCTGCGCCACAAAAACAGTCCGGCCACCAGCGCCAGCACGGCGAGCGCCCCTTCTAAGTGATACTTGCGCATCAACTTAGTGATGCTGCCCGTTTCCGCCACCCCAAAATGGTTTTCGTCGAATATGATTTCCTTCGCAGGCCCCGCCAGTTTGACTAGCAACGCAGCATCGCGTTCGTCCCTAAGTCCCTCATTGCTCAGTGGATAGCTATTTCCCACCAGCACCACCGACCCGTTCCCCAGCGGCCGCTCCAGCGCGTTGGCCTTTTCATCGATGATCTTCCACTCCTGGCCACCCTTTAACCTCTTGTCAATAAAGCGAATATGCCACCGCGCTTCGGACCAAGCATCTTCCACAGGGATCGGTCTCGAGACCGGCAGAAAGGCGATCACCAGCCGGGCGCCCTTCCGGGTCAGCGCTTCATACTCCTCAAGGGTGCTGATTTCCAGCTTCGACCATGGCGCCGGATCGACGCCGAGCACGAAAAAAGTCGTCCCCGATCCCGCGTCGAGTTGATAGCGCGATTTATATAACCTCTCCACCGTCAATACCTTAGCGAGACTTTCATAGAGCGCCAAACTGCCCATCGGATCGGATCGCAGCGAGGAATATTCCGGATAAACCGCCCCCGTTTCAAGCGGCGAAACCACCACTTCTTCGAACCCCCAAGCCAGCGCAATGAGGATGACTACGATCGCAATCTTACTGAGCATGAGACCTCATCTCATTGAAACCATTGGCTAAAGACTCCGCCATCGCGCGATCCACGGCGTGTCGCCCATACCACCCCCGCTCAAAAATCGCGACTCCACGTGTAAAAGCGACCGGCACGTCCGGTTTCGAACGCGCGCGGCGCGCCAGTTCACGACGGTAATCGAGCCCGCTCTTCCAACGCCGCAGTGAAACTAAATCCCGAGCACTCAAGAAGTTAAGCGCCCCGAGATACATCGCGCGCAGAGCCAGCCGGTAGTCGCCCTTCTCCATCCATTCATCGGCCAGTGCGAGCCACTCGCTCTCAGGAAGCCGGTCCGCGGTCAGCGATTCATCGGCAAGATCGATCGCGGGCGCCGCGGCGACTGCTTGTGCCGCGACCACGGCAACCCGTTTTCTTCGTAGCAGATGCACGACGAAACCCGCCGCAATGAGCGCGACAATGAACGCGATCAGCGCCAGCATCGCTTTCCTGTTCACCTGCGCCTCTTTATCGCTTCCGCCGGACTCCCTGGGAGGCCGCAGCCAGCCGGTGATTTCGTCCCAGATCCACTCCCAGGTGTTCTGGATCCACTTGACTGTGCTGCGATACCAACCGACCCATTTCCCTTCCGGATCAACAGTTGAACGCGGGGCGCGCCACGTAAACTCGCGCTGATGAACGACTTGATCGATGGCATAATCGAGTTTTTTTTCATCGATCGTCTGTGCATGTGCGGAGATTGCGAAGAGAATGACGAGCGCCGCTCGTTTCAAAGCCGCGCGAAGATCGCCGCCGGTCGCAATCGATTCTCCATAGAAACAACGAAGCACATATACCGCGTCCAGCAGCGGATCGACGGCCAGCCAGGTGATTGCCACCGCGACTCCCAGCGTCGTTAGGTTGAGAATCCCGATGCCGAGCCGGGCCAGATCGCCTTCAATTCCAAGAAACGACCGAGCCAGTTGCGGAAGGAACACAATAAGAAGCAATACGTTGGCGAGCAGCAGCAGCGAGCCAAGAGTGACGATCGTGAGCACTCCCCAATTCTGGCGCGTTGCATAGACCGATTGCCGGCGAGCCGCCGCGAGCGCATCGGGTCTTCCCAGGGCTGCGTACAATGCGACATTGCGAAAAAACGCCGTGATCCAAGGCAGCGGAAGCGGCACGACCAAGCCAACGGGTTGCAGAGCCGACTGCATCAGGACAGCCTGCCAGGAGCTGGCGGATCGGCCCTCCGAAGGAGAGAGCTGATGGTAAAGCTTTGCCATGAAAAGGGATTGCCAAGCGTTTTTCCATACATACAAAACGGCAAGGCCGAGCGAGGCCCAGGGCAGATGCTCGAACGCGTAAAGGCTGCGGTTCATGTCGGCGAGAAAAAAGAGGAAACCGAGCGTCAGCGGGGCGGCTCCGATGAGATACGTCGCGGCGGTTTCGACGGGGGCGGCGCGCAGCAGGTGAACCGCTTCTTCGAGGATGTCGATGGAGGTGCGGCTGGGTTTCATACGTCGTGGAATTGGGAGGGGATGCGGGCTAGCGTTACGCCCAGATAGTAAAATACCAGCCATGCGATCAGGATGCCGGCGAGCGCCAGCACGGCCCATTTCGCGCGTGCGGTTCGCGCCGTTCTATTTTCGTCGCGCGTGAGTGCCGTTACGCATGCCACGCAGATCATGCGGCCTTCGTGCTCCGTGACACACTCGCGGCAGAAAAAACGTCTGCAGGAGGGACACTGCACTGCTGCTTCGCGCAGGGCGTGATTGAGGCAGCGCTGGTCTAAGATATTCATTTCCCGCGTTCCCAGAATGCCGCGGTGAGGCCGATGACTCCGGCGGCGGCTCGCCAGGAACAGGCGATGATCGCGCGATTGCCGCTTGATGGGAAGAGTCTCAGATAGAGGATCGATTTGTCGCCGGTTTTCGCTTTTTCCTGGAGGGCCATGAACCAGCCAACCAGCTCCGGGATTATGGTCACAAAGTCAAACACGATTCCAACGAGGGCCAGAGCCAACACCACATAGATGACGACGCGCGCGTCGCGGCGGCCGCGCCGTATAATGGCGACCACGACCAACAGAAGCTCCACTCCCAGTGTGTTGATGAGCATCTGGGGAAGCTCCTGGATTTTCGGATAGTAAACCGATGCCCAAATCAAGGCGGCGTTGAGGATAAATAGTCCGAACACGATCTCCGGCACGTAGCCGGGCTTGGGGACCATCTCGGGCGGCGCAATTTCAGGCGGTGGAAGCGGCGTTTCGATGGCGGTCACGTCTTCGGGCGCGAGGACTCCTTGCGCTGCCTCGATCATGGGACGAACGGTAGCAAGAACGCGGCGCGCGGTTCTCATGCGGTTGACCGGCTCCAGCAGTTCACGGCTGACGCGGGTGTGAAGAAAACCGCGGCAGCGCGGGCCGCGTGCGATATCGGCGATAGGCCAGAGCAGGGCCAGCGCTCCGGTGACCTCGAAGAACCATTTCGCGAATCTGGAATCGACGGCGAACCACAGGGACATCCACGCCAGCGCGGCCAGAATCATGATCACCTGAAGGACCACGCGGGGCGGCAACTGCGTCACCACGATGGATTGAATGTCGGAGATTGAGAATCGCTTGTAGTCCTCGGTGAAGCGGGTGGAGATGAGCAGCAGAATGTGATCGGGCGCGAGCCACAATTGAGTGTGGCCGCCGAGGGTGCGGCGGCGGGGTGTGAGTTTGGTGTAGATGGATCGCGGCATGGGGCTAAAGGAGTGGCGAAAAACAGGGACAGACCGCTCTGTCCACGCCGCGCCAGGGTGGGGAGTGCTTTCGCGAGGAATCGTGCGCGCCTTGGGACAGAGTCGTCTGTCCCGGTTTTTCGCGCAGTGTGGTTTGATTGAGCATTGGCTAGACCCTCTGGGGGCGGGTTCGCAGGCCCACTTTAGTCATCATGTAGATCGTGAAGACGATGAAGGCGATTTCCGCAAGAGCGAAGAGGGCGGCCAGGATGAAACGGATTTTCGTTCTTGGCACTATGCTCGACGGAGCGTTCCAGCGCCGGATCACCATGAACAGGGCCCACGGAGCGCCGACCAAGGCCGGCCAGAACATCAGCGCCGGCAGGGTGGACATGGCTAGAGCCATGGTGTCGTACATGGGGCGGCGCGTATCCGCCATCTCCGCCGGGACGGTATCGAAACAGCGCGGGCAGATGTGACGGCCGTCCACTTCGAGATCGCACAGATTGCATAGAAAACGGCCGCAATCCTGGCACACCTGCGCGGCGCGGCTTTGGGGATGATAGAAGCAGCTTGCTTCGGTCTCCCCCTGAAGAGCGGCGGGAGACGCGCCCAGTTGCGTCCGGTTGATCGCGGGAAAAACCAGCGCGCGCATATTCCGGCCGCACCAGCGGCAACGCACTTCTTCGTGGGTATTCCAGAGATCCTCCGGAACTGGCAGGGAGCAGGAGGCGCAGACGATGTTTTGCGCCGCCATTACCTGGAGTAAATCACCAGCGTATTACAGATGCGGTCATGAAGCGCGCGTTTCTCCGGATCGAAACCGGCCATGATGAAACCGATATAGAGAATGACGGCGCTGAGCCAGCGGGCGAAGAAGCGGCCCGCGGCCTGACCCATCGATAACCGCGATCCGTCGAGACGAATGATCTGGAGACCCAGGGCCAGCTTGCCGATGGTGCCGCCTTTGGCCGATACGAAGTACGCTTCATACGCCACGCCCAGAATGACATTCACCAAAATGCTGAGGCCGGCTGCGCCGAGGATTGCGGGCAACATCGCGAGCGCTTGCGACGGGTCCTGCGTCTGCGCCACCGTCACGGCGGAAAAGCCCAGCATCAGGCGCAGAGGAAGCGTGATAATCGTACCTACCACGCCCAGAATGATGCCGTCGATGATCAGCGCCACGAAGCGAATCCAGAAGCCGGCATATCGCCGAACTCCGATGGCTTGTCCGCCTTCGCGCACGCGCTGCATATAGAGCGGCTTGCATTGCGCGCAAACGGTGGCCGCGCCGATCGAGACCATTTCACTGGCCGGAGAAGGGCGTCCGCATTCGGAGCAGAAACGAGTTTCGGCGTTGATGGGAACAGCCGCGGCGGGAATCGGAACGGGCTTGGCGGGTCCGCGGGCGGCCGAATGCGGCTGCCAGCTTGCCATCCCTTCGCGCCATACCAAGGTGTCGTCACGAACGGCTCCGGTGCGCAGCAGCTCGTCGAGCTGAGCGTCCTCCACCGGGCCTACTTGCCTGCCTGCATCGGCGTAATACCATTTCATAGTAGTGGTCCTCCGCCGCTTTCAATTGGACTGCGCGCGGCATGAGGTACAGTGTATCGTAATCACTACGCAGATGGCCCTAAGGCTGCGGGCGCAGATTCCGGGCGTGTGTCCGCACGCTTAGGCATGGCGGTTCACGGGCTGTCTTGTGACCGCGGGATGAAGCCACGGCGGAGCCGCCTGAAGCGTGGCCCCACCCCGAAAAAGTTACGGGGCGGCCGTGACGTGGACGCGGCGGTTCTTCTGCCAGCAATCTTCAGTCTTATCGGTGCAGATCGGGCGTTCCTTGCCGTAGCTGACCAAGGCGAGCTGAGGCGAAGGGATGCCCATCTGGACCAGGAATTCCTGCGCGGCGCGGGCGCGGCGATCGCCCAGCGCGAGGTTGTATTCCTCAGAGCCGCGTTCATCGGCGTTGCCTTCAATGAGCAGTTTCTGGCTGGGGTAGTTGGCTAAAATGTCGCGAATGACGCCGACGTCCGCTTTCAATACCGTGGAGGCGTCGTCCCGAATGGTGGCTTTATCGTAGTCGAATAGAGCGTCATTCAAGCGGGCCAGAATCTGATTCAGGCGGATGCGTTCCTGCGGTGTCATCTGCGCGCCGGGTCCCGCCGTCTGCGGCGTATCCCTGGTGGCAGAAGGCGTCTGGCGCCGCTGCACCGGCTGAGTTGTGGCAGGGGCTGGGGCCGAAGCGACCGGAGTGGTATCGGCCGGTTTGGCCGCCGCTACTTTGGCATGATGGCATGCAGCCGTCGACAGCAGTGTTGCCAACCCCAACAGGGCGAATGTTGCTTGTTTCATAATCCTCTTTGTTTCTCCGATCTAATATATACATTACACCTAACTTCCGCAGGTAGCTGCAATCCCCTATGGACAGTATTTTGTTCCCGGCCGGGTCCGATAGACTGGAACTGCGGATGCGGATCGAGCCAATAGCCGGAGGACGACGCCTGTTATTCGCCGGATTCGGCGGATTGCTGGTGCTGATGATGGTGGCCGGCGCCGATGCGCTGCTGGTGCTGCGCCAGGTTCGCGCCAGCGACGCGCAGGTCCGCGACGTATATGTACGGCGGAGCAGGGCGCTCGACCAGGTACGCGCGGGCATCTACCAATCCGCCATCGTGATGCGCGATTTTCTTCTCGCCTCGGACCCCGATATCGCGGCCGAGCAAGTCGCGAGCTGGACCGGCATCCGCGAGCGCACCGACAACGCGTTGTCGGACGGCGCCACGGTGCTGGATAAAGCCGAGACGGCTCCCTATCGCAATCTGCAAGCGGAAGTGAGCGTGTACTGGAAACTGCTGGAGTTCATCACGCAAATGAAAGAGAAAGACACGCGCAATCGCAGCGCCGAGTATCTTTCAGGGGAGCTGGTGCGGAGGCGGACGGCGATGCTCGAATTGGTCGACCGCATCGATCAGATCAGCACCCGGCAGCTTCATGCGGGAGACGAAGCGCTGGATGCGGCGTTCAAGAATCTGCGCCTGCGGCTGATACTGATGCTCGGCGTCACGCTGGGCGCGGGGCTGCTGCTGGCCGCGTTCACTATCCGCCGGACGCTGCATCTCGAAACGGAATTGCAGAAGCGTTACGAAGAAGGAGAACGGGCGCGAGGCGAGTTGCAGGACCTGGGCGCGCGCCTGGTTTCGGCGCAGGAAGAAGAACGGCGCGCGATTTCGCGCGAGCTGCATGACGAAGTGGGGCAATCGCTCTCGGCGCTGCTGATGGAGGCGGGAAATGCGGCGGCGCGGGTTCCCGATGCGTCGGTCGACGTGCGGCGACACGTGGAGTCGATTAAGAAATTAGCCGAGGCCAGCGTCAACGTGATTCGCAATATGACGCTGTTGCTGCGGCCGTCGATGCTGGACGATTTCGGGTTGGTTCCGGCGCTCGAATGGCAGGCGCGGGAGGTATCGAAACGCACGGGCTTGCGGGTTCACGTGACCGCCGAGGAAGCCGCGGGCGAGCTGCCGGATCAACTGCGTACGTGCATTTACCGGGTGGTGCAGGAAGCGCTGCATAATTGCGCGCGGCACTCGCAGGCGCGCAGCGTCAGAGTGATCGTGCGGCAGGAAGCGCACCGGATTTTGTTGTCGGTAGAGGATGACGGACATGGTTTCGACGCGGGGCGCATACGAGGATTGGGAATGATCGGGATGGAGGAACGTGTCACGCACCTGGGCGGCGCGTTTGAAGTACGCTCGCGGCCGGGCGAGGGAACGAGGGTCGCGGCGGAATTGCCGCTGGCGAGCTGATGCCGATACGAATTCTACTGGCCGACGATCATACCGTGATGCGGAACGGGCTGCGGCTGTTGCTGGAGCGTCAGCCGAATCTTGTCGTCGTGGGCGAAGCGGCCGATGGACGGCAGGCGGTGGAATTGGCGGCATCGGAAAAACCGGACGTGGTGGTGATGGATATCGCAATGCCTCATCTGAACGGCGTCGAGGCCGCGCGGCAGATCGTGAACCGGGCGCCGCTGACGGCGGTGGTGATCCTGAGCATGCATAGCGACGAGAGCTACGTGATCCGGTCGCTGAAGGCGGGCGCGCGGGCGTACCTGTTGAAGGATTCGGCGGAGTCCGATTTGATCTCGGCGATTCACGCGATCACCGAAGGGAAGTCATTCTTCAGCCCACTGGTCCGGCGGATTCTGAAGGAAGATTATATGCACCAGTTGGCCGAAATGGGGGCGGAGGATACTTACGAGCTGCTGACCACGCGGGAGCGCGAGGTGCTGCAATTAGTCGCCGAGGGGAAGAGCAACAAAGAGGTCGCGAATCTGCTGAATTTGAGTTTGTATACGGTGGAGACGCATCGCACGCATATCCTGCAGAAACTGAATATTCACAGTGTGCCGGAGTTGATTTTGTATGCGGTGCGGAAGGGGATTATCAGTTAGCGGGTTGTCATCTTAGCCGCCGTCGCCGAGTGCTTGACGAACAACGCTACTGTACCCGACTCTGGGGGGCTCATTTCAATTCGTGTTCCGGCCGGGAGAGCGAGGGGCGCGACGTAATAATACGTGCGATGGAACTCCGGTTTGTATTTATAAATCCACAGCAGAGGCTCGATGGAGGAATCGGGACGCACGGCTACGATCTGCACGCTGGCGCCGGGTTTGAGATTTTTCGCGCGGATCGCGAGCACGTGAGAAGAGGCGGGTAGTTTCGCGCCGTCGGCCAGTACGATCTCGGACGATCCTTTGGGAGCGGAGGCGTCCTGCCAGGCCGCGGGGTTCGGAAGAGGCGGCAGATATTTCGGGTCGCCCTCGGGTGCGCCTCCCTCGACCCAGGTGGAGATGGTTTCCAGCTCTTCCTGCGACAGGCCGCGGTCGTCGCGAAATTCGCCGAAGCCTTTCACGGCTTCCCACGGCGGCATGCGGCGCTCCAGCACTTCTTCTTTGATCGCTTTGGCCCAGGGACGAGCTTCGTCGTAGGTGATCAGCGAAAAGGAGGAGCCGCCCGTGCGATGACAGGTCGCGCATCGCTTGTAGATCAGGCGCGAGATTTCCTTCGACCAGGTGATTTTCGTCGTGATGATGTCGTGGGCTTGTGCCAGACTCAGGCCTACGAATAAAAATACGAGAATGCGCAAGACTACTCCCTAGATTACTGTAGCGTCTGCTTAGAATACATATTCTTGTTGGTGATTTTCGGATTCACCGCGACGTCGTAGAACCCGACCAGCATCTCTTCCCAGCTCTGGTCGCCCCACTTCACATCTTTAGACGGATCGGGATTCGAAGGGTTATTCGCTGAATTGTCCCACCACGCGGTGGCTCGGACCTTCATTCCAGGGGTCAGCTCGATGGGAGTTTCGAGTTTGTAGGAAAGCTGCCAGTTCAGGCTCCAATGATCCACGCGCAGGATGGTTTTGGTATCGCCGTTGGGATAAATCAGCTCGTATTGGAACGCTTTTCCGCGCAGGTGCATGTGCGGGAACAGGCTGATCATGGTCATGGGATTCACCACCGGGACCGTCGCCTCGGCTTTGAAATCGGCGTCGCCGGCCGGGATCGTAAAGCGATTATTGACCGCGGCCGTGGTGACGATTCGCTCGCGGGGCGGCTCCTTGGCGTACACCAGGCCAATGCTGGTCTGGTCCTTGGCATCTTTTCCGTTGGCCGTGTAGTGCATCTGGATCACGAAATCGGTACCCGCCTTGATCTGCTTGGCCTGGCCTTCTTTCCAGTTGTCGGGAACCATGCCCGGAGTGTAGACCGTCAGCACGTCGTTGCTCGCGCCCAGCACGTTCGCGAACCGGTTTTGAGGCGTGAGGTTCGGTGGAACATAGGGCATTCCGGCTTGGGCTTCGGCCATCCACTTCGAGCCGGGCTCGCGCAGATAAACCACCGCGTGATGCACCACCGTGCGATCGGAGGGGCGCACTTCCACCGCTTGAATCCACTTGTCTTCGGTGAGCCCTGAAGGCATCACGATGTACTGATACTCGATTTCACCCTTTGCCGGAATGTCGAATGCGTGCGGCATCTTGATCACGACGTCGGGTTTGGTGATGTTCCAACCCTCCGTCCATGTGCGAGGCGCGGGCGCGTCGGACTTGTCGCCTTCGGCGGCGCCCGAATCGGCCCACGCGGCTAAGACATCGATCTCGGCTTTGGTCAGCGAACGGTCATTCGCGAATTTTGCGAAATGCGGATCGGCCGGCCACGGCGGCATCTTCTTTTCGAGGACGTCGGCCTTGATGGCGCGCGCGTATGGGCGCACCTGCTCGTACGTCAGAAAGGACATCGGCGCGATCTCGCCCGGACGATGGCATTCCTGGCAGCTTCTCTGAAGGACAGGTTCGACGTCTTTGTGGAACGTGACCGCGGCAGGCGCGGCCAGGATGTTCAGAGACACAAATAGCGTAGGTGCTGCGAAGCGCTTCAACATAATTCCCTCAAAATTGGACTAATCCCTTTCCTGACGGTCTGGGTTCGGTGTGGGATCCTGGACCCTTGACACCGAACCCCGACTGTAAAGGAGGGGATATCCTTCGATTATTCGATGGCCGCGCCGGTATTGGTCTTGGCCTTCTTCGGACGCATCAGATCCATGGGACCCTTATCGAGCGGAACCGCCACATCGAAGAAGCCGATCATCATCTCGTCCCAGCTCTGCTCGCCGAAGTGAATTTCCTTCGTCGCATCCGGGTTCGCTTTATTGTTCACCGAGTTGTCGAAGTGCGCGGTGGCCTCGACGATCGTGCCCGCGGGCAGCTTCTTCGGGTCCGCTAAGAAGTAGGAAAGCTGCCAGCTGAAGCTATAGTGCGGCACGCTGAGGATCGTCTCTTTGGTGCCGTCCGGATAGGTAATGCGATACTCGAAATCCTTGCCGCGCAGATGCATGTGCGGCAGCAGCATGGTCAGGGTAGAGTCTTCCTGCAACTGGATCTTCGCGTCCACCTGATAGTTCGGATCGCCCGGAGGAATCGCGAACTTCGGATTGGCTACAGCCAGCGTGATGATGCGCTCCGTCGGCTTTACCTTCGAGTAAATCACGCCTACGCGGCTCAGGTCGGAACCAGGCTTGCCGTCGGCGGTATAGTGCAACTGGAACACGATGTCGCTACCGGCCTTCAGCAGCTTCCCTTGTCCCGGCTTCAGCATCGGCGCGACCATCCCCGGCGCGTAACCGGCCAGGAATTCGCCCTGTCCGCCGCCGTCCTCGCCCTTCTTGCCGTCTCTTGAGGGCACAAACGCCACGCCGAGCGGCATGTCTTTGAACCACGGATTGCCGGGCTCGCGGATGAACGCGATGATGTGGTGAGTATGCACGCGATCGGTCGGCCGCGCTTCGGCGGACTGCACGTACTTATCTTCGGTGAGGCCCGAATGCATGATGACGTACTGATAGTCGATGGTCCCGGAGGTCGGCACCTTGATGGCCGTCGGGATCTCAAACACCTTGTCGGGCACGCCGATTACCCAGCCTTCGGTAAACCCGATCGGCTTCGGCGCGTCTTTGGGATCGCCCGCCTTCGCTCCGTCGTCGACCCAGGAAACGAGTGTCTTGATGTCGGCTGCGGACAAGCTGCGGTCGTTCGAGAAATGGCCGTAGTGCGCGTCGGCGAACCACGGCGGCATGGTCTTGGTGGCGACTGCCTGTTTAATAGCCTTTGCCCAGGGACGCGTGCTGTCGTAAGTCATGAACGACATCGGTCCGGGCTCGCCGGGGCGATGGCACCCCTGGCAGTTATTTTCAAGAACGGGTAGAGCGTCCTTATAGAAAGTCGTTTCCGGTGCGGCAAACGCAACGGCGGATAGGGCCAGGCTGGCAAACAGGACACGCATGCAGTTAAAACCTCCAGTGTGGTACGTCACTAATATACGATGGTTTCCCGCCATTTCGTTCCGTCTCTTTTTGCCCACAAAAGGAGTGGTAAAGGCCTCATAACGCGCAAGATAACGGCTGACATGCACTTAACGGCGTTAAGCGTCTAAAATCCTTATTTGTTAATTTTTGTAAATGGTATGCCGTCAAGCTCTCGCCACGGCGAAGGCCTACCTGGTTGTCCTTGTCGCGGGACCGCGTAAACTCGCCATCGAACGCGCGTAAACCCAGTCAAATCAAGCATCGCCGAGGTATCCCGGGTAGGAATGACGCGCACGGTTTTCTCCCGATCGAAAATCCAGCCCTTTTCGTCGTGCGAATCCCACTCGACCACGTAGGACTCGGCGCCATCGACCGGTTCCCAGGCAAACGTGGCCTTCTCCGAATCGATCTGCCTGGGAGCAGGAAGCATAAAGGGATTCGTCGCGCCGCCAAAGCCGGTTTCAAAATCGCCGCGCCACTCTGTTTCGTTCGCCGTACCGGAGCGAAAGGCGGTGACATTCCCCTGGCGGTTGATAATGACAACTGTCGGATTCGTGAGGACTTCGAAGCGGCGCTTCGTATCTTCATCCTGAACCTGCAATAGAACGGCGCCGCGCGAGGCATAATCGTTGGCGACCTTTTCCGCCAGCGGCGCTTTCCCGAATTCGAGCGCGATCACTTTTCCCGTGAGCTGCTCCCGGGTCCACGTTTTACCGTCTACATCCGCCGCCTCAAACGCCGGCGCCGCGCGGTGAATCACTTCGCTGCCAGGAAATTGCCGGGACAATTCCACGAGATCGGCGGAGGGAGCTTTATTCACGAAGCTGATCATGCGGTCGATGCGGCCGCGGTCGAATTTCCAAACCGTTCGCGAGGCTTCGAGGAATTGCAGGACCGCTTCGCGGTCGCCGGCGTCGAGAATATCCTGCGCGAGCGTCATATTTGGTTCGAAAACAGCGTTTTTTATCGTGGCAGGGATTGTTATGGAAGCAATTAAGCGCGTTTTTGCCTCGCTAAGATCGCCTTTTGCCGCCCCCACACGGCCCAATACCGTTTGCGCGAGGTTATATGGATACGCTGTTTTCGGCCCAAGCGAAAGCACCCTTCCCGCCTCGCGCCCGGCCGCTTCATCGTCACCTGTATTGAATTCGGCGACGGCTAGATTCGCAATGACGTCCGGCCGGCCACCGTCGCTCACCAACGGCTCGGCTTCGCGCAACAAGGTCGCTTTCGCCGCCGGATCGAGGGTGCGGCTGGCTTTCGTCACCAAAGTTTGCTCGAGAGGCATCTTCCATTCGTCGCCCGGCGGCGCGAGTTCGATGGCGCGCCGCAGCCAGCGCTCGGCAAGCGTGAGTACGTCGTCCTCGCCGAACGTCAGATCGAAAGGCGTGTCAATTTTTCCCTGCGCGAAAACGAGGCCGGCGCTCCCCACCAGAAACGGATTGGAAGACGTGTCGATTTCGAGGCGAGCCGCTTTTGCCTCGGCTGTAGCACGAAGGGTTGCGCTGCTGCCGAACCGCAAATTCTGTGCGATACCCGAAAGCCCGATGACGGCGGCGGCATCGACCAGTCCACGCGCGCGGGCAAGCGGTTCATTGGGGTGCGCGTCAAGAATCGCCAGCGCGGCGGGTATGTCGAGTGCGCGCAGATAAATCGCAGCGTTGGCGATCACTTCATTTCTTGCGCCGGGCTTGGCCGCGAGCGCTTTCCAAAGTCCGGCAACTTCGGCGGATCCCGCGGGATCGGCGAGGCGTCCCCGGGCGGGGAGGAGCAGGGAAGGCTCCGCGCAAATATTTGCCGAGGGATGATGCTCGACCAGCCAAAGAATATTGCTCCGCCGCGCTTCCAATTGCTGTGGGGTCAGCGGGATGTTCTGGTTGGTGAGATATCCCAGCAACGCCGTTCGGTTCCCCATGTTGTCCGGGTGCTCGGCAATTTTCTTTTCCAGTCGCTCGATTTCGGCGATGTTCTGCGCAGTGCTGATGACCGCTGCGAAAAGAAACGCTACGATGGTTGGCATGTTGCGGCCTCTCTTCTTTCTTCTAACACTAACGTTAGCTCACGCGGCATCTCTCAATGACAAGGTTTCCGCCGCGATCGCTGGATTCAGTGGCACTGTCTCCATTTTTGCAAAGAATCTGGACACCGGCGCGACGTACGCGCTGCGTCCCGATGACCGCGTACGCACCGCCAGTACGATCAAGCTGCCGATTCTGTGCGCGACATTTGAGGCGGTTAAAGAAGGCCGGCTGAAGTGGACAGACCTGATCACATTGCACGACTCGGACAAAGTCTCCGGGTCGGGAATTCTGGGCGAGTTTTCAGATGGCGTGAAGCTCCCGCTAGTCGACGTGGCACACCTGATGATCGTCCTGAGCGACAACACCGCTACCAATCTGGTGATCGACAAGGTCACAGCGGATTATGTGAACGAGTATATGGACAAGCAGGACTTGAAGGGAACCAGGTCGATGAGAAAGGTGCGCGGGGATGGCGCGGATTTGAAGGCTCCCAGCGGTTTCAGCAAAGCGGGGCTCGATCCAGCGAATCAGAAATACGGATTAGGCTCGTCGACGCCGCGCGAGATGGTGATGCTGCTTGAGCGGATTGAAAAGGGCGAGATCGTCAGTGCGGAAGCCTCGAAGGAGATTTTGAAAATCCTGAAACGTCAGCGCGATACCAACGGCATCGCACGGCGCACCGGAGATCTCGTGGTGGCGAATAAATCCGGCGCGCTCGATCATTTAAGGAGCGACGTGGGCATCGTGTACGCGAAAGGCAACCGCATCGCGATGGCGATTACGTGCGAGGATGTCCCGAAGATCGACTGGACGTCGGATAACGAGGGGTTGATTTTGATCGCGAAGATCGCGGAGATTTTGGTGAAGGAATTGCGGTAAGCAATGGAATGCCGAATTAGTCGCCGAAGGAGCCGACTTCTTCTTTCTTCTCGACCTTGGGCGCCGCAGGAGCAATCGCGCTCAACGGGACGATGCCGCCGCCTTCTACCGGCTTTTCGCCGAGCACGTTTTCGCGGTACATCTTCATCATGCGATCATTCTCGGCCTTTTCCTTCATCTTGATGTCGCGCGCGCGGGTTTTCTCTTCACGCGCCGTCTTCGCGATGCCTTTGTCGTCCAGATCGTGCTGGCGTTCCCGGTTTACGTCGTCGGCACGCAGGACCAGCGAGTGTTCCGAGGAAGGCAGCGTAACCTGCTTGCCGCCGGCGATGATTTCGTGGCGGCCCTTGTCCTCATACCACTTGGTCAGGGTCGCGGTCATGTGCATTTTCTCGACGATATTGCGCCAGCCGACGCCGGTGTTGTAGGCGCAGAAGGAAATTTCGCCTTCCTGCGTGGCGTACGGGATAATACACTGCTCAGTGCGTCGGAAATCGTAGTTGAACAGATCCTGGAACCACATGCCGGCGATGAACAGGAAGTTCCAGCGG
>Ga0182024_10014370_pt1 | contig 15314 bp, 17 predicted proteins | sample P32metaG_FD_120480 | JGI IMG/M metagenome (GOLD analysis project Ga0182024, IMG submission 120480) | Permafrost microbial communities from Stordalen Mire, Sweden - P3-2 metaG (Illumina Assembly) | ecosystem: Environmental > Terrestrial > Soil > Wetlands > Permafrost | place: Sweden: Stordalen... | reverse complement strand
GTTAGCAAGTGCAAATGTCCGCTTTTCGTAGCAAGTGATATGTCCGGTTTTGATAAATCAGTCAGTCGTCGTAGAGGCGGTGGTAAAGTGCGAATCCCGCGTTTGTTGCGGGATTTGCAAGCGAGGTGGGAAAGTCGTCTTTCTGACTTTTCCACCTCGCGTCTTTTCCGCCGCCTTGACCTGCTTTTTCGTTAGCGGCGTCAAGAGCGTTCCTTGCGCGCTGTAGTGTCCGACCCCCGCGGTGATCGGTCGCTTTTCAGCATCGAGAACAGGTGCAAAGACGCCGCCCGTGGCGGACCCGCTTTGTTGATCGGCGGGCTGCGCAGCGGCATTTCCACCATAAAGAGGCGACTGGGCCGGTCGCGGATCTTGCGCGCAAACTGGCCCCGCGCTAGCCGCGATCGAGACGCCAAGAACGACGGCGAATGAAGCTGGCCGCAAGCAATTCCACAACAAAAAAACCAAGATGAGGCCTCGTAGGCGGGGATTCCCTTGTTGGAGCATTCTCGAAGGAGATGCGCACGACTGTCGACGCCTATTTGGTTGAGCTGGCACTCATTCTTCAGTTGTACCTGGATGAGTACGAGTGACGGCCCCGGGCAAGGAGGTCTTGGTCTTATCGCCGGTCACGAATTGGCTCAAAAGCCTCCGCAATTTGCGGCGGAGTTCACGGACGAGACAGGACGCCAGAAGAGGAACGAAGCAGCTGAATCAACGCCCTCCATTGCGCCGAATTTAGGTGTTCACACGCCACAAATTCAGGAGAGCCCCGCGTGTACCACTAACGGGGTCGGAGCCCGGAAAGGCAAGTCGCCGCATTCGTTCCTGATCGGCAAGCGTCGGCGCACTCCGGCAAATGTCCCAATGCTGATCGGGCGGATAAGCGCCAACCACCAGAAAGTCCTCGCTGCTCCCCAGGTTGCAATGCCCTGTCCCGGTTGGCAACACGGCAACGTCACCGGCCTGCACCGTGACTTCGCGGCCGCCTTCTCCGCCCAGCATCAGGCGCGCATGGCCTCGCGCAAATCCGAGAACCTCGTGCGCCGTGGAGTGGTAGTGGTGAAAGTCGTAGACACCGTTGCGCCACTGCGGCGGCCAGCCATTGCGCTCAAAGGCTTGCTCGAAAACAGAGGCAGGATCGGACTCAATAACATCGAACGCCCCGTGATAAAGAAGCACCGGAAGCCTATCGTTGTTGGGCATCCACCCATTCGGCGAGAGTTGAAGCATCTCGGGCGCCGAAGACTTTGCGCTCGCGAACACGGGACGATCGGAGTGAATTCCTAGGGCCGTAAGCATGGCCGTAAAATGGCGGCGACTAACGCGGTTCATCGCATCCTCCTCAACACGCTTGATGCGCAGATGACGCGTTTTGATGCATTCGCAGTCTGCACTTCAAATGTTCAGAAACCGCAATTCCCTTTTCTTGCGGGGGCTTGGCGGTCTCTCCGGGTGTGCCCGTCGTGCGTTAAGAATTGTTAAGCAGCGCGCGAAACCATTGATTTGTGCGAGACTAAAATGCCGTGGGAGCAGACGTGGCGGCAGTCGAGATCGAGACCGGCGAACGGCAAAAGCAGCTGTCGCTTTTGCTCGTAGACGACGATGCCGAGTTGTGCGGGATGATGCGGGAGTTCTTTGCCGAGTCGGGCCACAAGCTTGACACCGTATATAACGGGCGCGAAGGCCTGGCGAATGCGCTGCGTGGCGGATACGACCTGATGATCCTGGACGTGATGCTGCCGGGTCTGGACGGATTTGCAGTGCTGCAGCAGCTCCGGCGGAAGAAGAATCTGCCGGTCATTATGTTGACGGCGCGCGTCCAGCAACAGGATCGAATTCTCGGCCTGGACAGCGGAGCGGATGATTATCTGCCCAAGCCATTTGACCCCGACGAACTCCTGGCGCGTATTCGGGCGGTGTTACGGCGAACCCAAGGCGTGAGCCTGCAGAGTGAGACAACCGTCACCATCGGCAACATTTCTGTGAACCCATCCACACGAGAAGTGTGGAGCGCGGGTGAGGCCGTCGAATTGACCGCGATGGAGTTTGATCTGCTGGAGTTGCTCATGCGATCGGCGGGCGAGGTGGTTTCACGCGAGCAGATTACGGCTGTGCTGTTTGAACGCGAGGCAACGCCCTACGACCGTTTTCTCGATGTGCACATCAGCCATCTGCGTAAGAAACTGGAAGGCGGACGCAACCTGATCCGCACCATTCGGGGAGTTGGATATGTATTTACAGGAACGGCTTAAAGCACTGCCCGCGGTCTCCCTTTACGTCGGGGTAATGCTGGCGATGGTGAGCATCCTTTCGCTGTCGTTCCTCGCGTTTCATCTCATTGCCGATCACGTGCAGAAGATCGAGATCGATCCGACTTTCTACAAGTTCGACGAGTTGCAACTGGATAGCGCGCGCAGTGCTCTCCAGCATCGCGGACAGACCGGGTTGAAAGACTACTTGGCAAGCCTCGACAGAATCTTCGGCGGATCGCACTACCTGCTGGATGCGAAAGGAGTGGATCTTGTCACGGGCGTGAGTCGAGCATGGATGCTTCCCGCACCTCCCGCGGACAAGTCGCGCGTGCGCGCCCATGGACGGTGGACTCTTGCCCATCGATCGGCCGACGCGCGCTATTGGTTCACCGCTGAAGGCCAGTTGGGACCGCCGCACATCTGGACATTTCTTCCTTATTACTTTCTTGTCATCGGCGTCGCAGGCGTTTTGTGCTGGCTGGCGTCCGTCGGCGTGGTGTCGCCGATTCGACGTATCGCTGCGACCATCGGGCAATTCGGTCAAGGCGATTTGACGGCGCGTGTGAACACCCAGCGCACCGACGAGATCGGCCAGCTCGGGCGCTCCTTCAATCAAATGGCGGAGCGCCTGGAGCGGTTGATCGTGAGTGAGCGAAGGCTGCTGGGCGACATATCGCACGAACTACGATCGCCGCTGGCGCGATTGAAGTTCGCAGTAAAACTGGCACGCACCTCGCACGATAATCAGGCGGCGCTGGATCGAATCGAGCGCGACGTGGACCGCATTACATCTCTCGTTGCAGACATCGTGGAGATCACCTTTATTGAGGGCGACCCCGCTGTGCAGGACACAGGAATCGTGCGCGCTGGAGAAATCATCGATGAAGTTGTGCGCGATTGCGCGCTGGAAGCGCAGTTCCGCGATTGCAGCATTGAGGTGAACGGAAGGTTGGCCGGCGAAGTGTTGGGCAGCCGCGAGTTGCTGCGCAGGGCAATTGAAAACGTCGTGCGCAATGGCATCCGCTACTCACCAAAGCGATCTGCAATTCAATTGTCCGTGGAAGAAAACGAGCGGGAAGCCACAATCTCCGTGCGCGATTTCGGGCCTGGCGTTCCTGAGGATGCGGTTACGCGCCTTTTCGATCCCTTTTTTCGCGTTGAAGATGCGCGCGATACAAACGGCGGCGGATCCGGAATGGGATTGTCGATCGCAAAGCGTGCGGTTCAACTGCATAACGGTACCATCGTTGCGGAAAACGCATCCCCAGGCCTCCGCGTGCGAATTATCATTCCTCTAGCGCTGCAGCCAGGTACTGCATTTGCACAAGTTACTGCGCCGAGCTAGTCGCGCTCAAAGGCCTTAAGATTTCTTAAGCTTCAAATACTGGACAACCGTGTGTAATGTCCCTAATGCCTCAAGCAGCCAATGTTGATAATTGAGGCATTCGAGGAGACACACATGAAGCGCTTTTTGGGGTTCGCACTCCTACTCGCATCGTTGGCAGTTCCAGCTTTTGCCGCCAAGAATTCAAAGACAGTGACCTTTACAGATGCAGTAAAGGTTGGATCGACGCAATTGCCTGCCGGCGACTACAAAGTGAGCTGGACCAACAATGGTTCGAGCGCACAGGTCACCATCGCAGAAAAAGGCGGGACTTCCGTTACAGTTCCTGCAAAACTGGTTGACGCAAAGAACGGCCACGTTGCCCTGCTGACAAACACCGTGGGCGGCGTCCAAGTTCTGGAAACAATCCAACTCGACAACCTGAGCCTTGTGATCGGGGGCGCGACCGCTGCCGGCGAGTAAGTACGCATTGGCCGCACGGGCAACAGTTCATTTTGAATTGAGCGCAGGCGGCAGGGAACGCGTCGCCGGCCAATACCGTCTCCAATTCCCGCGACTGTAGTCCTTCCTTTTCACCCCCATCCTGCAAGGGATGGGGGCTCCTTTTTTCTACGCGCAACGCCAAATTCGAAACTACGCGCCCTGGGCGATTCAGCGCTTCACCAGACCCGGCAGCGCGTCTCATGCACCATCGGCTGGCCGGCTTTGCAATTGAAGGCCCGCTGGAACTCCGGCATGTTCGCCAGAACATTGTTGACCCGGAGCACTGGCATAGAGTGCGGATCGATCTTCACCAGGGTCTGCATCAGTTCCGGCCGGAATGTATCGCACCATGAAGTCCCATAGGCGATAAAGAACTGCTGCAGATTGGTGAGACCATGCTCGTCTTTGTCTTCTAACGTCTTGCCTTGTGCCTTCAAATCCGCAGTCAGGGCGGACAGCGCGAGGTAGATGCCGCCGTTGTCCGCGGTGTCTTCGCCTTGCGTGAGTTTTCCGTTCTCCTTCGCGCCCGGAACACCGGGCACGTCGACGGTATATTCGTTGGCAACGCAGGCACCGCGCTCGTCATACGCTTTCGCGTCTTGGGGCGTCCACCAGTCGCGCAGATTTCCCTTCAGGTCGAATTTGCGGCCCTGGTCGTCGAAACCATGCGTCAATTCGTGGCCCACAACAACCCCTTCCGCGCCGTAGTTCATGACATCATCCTGGTTCGCATCGAAGAAAACAGGCTGCAGAATACCCGCCGGAAAATTGATTGTGTTGGTTTGCGGATCTTCATACGCGTTGACGGTTGGCGGTGTCATAAACCACTGCGTACGATCCAGTGGCTTGCCAATGAACGAGAGCTGGCGCCGGAGTTCGAACTGAGTTGACCTTTCAATATTGACTGGAAAACTGTCGCGCGTAACAGTGAGCGAGCTGTAGTCGATCCACTTATCCGGGTACCCGATCTTGTTGATCACAGCGGCAAGTTTTAGCTCAGCTTCTTTCTTGGTCGCCGGCTGCATCCAGGTTACGGAGTTGATGTCGCGTCCCATCGCGTCTTCGATGTCGTGCACCATCTTGAGCGCGCGGGCCTTGCTCTCGGGAGGGAAGACCTGTGCAACATAGACCTGCCCAAGCGCCTCGCCCACACCGCCGTCGACTGCTGCCGTGCACCTGCGCCAATCCGGCGGCTGCTTCGCCTGTCCCGTGAGCACCCTGGCGAACGCAAATTGAGCGTCGCGCCACTCGCTCCCGAGATATGGTGTTGCAGACATCAATAGATGAGCACGCAGATAAACCTCCCACGTAGCAAGATCCTCGTCGACAAGCAACTTGTTCGCTGCGCGAAAGAAGTCGGGCGCGGACACTTCATAGAGCGGTACCGCAGGCGCGTCCATGGCGCTCAAATAACTGTCCCAATCGAAGGCCGGCGTGAGCGCCTTGAGCTGAACGAGTGTAAAGCGATTGTTCACTTTGTTCGGATCACGGCGCGTCACGTTGTCCATCTGCGCCTGTGCCAGGGCAGTTTCAACGCGCAAGATCGTCGCCGCATCTTGTGCGGCCTCTGCGGCGCCAGTCCCACTCAGCTTGAGCAGGGTGGTCAGAAACTCTTTGTACTTCAAGCGAATCGCCTTTGTCTTGGCGTCGTCGCCCAGGTAAAAATCTCTGTTGGGCATGCCAAGTCCGCCTTGATCAACGCCGGCGACAACCTGGCTCACGTCGTTGTAATCAGCCTGCGGCCCAAATCCCAGCAACGCCACCCTGGTTTGATTCTCGTCTCCTTGCCACGTCGCGCCGAAAGAACTGTGCATCATCGCCAGAACGCCGGCGATTTCGCTCTTATCGTGGAGCGATTCGATGCGCCCCAGGAGCGGCTTGATGGCAGACAGATCATCGGTTTTTGCACTTGCCTGGTTCATACAACTTACATAGAAGTCGCCAATCTTCTGCTCGCTCGATGTGCGCTGTGCGTTGGGGGCCTCGTTCTTCTCCAGAATCGAGCGCAGGATCTCCCGATTCCACTCCGACAGTATCCCCGCAACTCCCCACATCATCTGGTCGGGGGGAATCGGATTTGCGGCGTTGAGCTTGGAGCAAGCGTATTGATAGAAATTCTCGCAAGGATTGACTGCGGAATCGACGCGCGTTACATCCATGTGCTGCAGTTCAATCGGTTGCTTCGCTGTCTGGGCCATCGCACACCCAGCGGAAATGGCTATCAACAATAAGGTGAAATGTGCTTTCATCAGGTCCTCCAACCCTCGAACTGCAACCGAGAATGCGTGCGCCGTGCCGCGTAGATTCATCAACCGGTCAAGCGCGAGCGGAATCGAACTGCCTGTAGTGAAAAAGCCTAATTCAGCGGCATGGCATTGCGTAAGTCAAGTGTGACGGAATTCTGCCCGGCGTTGACGTGAACCGCTTGCCCCCAGACCAGCGACTGCTTGTTATAGATCGCGGAAACCATAAGGTAGTAAGTCCCAGGCGGAACCCCGGGCAACGTACCCGCACCGCTGGCATCGGCGCGGACAGCCGAGGCAGCGTTGGCCTTGATGGCATCGAGTGCCTGCTGGCACTCGGGCGTCCTCGAGCCGCAAACGCCGCCCACGTATTTGTAAGGTGACGTTCCCGCCGGAACCGCGACGCCGCCCTTCGCGAGAGCATCTCCGTAGCTGTCGCGCAAAATCACATAGGGACGGCCGGCAAGAGGATTCGGCTGCCCAGGCTGCGCGAGGAATCCGGAGACGATGGTCAACGTCGCATTGCCCAGCGGCGCTGCCGGAGTGGAAAGACCTCCACCTGCATTCGATGAGCCTGGCCCATTTCCCGTGCCTGCCGTCGTCAGTGCTCCCGAGCCGCCGCTGGCGGGAATCGTCTTGCTGGGCGCAAGCACTGCAAGGTTGCAGCTCTGCTCCAGCGGAGTAAAGGTGATGTCGTCATTGTCATTTTGGCCAGTGACCACGCGCCCATGAACCTGGTAGGGTCCTGAGCCGCCGGGATCGAGCGATCCATCGGGCCGGAATGCCAGCGTGAGTGGATGATCCGGCGCGTCAATATGGACCACGGCCCTGGCACCATCGGCCACGACGGTGTACGGATAAGCGCGCGCTGCATCGGGACCACAGCCAAGAATCACGGACTCCGGAAAGAACTGAACGCTGAACCCCGTCGAAGCAGCATAGATTCCATGCATCCGAATACCCGGCGGCGTGGGCGGACCTTTGTCCCCGCCAAACATCGTCTTCAACAAATCCGTTTGCATCGTCTGCGCGCCGACGCTCGCGCCTTTCGAAGTGAGATTAAGCGCCGGACACGTAGCCGTGCGCGGCGCAAAGGAGGTATAGCCCGGGTCGTCACTAAGCCGATTCCCCATTGAGTCGTAGTAATGCCCTGCATCATCTCTCTGCGTGCCTTTTTCCGCGGCCGTCTTGCCGGGCACGTAGCCGCTGGCGACAACACCATTGATCGTCACGGGGCCGGGACCCGTGATGGTCCCATCGGCGCGAAATGTGAGTTCCAATGGCTTCGGCCTCGTGTCGATGATCAGCAGGGTGCGGTTGCTTTCGAATTTGAGGGAGTAGTTTTCCTGGTTGGGCGAGAGGAACGCGCAATTCACCAGGACTCCACCATCGATGAAGTCGAGGCGCCAATTGCCTGCGCCCTGGAAAACTCCAGCCATGTTTGGCCCCGGCTGCGGGTCTTTTGCCGCCGTCGAAGGCAGCACCGAGGAGACCATTTGGCTGAAAGCGCCAAGCAGTGAATTGCCGGTGCAGCTTGCGGGCAAGCGTCCGGAGCTGACGCAGCGCGCCATCTGTTGCTCTTCCGGGGTCTTCGGCTTTTGCGGCTGGCCTATCGTTACGGGCTGCGTGGCGGCCTTCATCTGCTCTTCGGACTTTTGCACGTTCGCGTTGTAGATATCCTGCTGCCGCTTCTGGAAAGCCTTGGCCGCTGCAAGTTGTTGCGCGCTGGGCTGCTGGCAGGTCGGCAGCAGCTTCTTGAGGGCTCCGCGCGAGACGTACGTATAGGAGTTCATCCCCGTCGGCGTCAGGTGGTCTGGATGCGCAACCATGCAATTGGCGTTATCGGAAGGGTCGCGCATATCGCAATTCTCAATGTAGATGTGCTCGCCGCTGCAAATGTAGGTGACGCCGATGGGAATATCTGCTGCGGCAGTTTGCGCGTGGACTATGCGGCTTGGCGCGAGAACGCTTGTGAGAAGAAGGAAGGCTCCGCCGCACAGTGTGCACACTGCGCGGCGGAACCGGTTGGCGTGGCGCATCGATCACTCCCGAATCTGAGAAGGGCGCATCGGCACGCTGACGGCCCTTCGATGAATCGACCGATCCAAATTGGTCTTCGAACAATGAAGGGGAGGCTTGATGGTAAAGCTCCGCGGCGTCGAAGAGCAAGGGCCAACCGAACCGCGCGAGTGAGTCGGTGCGCGTTACGATTCCGTCTGCTTGGCACGTGCGCCGCGCCAATAGAGGACGAGCCCGAGGAGAATCGAAGCGATTGTTCCGCCGACCAGCTTCAGCTCAAAGCCCAACTTGTTCGTCGAATCCCCAGGCGGCACGAGCGAAACAAATATCCCAATGAGGACAACGACGAAACCGAGGCCGCCAGAAATCCAGACACCGGCGAGTCCTCCGGGAACCAGTACAGCATGCGGATTGCCTTTGCGGTCTTTGCGGCGCGCCAGTTTGATCACGGCGGCGAACATGTAGAGAAATGGAATGAAGTAGAGGATGATGGCGGCGTCAATAAGGAATTGATAGGCGCCACGCGTCGAGTCGTTGATCTGGCTGACGAGCAGGATGGCGCCAGACGCAATCGCCTGCACAAGAATCGAGATGTACGGCGTCTTCCAGCGTGGGTGAATCTTGCCGAACGCGGCGGGCAGGTAGCGATCGATGCCGACGACAAAGGGAACGCGCGCGATGCCGGCGACTGTGCTGCCGACGCCACCTGCATTGCCCACCGTAACGAGGATTGCCGCCAGCACGCCCAGCAGGCCGATCTTGAGCACGATCGAGCCCAGGGTGATCGCGTGGAAGACGCCGCTCTGCGGGTCGAGATCAGCGGCGGGCACCAACGCGAGAATGGCAAACGTGCCGGCGATGTACATCAGGGCAATGAGCGCGCTGGCTCCGAAGGCCGCGCGCGGCAAAGTCCGCCGCGGGTCGCGAATCTCTTCGCTCATCGCCGACACCAGTTCGAGGCCCGTAAAGGCAAAGGCGATCTGCGACCAGAAATTGACCGTGTCCCAGTTCCACGCAGGCATCATGTTGGCGAGGGTGAAGTGCGTTGCTGAACCGTGCCGCAACACGACCAGTGCAGCGACACCCCCCAGCATCAGTAGCGGCACATAGGTTCCAACGCCGCCGGCGTTCTGGAGCCACTTGCCCACGTTGAGCCCGATGATGTTCAGCAGCACGGCGACCAGCAGCATAGCCAGCGAAACCGTGAGCAGAAATGTCCGATTCTGTGCAAGCTCTGCGCCGCGGCCGCCGATGATGTACGCGCTCATCGAAGCGCTGGCAAGAAGCAGGCCGGGGAAATAGAAGACCGTATAAATCCAATAGGTCCAGCCGGCAATGAAACCATGAAAGTCGCCGAATGCCTCGCGCGACCACACGTAGAGTCCGCCTTCCTCAGGAAAGCGCGAAGAAAGCTCATTGATGACCAGCGCGCCCGGCAGGAAGAAGAAGACCGCGGCGAGCACCCATAGGCTGATCGAAGAGGTGCCGTTATGTCCTGCGGCGGCGATCCAGCGCGGGCCTAGAACCGTGGCGATGTTGAAGAGCAGCACATCCCAGAAGCCCATCGTCTTGCGCAACTGCGATTTAGAATCGGGCGCGGAAGGCGCAACGATGGTCATTCACATACCTGCTGTTCCAGGAGGAGCTTCGTCAGCGATTTGAGATTTCAGAAAGGATATAGGACGCGGGGAACCCGCGTCTTCGCCGAGCGAGACCATTCAAGAATATGACGACGGTCTGGAGGAGATGTGCAGGGATGGAACAGGCGCGGACTGTGCCCGCGCCCTTTGAGCCTGGGGAAGTTGATCCTTACGCCGTTGCGACCCGCAGGGCGTCCTGGATGTGCGCCTCGAGTGGGTTGAGCACCTTGGCATCGACGATCCGTTGGGAGTTCTGCGTCGTTTGCGAGTTTCTTGGAGTCATCTCGTAGACCGGCTTCGAGGTTGCAGAGTTGACCACCTGTTCCAATGCTTCAACCGCGGCAAAAATCTGTCCCTGGCGGGCGCGCAGTTGGTCGATCATTTCAGAAATCTCACGGAGTTCCGCGTGGGCCGTGTCGGCTGCGGCGCGATATACCGGTTCATGTTGATTGTCGTTCATCGAATCCTCCACATGCAAAGTGTAGGTCGGGTAACGTTTAAAGGGCATTACACAAACGGGGTAAATCAAGTCACTTTCGTGGCAAGTCTGGATCCATGAGGCCCATATTCCTGCGAATTTCTTGCGGCAAATCGCCAATACCTTTGGCAGGTAGTTACCTTTACCCCTTCGAACAAAAACCGGTTCCGTCGAACCCAAATGACTGCAATCACATTCCTGCGCCGCAGGGCTTTACTGAGTAGTACCCCCGGGGTAAAGGTGGTTTTCCTTTCCGGCCCGCCCAGCTCAGGACCTTGCGTGTTCTTTTCTGCTTTAATCTGGCTTCCGGCCGACATTCGGTGTGGGGCCGTTCGCATCCCGCACCCGCCTATCCAAAATCCGCTCCAGGCCATCCAGTTCCTCCAGGCAGGACAACAAACTGGCTCTCATCTTCTTGTGAGCCTCTTCTCCAATCGCTTCCATCAGACGCAGATCAAGCCTGGTTCGTTCCTGCCGCGCTGATTTGACCGCCTCCCACCCCCGTTTTGAAAGGCGGATGCGTTTGGCGCGGCGATCCTTCATAGGCACGATTTCAAGAGTCCCGAGCCGAACCAATTCTGCTACCGACTTCGACGCGGCCTGCTGCGAAACCTCCATCCGCTTCGCCAGTTCGGTAATGGTGCGCTCCGAGTCAATCAAATGCTGGATGAGGTAGCCGTGGCTTTCACGAGCCCGATTGAAACCGCATCGGACGAGATGTTCCAACACAAACTCATTAACCCTTTGGCCGAGAATGAGGGCCAGGTAAGCCAAATCCAATTGCGCCGAAGTAAGAATTCTGGATCTCACAACCATGGTTGTGTATTCTACCTGAACCCAAAGCCTACATACTTTTGGCCCTCGGCGGACGTCAGAACGGAGAAAAAACCGATGTTGATTCAGGAACTGTTTTCGAAGGGAATTATGAAAATGGGCCCGTCCCACGTCGATCCCGGGCGGCAGGTGGGAGTCTTCAATCCCGATGCGATTGTGACACTCCCCGCTCTTCGCACCCAGGAGATGGAAAAGTTCCTCTGGCTAGAGGGTGAGTGGAATTACGAGAATGTGGTGCCGCCCACGCCGTTTTCACCCGCCTACGGCGACATCGGGAGCGCGAAATATGCGCTCTCGGACGACAGGAATTGGCTCTATAGCGTTTCTCCCGATGGCCGGCAGTCTCCACAAATCACGTTCGACCCCTTGAGCAAGCAGTGGATCTACATCCTCATGCGCGGCTCCTACGGAGTGCTGCGTTCAGCGGAGGGATGGCACGGCGATCAGATCTCGTTTTCCGGGGAGATGACGATGGTCGGCATCAACTGTGATTGGCGCATGACCTGGACGCGACAGAGTTCCGACCGGTTCTTCTTCGTGAATGAGGAACGCAACGAGGACGGATCATGGGCCTACATCGACGAATGGCGTTTCCAGCGCAAGGGCTAATGGGCTACCTTTGCCCGGCCTACTTGCTGGGCGGCTGGGACGCGAGAACCGTCGCCTTGGCTGGGGGGGCTGCTTCACGATATACTGAGAATTCGGCAAGCCGACAGGGGACGCGCTCTTGTGCGAACCGGCGGTTCCGGCGCCCGAGGCAATGGCCGCCGCGCTAAAAGCGCTGGGAACAGCAGAGGCGGCACGAAATACCAAAGAATTCCGGAGTGGAACCATGGCACAGGTATGCGACATTTGCGGCAAAGGGCCGCAGTTTGGTAATAACATTTCGCACGCGCACAACGTCACGCGGCGGCGCTGGAACGTGAATCTGCAGGCGGTAAAGGCGCTGGTAAACGGCGCCCCGAAGCGGATTCGTGTGTGCACGAGTTGCATCAAGGCCGGCAAGATCGCCAAGGCTTAGATTCGGCGGTCCTTTTCAGATTGCGGTTTGACGCGAGACCCCGTTGCTGGAGGACGGGGTTTTGTTGTGCGCGAAAGCGCGGATTCTTTCGCGGTTGCCGGGCTGAAGCGCTCGACGGCTTGTAGCCCTCTTTCCGGGGTCTGAAGGCGCGGTTCCCTCCTCCAACTTGCGGCGGATTCAAGGAGATGGGGAAGCGTTCGCTAGCGGATGATCCCAATTCATCGCCTGCGGATCGAGTCCAGCGGCGACCACGCCTGCACGATGGCCTGCGCCAGCTTGGCCAAGGTCTGCTCCCCCTCGTTGTCCCCGCTCCAGCGCTGATCGGCGTTGTCAAAGGTGAATCCCGCAATCACCACCGGACCATTCTTGGTCGAGATGAGGGCGACATCGTTCCGCACCTGGTCAAGCGCACCCGTCTTGTTGGCGATCGCCGATCCCTGTTCGCTGGTGTCCATGGATTCGATGTAGCGCGGGAGGCTCTCGCGATCCTGCTGGTTGCGCAGCATATGCAGGATGGCTCCGCACAGCACTTGCGATGCGGCTACCTGCGCCTGCGGCGGCACCTGCGGTGCGGCCTTCGGCGCCGAACTCTCCAGATCCAGACTGCACGCCGCGAAGCGCTCCATAGTGGAAGCCATCTCGCGCGGAGTCGTTTTGCCCAGTCCAAAGAGCGGCTGATCGGCAGGCATGGGGCCGCTGGCGGGCACGTAGACCTTCTTATAGAATAGAGCACAGTCTGGCGGAGGCCGGCAGCACGCAGGTCGAGTTGATGTGTTCGAGGCCGAGGCGGTCGATGGCCATGTTGGTGGCAGTGTTGTCGCTAAGGACGACCATCAGGGTGAGGGTGTCGCCGAGGGTGAGCGCGATGGGCGGCGTGAGCTGGCCGAGGACGCCGGAGCCTTCGACCTGGTTGTCCTTCGTAAGAACGAGCCGTTCGGCAAGGTTGGCATCTCCGGAACGAATCTGCTCGGCTGCATCGAGAAGAATGCCCATCTTGATCGTCGACGCAGTTTTGACCGGTAAGTCTGGCGAGAGAGAAGCGGCTTGGCCGGCCTTGAGGTTGTGGGTGCAGAGAGCGATGCGCCCATGGTGCGCGGCGGCGATCCTCTGGAGTTGCTGATCGAGAGTTGTGTCTTCTTGCGGAGCTGGGTTTGGGCGCCCACCGAGGCCGCGCCAAGCATAAGAGCGAGGGAGTTGAGCAGACATATGGCTCTTGTCCAACCCGAGAGAGAAGGCATGGAGACAGGCTTACCTGCTCCCGCTCGGATGGGTGCGGTTCTTTTACTTTGCGTGTTCAAACGTGAGCGACGCAGAGTTGATGCAGTAACGCAGGCCGGTGGGGTCGGGGCCGTCGGGAAACACATGACCAAGATGACCGCCGCAGCGGGCGCAGGTGACTTCAACGCGGCGCATGCCGTAGCTCAGGTCTTCATGCTCATCGACGGTTTTTGAGTCAGCGGGAATCATGAAGCTGGGCCAGCCGCAGCCGGAGTCGAACTTGGCTCCTGAAAGAAACAGCAGGGCGCCGCAGCCCGCGCAGTGATAGTTGCCGGTCTCGTCGTTTTCGGTCAGCAGGCCGGTAAACGGGCGCTCGGTTCCCTTTTCGCGCAGCACACGATACTGCTCGGGAGTGAGCGTGGCGCGCCATTCGGCATCGCTTCGCGTAATTTTCTCTGGCGTTTTTGTGGTCTCGTGTACTTTGCTCATGCTGGGCCTCCAAATGTGGAACGGCGGATGGTTGGATGCGCTGTCAAGCGGGGAAGTTATACTCGGCGGGTGTGTCGAGTCAAACCTCGGCGACCAGGTCTATTTCAACAAGCGCGTCCTTGGGAAGTCGGGCCGCCTCAATGGTGGTGCGAGCTGGGGGCGCAGCCCCTTCCGGCGACAAGTAGCGGCCATAAACCGCATTCATCTCTGCAAAATCGTCAAAGTGCCTGAGAAAAACGGTGGCCTTGACGGCTTTGTGCAGGCTTGTTCCCGCGGCTTCGAGAATGGCTTTCAGGTTCTCGATAACCTGGGTGGTCTGCTCGGCAATGCCACCGGGAACGAGCTGACCTGTCGCTGGATCGAGGGCGATCTGGCCGGCGGTGAAAACAAGATTGCCGGCGCGGATGGCCTGAGAGTATGGGCCAATGGCGGCGGGGGCGGCAGCGGTAGCGATGACGGTTTTGGTCATGGCTCGATTTTAGAGCGCGCTGCGTCTTGGAGCAGCGAGCAACAGCTCCCATCCCAAACGCCTCCGCTATGGCGGGCGCGCTGTGGATGGAGCACCCACTCCTGAATCTAGCGCCAGACTGCGAGAACGCCGCCGACGATCAGTAAACCGACAAGCCAGTAGCCGGAATTGATGGCAAAAAGCTTGAACGGGCGGCCTTCGTAGATGCCTTGCGGCAGGTTGGGCGCAGCAATGAAGCCAACCCAGACGACGAATCCGACGAGGGCACCCCAGCCAAAGGTGGCGGCTTGAGTCCAGATGACAATGTGCGCGAGGATAAAGGCGAGGACCGCATCGCAAACGAAGGACGCGATCATGCCGGCGATCATGGAGCTGCCCTTGGTCGCGCCTTTCTGGATGCCGAGCATGGCCATCCAGGGCTTGGCAAAGAGCGCGGGCGAATACCACAACGCGCCAAGAAGCCAGAGAATGACCGCGGAAACGATGATCGCGAGGTAATTCAGATCGTGGAAAATGTGGAGCACAGGATTCCCTCCCAGCATGACTAAGGTTTGCGGCGAGCGGAGTCGCGGCAATACATCTTGCGGTGGGGACGCGCATTTGAGGGTCGCGCGGGAATGCGATGGCTGTCAAGGATGAATCGCTATGGCAGGACGAGAATTCGTTGGGGTGGGGTGGGAGTGGTGCTGCGAATCCGAACTTAGCCGTAATACTATTCACTTAATGATCCTGATGGCTTTGCGAATGTCGATCTTGGGCAGGGGCTTGACGTGGCGCGGGCGGAGCGGGAAGTTGCTCATCTTGCGCTTGAGGCCGCGGGGAT
>Ga0182024_10014369_pt1 | contig 15316 bp, 16 predicted proteins | sample P32metaG_FD_120480 | JGI IMG/M metagenome (GOLD analysis project Ga0182024, IMG submission 120480) | Permafrost microbial communities from Stordalen Mire, Sweden - P3-2 metaG (Illumina Assembly) | ecosystem: Environmental > Terrestrial > Soil > Wetlands > Permafrost | place: Sweden: Stordalen... | reverse complement strand
GTTCTCGGTGGCTTCCGATCCCCCAGAAAGGATGTTGGCTTGTATCGCTGCCCCGAGAGCCACAACTTCATCGGGATGCAAATCGGTGTGCGGCTTGCGCTTGAACAAATCCTCCACCAACACGCGTACCTTGGGAATGCGAGTCGAACCGCCCACCAGCACGACTTCATCGATTTGTTCTGGTTTCAACCCTGCGTCTTTCAATGCTTGCTTGCATGGCCCAACGGTGCGATCAATAATCGGTTGGATCAACTGCTGAAATTGCTCCTGCGTAATCTCGCGCAGATAATGCCCGCCGTCCGGCAGTTCGATTTCCAGCTTCGCCGACGATTGCGACGACAACGCGATCTTCGCCTCAATCACAGCTTTGCGGATCGTCGCCACGATTTCGCCGTTCCGCGAGACATCAAGTTTCAAATCGCCGCGAATATCGTCAATTGCGATTGCTATCAGCAGATTGTCGATATCATCGCCGCCCAGGTGCGTATCGCCGTTGGTGGCGATGACTTCAAAAATCCCGTCATGCAGTTTGAGAATAGAAATATCGAACGTCCCGCCGCCCAGATCGTACACCGCGACGATTCCGTTCTGCTTTCGATCCAGCCCATAAGCGAGGGAAGCAGCCGTCGGTTCATTCACCAGGCGCAGCACTTCCAGACCAGCGATCCGGCCGCCATCTTTCGTGGCTTGCCGCTGGGCGTCATTAAAATAGGCGGGAACAGTGATGACCGCCTTCGTAACGGACGCGTTGAAGAATCGCTCAGCGTTACGTTTGAGCTGCCGTAGAATGAATGCGGAGATTTCCGGCGGCGTAAAAGTCTTTTCGCCGAGCTTGATGCGAATCACTTCGCCAGTTTCCAGATCTTCGGCGAGGTGGAAGGGAAACAATTTCAGCTCCTGCTGAATGTCCTCCGCCCCGCGCCCCATCAGTCGCTTGATCGAATAAACCGACCGCTCCGGCGTTTCGATCAAGTATTTCCGCGCCGCATTCCCAACGATGATCTGATCCTTCTCGTCGAGCGCAACAACGGACGGCACAAGATTCAACCCATCTTCTCCCGGAATCACGACAGGGCTTTCCCCCCGCATGAACGCAACGAGCGAGTTCGTGGTGCCGAGATCAATGCCGATAATGCGATCAGACGCCATACGAAGATTGCAGATTGCAGATTTCAAATCTAAAATCTGCAATCACAAATCTGAAGTCCTTCAACTCCCTAATGCCTCATTCACGTCCCTGACCAAATTTCTGATGTAATTTCTTCGGTTTAGCAAGTCCACCATCTTGTCGCGTACTTTGCCACGATGTCCTTCGCTGCCGTCGACGGAACGTTTGTCCCACTCGTCCCAACAGGTTCGTAGCTCGTCCAGCAGTGCTTCGTGCTTCTTCTCCAGCTCTACTTTCTGGGCTGTGAGTTCCTTCACTAGTGCGGGATCATCTTCGCCCATCTTTTTGTTCACGCGCAGTTCTTCCAACTGCATGTTCAATTCGAAAACTTCCTCCAGCAAATCTGGAGGCACAACCTGCTTCTTGATGCTGCCGGACGCCCGCGCCTTCTCGGTCGCCGTCTTCGACTGCTCTTCCAATTCCACGCCTTCCAGACGCAGCAAGTATTCCGTGCGCTGGATAGGATCTTTCAGGGTCCGGTACGCGTCATTAAGCAGGGAACTCTGTTCCAGGCTCCATTCCTGTTCTCGTTTTCCGGCGTTGGCGTACAGGTCTGGATGCAGTTTGCGGCTCAACTTGTAGAATTCGCGTTCGAGAAGTGCCACATCAAGATTCAGCTTCTGGGGAAGGCCGAAGAAGGTGAAATAATCCACCGGCGCCGGCGGCTGTACTTTCCCGCAAGCGGTGCAGAAGTGCGCTGCGCGCATGTCTCCGCAGGACCAACAGGCCGAAGCGGCGCCGTCGTTCCCCAGCACCGAAAAGTCGTTTTTTGTGGTAACGGTCATCGCTCTAGACAGATTCACCACGGCCGCCCACCGTCTTGCGGCAATGGAAGGTGGCGCCGTGGTGGCTTCTTTGTGCTACTTCGCGTCCTTAACTTGGCCTTGCCGGACAGCAAATTTCTAACCTGAGAACGAAGTTCCGCACCCGCAGGACTTTGTCGAGTTTGGATTGACGAACACAAAACCTTGCTGCATCAGCGTTTCCTGGTAGTCCAGCGTCATACCATGCAGGTAGATAAACGACTTCGGATCGACAAAGACCCGCACGTCCCCAAACTGAAAAACCCGGTCCCGTTCGCGCGGCTGCGTGTCAAAGCGAATGTTGTAGCTCAACCCGGAGCATCCGCCGCCCTGCACGCCAAGACGCAGGCCACCTTGTTCGGGCGAGATGCCTTCTTTCACAATTGCGGTGCGGATCCGGGCCAAAGCCTTGTCCGTTACCAGCACACCCTTGGCTGGCGCCGCATTCTTGGCGGGTTCTTGAGTCAACGTTTCCATGAGGAGTCGCTTAAGTCGCTTACTGTACGGCCACGGCCGCGGGCTTCGCCACTTCCTGCTTCTTCTTCCAGTCATGGATGGCCGCCCGGATCGCGTCTTCCGCGAGCACCGAGCAGTGGATCTTCACCGGCGGCAGCGCCAGCTCCTTCACGATTTCCGTGTTCTTGATGGCCAGCGCCTCGTCCACCGTTTTGCCCTTCACCCACTCGGTGGCAAGCGAAGAAGAGGCAATCGCCGATCCGCAGCCAAACGTCTTGAATTTCGCATCTTCAATGATGTTGGTTTGCGGATTGACCTTGATCTGCAGCTTCATGACGTCGCCACACTCCGGCGCACCCACGAGCCCAGTGCCCACGTCGGAGCTTGCCTTGTCCATGGAACCGACGTTGCGCGGATTGGAGTAGTGATCGAGAACCTTATCGCTGTATGACATGATTTTCCTCTCTTAAAACAAAAACCTAAACTTGCAATCTCACCCTAGAGCCTAGCGCCTAAAAAATTAGTGCGCTTCTCCCGCCCACTTTACGTTCTTCAAGTCCACGCCTTCTTTTGCCATCTCATAAAGCGGCGAGAGTTCACGTAAGCGTGTCACTGTCTCTACAACTCGGTCGGCAACATAATCGACCTCAGCCTCAGTGTTAAACCGTCCGATGCCGAATCGAATGGAACTGTGCGCCAGATCGTCGCCGGTACCCAGCGCCTTCAATACATAAGATGGCTCCAGCGTCGCCGAGGTGCATGCCGATCCGCTTGAAACCGCAATGTCGTTGATGCCCATCAGCAACGACTCGCCTTCCACGTAGGCGAAGCTGATGTTCAGGTTGCCCGGCAGGCGATGTTCCCATGAGCCGTTGATGTAGGCCTCATCCAGCCGACCCATGATCTTGTCCCGCAGCCGGTCGCGCATGCCCGCCAACTTCCGGGCCTCTTGCTCCAATTCTTCCGATGCAATCGCGCATGCCTTGCCCAAGCCGACAATTCCCGCTACATTCAGCGTCCCGGAGCGCATGCCGCGCTCGTGCCCGCCGCCGTCGATGATCGCGGAAATCTGCACCCGAGGATTCTTGCGCCGCACGTAAAGCGCACCCACACCCTTCGGCCCGTACATTTTGTGCGCCGAAATCGACATGAGATCAATGTTCATCTTGTTCACGTCAATCGGAATCTTGCCTACGGCCTGCGTCGCATCCGTGTGGAAGATCACGCCGCGCTCATGACAGAACTTTCCGATTTCCGCGATCGGCTGCACTACGCCAATCTCGTTGTTCGCCGCCATGATGCTGACTAGGATCGTCTTGTCGTCCATGGCGCGCTTCAGTTCATCAACATTGACCAGCCCGTCTTTCTGCACCGCCATGTAAGTCACGCGATACCCATACTTCTCCAGCCGCTTGCAGGTATCGAGGACGGCCTTGTGTTCAGTCACGGCCGTGATGATGTGGTTGCCCTTTTCCTTGTACATCTCGGCGACGCCCTTGATCGCAAGGTTGTCGCTCTCGGTCGCGCCCGAGGTAAAGATGATTTCCTTCGTCGTGGCTCCGACCAGCTTGGCGATCCGCTCCCGCGCCGTCTCCACGCCTTCCTCTCCTGCCCATCCGAAGGAATGATTGCGGCTCGCCGCATTGCCGAACTTCTCCATAAAGTAAGGCAGCATCTCTTCGAGGACGCGCGGATCCATCGGCGTTGTAGCATGGTTGTCCATGTAAACCGGCAGCTTGATGCCCTTGCCGTTGGTGTGCTGCTCTCGGTGCTGTTCCAATTCCTGCTGTCCCTGGGGGATTGTTCTTACATCCGGGCTCATGATTTTCTCCTCAAAGCTGCAAACTCAACTGCGATAGACGCCCTCGTCTGTCCACTGACTCACAGGGTCAGCATTCTTCAAACCTGCCGAATCGTCACTAACTCTTCGGTCTTTCCCGGACGGCTGTCTTCCTCTTCGGCTGGCTCTTCTTTCATCTCTAGGATAGTGAAGCGCCGCAATACCTCTTCGATGCGTTGATTCACGTGGCGAAGAGGCTCACGAATAGTGCAACGGTTGCTCTGATCGCATTCGCCCCGCACCGTTACGCATGAAGTGATGAAAAGAGGTCCGTCGATCGCCCGAATCACTTCAAACGCGCTGATCTTTCCTGCATTGCGCGCCAGCGTATAACCACCGTTCGTGCCATGCTGCGAATGCAACAACCCAGCCTTCACCAGCCGCTGCAGAATCTTGGCCAACGCTTCCTGCGGGATGCCGTAAGTATCGGCGACATCCTTGGCGCTGCACGCACCCTCATGCGCATGTTCCGCCAAATGCTTCATCGCCATTAGGCCGTAATCCGCTTTCTTGGTCAGCTTGAGCATTCGACCCGCACAATCCTTGAAATCCGACTACTTTAGTCGGATATCCATATTCTAGAGATCGGCGGCCCGAAATGCAACCTCGGACAGCGAACGGTCCAAGTCCGCAGCGAAAGGTAAAACTATGCTGCTGAATGGCTTACCCATACCGACGGTTCGGTCGGGCTTCTCTCGGAAAGTGCCAGATGCGAAGATCATCCGATTTGACGGATCACCGGGCCCGTCTTCATCCACGATGGTAATAATTAAAAACTCTCCATCAGTACTTGACAAGTTCCCCGGTCAGGCTAAAATACCGCCAATTCCGGCGAAAGTCTGGCCCGCTCGGGCCGGAAGTAGCAAACCGGATTATGACTTCAATCCAACCGCAGCGAGTTCCCGAGAGAACCCACCATGGCAGAGTGTAAGCACCCGCGCGTGCAAATTGTCGCCCGCGAGGAGGACACCGAATTCGTGGAGTGTCTGGAATGCCGCGAAGTCTTCGAGTCCAGTGAATTCAAAGATATGACCATCGAAGAAACCAAACTCAACAACGAATCCTGATCCGCTTCTCCGCGTGCTAGCCCCCGGCCAGACTTTTCGCATTTGTGTCGAATTTCGCCGGATCCAGCACCACTATGACGAAGGTAACCCTCGGTTGGGCTTTCCTGTTGTGAGCCACTTTCCCGGTTTGGTAGTGTCGCCAGGGGAGAACTTTGCCCCGCGGGGACGGTAATGCCACTCGTAGCTTTGGTCGTCGACGACTCCATGCTGATCCGGCATACGGTATGCCGTTTTCTCGAGGAGCGGGGCTTTGCCGTGGAATCGGCGACCAATGGTCAGGAGGCGCTCGAAGCTCTTAAGCGCAGGCGACCCGATATTATCATCACTGACATGGACATGCCCAAGATGAGCGGCAGCGAACTCATCACCGCCCTGAAAAGCCGCCCTGAAACCGCCAACATTCCGGTCGTAATCGTGGCCGGCAAGCAGAGCGGCTTCGATAAGAAAGAACAGCGCGCCAATTTTGCAATTTTTAAGGATATTGACATCGAAGACCAACTCGCCAAAGCCCTTAAGTCTGCCATCAATGTCTCCGCCGCCAAGGGTCAGGCAGCGGGCAAATAGCTCTCAGCTGTCAGCTTTAGCCATCAACACTTTGCGATTGCCTTGCGTCCTTTGTGGTTCGAGCTCTTGTTTTTGCCCGAACTGAAAGCTGACGGCTGAGAGCTGACAGCTATTTCAACCTCATTCCTGCTTCCGCCGAAAAATCCATCGCCGCAAAGTCTTTCGCCAGGAACTTTGGATACGCCGCTGCGGCAATCATCGCCGCATTGTCGGTTGCAAGCGGACGCGATGGGAAATAGACCTGCAAACCCTCCTGTGCCGCATCTTTCTCAAACCGCACTCGCAATTCGTTGTTTGCCGCAACGCCTCCGGTGACAAACAGTGTCCTCACGCCGCAGGCCCGCGCCGCCGCCAGCGTTTTGCCCACGAGGTCCCCGACCATCGCGCGCTGGAACGAAGCCACGAGGTCGAGCGTCTGCTGATCGCACTCTCTTAGATAATCTTCCAGCTCCGGCTGTGCAATCCCGGCCAAAGCCTTCCGCCTAGCCTCGATCGATGCCTGCCGGTGGTGAACTTCCACGTGCCGCAAGACTGCCGTCTTGATTCCGCTGTAGGAAAAATCGAATCGCGGCCCGTAATGATCGGGAGCAGTTCTTCTATCCGGATGCTTGAGCTGCGACAACGAAAATTTCACCGCCGCGGGATCGCCATGCTGGGACAGCTTGTCGATGATCGGCCCGCCCGGATACCCGAGTCCGAGCAGCTTAGCAACTTTGTCGAAGGCTTCTCCGGCTGCATCGTCACGCGTGTGCCCGATGTTCCGGTAAAACCAGGTTTCACCCTGCTGCTCCGCCAGATACAAATGTGTATGCCCGCCCGAAACCACCAGCGCGAGCACAGGAAAATGCAGATCATGATTGGAAGAGGCGCGATCGGAGGACAGAGTATTTGAAGAAGCGAATCCACCTTTCTGCCGTTCCTCGAGCAGGACCGAATGAATGTGGCCTTCCAGATGATTCACCGCGATCAAAGGCTTGTCCAGGGCGAAAGCCAGGGCCTTGGCATAGCTGATGCCAACCATCAATGCCCCCGCGAGGCCGGGCCCCTGCGTCACCGCCAGCGCATCGATTGATCGATAGGTCTGTCCCGCATCCGCCAGCGCTTTGCGAACAACGGGAACGATTGCCTTCAAATGCTCGCGCGAAGCCAGCTCCGGAACCACGCCTCCATAAGGCTGATGCGCGGCGATCTGGGAGAAGACAACATTCGAAACAATCTTCTCGCCCGAACGCACCACCGCCGCCGCAGTCTCGTCGCACGAGCTCTCAATCCCGAGGATGTAGGCGTCAGGCAAAGGAAGTTTCCAGTTTCAGGTTTCCAGTTTAACCCGTCATCGGCTACCTAGGGACCGCCACCGGCCACGTAGGGACAGAGGCCCTCGTCTGTCCATCGCCCGGCGGCGCGACAACTCATCGCACCGTCTCATCTTCGATCACTGTCTGCGCTGCCTTCTCCTCGCCTTTCACCGCGGCCTTAAAACCCCGGATTCCCTCGCCGATTCCTTTGCCTAGCTCAGGAAGCTTCTTGGGCCCGAACACGCGCAGAGCAATTCCGAAAATAACAACAGATGTGTAGGTTGAAATAGTCTTTCAAACATTGCGTCCTCCCTAGAGATAGCGTGATAACAACTTCACGACAAGAATGCAGGCGCTGTAGCCAGGTTCTGCTAAAGCGCCCGCCGTACCGCAACTCATGCCAACGGCTCGTGTCAAAACCCCCGTTGAGCCGCGTCCGCCTGCTTTGCCAACCTGGTAAGCAGCTTGATGAATGCTGGGGGTTGGCCGATAAAATGCCCTGTATTAGCCAGGACATCAATCACATCCACCAGGGCGAATCCTTGCGGATTTGTGGGGCGAATCACAGCGCAAAGAGGCAGTTTCGGGCTGATGAATTCGCAAGGAGCGGGAAAGATGAGGTTGGTTTGCAGCGATGGGTTCGGCGTGGCATCGAAGTTCGGGAAGGTAAGCCCATTCGTCGGATCGATCAACGGAGCGACTGGAGGCTGCACGCCATTGCCCGCGAAATCCACCTACTCCAGGAAGTGCGCTACTTCGTCCCCGCCAATGCTGAGCAAGATTCGCAAAACATCTAAATTAGTGGCCCTATGGGCCAAGGTTGGGTAAAGGCTGGTGCCCGTTTGCTCAATCATCCCGAAGTGGAAAGCCGCCGTGTTGGCAATCGCTTGAATGTGGTTGGTCGGGCCGAAATCATCATCGGTCCGTGGAATGGCCGTTACGTTCACCAGGTCGATCGCTTGCGGGAAAGTGGCGCCAAAATCTGGATTCTGCGCGCTCCGATAGCGGGTATACCAACTCGTGTCTACGGTGAGGTTCGTGAGGTTGACGAGCCGCCCAATTTGCAGGGCACCCGTTGCCTGACTGCTCGGCAACGTCCGGAAGGCATCCAGATCCACGGGCTCCGCGCCTTTCGACAGAAGATAAGCGTTCAAAAATGCCGCATGGCTGGCCTCGTCGTTAGAGTTGCTCTGGATGTATTGAGAGCCGTCACCATCGAGCTGCTGAAAGGCAAGTTGATAGGGGTTCTGGGTTCCGCTGCTAAGTCCGCCGAGCTCAGCATATTGCTGCCACAAGTCGGCCTCAATGAGCTCCGCCGCGGCTGCGAACCGCAGGAGGGCCACATCACCCGGCGTGAGACTCTTTGGTGATGTCTGTGCTTCGGCGGCGCCCGCGAACAGCGCGCCAGCCGATAGTGCGACGCCAGTCATGCCAATGCCTTTCAGGAATGATCGGCGTCTCATGCCGTCCTGCGAATCAGACGACTTGGTTTCTTCCGTAGATGTAAGAGTTGATTGAGTTAAGGCAGTAGAAGGGAAATCTTCCTTTTTCATAACTTGTGCACTCCGTTTTTTTGGATGACGTTCGGTGATTTGTCCATGGTTTTGATTCAACGTGCGAGCAGCTTAACTCGGCACTCGCGGGATCGTGTCACACATGCGTTAGAGATTTGTAAGATGTTTGTCGTGTTAAGGAATTGTGAAGATATGATTGGCGCGTGTTATTCGTGGCCTGGATTTTCCGCGCTGAGGTTTCTTGAAGCGCAAACGATATCATTACATGGAAGAATGACGCGTTGTTCGCAATTCAGGACTAATGCTCAAAGATCTCGCCATCTCGATTGTCCGTACGCTGCGCGAGTATGACCACAAAGCTTATCTTGTCGGCGGATGCGTGCGTGATCTACTGCTTGATCGTGAGCCGGCGGACTTCGACGTAGCCACCAGCGCCACACCCGACGAGGTCATGCGCATCTTCCCCGAAACCTATGCGGTAGGGGCGCAATTCGGAGTAGTGCTGGTTCCGCTGCCTGCCAAAAACGTTGCAAGCAACCTCTCTACACAAGACATCCGTAGAGACGTAGCTTCCTACGCCTCCTCCAAATCGCATGTCATCGAAATTGCGACCTTCCGTTCCGACCTCGGCTACTCCGATGGCCGGCATCCCGACCAGGTGCGCTTCAGTAAGACGCCACAGGAAGACGCCGCACGTCGCGACTTCACTATCAATGGCATGATGCTCGATCCGATCACGAACGAAGTTCTGGATTTTGTGGGAGGGCGCAAAGACCTCGAAGCGAGAACCATCCGTGCCATCGGTGATCCTGAGCAACGCTTCGCTGAAGACAAACTGCGCATGCTCCGGGCAATTCGTTTTGCCGCCCGCTTCGACTACACCATTGAACCGGAAACCTTAGCTGCCATTCAAATGCTCGCGCCGCAAATCCGCCAGGTTTCACGGGAGCGCGTGCGCGACGAGCTGACCAGGATGCTCACCGAAGGTCGCGCCCGTCAGGCGTTCCTCTTGCTCGACACGAGCCGATTGCTGCACGAGGTGTTACCGGAGATCGAAGCCATGAAGGGAGTTGAACAACCGCCAGAGTTCCATCCTGAGGGCGACGTCTTCAGGCACACGCTGCTCTTACTCGACAAGCTGCCACAACCGTGTCCACCAACATTAGCTTGGGGTGCGCTCTTGCATGATGTTGGCAAGCCACCGACATTTCGAGTGGCGCCCGATCGCGTTCGTTTTGATGGGCATGTCGATGTGGGAGTCAAAATGGCGCAAGAAATTTGCCGCCGTCTTCATTTCTCAAATAACCACGCTGAGCAGATTCTGGCACTCGTTGACAATCACATGCGGTTTGCGCACGTGCAGCGGATGAAAGAGTCTACATTTAAGAAGTTCGTTCGCATGCCGCGATTTGAAGAGCATCTGGAACTGCACCGACTCGATTGCGAGTCCAGCTTGCGGAATTTGACGTCCTACAACTTTACGCGCGAGAAACTTGCTTCCATGCCACCGAAAGTCGTGCATCCTGAGCCGCTGGTCAATGGCGAGGACTTGATCGCAGCAGGTTATGCGCCCGGGCCTCGCTTTAAAGAAATTCTATCTGCCGTGGAAGATGGCCAGCTCGAGGGGCGATTGCAATCGAAAGAGACCGCCATTAAGTTTGTGTGTCAGGAATTTCCGTTGCGGTGAAAACCGCTCGGGATGTCGCGAAACAGCGAAAGCGTGACTTCTTGTCAAGCCCCGTCATGTGGCCAGTCGCAATTAATTGTTTGAATGCAAAGGAAATTTGCTTCGGGCCTGTCCCATTTCCTGCCGGAATTGTTATTCTGTAACTAGAGTTGAAACCGAACGGCTTACGACCACGCAGCCGTTCTGAATGCTAAAATCAAACTCTTTCGCGTGTAGTGCTGAGAAAGTTCTGAGAACCATCCACTGATGGAACACGCAAGTGCAGGACTCGAAAAGATCGTAAGCCGAAGCTTGCGACGGGCGCCGTTTGGACAAGGGCCGCTGATCGCCTGGCCTTTGGCGTGTGGCCATGCAGTGGCGGGGCGGACGAAGGCCTTAGACTTTTCTCAAGGCATTCTGCGCGTGGAAGTTTCCGACAAAGGCTGGCGGGCAGAGTTGCAGGCGCTGGCCCCGCAGTATCTGGCGGTACTCAATCGTTACGTTGGCGAGAGCGTGAAGCGAATCGAGTTCGTGATTGCTGACAAATAGAACCGCGCGCGAGAGCTTCCGCGCCACACGCAAATGAAAGTTACTGAAAAAGACGTCGCCTACGTCGGAGATCTCAGCAGCCTGGAACTGACGGAGGACGAGCGTACGCGCATGGTGCGCGATCTGAACTCGATTCTCGGACACATCGACCGGTTGAATGAGTTGGACACTTCGAATGTTCAGCCCATGGCGCAGGTTTTCGACCGCTACGCTGTAGATTCGTCAAAGCAGGATGCCGCGCGCTTTGATTACGCTAGCCGCGAAGATGTGCTCGAGGGATTGCGAAGATCGTTGCCGCAGGATGAAGCGCTGGCGAACGCCCCCGATTCGGATGGAGCGTTCTTCAAAGTGCCGAAAGTGATCGAGAGATAATGTTGGAGTCCGCACCATGAGAAATGAACTGGCGATTCCTCCAAGTGTTCGTTCGGACGAGAATGCCCGTGAGCTAATCAGGGCGTGAGCTGCGCATAGCGGCCTGCACTGCAGCCTGAGTGTGGACCAATGGGGCGATAATGAACGGATCGCTTGGGGAATACTTTTAACCGACGTGGTCAGGCACATTGCTGACGCGTTGCACGAGGCCAAGGGCTGGGACAAAGCCGAGACCGTGAAGGAGATCAAGCGAGTGTTCAATGCGGAACTCGACTCTCCCACTGCTGACCCCTCGGGCCCCCCCCGCACTAATGGAACTGACATCACTCACAATTGATGCCGTGCGTACCGCCGTGCAGGATCGCGAAATTACTGCGGTCGCGTTGGCAGAAGCATTTTATTCGAAGATCGCTAAAGACGATCCGCAAATTGGGGCCTATCTCACGCTGTCGAAGGACCGCGCATTGGCCAAAGCTTCGCAGATCGATGCATTGGCGGCGAAGGGTGAGAAGCTGCCGGCGCTGGGCGGAGTTCCGGTCGGCATCAAGGATGTGATGGTCACGCGCGGAGTGCGTACGACCGCTGGATCGAAAATTCTCGGCAACTACGTGCCGCCTTATGACTGTACCGCAGTCTCGCGCATGGAGGCAGCTGGCGCGGTGGTGCTCGGAAAGATGAATTGCGACGAGTTCGCCATGGGCTCGTCGAACGAAAATTCGGCGTGGAAGCCGGTGCACAATCCGCGTGATTTGAGCCGCGTGCCGGGCGGTTCGTCGGGAGGATCTGCGGCGGCAGTGGCGGCGGACATGGCGGTGGTCACGCTTGGGTCAGACACTGGCGGTTCGATCCGGCAGCCGGCTTCATTTTGCGGCGTGGTTGGATTGAAGCCAACTTATGGGCGAGTGTCACGTTATGGATTGATCGCGTTTGCTTCATCACTCGATCACATTGGGCCGTTGGGGAAAACGGTCAAAGATGTGGCCACGGTCTTGCGAACGATTGCAGGCCGCGATCCCATGGATTCAACGTCGGCCGACCTTCCGGTTCCCGATTACGTGGGGGAACTCGAGAAGCCTATACGCGGGTTGAAGATCGGCGTTGCCAAAGAGTATCTCGGTGAAGGGCTCGATCCGGAAGTGCGTTCGGCAGTTGCGAATGCAGTCGAGAAGCTCAGCAAGCTTGGTTGCGAGATCGTGGAAATTTCACTGCCGCACACCGAGTATGCGATTTCGGCTTACTACATTATCGCCACAGCGGAAGCATCGGCGAACCTGGCGCGTTTTGACGGTGTGCGCTATGGCTATCGCGCGGGCGACGCGCGAACGCTTTCGGAAATGTATCGGCGAACCCGCGATCAGGGATTTGGCGCCGAGGTGAAGCGGCGGATCATGCTGGGAACCTATGCGCTGAGTGCTGGTTATTACGATGCGTATTACTTGAAAGCGCAAAAAGTGCGTACGCTGCTGACCCGCGACTTCGATGAAGCTTTCAAGAAAGTGGACGCGATCGTGACTCCGACCAGCCCCACGGCGGCATTCAAACTGGGTGACAAAGTGGATGATCCGCTGGCCATGTATCTGGCTGACATTTACACGGTGACAGCGAACATTGCAGGCATTCCAGGAATTTCGGTACCGTGCGGCGAAACCAAAGAAAAGCTTCCGATTGGATTGCAGATTCTGGGAAAGCACTTCGATGAAGCAACGGTGTTGAGAGTGGCTGCGGCGTACGAGCAAGCAGCAGTATAGGGTGGGGGTCCTTCGACTTCGCATAACCGTCCGCAAGCGAATGGTTATGCTGCGCTCAGGATGACAACGGTTCGTAATAGCGGTCGCCGGCGCAGGATTTGCAAAGCAATTTTCCGTCGCGGCGGATTTCGCGGCGGAAATTAATTCCTTCGCTGCAGGCGTCGCAGACGATGCGGTCGCCTTTGTATCCAGGAAATTCCTCGGGGGGCAATTCGACCTTTACCCACTGCGTGGTGAAGAGGTCGTCGTCTGACATTTCGCGGTAGGCCAGCATCTGCTGCTGGTTTTTATCTTCCAACTCAGGATGCATCTGGCGGGCGAGGGTCTTCGATGACTCCTTGGCGGCGATGCGCACGGCTTTGCCGATGCTCACGTCGACGAAGGTCGCGGCCATTTTGCCCCAGTCGCGAAACTTCAGAGCACGTTTGCCAAGACGGCATCCGGTGACGATGGCGACGGCGTCGGTGGCGCAACGGTCAATCTCTACAAAAGTTACGAGACGCTTACGGTCTTTGCCGCGAGGGTCGTCGATCCCTAGCTTCTGAAGGCCGAGCATGGCGAGACGAACGCCGAGCACTTGTCCGGCGCAAAGGTGGCCGTGGGCTTGTGCGGCGGCGGCGAGGTGGGCGGTGAGTTGTTCGTCGTTGGTCATTGGTTCGGCTATCAGTTGTTAGCCTTCAGCTATCAGGGCTGCATGGATTGTAGTACGGGTAGGGTCCAAGAAGGCGTGCTTCGGATGTGCTTATAGGGGTCCCTCGGCAAGTCAGCTTCTTCGCTTCGCGAACAAGCCGACTTGCCCGGGGTGACAGGGTTGATAAAGCGGGGGCGAGAGAATCAGAAAGCAAAATTCAAGGAGCAGTTATGAAATCAAATTCGATTATGAAGCCAGTTTTGGCAGTCGTGTTATCAATGTCCTTGCTGGCGACGGGATGCAGTGCACAATGGATCAGCATGGCGCTGGCTTAGACTTGCCGGTGCTGACTCAAATGGCACTGAACATCGCTGCGTTGGTGGCGACACTGCAATCGGGGAAACAGCTAAGCCCGGCGGAAGCGGCGGCGATCCAGAATATTTCCGCCGAAGCCAGCCGGGACCTGAATCTGCTGGAGATGCTTTACAACCAGTACAAGGCGAATCCGACTGCGGGCGGGTTGCAGAAAATCGAAGACGCGATTGCCACAATCAATTCGAATTTGCCGGCTTTGTTGCAGGGCGGCGCACATCAGTGATCCAACCTTGTCAGCGAGAATCACAGCGGCGGTGAATTTGATTTTGACGACAGTGACCAACTTTGCGTCATTGATTCCGCAAACGGCGGGGTCGCCAACGGCGCAGAAGGCGGCAGTAACCAAGGTCACGATTCTTTATGCCAAGGACTTGAAGAAGCAGTGGAACCCGCAGGTGTGCGGACCGAGCAGAAATGCAACACTGGATGCGGCATTCGGCGTGTGTATGGTGAAATAAGAAGATCAGCGTTTGCAGGGCAATGGAGGAGTGGCCTACGCAGGCAAAGATCGAGCCCAGCTTGGCTCGGCCTGGACGGGCGAGGGCGCCCGTCCCCACATGGCCGGTGACAGTGCCACATGACCGCCCTGCTTTGCCGACGTTCTACTTTCGGCGCCAGCGGATGCCATCTTTGGTGATTTCGACGAGGATGCCCGCGGCCGTGAGTTCGGCGCGGATGGTGTCAGACAGCTGAAAATTCCGGGCACGGCGGGCGGCGTCTATTTCTGCGACCTTCTTTTCGATGGCGGAATCGGAAAGCTGCGCAGACCTAACCGCTTCGCGCAGTTCGGGGCTGATCTCTTTCTCGCGGCCTTCGGCCGTCGCCCAGTCGAAAACGCTTTTCATCTTCTCGCCATCGTCATCTTTCAAAATAGAGAAGATCTCATCGAACTGTTCGAGCGCAGCGAGCAGCGGGGAAACATCGTTCTTTTTGATCTGCCCTACGTCGATGGCGGCGTTGGCGGCGCGCACCATGTCGAAGATTGCCGCCTGGGCTTGGGCGGTGTTGAGATCGTCTTCCAACCCCGCACGCAGATGGCTGCTGGTTTCCTGAGCGAGTTTGTTTATGGCTTCACTCGCTCCCTCGGGAAATTGGCTCGTAGCGAGGCGCAAACGAAAATTGCGCAAACGTTCCACGGAAGCGGCGGCCTGCTGCAATCCGTCCCAAGTGAAGTTGAGCTGATTGCGATAGGGAACAGAAGCGAGCAGAAACCGAATGGATGACGGCTTGTGTCCCTTCAGCCCGAGATCCCGCAAGGAGTAGAAGTT
>Ga0182024_10014368_pt1 | contig 15317 bp, 19 predicted proteins | sample P32metaG_FD_120480 | JGI IMG/M metagenome (GOLD analysis project Ga0182024, IMG submission 120480) | Permafrost microbial communities from Stordalen Mire, Sweden - P3-2 metaG (Illumina Assembly) | ecosystem: Environmental > Terrestrial > Soil > Wetlands > Permafrost | place: Sweden: Stordalen... | reverse complement strand
TGCTCAAAATTGCTCACTTTTAGGACCAACAGTACAAGAACAGATTTCCGCCACTGTTCCGCATAATCCACTCGGTTCACTGGACGGGCGCGGTGATTGATCACAGTCCGGGCATACCACACCCGCGAATTTTCACATCCCTTTAATCGTCCCACGAATAGAATTCATGGCGGGCAGAACTTTAACGCGAGACAGGGGTTCCTGTTGAATAGCGATGACCATGACCGTAGTTCGATGCCCTTACTGCGTCTCGGGCGACGAGTTTAAGCCAATGGCTGCCGTCGCGGACGGGCGATTTGTCTGCGGCAAGTGCGGACATTTAGCGATCCCCAGAGACCAGAACTTCAGGTGCGCTTGCCGGAAGTGCTTTGAGCTTAGGGCGCTTGATCCACGCCGATGCGGATAGACCGGAGGCTCACCTTTGAGACGCGCTTAGGCATTGTTGATTGAAAAAACATCTGTCGGTAGCCTTTCAGACTAGAACTCCCACAGGCGGCAGATGTCGCGGAGACTGGCAACCTTTAGCAACTGGCAGAGATGCTCCTCAGGCTTAGCCGGAGCCCGCGTTTTAAGGCGCGACAGTTGACATGTTACGTTCTCGAAATTGAGTGCGTCTGTTAGCGAGAATATGAACCGAGTTTCTTCTTGATACGCCCACTTTTCCAGCTTTGACGTCGCAATATCATCGGGAAGTGCCCAATGTGGAGTCCCGCCTTGAGACTGCGGGTAGTAGTCAACGCGCCTTGCCCTGAATGTAGCCGTGGGCGGCAATGCTGCTCGGATTCGGTCGCAAAAGGTGGGCATTCTCGTGATCTCCACGGCGACAACGGCGTTGAACTCCTTAGTAAGATCGTCACCACACCTGCGACTTGTGCAAAAGACAAATATCTCGTTGGCTTTGACTGTAGATTCAAACGCATATTCCGCAAGGCTGAATTGTGTGCCCTGTGTTTGATTCGTAATTTGCAAGCCACCATCCGGCAAAAACCGGGAGGTGCCTTCGTATTCGTCACCGCGCACTGCATCTTCACAATCGCGGAAATATGCGAGGGAACGGAACAGCATCTCGCCGTCGAGGAATTTCTCAGCCCATATCCGCTGGTCGTAGTACTTGAAAAGACTGTGGCGCAGTGTCAGCCCCTTTATCAAAATCGGTGATGCGGTAAGTCTCTTGCTCAGCAGAATTGGGATGCTGGAGCAGAAGAACCACTATCCGAGCAAATCCCTCACAATGCTCAGCCATTCCGCATCCAGCGGCTCCCCGCAAACGGGCTTGCCTGCCGCCAATCAAAGAAACAGCCGATCTATGTCATTCTCAACGTGTGGAGTTCCCTTCGCCTCGAATGCATGTCTGCCTCTTTGGCCTACCTCTGACCGTATCCGGGAAAGAACATTAAGCATGTCATTGTTGACATCGCTCGCCTTTAAACGAATTGTTTTAATTCCCCAGTCAGAATGCTCGTCATCCCGCCGTCTATCTCGTTGCGAGTCCTTGTGGAATTCTTTGCCATCCACCTCTATCGCTAAACGAACCTCCGGACAATAAAAATCCAATCTATAGGAAAGATGTGCTGGCACTTCATTATAGAAATGTAGCCCTTCTCCGTTAAACTCGTCCATGATTGCCAGCCACAACTTTTCTGCCGGAGGACTGATATCCGGTGGATCAATCTTCTGTTCTCGGATCGCAAGCTTTCGATTCAAGCCGTTATGAAATCGGCAGGTCGCACAGTTGTTAAAGGCATAATCGTCACTCAAAAGCCCGTAAAGTTCCTGTTCAAAACTGTCCTCACTACACCTCAGCAATGTTCCGCAGGTTTTGCAGTTCATGACGAGAGGCTTTTGTGTCATCTGTTCGGACCTTCCCCGCTTTGGAACATTTTAGCAAGTTCATGCTGACGCATTCCGCATCCACAGACTCTCGGCAAACAGGCTTCCCCGACCGACCATACCAATAAGTTGCGTTGGCATCATCACCTTCTTTGCGATGCAGGTAGGCATGCACCCACGAATCATCCCTGCCTTCGTCCTGCTGGGCGGATTCGTGCGCCCGCGTCCAATCGCTTTTGGCGCATCCCACCACAATCCGACGAGGGTGACCGTGAGTCCGGTGGGCGGCTCGGTCGCGGTGAGGGATTGGCGGAAATCGTTTATCGTCACTGTTGGGTAATCCCTGACTCAATGTCCAGATGCCATGATACGCTGCCCCACTGTAGGGCATCCCCATGCTGCGACTTTGGTCGGAGTGACTTTTGGGGGACTTGTGTTTTCCGTCACCACGCGGGGTGACAGTAGTCACGAGTCTCCGTCGGTTCTTAGGCTAATGTTACATACTGGTCGATTGTTTTGCGCGACGACTCGGGACCTCCCCACCACCGCCAAGGCGACCCCGACTGAGGGAAGCACATACGAAGCCGAATCCCACTATACGGCGTATTCCATTAGGATTTCGTCCCGATGCTCTGTTCGTTCTGATATCAAGGGATACCAAATGAAAGTCATGCCATTCGTCGTCGTGTTCTTACTATTGGCGTCATGCGCGATAGCCAGAGAGAAGCCACCGTATGAGGTGGGAACGTTCATGTCCAGCCAACAGGTCAGCGACGGGAGCTACTCAACCGCAAGCTGCGGTTCTTTCGGCTGCAATGGCTCGGCCTACAATGCTGCCCACAATGTCCATTTGGTTCAAACCCTGGACGGCGTGTTCTCTATCGAAGCTCCGGTATCGGTAGCTGGTTCCATACTGCTCTCGATGGCGACTAACGGAAATTCTCCAACCGTGCACAAGGCGTGGTTCATGGACAACCTGCATGAAGGCGACAAGGTGCTTTTTAGCGCAGCTTGCAATAAGCACAACCGCTGTACCATCAGATTGCCAAATCCTGACAAGCCAACCAAGGAGATTCTAACGTTGGGCTTCTTCTTCCCGGCCATCGCCAAAACTAATACTGCGGTTCTGTGTGGTACTGGAAGACTTACCGCCGATGTGGAAGCACAAGTATGTACTCAAGGGAATCCACCACCGCCAACCGCTGCGCCAAGTCCTGATCCACCCAGAGCGCAGAAGCCCGTATCAGCAGCAAGCTCGGGGCAACCGCTTAATTCATACGAGAGCATGGGTGTGGCAGCTAAACAGAAGGCCCCAGAGACATCCGCTATGAACTCTCTATTAAGATTGAGTCCCGAGACTCCTACGACAGATCAAGCCGATACTCGGCAGACACTCATCAATGAGAAGGGAGCCGCAGCAAAGCCAGAAGCGTCGATGGCGAGTAGGTACTGGGGAATACCGGAGAAGCCGATTACATCTGCTCCGTGGCCGGAACAGGAGAAGCCGTTTAAACCTGTTGGATCGGTCAAACAGTACTGGAATGGAAAGAGGCTTAACGAGCAGTTCTTTTCTGGAACGTACGGAAAAGCACACGCATTTGCGATCAACGATCCTGCGATGGTGTGGAGAGGAACTCCTTTCAGGATGCACTCGTCATTTTGCCAAGGCGGGTTCTGTTTTATCCTTTTCGATTCCATCCCCACCTATTGGTTTTACAATGGGCTGACCTCCACCTACATCGATGAAACGTGCAGCGATTATGATTCCGGCGACTTCGCTTGCAGCTACTTGCTTTACAATGCCGATTATCCGGCTGAGAGAGTGATGATTTTTGTGGTGGAATAATAGCGTTTATTTATTGCCGCCTGCCTTTTGGTGGTGCGAACTCGATTCCGATCCACCGGAACAAAGTACCCGGAGTTAGCGCGATGGTCACTGCGGCTTGGGTGCCCGATGAGCGAGGCAATATTTGCGACCGGGCTCGGTCGCTCTCTCGCACTGTTTGCTTGCTGCGGCAAACTCGCAGCGCCATGCCTCACAAGCGCACCGAAACCCTCCCGCCAAGCTCTTGTACCAATGGTGAAGATGCTTTCGATGCGACGTGACTGCCATAGACTTCTCCATCTAGGCGGATTTCCTCGTCTGCGTGCAAAACTCGATGACCTTTCCGCACGGCTGCTGCGGAGCCCCCTTCAACGGTTTTCGGAAAATCGCTGGTACGTAAAACTCAATCACCTTCGCCATAACTATCTCCATTTGCGCCTGCGAACCCCCGCAGACGGGGCATACAGTAAGCCTTCGACATTCCAGCAACCCCACCCACATCCTTCCCAACCACAGCGTACCGAACCGCCCAGACCGGAGTCTGAGCAAATTGCACCAAAGAGAATGCGTTCCAGCGCACCCAAGGGGCCATTTACGATGGTGTGATTTATGCTCAGAGCCGGGAGCCGCACTCCACGAATGCCCGCCATGCTGGCCCAAAAAGGCTCCTTGACCTGTGAGACTGTCCGAGCCGATCCCAACCCCTCTCGGTAGGCAAATCCCCGCCGCAGGGCTTCCTGTAGAAAGGGGATGCATGGCCCGCCTCAGGTCGCCATCGACATCAGCCAAGCAAAGATCAGGAAAAACACTCAAGCTTCGAATCTCTGCCCCACCGAGTGGGTAAGCTTTACCGTATGTGGGGGCTTTTCTTTCTAGACTTCTCCGCTGTAGGTCATTCATCAATCGCGTGTCTTCCGCGATCAGTTCTGGGCCTCTTTGTCCTTCGTGACTCTGGATTTCAAGCAACCTTCTCATCAACTCGGCGAAGTTTTGCATGACTTCCTCCAAGGGCTGGTTGACAATCACGATACGAGGCGCACTAACGGAAGACTGGTCAAGAATGAACAGGTGGGAACTTTTTCAAAGCCGAATTCCCGAAACGGGATTTTGCAAAATGCAACCAACTGGCTAGGCCGTGCCTTCGATTCTGACACCCGGCTCCGACCCGGCACTGGTCGAGAAGTTGCTGGATCGGAGACTCGGTGACGGGCGCGGCTATGGCTTTGGCATCGAGGAGAATTGCGCGTTGGTTGTATCATGACAGCGCAATGGCATTTCCTCTCCAAGTGTGCTCCGTCTGCGGGGAAGAGTTTGAACTGAAGCGGAATGAACCCGGCGTTGCCAACCGCTGCCCAGCGTGCAGCGAACCTGAACACGCTGCTCGCTTAACGAAGCAGCTCATGGACGCCGACGAACGCAGAACTCTAATGGAAACGAACGAAGCTCGGAGACGGGCGATGCGCAACCTCCTCTACCGTAAGGATGGCTAACGGAGCGCCTCGAAGGGTCCTCGACACCACCACGCACGCCGCCATTGCCCACGCCTATTTACGCTGAAAGAACCAAACACACGCATATGATCCGATAAAATCCCCGATGTTGGGTCGGAGTGATCTGAATGAAGGTAGCAGATTTCCGCAGAATTGCTTTGAGCTTCGAGGGAGCAGAGGAAGGCTCGCACATGGGGGCATCCGACTTCCGTGTGGGAGGCAGAATCTTCGCCACGCTTGCTTCGCAGAAAGATGGCTACGGCAACTTGATGCTGACGCCCGCGCAGCAGGCAGAGTTTGTACGGGAGCTACCGGAAGTTTTCCTGCCCATTCATGGCGGATGGGGAAGAATGGGGGCAACCCACATTCGCCTTGCTAAAGCGAACGAGGATGTGCTGGTTGGCGCTCTGCGCACAGCATGGATGCTCAGCAGGGAAAAGAATGCCAGAACAAAGAAGAGGCGTGCGCCGAAGGGGCGGTAAATTTACCTAGGAGGAAACCGCCTATGAAAATGTTCGCGCCAAAACGACACTCTGACTGACCCTGAGCCTAACCCGTCCCGGAGAATTCCTGGAAGGGCGGTCGGGCGAATAACGTTGAGCAACTCGACGGATTGTTCGCCGCCGTCACCCCCGCGATGCTTTCGACTACTGCGCCCTGTGGAACACGTAAAAGAACACCATCACACTGAAGCAACCAAACGCATAAATGAACGACTGGAACAGCGTTGCCGCAGGAACCAGACCTCGCAGGACATTGAGGAAGGTGAAGACGAATGTCCAAAGCTGGAGAGCCGCCATCAGGATCGTTCCGATCAACGCCAGCAACGCCGCATTTTTGAGGGTCATGGTCGGAGTATGAATGGTGCCCGCGCCGGACGCAACTCCGGTTCCCGTGGCTGGTCGTTAGTCTGAAACGAATCGTTTCTTGGTGGGAACTCATACTTGGAACTGCGAGTTTCCGAATACAATAGCGACGGACCCACGGAGATCAAAGAGCAAGAATGGCTGCGATGCCAGGCACGGATTCGCCAACGAATGACGACGCCCTGACGGTCTGTGCGATCAGCCTACTGTCGGCGATGATTGCGAACATTTTGCACGAAGGGCTGGGACATGGTGCGCTGGCCCTGATGGCCGGGGCCCAATCAGGCGTGCTGACGACGGTCGCGTGGTCCAGCGCGTTCGATTCGAAACTTGTCGCTGCCGGGGGGACGCTGGCGAATCTGGCGGCAGGAATTGTTTTTTGGGTCGCATTGTGCAGCGCGAAAGTCGCATCGGTCCAGCTTCGCTTTTTTCTGCTCACGAGTGTTGCCTTCAATCTTTTCGTTGGGACTGGATATTTCTTTTTTTCGGGCGTCACCAATTTCGGCGACTGGGCAGTCGTCATCGCCGACTTGCACGCGCACTGGTTGTGGCGGACCCTGCTCGTCGTCACCGGAATGGCGGCATACTATATTGCCCTACTGGTTGCGGGGACTGGTCTCGTGAGGTACGTGGGCGTTCCGCGAACCGAGCCGCGACGTTTGCGGAAACTTACGTTCATCCCCTACTTTTCGGCGGCATCCATTTTATGTGCCGGGGGGCTCTTGAATCCGATTGGGATTCAATTGGTTTGGCAATCCGCTTTGCCCGGAGCCGCAGGCGCGAATTCCGGCCTACTGTGGCTGCGGTACTACATTCCGAAAACGACCGTTCCCGAGCTAGGGTCGGAAGGCATAGGGAGGAACTATGTCTGGATTATCGTGGCTGCGATCCTGTCGCTCATTTTCATTTTTGTGTTAGGACGCGGGATTACTCTGCACCGTTAGAAAACATTCGTCGGATTTTCTTCATCCCTAATTAAAGGTTCTCCATGATGAGCAGGTGTGGATATTAAAGACCGTACAGTGGAGAAGCCGATCAGAAGCGGGAACAATAATAAATGGTGGCGGGCCGGGCGGCACGAGCCATGCCCTGCAGGTCCCAGCTTTCATCCCACTAGCATGCTGCGGTCACCAGGCGACGCAACCTCGACCCCAGAAACGCGATGTCTACCCAAAATCGTGGTAGACACCCCCTTATTTAAGCGTTCCATTTTTCCATCAAGAGTGAGAAAATTCACGAATACCGGAGGAGACTTGGCTTTAAGCCCCGGCTACGCTAGGAGTTAGGGTCACGATTTCCCAATAAATCTGGAAAATCTAAAACCTTGCGCAAGAGAGCAAATAGAATCCCGCTCTCTCCGCCATACAGTCTGAAGTGCAGAGAAATCTGCCTGGATTATCCCGAGAATAACAACAAATCGCCGCAATTCTGCGGATCCTCGCTCACAAAGCGGACTGGAGAAAGTGTCCTCCTCCATACCGTCGGCGAGCTTTGCCGACTTTTTCTCCGGAGGGCCGGCTGGTAGTCCGGTTTCGGCGGCATCTATTAGGCGAACGCTATACGATCACAAAGCGACGATGCGGCGAAAGCGACTTGACTTTTGCCAAGCGACTTCCGTGGAAGCTTCCCAGAAGCCGTTTCTGGCGTGTCGGCAATGGCGGAACTGGAGCGGTGCATCATCATCGAGCGCGTCAAGGCGGGGATGCGCCGGGCGAAGCTGGAAGGAAGGCAGATCGGGAGATCGCGGCTGGACGTTAACCGTGAGCAAGTTATCCTCGACCGCCGCTCCGGCATGTCGCTGACGCAGGTCGCCAAAAAGCACGCCATCTCGCGAGCCTCGGTGTGCCGCCTGATGAAGGGATTGACCGACAAATGCGCCGTCACTATCAAAGGATCTGGCGAAGACGTCGGGTCGGAGGCTCGGGGCTAGAGGGGCATGGCCACCGACAACAAAAACGACGCAGCCTGGGGTTCCGCTGGCACCGACCAGATCGGCAAGGTGTTCGTTGTCGTCGGACCGCGCGTGCGCAGGTGCCTCATCTGCGAACAATTCTTTGCGCCGCGAACAGCCTCCAAGCATGCGACGGTTCCTTGCAGGCCGAAGGCAGGAAAGCAACCTGGGAGCAAGTGATGCAAATCGGCAGTGAGGATCATCCCCCGAGTCGCAACTTCCTACAAGCAACCGACTGAGCTTCGTTCAGATAGGAACGGAAGGAACTGGAATTCGGCTCCCTAGTTCCGAAAACTGCGCAAAATCGCAGCAATTCCTCAACATTTGCTCTCAAACTGGACCAGAGAAAGTGTCTTGCTTTACCCTCTCGCAAATTTTCATGCGTTTTTTCTCTGAACGACAGACACGCAGTCCGGTTTCAACGACTCCGTCGGGCGAATGCAATGCGATCACAAAACCGATGGTGCGGCGAAAGCGACTTGCAGCCCAAGGGGCTTCACCGGCAACGTGCTAGAGAAAAAAAGGAAGCCGAGATGTCCACGGGAGGTCATGCTGGATTCCCGATGGAAACTCTGTGCACTCGCGGACAACGGCGATTGTGCCACAGAAGCTAATCGTGAAGAACCACATTCAACAGTGAACTGTGGACTTGCAGCCCGCTCTCGTCATAGTCAATGAAGCCCAGTTTCCTAAAGTTGTTCATGAAATGGCTGACCCGCGACCGGGTTGTGCCTATCATCTCTGCGAGGGTCTCTTGACTCATTTTGGGGATTGGGGTCTCTGGCTTACGGTCCTTCCCGAACTGAGCTAGCAATGGCAGAATCCGCGCCAGCCGCTTTTCGCTAGAATTGAAAAGTTGGTCAACCAAATCCTCTTCGTATCGGATGTTCCGGGTCAGCAAATAGGCGACGAACATGTCGGACAAAGCGTGTTCCCGGTGGAGAGCCTGCATCATTGCCTTCTTCTCAATATGTAGAAGCTCGCAATCGGTCAGTGCCGTTGCAGCACCCATACGGAGCGGCTGACCTGCGAGGCAACCTTCACCAAAAAAGTCCTTCTCACGCAAGATACCTATGGTTGCTTCTTTCCCGCCATTCGACACGACCGTCAACTTCACCTTGCCGCTTTGGATATAAAACAGTGCGTCCGCAGAATCCCCTTGCGCGGAGATGGTTTGCTTCTTTTCAAAAGGCAGAATCTTCCTGCCCTCGCCGACGGTGGCAAGGAATGCATGGGGTCGAAATCGCGTTTCTTCTTGCTGCCCATAAGCAGGATGGCTGCTCCAGTAAGAGGAATCGCTGCGAAATTGCAGCCTTATGAAGGAATGAGGGCAAGAAATAGGGGAAGGCTGTCACTAAGCATCACAGGTGACCGGAAGGAGCGCAAGGGTTTTAATCGCGGTCGATTTACAAGAGTTGATAAAAATCAGCATTGGTCAGTTTCGACACTCTGGCAAGCTCGGCACGTTGAACTGTTCCGGATTCGTAACATTGTCGAGGGACAAGAATAAAGAGGGAGATTTCATCTTACATTGTGTGGATTCGACGGACTCTCCCCCACGACCCGCCGCTCCCCTCGCGGCGGGTTTTGTACGAGCGTCAGTCGGCTCGCACCAAGTACGTTTTTTCGGCGATCAACTCATTTCCCAAATCGGGAAACATGGCCCATTTCTTTCAAACACTGTGCAATAGTGACCATCCACGAAAGATACTGCAGCCGTACTTTGAATCCAAGGAGCGATATGGAGGAACTATGCGGCCCACGGTCGTTTTGTTCCTCTGATGGCGCAGCGCCCCAGCTGCGCTATCTTCTCTTTGGAGGTACTTGCACATGCTGACTAGTGAACCATTATCTCCTCCTATACCTGAGCCCGATAAGGCACCGTGGCCACCGACGCACGACCCAAGGCCAGAGTACAAACCCGGCAGGCCCATACTTCTTCCCAGCAAACCCAAGGCTGCGTTCCCTGGCCCCCAGATTGTCTATGGCCTTCAATGAGATTATCGGCACCACGGATGGAATAGTGATGCCTGAGAACCATCAAGCGCAGTCACGGAACGTGCGACCTCTGAGCGTCGTTCTCCTTGCCGTGCTAGTTTTTCAAGGCTGCAACGCGCTCAATCCCTTGTGCGGAAGTGCTCGGCCAGCGCCAATCATTGGGTCTCTCTCTGCCACCACGATTACGTTCACCGAAGTGCAACAGGGCTTTCTTCTCACCGTGAACGGCAGTCAGTTTGTTTCATCTTCCGTCGTGGTCATCAACGGCACGGCGCTAAGCACTCTTGCCACGAGCAGCCAGCAATTGGAGGCCACGATTACGACCGCCGTGATCCCCGCTCTCGGAACGGCAAGCGTGACGGTCAATACTCCGAGCGGGAACTCGGGTGATCTTGGCTGCACGAGCGGTGGAACCAGCAGCGCTCTTATCTTGACTATCACCTAAGCAATAAGAAGCTAACAAGCGGGGGAAAAGTCCTTTGCTTGGCGCAGTCATGGCGGTTCGCTGAACGGCTGCTCCATGAAGAAGAGAAGCGCACATGGTATAGCACGCATGCGCGAGCAGTTCTTCCTGGCAGCGGTAGCTCAGAACATCAAGCGACTGGTGCGCTTCCTCAGCCGACCAACGACACCAGTTCTACCAGCCACCACTTAGTCGAACGGAGACAAGAAAACCGGCGACGACAGGCTCGCAGATGAAAAGCCGTTCTGTTGAGGGACTTTTTCAACACCCACGGCGATAGCGCTCAAAACCACTCAATGAGTTCTATAAAAAGGAATGTCAAGAAAAAAGTTCTCCCTCGACCGGATCCGAGATTTCTTTCTCGAGATCTGGTTGAGTCTCGTTCCATCTGCGCTGAGATCGATCGGAGGCCAGCATTCTCCATACAATCCCTGCTTGGAATAGTTACAGGCAGTGTCTGTCGGGTTCTGCGAGCCCCAGGCCGGGGTTCGGGAGAGAGTGTAGAAAATATCAGTTCTGCCCTGTTGTTTCAGATTCGTCAACTCGGCGTCGAGGTTCGTCCAAGTGAAACACGAGCCGGCAGGGTTACTGCTGAGCGCTTGGCAGGTTTCAATGTTCGGCCAATTGGCGTCGGCGCTATCCCAGCTTCGGAATTGTCCATAAGGTACCTGAACTGGATAGCTGGTCAGCAATCTGCCTTGAAGGCCCCAATGTGTACAAGGAATGGCCGTGCCTCCCGCCACACATGGAGCAAAAGTCAGAGGCTGCATCGGCAGCGGAGTTGATAGTGACTGCGTGGCACCTCCTCCGCAGCCGGAGAGAGCAAGGCCAGCCACAAGAAACAACATAACCATTAAACAATTTCGCATGGATTTAAGAGCCTCTGAGACTGACCAATTGATACAGGGATGCCGTTTGTATAAAAACGGAGAACAAAATGATGGAGTGATACGGTTAAGCAATCCATTCTAACCCGATGACTCCGGGTCCATTTCTTCCTCTTTGTACTCCAAGAGAATTGCTACCGACGTTTCGTCCAACATCTTTATCGCGGGCGTAGGTGCTCGACGCGACCTTTACACATAACCATTAGCTTCTAGGGCCGCTTTGCGAAGCGCGAACACTAGTGGACGTCATCGACGCACAATACGGTGAGGAGGGTCATGGTCATGTCTCCTCTTGATAGTTACAAGTGAACAATTAGACTGTAAAATTGGTCTAGATCGTTCCAGCGTGCCCAAGGAATTTCCTGCTTGGTTTTCGGTAAGGCTATCTTTTCCGCCATGGCTGGCGACGTACATTGCCAGTTCCAGCCGAGTCCAGACTCCAAGTTTGTTAAATGCCCTGCGCAAATGATTCTTGACTGCCTGTTCGCTGTTGCCGACGATCTTGCCAATTTCGCGATTGGTCAGGCCTTCCCAAACCAAAATCGAAACCTGATTTTCCATTGGGCTGAGAACCGGGCAAGGGGTCATGACTGCACTTTCGTCTAAGTGAACATAGCGAGCCAACTTCACACGTTTGCTCCCCTTACGGATTCCGACGCGCAAAAACAGCACATGCAAGTGCTGTTTTACAGTTCGCGGACTGATATGTAACTGTCCTCCAATTTCTTTATTGTTGCAGCCCTGTACGAGCAAGTTCAAGATCTGCTGTTCGCGGGGCGAGACTTCGGCTTGATCGAAATTGATCATGATTTCTTCCTCCCGGCGATGAGCAGAGGAAATTAGCAATCCTGCCTTACAATCCATGGGGATGAACTTACAATCGAGGCATATCTTGGGAGTGATCACAATTGAACAGAACGTGAAATTTAAGTGGACAGGTTCCCGATACGGGAATGAGTTACAGAAGCTCCCATGGTCTTGATCGCATGATGACACTCGCCAGCTTAGCTGTCGAGAACAGGCAATTATACGTTTTGACTGCTGGTCACTGAGCGTTATGGCGATTTTACAACAGCAATCACGAGACATCGCCCAATTCCGCAGAACTGCAACCCTTTGCACCATTGACAAACCGCCGGAAGGCGAACAAGATTGTGTGCCCTTAATCGCGGCTTTCCGTCAGACAAGTTTATCTTCTGGAGGTTTAATCATGGTATGCGTCCGACTCGTGGCTTTGATTCTATGTGCGGGCTTCGCATCCGTGGCATGGGGCCAGCAGCCAGCGGGCACATGCATCAACAATTGGACCGAGGTCCACAGGACCAACATGGAGCGCTGGAACCCATGTGAAAAGGTGCTTAGCGTCAACAATGTTGGGAACCTCGGCTTGAAGTGTAGCTACGCCACCATCGGTGGTGTGTACTCCTCGCCCGCCGTGGTCAACAGGGCGGTTTATGTTGGCTCGGAGAGCTACGCCGGCCAAGTGTATGCCCTGAACGCCAGCACCGGCAGCCAAGCTGTGGAACTATACCACCGGCGGCCCCGTGTATTCCTCACCTGCCGTGGTGAATGGAGTGGTTTATGCCGACTCGATGAACAGCTACATACACGCTGAAGGCCACACGGGTGCCAAGCTGTGGAGCTACAGAGCCGGCGGGGAGGGCTTGTACAGGGGCGTATATTCCTCAATGGGGTGGTTTATGTCGCCTCGCTCAACCATGTCGGCTCCAACGTGTTCGCGCTGAACGCCAGCACCGGTGGTCTTCCCCAGGGCCGGTAATCAGGGTTTCTCAACTGGCGTAATATCGTACGATCATAATTGGAACTAGCCGTACTTGGTGTGACGACCTACCATTGTGAGCTTTTTTAAGGATGGAGTGTAGACGTAGCAGTATTTCGACAAAAATTCCTCGGGGCTGAACATATGCCTGTACTTCACCCACCCGTGAAACACCCCAGTTTTCTTCAGTTGTTCTATTTCGTCCCAAGCGTCCATCAGGTAATTACGAGCATTGAAAGGCGGCAAAATCTCTATGGGGTCACGGTCGGCTAGAAAATGATTAAACTCATATGTCCCGATGATATTTGGAGTGGCATTAGGATCTAGGTCCGTGACACCCTCGGGCAGACACGAATAAGCCATTTGATAACTGAGGATTTGCGCCGGGGTCCGCCCCATGTTTCTGATCCTCAGCGAGTACGCCATATGTCTGGCGGCGAGAGTCTCCTCTGTAGTCAGTCGCTTCCCGTCGTAACCAAACCATTGGCCGTCCTCGTCACGGCGAGAGAGGGGATGGAGTTCGGCTACAACCCAAGCCCGCTCAGCATTGATCACGGCTTTCGCATTGAGTAAAGCGGCTTCAGCGCTCTTTCCAGTTTCAATCACAGCATCACGTGCGGACTGGGATACGCGTCTGGTTTCCCATGCCTGCCATCCAATAAAGAAGAGCGCCGGGAACCCAATAAAGAAGAGCATCGGGAACCCGAGGATTACCAGCCACCATTCGGGCTCCGCGTACCAAGGTTCCATGTGGTAATTGTAACGTGAGCTAATTCAGATTCTGGTTTTGCCAATCGGTTTTGCCGCTGGTACCAACACATCCACTCTCTCGGTATCGCTCTCGAGTTGTTCTCAGTTCTTCTCGGGGGGTAGAGCCGGGGGTAGCGGCTGGCCAAACGGTGAACCTCCCCAAAGCCTCCAGCTCATCCCGCAGTCTCCAACATCCGCAGCACCTTGACCCCATCACGATGTTGCTTCGTGTTCGGATTGCTGCTTCGGATTCTGCTTTGCCCGTGACTTTAACACGCTTCCCTTTGTACTTCTTTGCCTGCCCACGATCATTGAGCAGGTATTCGGCATCGTCTGCTTTCAGGACATAAGCATGTCGCCTCTTCGGTATCGTCCCCACAAAGCTTGTCCGTTTTTCTTTATTCAATTCAAGAGGGACTGCCACTTAAGGCGTTGGGGCAAGCGTAGAGGGCGACTGTGCGGTTGGATCGACTGGTTTAGAGGATTGGCTTTGTGCCAATAACGTTGAAAATAATCCCGCCGCTACCAACGTCGTCGTCAGCGATAAACCTGTTTTCATCGTGCTTGCGTTTTTACGCAATTCTACGCACTGCATCTCAACGACTTATTTATCAGAACTAACTTACCAGGGCGATTTATTGAATGTCTGTTCAACTTTGCACACTGGGATGTGGCATCGGTATCTGAAGCCCATGAAACTCAGGCCGGGAGGGTGATCCTGAAAAAGCAACTGAGGCCCGTCAGTCGGCGGGCCGAGAAGAGGCGATGGATTGCCTCCATCTCCTCTTCTAGTGCCACAAGTTCGGCTTGGCGAACAGAGTTCTCCATGGTTAAGTAATCACGCGGAATCATGACTTTCGTGCAATCCAGAGCGTGTGCGCCTGAGTTGGGTAGGTAGTGGACGGAACCAGGAGGCTGTCGTTCAACATTACGACTTCTCCCGACCCATCGGCATTCTTCAACTGTAATGCCGCCCTCGAAGCCCCCCACAGTGGCATCGGCGGGGAAGATTTTCAGCAGTTCAGCTAGTGAGTTCGTTTTGTATCGTCATAGGGTTCACCAAGTCCAGTATCCCTTTTTTGAACCGGAGAAGACTGTGCCCTGTGACCACACGGCACATCTATTTGTTTCTTCTTCCCAAATTGGGAACGAAGCATGTTCTGCTTCACCGCCACTGAGTACCTGTGCAGAATCGAACAGTTTTGAGAATAGTTCAAGGACTAGAGTGGCACTATTCGTGACTAAGAGGCGGTGTTGTGTGACCTTAACTCAAGGACAAATCGCACATAGAGTTCTGCTGGTAGATGACGATAGCGCCGTACGCGCCATGATGACCCAAGGGTTGGAACACAAGGGATTTGAGGTAATCGGTGCCGCCAATGTGACAGAAGCTCTGAGGCGAATCACTACCGAGAGCTTTGACGTGCTCATCTCCGATCTTCACATGCCCGACCCCGGTGACGGTTTTACGGTAATC
>Ga0182024_10014367_pt1 | contig 15317 bp, 12 predicted proteins | sample P32metaG_FD_120480 | JGI IMG/M metagenome (GOLD analysis project Ga0182024, IMG submission 120480) | Permafrost microbial communities from Stordalen Mire, Sweden - P3-2 metaG (Illumina Assembly) | ecosystem: Environmental > Terrestrial > Soil > Wetlands > Permafrost | place: Sweden: Stordalen... | reverse complement strand
TGGCCAAAGAGAGGTATGGACTGCGTGGCAGAGAACTTGAGGGACTCAACCCGGAGTTCATTCCTTTCAGCGCAACGACGCGGATGTCGGGCGTGAACCTTGATGGATGTGCCATTCGCAAGGGTTCAGCGGACGCAATTGCCGAATTCATTCAGGAACGAGGCGGGCGTTTGCACAATGAAGTCCAAGCGGCGGTGGACAAGATTGCCAAATCTGGCGGAACTCCCCTCGTGGTGGCCAGGGACAATCAAGCCTTGGGAGTCATTCACCTGAAAGACATCGTGAAGGAAGGCATGCGGAAGCGGTTCGACCAGCTGCGGGCCATGGGAATTCGCACCGTGATGATCACCGGCGACAATCCGCTGACTGCAGCCGCCATCGCCTACGAGTCCGGCGTCGATGATTTCCTCGCGCAAGCCAAGCCAAAGGACAAGATGGACCTGATCACTCGGGAGCAGGCGCAGGGAAAGCTAGTTGCTATGACCGGCGATGGCACGAATGATGCGCCCGCCCTGGCACAGGCCGACGTGGGGGTTGCCATGAATACTGGCACGCAGGCGGCCAAAGAGGCTGGAAACATGGTGGATCTCGACTCAGATCCTACAAAGCTGATTGAGATTGTTGAGATTGGCAAGCAACTCCTGATGACTCGTGGCGCATTGACGACTTTCTCGATTGCAAATGATGTTGCAAAGTACTTCGCCATCATCCCAGCGATGTTTGCCGGCACCTTCCCTGTGCTCAATGCTTTGAATATCATGCACCTTGCCACTCCCCAATCCGCCATCCTTTCGGCGGTGATCTTCAACGCGTTGATCATCATTGCCTTGATACCCCTGGCGCTCCGCGGCGTGCATTATCGCCCGATGGGAGCCGTAGCCATTTTGCGGCGCAATATCTGGATTTACGGGGTCGGCGGCGTCATCGTGCCCTTCATTGGCATCAAGGCCATCGACTTGATCATTTCAGCGATTCATCTTGTCTAGGAGTTGAAAGCTATGCGCAGGAATCTCATCACTTCCGTTCTTTACACAGCCATCACCACGGTTCTACTGGGAGTGCTCTATCCGCTCCTGATGACCGGCCTGGCGCAGGTGTTATTTCGCGACAAGGCCAACGGACAACTTGTCTCTCGGCAAGGCGTAATTGTGGGCTCGCGGATTATCGGCCAGGCGTTTACCGGAGCCTCGTATTTCCATAGTCGTCCATCTGCCGCCGGCACGAATGGATACGATGCGACCTCATCGGGAGGATCGAACTACGCGGCGACCAGCAAGAAGTATATCGATCGAGTTACGGGCGACGTAACTGCGTTGCATGCTGAGAATCCTGAAGCGCAGGTGCCAATCGACCTTGTGACCACCTCTGGCTCCGGTCTCGATCCCGACCTTACACCGGCAGGCGCCGCTTTTCAGATTCCAAGAATCGCGAAAGCACGAGGTATTCCAGAAGAGGAAGTGAGGAAATTGGTGGCTCGCCATACAAGCCGGCGGCAGTTTGGTTTTCTGGGCGAGCCCCGGGTAAACGTTCTAGAGCTAAACCTGGATTTGGACGGTTCCAGCAGGAGCGCACAAATGACAGCCCGACAATAATCTCGCAACTTCTTTATGTGCACCGTGGAAGAATAAATGAGCGGACGCACGCGGCTCTTTGAGGCTGGCAGGTAAGGAACGTGTTCAGTTTAGTGCAGTATCTCCTGTTTGTGTTGATTGTGACGCTCTCTGTAAAGCCGCTGGGCGGTTACATGGATCGTGTTTTCTCCCGACGAAGAACCGTGTTGGATCCCTTGTGGGCTCCATTCGAACGATGGATCTACCGCATTTCAGGAGTCGATCCCGACCTAGAAATGAATGCCGGTCAGTATGCAAGCTCCTTCATAATCTTTGGCCTCGTCTGTACACTTTTCCTCTACGCTATCCTCAGATCCCAACGCATCCTGCCTTGGTTCTTCCCCCAGTATCACACCACACCACTCACTCCGGATTTATCTTTCAACACCGCCATCAGCTTCTCAACCACAACAACCTGGCAAGCGTATGCAGGCGAGAACACCATGAGCTATTTCAGCCAGATGGTAGGCTTGTGCACGCAGAACTTTCTGGCTGGGGCCGCTGGACTTGCGGTAGGCATTGCCTTCATTCGTGGGTTAGCTCGAGAATCATGTGCGACGCTGGGAAATTTCTGGGTTGATCTCACGCGAGGCCTGCTTTGGATTCTGCTGCCCGGCGCGCTCATAGGATCATTGCTGCTCGTTTGGCAGGGAGTTCCCATGAACTTCCACCACTATGTAATTGCGAAGACGCTTGAAGGAACGCAACAGGTGATCCCCCAGGGTCCGGTCGCCGCGCTGGAGATCATCAAGAATCTGGGTACAAATGGCGGAGGATTCTTCAATGCGAACGGGGCTCATCCATACGAGAATCCCACGCCGATCACGAACTTCCTGGAGTTGCTATCGATCATTCTCCTACCGGCGGCCCTGACACACACATTTGGCCGAATGGTACGAAATCGGCGCCAGGGCTGGCTCTTGTATTGGGTGATGCTGCTACTTTTCATTGGAGGCTTGGCAGCGCTGCACTTGAGCGAGCAGCGCGCGAATCCCCTACTCCGCGGAGCCAATTCCCAGCGGAACGTAGTCCAGCCGGCTAACAACATGGAAGGAAAGGAAGTCCGGTTTGGAATCGGAGGCACGGTGCTTGGCGGTGTTGTTACCTCAAACACCGCTACGGGATCGACCAATGCCATGGACGACAGCTTCACTTCGCTAGGCGGCATGGTGCTGTTGGTCAATCTTCTCTTGGGCGAAGTGGTCTTCGGCGGTCTGGGCACTGGGATATTCAGCATGATTATGACGGCCGCGATTGCCGTTTTCCTGGCTGGATTGATGATAGGCCGAACCCCCGAGTATCTCGGCAAGCAAATCGGGCCGAATGAAAACAAAATGATCGTGTTGTACGCGCTTACTGGCCCAGTCACGATTCTGGTACTGACCGCGATCGCTATTTCAACGAGAGCCGGACTCGCCGGTCTGACTACCAACACCGGGCCGCATGGACTGACCGAGATTCTCTTCGGTTTCGCGTCCTCTTTTGCCAACAATGGTCAGGCTTTCGCGGGTCTCAACGCCAACACGCCCTTTTACAACGTCATGACGGCCATCGCCATGATGGCAGGACGATTTGGCCTGGCCATCCCTGCTCTCGTTTTTGCGGGGCTGCTCGGGCGCCAAAAAGAACGGCCACAATCCAGAGGAACTCTTCGAACCGATACTTTCATGTTCGGCGCACTGCTAACGACGTTTCTCATCATTGTCACGGCATTGAGCTACCTTCCGGTGCTGACACTCGGCCCTGTGCTGGAGCACCTGGTTTTCAAGATATAGAGGCGCCGACGCGCCTATGCGCCTAAGCGGAAGTATGAATGCCACATACACAGTGTTGCTGTCGATGCGATCGGTCCCAGGCATAGAAAAGAACTCGATCAAACACCCTTGGCAAATGGTCGGGTACAGCGCTTTTGGTGCCCTGACGCTGGGCATAATTACCTATCTGGGCTATTTTTGCCACCTGAATCTCGCCACCGCCGGATTTCTCTGTCTGGTTGTCATTGTTCTGCTGTCTTCCAATGGCAGCATGATTTCGGCGGTCTTTCATTCGATTGTGGCAGTTGCATGCCTCGACTATTTCTTCACAGATCCGTTTCTTTCCCTGCGGGTCGCTGACCCACGCAACATCCTTGCCTTGGGTGTCTTTTTGACCGCGAGCCTGGCCATTACCTTCCAAGTAACGCGAGTCCGCCGGGAGAAACAGCGCTCAGTTCTACAGCGAAAGGAGGTCAAGCGACTTTACGAACTGGCGCAGCAGTTGCTCTCGCTCACTCCGGAGGAAATCGACCCACCACGGCTGCTCACGCTTTTTCGTGACGTCTTCTCATTGCGGGCCGTCTGTCTGTTCGACAATAAAACCGCTCTTTCGTACATCGTGGGCGAGCCTCGATACGACCTGGAAGCGCGGACGCGCAGGGGTTACTTGCTGAGCGAGGATAGCGACGATGAGCTCTGCCGGACCTCCGTCCGCTGCCTTCGCGTAGCCGGGGAGTCCACCGGAGTGCTGGGCTTTGAGTGGCCAGATGACCCCGAGTTTACTCCCGATTCTCTATCCACCCTAGAAGCAACCATGCTTGAACGGGTTCGAGCCTTTCATGCTGCTGCACAAGCTGCGGTTGCTGCGCAGGCCGAGAGTTTGCGTATCACGATGCTCGATGCGCTCGCCCATGCAGTGAAAACACCGCTGGCCACAATTCTTGCCGCCATCGGCGGATTGCACGCGCTCGGCGGCCTCACATCCGATCACCTGGAGTTCGTCGAGGTGGTCGAGTTGGAGTCGGCCCGGCTCAGCAACCTCACGACCAGGCTCTTGCGCATGGCTACACTGGACCGTGAGGAAGTGCGGCCGCGCTTACAGAGGCTCGATATCTCAAACCTTATTGCCGAGGAGCTTGGTCTGAAGTCTCAGCAATTCGCCGATCACAAGCTCTCGCTGATCGAGGAGGGTAACCATGACCTTCCTGGCATTGCAGGCGATCCGGAATTGCTGCGCCTGGCTCTGGCTCAACTCATCGAAAACGCATGCAAGTATTCACAGCCTGGCTCCGCGGTCGCAGTCAGCGCACAAGCAATTGACGGCTCAGTCGCCATTCGTGTCCGGAGCCACAGCCACATTCCCACAGAGGAGCGGTCGAAGATCTTCGACCGCTTCTACCGCGGGAAACACTCCTGCGATACTACGACAGGCACCGGGCTTGGCCTGGATATCGCGCGTAGGATCATGTTGGCGCATGGGGGCACCATTGCTCTGGAAGATTCCAGCGAAGATGAGTCGATTTTTTGCATTACACTGCCTGTCTCAACGAGGGGCTTTTGACGATGAAGCCGGCGGTTTGGAGCATATTGATCGTCGACGACGAACCTGCGTTCCGCAGGACCTTGCACAAGTCGCTCACTGCCGCCGGTCACATCGTGAAGGAGGCTTCGAGCGGCGGTGATGCCGCTGATATGCTTTCGCGCACATCCTTCCAATTTGTCTTGCTCGATCTGAATATGCCCGGCATGGGTGGCATGAGTGCATGCAGAATGATTCGCTCCATCGACCCGCGCATCGGCATCGTCGTTCTTTCCGTGCGCAATGCGGAGCGGGACCGGATCGCGGCCTTCGACGTCGGAGCAGATGATTACCTGACCAAGCCGTTTGGATTGGGCGAATTGATTGCGCGTCTCTACGCCATCCATCGCCGCACACAAATCGTGAGCGAAGAGGAACCGGAAATACTGAAAACTGGCGATCTCCAGATGGACCTGCCCGCGCATACGGTTTTGCGCGCTGGCAAAACGATTCATCTCACGCCGAAAGAGTTTGATATGCTGGCCTTTCTGATGAAAAATGAGGGCCGGCTTATAACGCACTCTGCGCTGTTGCGCACAGTCTGGGGGCCTGACTATGGCAACGAATCTCACTATCTTCGCAGCTATATCAAAGCCCTCAGACAAAAGATTGAAGCTAATCCTTCCAAACCGGAATACATCCTGACCGAACCAAGGATCGGCTATCGGTTCCGGAATCCTGCCAGCCCCGACTTATTTGCTCCCGGACCCGAAGCTTCCGAAACGGAGACCGACGAGTAGCAAATCTGCTAATAACAGATTGGCAATCGATTGCTCCCTATCTTGTTCTCGATCTGCGTTGTCCAGGCCCGTCCTTATGGTTTCTTTATACAATTTGTACTCGATATATACCGACAGGCTATGCCTCTTCCACGGATACATTCTTAAGCTTTTCTTGCGCACTCCCAACGGGAGCTGCGCAAGGAGCAAAAAGAATGAACGCAGCAAGAGTTTGTGCCAGTGCCACGAGGATTTGCGCAGTGCTGTTGTTAGCGCTTGCTGGTCCGGCGTTGTCTCACGCGCAATCTACATTTGGGAGCATTCGCGGTAGCGCTCAGGATAGCTCCGGCGCCGTTATACCGGATCTGCAGATTACGCTGCACAGCATCGACCAAAACACCGACCGCCAGACGAAGACAGATGCTACGGGCAACTATCTGTTTGAGAACGTGCTGGCCGGAACATACAGCATTCGAGCAGCGCACGAGGGATTTGCGGATACCGTAATGTCCGGCATCACACTAGCGGCCAGACAAGATCTCCGTTTCAACCTGACAATGAAGGTCGCCGAGCAGGCCACAACCGTCGAGGTGACTTCCTCTGCATCTGAGATCAATACGGAAAACGCCGCGGTCGGCGATTCAAAAGGCACGGCTCAGATCGGCGAGTTGCCGCTCAACTTCCGCGCCTCAACCACCAGCCCTTTGGCCGCGTTGACGACATCTGCCAATGTGCAAACAGACAACCAGGGAAATATTGCTGTGGCCGGTGCAACGGCTAACATGATCGGGTACTCGGTCGATGGCATCTCGACGGCCAATGTCTGGAGCAGCACCGCCGGCACGAACCCATATCCATCTTCAGAGGGCATTGCAGAACTGAAAGTTACGGCCTTCAACAACAATGCCGAGTTTTCCCAGGTAGGCGATGTGACGTTCACAACCAAGGGTGGAACCGACAAATTTCATGGGTCGCTTTTCGAGTATCTGCAGAACGATGCGCTCGATGCGCGCGTATACAGCTTTACTGAGAAGGCGCCGAAGCAATTCAATACGTTTGGTGGGAGCATTGGCGGACCGGTGCTGATCCCCCACCTTTATAACGGTCATAACAAGACCTTCTTCTTTTTTGACTATGAGGGCAACGTCAGGCATACATCACAGCCCGAGCTGTACACGGTGCCCAGCGCGCAAGACAGGACAGGTAACCTGAATGACCTGGCGTCTACCTTTTCAACACTGATCAACCCCTACACAGGGCAGCCATACGCAAACAACACCATACCGCAATCGAGTATCAGCCAGTTCGCCAAGGCTTTGTTGAATAAGTACTATCCGCTGCCTAATATTCCGAACGCAGCCCCCGGCAATGTCAATTACCAGACGCTGGTTCCGATTCCGTCCACCACAAATGGATTCGATGGCCGCATCGACCAGGTAATCAACTCGAAGCAGCAGGTCTATGCCCGATTCAACTGGAAAAATCTGGTTGTGAATACGGTCAACCCGCTGTTGCCAAACGATGTGGACACCGAGCATGACCGCAGCTTCCTGGTGTCTCACGGCTATGTGATCAACGCCCGGCTTGTGAATGAGTTCCGTTATGGCTTTACGGACTCAATCCTGGCTCCGAACTTTCCCATCGAAGGCGCCACAGCACTGCAGAATCTCGACGTTCAGTTGGGTGGCGCGCAGGGTGTGAATGTTTCGCACCACCCTACCGATGAAGGATTTCCCAGCATTAACTTCTCCGATGGAACGAACTTCACTCCCATCGGCAGAGATCACGTCGGTCCTACGGTTTCAACGACCAAGGAACTTGCGGACAATATTACCTACACCCGTGGCAGGCACACGATGCGCGCCGGTGTAGATGTTCGGTGGGTGCGGTTCGCCGTGCCGGAGATCGAAACGCCTTCAGACGATTATGGTCTATTCACGTTCAATCAGAACACGTTTACCAATAGCTCCTTCGGTGACCTGCTGCTGGGCGCCCCCAACACGACGTACTTTGCTGTTACAGGACCGAGAGATGACGCGGGTGGTCCTCAGTACGGAATTTATGGGCAGGATCAATGGCAGTTGAACGATCGCATTACTCTCAATTTCGGTCTGCGCTGGGAACTTATGCCTCCCTTCGTTGATCAGAGAGGTATTCAGGCCAACTTCGATCCCAACTATCGTGGACCTGGCGCCAATGGGCAGGGAGCGGTCGTCGTCAACAACATTCTGTTGAATGGTCTCAAGCCGGCTCCGGACTTCCTGGCGTCGTTCAACGCGTGCGGGTTGCAAGGCATCAACCCGAATTACAACGCAGCCACCTGCACCCCGGTAGTGACCAATGCAGACGATGGCGTGCCCGCAGGGCTGCGGCAGACCTATCTGCGTAACTTCGATCCGCGCATCAGCATTGCATACCGTCCCTTCAAGGACAATAAAACGGTCTTCCGCGCCGGTTTCGGAATCTTTACCGTCACCGCTTTGGGGCAGCTCCAGAATGACAACGAAAGCAACCCGCAAGCTTCTATCTACACCTGGCAGAACAAGAAGAATGGCGTGCCGCTGTTCACCTTCCCGCAAGTTGCCCCTCCGGGGGCAGGGTATCAGTTCGGCGGAGGAGAGCTTGAGCAAGCTACCGATCCGCACTATCGCGATGCGCAATCAGCGCAGTGGAATGTGACCATTGAGCGGGAGTTGACTGCCAATACGGTCTTGCGAGCAAGTTACGTGGGCATGAACTCCTATCGTCTGAACGTAACGGAAAACCTGAACCAGACCCATCCCAGTACCCAACCATATAACTTCGCGAATGCGCCGTTTCAGAATTGGGGAGTGCTCTTCAATGTCGCCAATCTGGGTGGCTCCAACTATCAGGCGCTGGAACTGGAGGCCACGCACAGAATGGCGAGAGGGTTGTCCTTTGACGCCAACTATGCCTGGACGCATAACCTCAGCGATGCGCAGGGCGATGCGCCGACCGCATTTGCAGGGGAAACCAGTTATGGACTCGCCGTCCTGAACCGTTTCGCTATTCCTGCCGACCGGGGAAACGTGGAAGGAACACGTCGTCAGCGGTTGCTGGTGACGGGAACCTATGAGTTGCCATTCGGGAAGGGGCGGCAATGGTTGAATTCGTCCCCGGTGGTAGGAGGCATTCTTGGCGGTTGGACTGTCAACACCATCACGCTGCTGGAAACCGGGCCGTACCTGACCCCGACCGACAGCGTAACCTATGACCAGACCAACACGGATCCAGCTGAAGACGGTTCGATCGTTCGCCCGGACCGGATTCCCAAGGTTTCGCTGCGCGGATCGAATGGCACGTACTTCAACATCGATGCTTTTACGCACACGCCCCTCAATGCTGGAAGGGCTGGGAATGCGGGCGTTGGAATCCTCGAAGCGCCGGGCACGATCGCAGTCAGCGGTGGGCTGGCGAAGCTCCTCGTCAACCGGGAACACTGGCATATGCGCTTCGAGTCGACGTTTACCAACGTGCTGAACCACACCAACTTCGCGCCGCCTGCAACGAATATCAGCAATCCCGGCTCGTTCGGTGTGGTGACAGCCGCGCAGACGGCGGAAAACGCGGGCAACCGCACCGGCCAACTCGCACTACGAGTTGAGTTCTAGGGTCAAGACGGCATGGGCCGAAGATTCAACAGATTGCGGCCCATACGCCTGCGACGAAAAATCAGGATAGTCCTGGTTTTTCTTGTTGTGATCTGGAAGCCGGACCAGAAAAATCGGAGAGAGAGGGCGGGGTCTCGAGAGAGAAATCGCCCTTTTGCTTTTTCAGGTCATCGTTTATTCATTTCTGATATCGTTCTTTCGCCAGGAACATGAGTTCCGCTTTTTTCTTTCGGGTCCGTAGACAGGGCATGCGGCTCCCGAGGTGCTCGCAAGAACTGGGGCGTGACGGAAGCTGCTCTGGAAAGCGTCTACAAGGTTCCTGAGGAAGGGCACTACATCTTTCAAGCTCCCTGCCTCCATCGCTCGAGCAGGATGGCAGCGCGGCAAGCGGCTCCGTAGGTTCATCCTCCATGTCGTTCGACTTCGCAATGCACAAGATGCCACCGACGAAGAAAGCACCCTTTGGCGAGATCCGCATCGTCGATTCATCCATCTTTCCGATATCCACCGCCATCGCAGCAGTCCATGTAATCGTGAAGCCCGGCGGTCTCCGTGAATTGCACTGGCCCCAGAACGCCGATGAGTGGCAGTACTACATTCAGGGACAGGGCAGGATGACCGTGTTCTTCAACGGAGCGAAGGCGCTTACGGCAGACTTGATGCGGGAGATGTCGGATATATCCCTAGGACCTTCGGCCACTACATTGAGAATACGGGCACCACGGACCTGATCTCTGTCGGAATGGGTCAGAAATACACCTCCGGAACTCATCATTCAGCATCTCGGTATCAGTGAGGAGACGCTGCGAACGATCCCAAAGACAAAACCCTTGATCATGCCCTTGTGAGCAGACGCTGTTCGCCCCTATGCCTGTGCAAATCCTGTGGCGGACTGCTCGCAAGAAACAACCACGCTGTACTGGCCTGAGTGGTCGAGCCTTATCAATAGGGAACTCACGGTGTCGCCCACGCGGAAGTAATCCCATTGCTGAGAAGCCAGCACCCGAACAAGTGCCCTGGAAAACGGTTATAGGTTGCCTGCCGATGACCCCTCCTGGCCGTCCAATTTACCGAGACTTCGACTTGAATGTCGGTGGAGTTTTAGGTCGAGCGATTTTATGCGGCGGCGAATCCTGGCTGTTGACCAGCACGCCCGGACAGCGGGCCGCGCGGGATGTGTATTCGCTCGACTCCAGCTCTGCTAAGTGAGACTTGGCTGGGACTCAGGTTCGCCGTATCGGCCGCGATGGGGATACGCGCGGGCATTCGCGCACAGTAACGGTTACAGTAAAACTATATCCTGGCGATCAAACAGATTTTCTCATCAGTCAGTGGCCAGAGACGAGATCGAACCGCCGACGCCGGCCTTTTCAGGGCCCCCTACCAATGGACCTAAGTCGCCTGGAATCAGCGGACTTGATTGAAGCCATTAGCGCTATACCCCCATCGATTTAGGATGGTTTGGGACAGTTTGGGCTGTTTTCGACTCTACGGTGGTCGTGCGTCAACCCGAAGCTTTGGTTTCAGACCTCCTCCCTCAAACCGACGCACTCGAAGCGCAACGCTTCCAATTTGCTAGGAAGGATTCTACTCGAGTGGGTTGAACCGTAGGTTCACCAGCGCCAAATGCCTCCATTGCTGGGCAGCATTGATTCAAGGTCCCTTTTAAGACGAGGACCGGCAAACATAGTGCAAGCGTAAGGATGCCGTAGAGGTCTGGATCGGAAGGACCGCCTAAGGCAACTTACGGAGAACGCATTTGCAGGAACTATGGTTAACTCAGCGAACCGTGTGTCTTCGAGCATCAGTTGCCGATTGCCGCTCGGGAGTGATACGGCTCTCGATAGAGCAGTCCTGACATTTGTTCTAGAGTTCTGGGCGCTCTATGATTGCCGTTGGAGGTTTCGCATGAACGTTGTTGAAGAATTCAAACGGGCAGGGTTCCCTACTGTTTCCAAAGTAATCGATACCTATGACTTCTTTGGGAAACACGTGCACTACCGTATTGAGTTAAGACACTACTTGGCCATCAACCGATATGTGGCGACGATATTTCTTTCGGTGGATCGTGACGAAGACTCATTGAAGCAACGAATGGAAATCTTCACGGATTTCCCGCGTGCTGAGAAGGAAACATATGACGCTGCTTTGGGCGACGCACTTGATTTCCTTGCAGAACGGGAAAAGTAAAGACCGGGGTCGAAGAGTTGACGCGATAGCTGAACTCCTGCACACCTCTGGGGCTCCTGCCGCCGAGGACGGTCACAATTAAGCGAAGCTGAATGTTTATGTGTTGGGCCACTGGACACCCCGATTGACGGGACGGCTGTCCTCCAGGGATCGCCACGCCAGAAAGTATTTTGCAGACGTGGCGCTATCCCCCAATCCGCCTTTGAATAACGAGTTCAATTAGATAGAGCGAGATCGGTGGCCGCTATGGATAGCTACCCATAAACCCCGCTGGCGTCACGAAGCTGACCGAAGTGTCTGAAAAACGTCAGGACTCTATCGTGACTGCCCCGAGACGAAATCGGCTAGCCAGAGGTTTTCTGGTGAGCAACTACCTTCTCGACGGTTGCAATCAGAGCTGCGGTGACAGCACATTTCTTACCAACTACTTTGCTGGTCAGCTCGAGCAAAATCTGATCGACGCGCTCACGCTGAAGCCCGACCTCCATCAGGTGCGAGCGGAATGTTTCTTACGGCTGATCTAATGCAGCGTCGGTCAGTTCTTCGAGGCACTCGGGAATCTGATTCAAAGTCGAGAGTAAATACCGCATTTGAAGGGTATATAGGGACGTAATGGAGTTGCTGTTGTGAGTGCTGATCAGATGCATATGTTCACCTTGGACTTTGTTCTTTTCTCTTGCGTTTCCTCCTAAGGTCCTTGCCTCGTAAATGGGGCGGACTGACTTCATCGAGAACCGGCTCTTTAAGCACCGGGGGGCATCACAACGTACGCTCTCCGGAAGAGTCATGTCAGTTCCGCGCAGTTCTGAATGGGTGCCGGAGCCCGGTGATGCAAGGGCGGCGATCGTTCCGCGGAAGTCATGGCTTGCACGATCTGCAACAAAAGGGCTCAATGGGCCCTTTTTCGTAGAAAGCGTCGGCGGCAAGCCCGGGCGGTGTATCGTCGACGGAAAACGCACCGCTCATGGCAATCACCCGAATGGCGGGAAACCGGCGACGGACTACCGAAAGGAATTCGAAGCCGGACATACGCGGCTGTTAAGGTCGGAGAGAATGATGTCGGGTACTTCCTGCCGAATCTCGAGCAGTGCGGAAGAGCTGTCCTCAGCACATCGCACACTATGCCCGAACTCCGTAAAGAGCTGCGATAGCGACTCTCGAACCGACGAACCGACTCATCGTCGTCCACGATAAGGAGCTTCACTTTAGCGTTGGACATCTTGCACCTTCTGCAGAGCGTTACGAATCAAATTGGAAAGCGCATTCCATCACGCTCTGCTGTCCCTCGGGTGCGACCGCCGTTCTCTCAGCGATATAGGGCTCCGAAAAGAACTAATTGTTCTGAGCGGCTAGCCCCTGACAGTCAAATTCTGACGCTGCGGATCAGCGGTATGCTATGACTTAAGTCACAGTGGAGACAGCGTTCTTCTGGAGAATGCGAGGAAGAGGAGCAGAATTACGGACCCTCCAGCGTACGCTGCTGTTTGGGTGCCTGACTGCGGTGAAGCTTGTAACGTTTGGCGAACAAGACTAGCTCTGTGCCTGTGTGCTTGCAGGCCTCGATCTTTCCCAGCGACCTCGACTCGGAAGCTATGGACGACGCTCAGCTAGTCGGCTGCGATTTGTCAGCGCAATTGAATCTGAAGAGCTTCGATTGCGCATGTCACCATCGCGCGGAGGCCGTCAGATCACGTCTTCCTCGCCCAGGGCGACATGTGTCAGATCCCACAGGATGTGCAGCAGCGCGACATGCGATTCCTGGATGCGGTGAATGCTATAACTGGGAACCGTGAAACAGTACTCGGCAGCGTCTGTTAGGCGTCCGCCATCCTTGCCGGAAAACGCAATTGTCAACAAGCCCCTGGGCCGTGCCTCCTCCAGTGCATAGATCAGGTTGGGAGAATTGCCGCTGGTGGAAATCGCGATCACCATGTCCCCGGGTTGGCCCCACAATCCAATCTGGTCCACAAATATCCGAGCGTAATCCTTGTCATTGGATATGGCTGTGAGCACTGGTACCTGGCTGACCAGATCAAACGCAGGCAGCGCGCGCCTCTTTTCGATGATGGGATGAACGAACTCGACGGCAATATGTTGGGCGTCGCATGCACTACCGCCGTTCCCCAACACCCAGAGCTTGTGGCCGTCGCGAAAACGGTCCGCCATTTTCTGAGCTAACTCGCCGATGGTATCGGCATAGCGGTCAAAGAACTTCTGCTTGACCTCCACAGATTCGCGGCATTTGTGCATGACTTTTTCGCGCCAATCATTCGGCGCTTCGACGGCATGCGTTAGATTGGCAGTGGGGCTGCTCGCTGAACCGGTTGATTGCGTCATGCAACACCTCCAAGGGATCTCGCCGCCGTCCGCTCTTTCTTCTCAGCGTCTAGATGCCGGCCGTACGCATAGTAGGCAGCACATGCACCTTCCGACGACACCATGGTCGCTCCCAGCGGCCGCTGCGGAGTACAGAGAGTACCAAAGGCCGGGCAGTCGTGCGGTTTCTTGATGCCTCTTAAAATCCGTCCGCTGATACAAATATCCGGTTCGTGCGTGTCGATCTCTTTCACTTCAAAAAGTTTTTCCGCATCATGCTCGCGGAACTCCCACCGCAATTTGTATCCACTCTTCGGGATCGAGCCCACTCCGCGCCACTTTCGGTCGGCGATCTCAAACACACTCGACACCAGCTTCTGCGCCGGGCGGTTTCCTTCCCGGTCTAAAATGCGCGAGTACTGGTTCTCCACTTCAGCACGTCCTGTTTCTAGCTGTCGAATCGTCATCAGCGTTCCTTGCAGGATGTCCAGCGGCTCAAAGCCTGTGATGACGATCGGGACCTTGAAACGCGCGCTCATCGGTTCGTATTCGCGATAACCCATGATGGCGCAGACGTGTCCTGGTCCTAAAAAGCCCTGGACGCGATTCTGTGGAGATTGCAGAATCGCTGCGATTGACGGAGGAACCAGAACATGTGAAACCAGAATCGAGACATTCTTTAAGCCTTCCTTCTGGGCGCGCCAAACCAGCATCGCATTGGCGGGTGCGGTCGTCTCAAACCCGATGGCAAAGAAGACTACCTTCTTATCCGGATTCGCACGCGCGATCTTCAGACAATCGAGCGGAGAATAGACTACGCGAACGTCGCCTCCCGCGGCCTTGATCGTGAATAAATCACCATCCGACCCAGGCACCCGCAACATGTCTCCAAACGAGCAGAAGATCACCTCAGGCCGACGAGCAATCGCGTGTGCCTTGTCGATCATCTCTAGCGGCGTAACGCAGACCGGACAGCCCGGCCCGTGCACCAGCTCCACGTCTTCCGGGAGCAGATAGTTGATTCCATGTTTGACGATGGAATGCGTCTGCCCACCGCAAACTTCCATAATCACCCAGGGCTTCGTCTGAATACGGTGGATCTCATCCACGATCTTGCGAGCAAGGTTTCCATCGCGGTACTCGTCGAGATATTTCATCGTCGGTTCTCCTCGCATCCAACTTCCCTCGCTGGCCGGTGACTCCAGTTCGGTGAGTTGATCGGGATCTTTCAGCGCGTGATATGGGCGCTTGCCTCGGCTTCGTCGATCCGGCCGAGTGCGACGCCGGCGGAGCACCAGAAAGTAACGGCAAAAATGCGGGTGCCTGGAAGTTATTCCAGGCACGCCTCCAGAACAGTGCCGCAGAACTCCATCTTAGCCATACAGACGGCGCTGATCGAACGCGTACAACTTGGCCGTTGAAATCCCGCCATACTGCGCAGGCAACCCTGGCTTGTGAGAATACTCCAAAGCCGTTACGCGAGAAACTCTACCACCACACGCTCCAAAATGTATAGT
>Ga0182024_10014366_pt1 | contig 15317 bp, 15 predicted proteins | sample P32metaG_FD_120480 | JGI IMG/M metagenome (GOLD analysis project Ga0182024, IMG submission 120480) | Permafrost microbial communities from Stordalen Mire, Sweden - P3-2 metaG (Illumina Assembly) | ecosystem: Environmental > Terrestrial > Soil > Wetlands > Permafrost | place: Sweden: Stordalen... | reverse complement strand
TGGCAACGTCGGCGTCATGGCCTTCGAAGGTGGCGGGGTCGCCTACATGTCCTTCGACAGCGGAGATGCGCGAGGGGTTGCCGATGCGGGACCCGGCGACGCGACCTTCGGAGTCGCGGCCGATGCCTTCGCGAAGGACACGGGCAATAGCGGGTGACGGCGGCTCGCGTCGCCATTGCGGCTCCTCCACAAGACTAGGAAGTGACAGCGCGGTCAGTGCAAGCGTTTCGTTGGCACACGTTGACTCATAGGAACCTCGACCTTTCGCGGATTTGGGTCTGGCGTTGATCGTGCCGCAGGGGGGGCGCACGAACAGCGGGAAACGAGGCCCACGGACCATGCGCTCACCGAAGATTCGAAAGAAGACGGCGTTCGTCCCACGCATCATCTTCCGGGCCGCCACGGTCGCGGGAGTGGTCCCGCTCTGCGCCGTGGCGTGCTTCAGTAGCCCCGACGTTGTGGGGGTCGCTTGCGTGGGCTTCGACGGAGGTCCATGCGGCCCGGGCGACGGCGGCGGCGGTGATGCTCACCCCCTGACCGATGCTCACATGACCTCCGAAGGGGTCGCCGCTAGGGCCTTCGAAGCCGGGGTCGCGGACAGCGCCTTCTTCGTGGCTGCCATAGGCTTCGACAGCGGAGATGCGCGAGGGGTTGCCGATACAGGGCCCGGCGACGTGACCCTCGGAGTCGCGGCCCACATGTTCGCGAAGGATGCGGGCAATAGCGGGTGACGGCTCTCCGGCACCGATCGCCCTCGTCCTGCTAGCATCGCTCACGCGCCGATATTCGAGCCGATCCCTAAGAACGGAGTTAGATGGCGAGCTCCACCCATCCAGTTCAAGTGCGGCGGGTCCTCACGAGCACCCCGCTCGCGCGCCAACACGAGCGTTCGCTCGAGCGCGGCCTCGCGCGAAAACACCCGCGCATTCCGTTCGAGAAGTTCGATCGCGCGAAGTACCCGCGCGCCGCCCTCGCCCTCGCGCACCACGCCCAGACGAAGCTCGCGCTCGGCGAGTACACGGCGGTCGACCTCTTCGCCCACATCGCTTCGGCCATGACGCTGAACGGCGTCCCGTTCGATCTCGTCGCCGCAGCCTCCAGCATCCCGCACGACGAGATTCGGCACGCGGACTACGCGATGCAGGCTGCGCGCGCGCTCGCGGGCACCGACCCCAAGATCGAGTTCGATGCCGCCCTGCTTCGCAAGCAATGGGAGAAGCCCGTGGGGATCGAAGAGCTCGACTTCTCGATGATCGAAGTCTCGGCCGTCGGCGAGACGCTGTCGTGCGCGCTTCTTTCGGCGTGCCGCGAGCGCGCCAAAGACCCGATGCTCCAAGCGCTCTTCGCGGGCATCGTCTCGGACGAGGTGCACCACGCTCGGCTGGGCTGGTACTACTTCGCGTGGCGCGCCCCGCAGTGGTCCCAGGCGGAACGGCAGCGGGTCGCCGACCGCGTCGGCAGTCTGGTCGTCGGGATCGAGCGGCGCTTCTGGCACGGACGCGACGCACCGCCCGCCGCGCGCAAGGCGGCGCGCGCCCTCGGCGTTCTCGAGTCCACGGGCCAGCGCGAAGCGGTCCGCTGCGTGATGGAGGACGAGATCATCCCTGCGCTCGACGCGCTCGGCCTCGGCTCGTCGCACGCATGGCGGATCCGGCGTCGCGGCGGGTGACGATCCGGGCGCGTGTGCCGGCCCTCGTCGTCCTGTCCTTCGCACTCTCGGCGTGCGGTGCGCGGACCGGCCTCACCGACGAGTTCACCGATGCCGACCGGGATCTTGGCGCCGATGCTCGAGTCGAGGCGAGCCTTGCCGATGCCCCGGGTGTCTCCGACGCGCGCGCGCCGATCGACTCGGGCCTGCGCCCGTGCCCCTTGACCCCGCCCGCCGCGACGGCGACATGCGACATGAGCGCGACCGCCCTCGAGTGCGTCTATGCCCCACCCGACCCTTCCGACGGCTTGGAATCCTGGTCGTGCATCTCTGGCGCGTGGTTCGAGAGCACGACGGTCGCCGACCAGACGTTCACGTCGTGCTCCGACGTCGTCTGTGCACCCGGCGTCTTCGTCGAGTGCGTGGTCGGGAGCGGGGCTTCGTGCTGTGTGTGCAGTTACGACATGACGGTCGATCAGTGCGCTCCTTGCTGAGCTTTGAAGCGCCGGAACGAACCCTTTCCGCCGCGGGCGGTCCTTTGACGCACGCGGAGAGAGCTGCCTTGATAGACTCGAATGGTGACGCTCAAGTCCGAGCCCGCGCGCGGTCGCGATGCACGAATCGAAGATCTCGAGCTCGCCCTCGCGCGCGAGACGCGGATCTCGAACGCGCTCCGTGAGGTAGGGCTCGCGCTCGGCACGACGCTGGATCTCGACCAGCTCCTCGAGCTCATTCTCAGCAAGATCACCGACGCGCTCGAAGCCGAGCGGGCCACCTTGTATTTGCTCGACGAAGGAAAGGACGAGCTCGTCTCGCGCATCACGCAGGGCGAAGAGGTGCGATCCATCCGCCTCAAGGTGGGCCAGGGAATCGCCGGGCACGTCGCCCGCACCGGCAAGGCGCTTCACGTCAAAGACGCCTACAAGGATCCGCGCTTCAGCCCCGAGTGGGACGTGCTCTCGGGATATCGGACGAGGTCGATCCTCGCGTCGCCGATGAAGAATCATCTGGGGCGAACGATCGGCGTCATTCAAGTCTTGAACAAGCGGCGGGGCGACTTCACCGACGTCGACATCGTCATTCTCGCGTCGCTCGCGACCCAGGCCGCGGTGTCGATCGACAATTCGCGGCTGTTTCTCTCGGTCATCCAGAAGAACATGCAGCTCGTCGATACGAAGGAGCAGCTCGAGCACCGCATTCGCGATCTCAAGCTCCTCTTCGAGCTCGAGAGCGCGATGGGGCGCGCCGCTTCGTTGGAAGAGCTGTTCGTGGCCGTCCTCGGCGAAGCGATGCGCTCGTGCGAGGCGCGCGCGGCGGCCGTCGCACTGCGAGACGCGATCACCGGGCAGCTCTATCTTCACATCGCGGACGACAAGCCGGTGCCCGGTTCGAAAGAGCGCCGGTCGGTGCCTCGAGTCCGTCGCGTTCGGATGAAAGAAGGGGAGGGGATCGCCGGTCGCGCGATGCAGACCGGCGAGACGCTCATGACGAACGCGGAACAGGACGAGCCCGAGAACTCGCGAGAGATGCGCGAGCTCGTCGGGTTCGCCCCGAGCGCCGTCCTCGCCGTGCCGCTCGAGGGGGACGGCGGTGGAGCGCTCGGCGCGATCGCGCTCTACGACAAGCGCGATCTCCCCGGCTTCAATGACGAAGACAAGGCGCTCTTGGTCATCATCGCCGCGAACGCTTCGACCGCGATTCGGCTGCAGCTGGCACGCGAGGCGCGCGAGCACGAAGACCGCTTGACCACGATCGGACGCCTGCTGTCGGGCGTCATCCACGACATGAAGACCCCGCTCACGGTCATCAGCGGCTACGTGCAGCTCATGCAATCTACCGAGAGCAAGGAGGAGCGCGACGAGTACGCCGAGCAAGCGCTCAAGCAGTTCGACCACATGAGCGCGATGCAGCGCGAGGTCCTCGAGTTCGCGCGCGGCGAAAAGAGCGTCCTCATCCGAAAGGTGTATCTGCAGAAGTTCTTCGAGGACGTGCGCAAGCAGCTCGAGAACGAGTTCAAGAACCGCGACATCGAGCTCGTGGTCGATATCCAGGACAAGGGGACGGCGCGCTTCGATGAGGGAAAGATGCTGCGCGTCGTGCACAACCTGGCGCGCAACGCCGCCGAGGCGATGGCCGACCGAGGAGGCAAATTCACCATTACCGTGAAGCGAGAGAAGCCGTCACGCGCGCTCCTCGTCACGTTCGCCGACAACGGTCCGGGCATCCCGAAAGAGATCGAGCATCGGCTCTTCCAGTCGTTTGCGACGAGCGGCAAGAAGGGGGGAACGGGGCTCGGTCTCGCCATCGCGAAGAAGATCGCCGAGGAGCACAAGGGCAGCATCGTCGTGCACTCGACGCGCAACGGCGCCACGTTCGAGCTGCGCATCCCCCAGGAACCCGACGCCGCCGAAAAATGAAGCGCGCGCTCGGAGCTCTGCCTCTCCTTTTGCTCGGGTCGGCCGGATGGGCGCGCGCGGACGGCGGGTTGCCGCCGTGGTCGGATCCGGGAGACTTGCCGGTCCCAACGTGGGCAAGGTCGATCGTGCCGTTCAAGAACGATCAAGTCCTCCAGACGATGCCGGACGTGTCTGCGTCGCGGCGAGGCGGCGTGACGCTCGGATCTCGGCTGCCGGTGTACGGAGCGCGACGAGGGGCGGGGTGCGAAGGGCGATGGTGGCTCGTCGGACCGTACGCGTGGCTCTGCTCGGACGCGGCGGAGCTCTCGGTCGACGAGCCTTCCCCTCCTCTTCTTCCGGCGAGCGAGGGGTTTCTCTCCACGCTGCCGCCGAAGGTCGTGGGAGAGGGGTTGCCGTACCGTTATTTCTTCGTCGGAAAAGACGGGGCGTCGGGGTTTCGCGATCTTGTTCACGCCGACGAGGAAGCGCCCGACCAGGACTTCGAGGCGGGATTCGCGGTGGCCATCACGGAAGAGCGCGTGGCCCACGGAGAGCGGTGGGGGCGGACTCGCAACGGCGAGTGGATCGCGCTGCGGGAGCTCGGCGAAGCGCACCCCGCATCGTTCAAGGGGGAAGACGTGTCCGCCTCGGGTTCGCTCGATTTCGCGTGGGTCTCGCCGGATCGCGCGAATGTCTACGCGGCGCCGACCGCGTCCAAAGTCGTAGGATCGCGCGTGCACTTCGAGGTCGTCCCGTGGCGGGAGGAGCAAGCCGCGCCCGGGGGGGCGATGGTGCGCGTCTCGGACGACGGCGCCCCCGCGGCGTGGATGCGCGCCCGAGACCTCTTGCGACCGAAGCTCGCGCCTCCCCCCGAAGACATCGGCGGCGCCGCGACCCAAGAGCGCTGGATCGACATCGAGTTGGCCTCTCAGACGCTCGTGGCCTACGAAGGGGCGCGTCCCGTCTACGCCACGCTGGTCTCGACCGGTCGCGGCCCGGTCGGCAGCGAGTCGGCCACGCCGCCCGGGGTGCATCGCATCTGGGTGAAACTCCGCTCGACCAACATGGGCAACCTTCAGAACGAAGACGCCGAGGAGCACTACTCCATCGAAGATGTCCCTTACGTGCAGTTTTTCGACAAAGCCGTCGCGCTCCACGGCGCGTTCTGGCACCGCTCCTTTGGACACGTGCACAGCCACGGATGCGTGAACCTCGCTCCGGCGGACGCCGCGTGGCTCTTCGGCTTCACGTCGCCCCACGTGCCCGCAGCGTGGAGCGCCGCGTTGCCCGTCCGCATCGAGCCGGGAACCACGGTCCGCGTGCGCTAGAGCGACCGTCCATGCGCTAAACCCGTGCAGCGTGGCCCCGAAGCGTGCTTAGCTCGCGTCGATGCGGTGGGAAGCGCTCGCCATGTGTCTCTTGGCCTTGGGCGGCGCCGGTCTGGGCTTGGTCCAGGCCTGCAACTCGAGCACGGTGGCCGCCGTCGACGCAGCGCCCGAGGCCGTTCCCGTGTGCCTCACGAGCGTGCAGGAGCAGAACGGCCAGGCGTGCGAAGCGCCCGACGGCTACGCCTGCCCGACCACGTTCTCTTGCACCGACTCGCACGTCGAGCAGCTCGCCAACTGCGTGTGCGCAAACGGCAAGTGGAGCTGCTCGTACACGGCGGCCGCGTTCGACGGGGCCGTCATCGCGCCCGGTTCCGCCCCGACCTGCATCTCGGACGGTCATGGCGACCCCGCAGCCTGCCCCGCGAGCGACGTCACGGCGACCCAAGGCGGCCCCGAGGGCGGCGCGCTTCCCTGTGCCGTCGCGAACGCGGGGCTCCTCTGTTCGTACGACTCGGGGGTAACCTGTCCCGACGCGGGTTTCCCGAGCATCGTGACGTGCCAGTGCATCGGCGATTCGGACGGGGGACTCGTGTTCGCCTGCGACCCGGTCGTGTGCGAGGTGGAACCCGCCGACGCGGCGGTCGACAGCCCACCCGAAGCCACCGCGGACGCCGGGCGTGACGCGGCGACCGACGGAGACTGAGGAAGGGGCAACCCGAGGCCGGGTCGCGGCTCCCCCCGCGGCGGGTCGATGGGCGGCTCGCGTGGGGGAGTGGGTTGCCCCACGTAGGGTCACGCGATACCCGGTGCCGGGTCGTGCTTCAGCCGAAGGGACCGGGCGAGGGACCCGACGCGCGCGAGTGCGTTGCCCAGGGGAGAAGGGCCCGCCACCGAGTCTCAGGGACTCCGCTACCCGTATCGCGGGAGGGAACGACCCGACGCAGGTGCCTTCGTCCCCCGTGGCGGGGGGCGCGTTCCCCGAGCCGAGGGACCGCGCGACCCGCCGTCGGGCTTCATGAAAACGAGCCTCGACCAAGAAAAATGAGAAATCGACCTCGATGGACGGCGGAAAATCGACTGTGCCCAAGAGATCCTAAGGAGGGCCGAAGACACTTGAATCGCAAGGTGCCCGGTCGCCCTCGTTCACAAGGTAGGTCCCTATGGTCACTCGTTTGAATCGCGTCGCTCTCGATCACTCTCTCAACCTGCTCGTCGCGGGGATAGAGAAGCACCTCGCAGGGGCTTCTCTCGTCGTCGCGACGACGACGTACTCGAGCGCCACGCTCGTCACGTCGTTTCAGTCTCTCACGACCGCTATCCAGGCGACCGCCACGGCAAAGGCGGCGTACCAGGCAGCGGTAAAGGAGGAAGATGCGCTCTTTACGAAGATCATGCCCCTCGTGTCCGGCGTGCGCGCCCTCGTGTACCAAATGTACGCGGGAGCGATCGACACGCTGGCCGACTTCGGGCTCACCCCTCACAAGAAAGCCGTGCTGACACCGGAAGAGCGTGCAGCGTCGATCGCCAAGGCCAAGGCGACGCGCGCAGCACGCCACACCATGGGCAAGAATCAGAAGAAGGCGATCACGGGGAGCGTTCCGACCCCAGCCTCGCCGGTTTCGCCCGCCTCGTCGGTGAGCCCCGTCGTCTCTGCCGGTACGAACAACGCGGCAAAGGCGAGCTAACCACACGCGGTGAGCACGCACTCCCCCCGGTTCCGCGTCTTGCGGGGCCGGGGGGCGGCGGCGTCCGTGACGTCTTTCGGTTCTAGACCTTGTTGAAGAGGAAGAACGCGATGACGAACGAGAGAAGAACGAGCGACTCGATGAGCGCCAAGCAGAGAATCATCGGCGTCTGAATGCGCGGGGCGGCGCCCGGGTTGCGCGAGATGCCTTCGAGCGCGGCGCTGGCTGCGCGGCCCTGACCCATCGTGCCGCCGAGGACGCCGAGGCCGATCGCGAAACCCGCGCCGGCGGCGGCCCACATCTTCACGTCGGACTCGTTCGAACCGCCGCGAGCTGCCGCGGCGCCAAAGGGCTGGGCGAACGCCGAGGTGGTCAAGAAGGTGACGACCGAGGCAACGATCGTGGACAGACCCAGCTTCTTCGTGATGAACATCTTCGAGCGCTCCTTCTGAGAATGACGTTCTGCGGCGAGGGGATATCGCGCCGGCGGCTTTAGTCGTTTTTGCGTGGGGTGGCTAGGGGATTCTTGACGCGCTCGGCCAGCGCGGCCGGGACGCTCGGGACGGCCGGGCGACGCGTCATGCATGCGCAGTTTCGGAGTGGGCGTCGGCTTTTGCGTGGGAGTGCGCGTGCGCGCCGGCATCGCCGTGGTCTTCGTGCTCGGTCGCGAGAGTGATGTAGATCGACGACAAGAGGCAAAAGACGACGACCTGAACGACGCACACCAGCGTGGACAGCATCAGGATGGGGATAGGGACGAAGAGCATGACCATCCCGGTCACGATCGAGGCGAGCAAGTGGTCGACGGCCATGTTCAGCATGAGGCGGATCGAGAGGGTCACCGGCCGGATGCAGAGCGACAGCACTTCGATGAAGAAAATGAGGGGCGCGAGCCACCACACGGGCCCTGCGAGGTGCTTGAAGTAGCCGAGCCCGTTCTCTTTGATGCCGTAATAGTTGAACGCGAAGAACACGATGATCGAGCACGCGGCCGTGATGTTCCACGTCGACGTGGGCGGCCTCAGGCCGGGGATGAGGCCGAGAATGTTCGAGAAGAAGATGAAGAACGCGCTCGTCCCGACGATCGGGAAGTAACGCTTGGCCCGCGCGGGGCCCATCATGTCCTTCATCATGCCGTAGAAGATGCCGACGAACCCCTCCATGAACGCGCGGAGGGTGAACTTGTCGTCCGGGATGACGGCGACGTCGTAGTTGGTGATCTGGGCGCGCGTGAGAAGCGCGAGGCCCGTGATGAGCAAGATGACGAAGAGGCTCGCGGCGATGGGCTCGAGCGAGCCGGGCCACACCGCTTGCCCCCCCGCGGTCTGGCCGAGCCGGCCGAGGTTCTTGACGTTCTCTCCGAGCGCCGGAAAGAGTGCCAGGAGGTAGCTGAAGAACGACGCGTGGTGGGGCATGGAAGGAGTCTCTCCTACGCTCTTACGCCCGTCTTGTCGCTCACGATCGAGCCAATGGCAATGCCGATCGGCAAGGAGCCGTACCCGACGACGAGCCCCATCGGGTCGACGAGCCCCTTGGTCATCACGATCCAGATTCCGCCGAAGAGGACGACCATCTTGACCATCGCGAGGACGCCCCACGTTCCGGCACCCGCGCCGCGATCGGCTCCGCTCATCATGGCGCCGACGATCTTGGACAACACATAGAGGTTCGAGCCCGCGATCGCCGCCCCCGCACCCACCGAGAGCGCGAAGCGCACCCCCCACACGAACGCTGCCGTGACGGCCATGAGCCCCCCGCATGCCCCCACGGCGAAAAGCGCCGTGACGAGACGATCGTCCCAGCGAAGCAAACGTGGCTCAGGGCTTGGGCTTGCCGTCGTCATTCTGTGTTCCTTGGTTCGGGCGGCCGTCTTGCCACGAATCGTCCTCGCGGTCTGCCTTCTCGGCGCGTTCGACGTCGCGTTGCATGTGACGGCCCGCGACGAAGATGGACCGAAAGCCGACGATCACGCCCAGGAGAAACCCGACGAAGGTGATCCATCCGTGACCCGACAGGCGCGTATCGAGGGCACGCCCGCCGTAATAGCCGAGGGCCATCGTCACGATGAGCTCGATGCCCACCGTCCCATAGCGTCCGTAGTCTCTCCAGGCGGTTCCCTTCACGTGGGGTCGGCCTCTTGGGGCAAGGAGGATCCGACGATCCTCGCGATCTCTTGGTCTCGCGCGGCGAGCACCCGATCGAGCACCCTTCGAAGCTCGCGACAGGCGCGTGCCCGATGGCTGACCTCGTTCTTCTCGTCGTGGGTCAACTCGGCCATCGTCTTGTCCATGCCGGCAACGACGAACAGCGGGTCGTATCCGAAGCCCCCGGCGCCGCGGGCCGAGCGGATGATCGCCCCCTCGCATCGCCCTTCGACCAGCGTGGGCGCCCCGTCGTTCGTATACGGATCGACGAGCGCGAGGGCGCATCGGAAGCGCGCCGGATAGCTCTCCGCGCTCGCGCCGGACGTCGGGTCGCCGAGCCCGTCGATCGCCGTCAGCAGCGCGGCGTTGTTCTCGGCGTCGGTCGCGCGCTCGTGCGCGAAGCGGGCGGAGCGTACGCCGGGCTGGCCATCGAGGGCGTCGACTTCCAGGCCGGAGTCGTCGGCGAGCGTCAGCATGAGGGTCGCCTGGGCGACGACACGCGCCTTCTTGAGTGCATTGTCGGCGAAGGTACGTCCGTCCTCGACGATATGGACGGGGGGTCGCGTGACCTCCTCGAACGGAACGAGCTTCACGGCGATTCCCGAGAGAAGGGCACGAAACTCCTCGAGCTTGCCCCGACTGGCGGAGGCGAGCACCAACGTGTGCGTCATCGAGCCTCTTTCCCGCCGAGGAGAAGCGATCCGAGGTCCACCCCCGCGCGCGCCAGCGCGGCCTTCTGCATGCCCGCGAGCTCGCCGATGCCGCGCAGCGCGAGGTCGACCATCTCGTCCACCTTCTTGCGCGCGACGGGGGCCGCCTCGGCCGTCCCCTGTACCTCGATGAGGGCGCCCGAGACGGTCGCCACGACGTTGAGATCGAACTCGGCCGTCGAGTCTTCCGCGTACGCCAAGTCCAGCATCACGCGGTTGCCGGAGAGGCACCCTACGCTGGTCGCGGCGACGGCCTCGCGCAGCACCGGCTCGACGACGAGCCCGGCCGCCTTGATCTTCGCGAGCGCGAGACAAAGCGCGATGAAGCCGCCCGTCACCGAAGCCGTCCGCGTTCCGCCGTCGGCTTCGAGCACGTCGCAGTCGATCGTGATCGTACGTTCGCCCAGCTTGTCGAGTTCGACCGCCGCCCGCAGCGCGCGCCCGACGAGCCTCTGGATCTCTTGTGTGCGCCCGCTCGGCGCCTTGCCGCGCCCGTCGCGCGTCTCGCGCCTCGCCGGGCTCGCGCGCGGATGCATCTGGTACTCGGCAGTCAGCCAACCCTTGCCCTTGCCCTCGAGGAACGGAGGGACCTTCGGGTCGATCGACGCCGTGCAGAGGACCACCGTGCCCCCCGCCCGATAGAGCACGGACCCCTCTGCGTTGCGGTGGAAGCCAGGGGTAATCTCGACGGGTCGAAGCGCGTCGGCGCGGCGTCCATCGGGGCGATTCGGAGTCGACTCGGGCATGGGGCGCACGGTAACCGAGGTCCGCGTCGGCGCGCTACACGGGCCCCGCACGACATCCGATTCGCGGGTGGCTCACAGTGGCACGCGTTCCGGTGCCTCCGCCTTGCTAGGCTGTGGGTACCGTGCGCCGTCTCCGCTCCGCCCGACTGTGCGCCGGTGCGCTCTTTCTGGCCCTCACGGCGGGTGGGTGCAAGCGGAGGCCTCCGACGCAGCTCGTCATCGGCCTGCAAAGCGAGCCCATGGGCGGCGTCGTTTCGCTCCTTCACGTGGTCATCAAGGTGGCGGGTGCCGTCGTGCGCGACGAGACGATCCGCCCTCCCCATGGATCGACCGTGGGCTTTCCGCAGCCCTGGGAAGCGAGGCTCGTGGCCGACAAGGATCTCCGCGCCGCGGTCGACGTACGGATCGAAGCGTTCGGTGGCGTGGGCGGCGCGACCACTCCCCTCATCACCCGCCTCGCGTCCACGCACTTCGTCCCGGGGCGAGAGCAGCTCGTTCGCATCCAGCTCGAGTCGCGCTGCCTCGTCTATCCGACCGTCCCCCGTCCTCGCGGAAGCGCACCGGGCCCTCTCAGCGCTCCGACCTGCGCCGCGCCCACGACTTGCATAAGGGGCTCCTGCCAGTCCGACATCATGCCGCTCTCGAGCCTCGAACTGTACACTCCCGGGTGGCCGGCCAATGTGCCCGACATCTGCAAGGCGAGGAACGCGGGACCTCCCACGGTGCAGATCGGCACCGGGCAGACCGGGTACCTCCCTCTCGCTGCCGGACAGACTCTCCAAGCCGAAGCCGGCCCCCAAGGCGGACACCACATCTGGATCGCGGTGCGCATGAAGAACATGAAGCAGGCTGGCTCCACCACTCAAGTCACCGGCGTCCAGCCCGCGACCGGGACCCCCATCCCTCCAAGCACGTTCGCGTTCACCTTCGACCCGGACGAAGGGGGATACTGCAAGCTTTACGGTCTTCGCTATCAGCTCGACAACGGCGGCATCGACTACACGCAATTTCTAGGAAAGCCTCTCGACGTCAGCGTGAAGGTGGTCGATGCCCTCGGTCAGATCGCCACGTCGACGGGGCACGTTCAAATCGCGCCGACTCTCTTGAACCCATGATGCGTCGAACGAGAGCGTGCTTTGGGGCGTCGATGGGATCTCTCCTGGGCGCCGTTCTGGCCGGCGCTCTCTCCGTCACGTCGGGGTGCAAGCCGCGCTCTTCTCCCCCGAGTGAGCCGCCTGCCCCACCCGCTTGGGAGCTCGTCGCGGCAGGGCTTCCTTCGGCTCTCATGTCGGTCGACGGAGCATCGGCGAGAGACATCTATGCGGTCGGAGCCGACAAAGGCGAAGGGCCACTCGTCCTTCACTTCGACGGCGCTTCGTGGGCGGAGCTTCCTACGGGGCAGCATGGCGATCTTTGGTGGGTGCATGCCTTTGCCGATGGTTCCGCCGTGATGGCAGGTGCGGGCGCGTTGGTCTTGCGCGTCTCGGCGGGGCACTTCGAGCGTCTGCCGAACGCGGGCCTCGCACGGCAGACGATCTACGGCGTCTGGGGACGCTCACCGCAAGACTTCTACGCCGTCGGGAGCGCTTCCGGTCGGAACGGCTTCGTCTGGCACTACCGAGACGGCGTGTTCCAAGAAGAGCCGCTCCCGTCGGACCTGCCGCGGGTGACCCACGGCGAGCCTCCCGGTTTCTTCAAAGTGTGGGGAAGCGGCGACGACGTATGGGTCGTGGGCTCCGGCGGGGCGATGTTACGCCGCACCGGGACCGCGCCGTTCGCGCGCCTCCAAAGCGGCGTGAAAGACATTCTCTTCACGGTTCACGGCGCCAAGGGTCGTTGGCTTGCCGTAGGGGGTGGCAGCAACGGCATCGCCCTCGAAGGGACGCCGAACGCCGTCCGCAATGTGTCTCCGCTTGGATCGCCCCTCCTCCAGGGCGTCTTCGCGAGCGATGTGGACGGCGACTGGATGAGCGGAGAACGCGGCGCCATCTATTCTCGCGAGCCGGGCAAAGGGGAGTTTCATCCGGTGGAGCACGGGCTCCCGCTCCCTCCGGCGATGTCGCTCCATTCGATCTTCGTCGACCCGTCGCACGAGGTGTGGGCGGTCGGAGGCAACGTCCTCTCGCCTGCGCTCGACTCGGGAGTGATCGTGCATTTCGGCAAGGCGATCCCGAACGTGACGCCTCACGAGGACGTCACGAGCGCGAAAGTCGCGTCGGCGCCCACGTGCCCAAAGGGGGTCCTCCTCGTCGCGCGCGACAAGTCCGTTGCCCGGCGCTGGGACGAGCAGGCGCTCGCTGCAATCCGCCTCGACCTCCCGCGTCCCACGGTTCACGCGCGCAACCTCTTCCACCTCTCCGCGGCGATGTGGGACGCGTGGGCGGCCTACGATACGCACGCCAACGGGGTCTTCGTGCGGGAGCGCCAGCACGACAGCGACGTCGACGCGGCGCGGCGCACGGCGATCAGTTACGCGGCGTTCGGGGTCCTCACGGATCGCTACGCTTCTGCGGTCGGAGGCGGCACTACGCTCGCGTGCCTCGGCTCGGTGATGCGCGACCTCGGCTACGACCCCGCCGATACGCATGACCAGGGCGACGACCCCGTCGCTCTCGGAAACCGCATTGCGCACCGGATCCTCGCGGAGACTGCCGACGACGGCGCCAACCAGTCCAACGACTACGCGGACACGACCGCCTACGTCTCTCCGAACGCCCCCTTGGTCTACGACAGCCCCGGGACCACGATGAAGGACCCGAACGTCTGGCAACCTCTCAACCTCTCGGTGGCCGCGACGCAGAACGGGATCATCCTTCCCGCCGGCGTGCAGACTTATATCGGCGCGCAGTGGGGAGGGGTGAAACCCTTCGCGATGACGCGCGCGTCCTCCTCGGTGCCGTGGCACGACCCCGGGCCGGCGCCCAAGGTCGGCCCGGCGATGAGAGGGTGGCTCACCGACGTTCTTCTCAAAGAGAGTGAGGTCGACCCTTCGGACGGCGCCACGATGGATCTCTCTCCCGGCGCGTACGGCCATAACTCGCTCGGCGCGAACGACGGCACCGGATGGAAGGTCAATCCCGTCACGGGCAAGGCGTACCCAAAGCAGGTGGTCTTGCGCGGAGACTTCGCGCGCGTCATGGCCGAGTTCTGGGCCGACGGACCGAAGTCCGAGACGCCCCCAGGTCACTGGAACGTCCTCGCCAACTCGGTGAGCGACTCCCCGGACTTCGCGAGGCGCCTCTTCGGCCAGGGGGCCACCCTCGATCCTCTCTCGTGGGACGTGCACGTCTATCTCGCGTTGAACGGTGCCGAGCACGACGCCGCGATCTCCGCCTGGGACGCCAAGCGACGCACGCAGAGTTCGCGCCCGATCTGCCTCATTCGTTTGATGGGCGAGAAGGGGCAGTCGTCAGATCCGAAGGGTCGTTCGTATGACCCGGACGGGCTCACCCTGGTGCCGGGGCTGGTCGAGGTCATCACAGAGGAGAGCAGCGCGCCCGGGCAGCGTCACGAGCATCTCGCCGCTTACGTCGGCCAGATCGCCGTGCGCGGCTGGCGCGGCGAGCCCGCCGATCGCACGGAGCAGGACTCGGGGGTCGCATGGATTCGCGCGGTCGACTGGATTCCCTATCAGCGCCGCACGTTCGTGACGCCCGCCTTTCCCGGCTTCATCTCGGGCCACAGCACGTTCAGTCGCGCAGCGGCGGAGGTGCTGACCCTTCTGACGGGAAGCCCTTACTTCCCTGGCGGAATGGCCGAGTACGTCTTTCCCGCGTCCACGTTCCTCACCTTCGAGAAGGGGCCGGCGCGCGAAGTGCGCCTCCAGTGGGCAGCCTACGCGGATGCGTCCGATCAGGCCGGACAGTCACGATTGTGGGGGGGAATTCACATCGAGCCAGACGACTTCGCCGGGCGCAAGATCGGCTATCGGGTGGGTCACGAGGCGGTCTTTTTGGCCACCAAGTACTTCCGCGGCGGCTCGACCCCGTGAACCCGCGCGGTTACTTGTCCGCGCGATAGACCGACGTGCTCGTCGTCCAAAACACGCTCGTCGCGTTGGCAGCGATGGCGAACACGAGGTCTTGGTTCAAGGCGACTGTGCGCGGAGCGTTGCAAGTCGCTCCGACGGGGCACGTGACCACGCTTCCAGGACCGTTCAGGTAGTTCGTCCAGTACAGGTTGGCGCCGTCGTTCGCGAGGGCGTAGGGCTGCAGATCCGTGAGATATACCGAAGGCTCACCGCCGGACGCGGGACACTGGTAGACGAACGCTGGATAGTCGGCGGTCGTGAAATAGACGTAGCCACCGGCGACGGACAGGGCTTGCACCTGGGTGAGGAGGGTCGAGGAACTGCACACGGTCCGCGCTTTCCCGCCGTGCGTCGAAACGGCTCGAATTGACGTGCCGGAAGCCAGGAAGAACACCTCGGAGTCCGAGACGCACAACGGCCCCAAGCTTGGGTCCGCGTAGAGCTTCTGGGGTGACGAGCACGACGCCCCGAGAGGGCACGCGTAGAGCGTTTGGGCGACTCCATAGACGGCGCTCGCATCGGGGAGCGTATCGATGAAGTACACATGCGTGGCGTCCGTTACGAGCGAAGTGAACCCGCTCCCGCCGGTCACTCGGTAGGGCGTGGGGGAGTGAGCCGGGTCGTCGCCGG